>ERZ1370068.4103-contig-3195_pt1 | contig 25298 bp, 34 predicted proteins | sample MGYA00561227_ERZ1370068 | MGnify/ENA primary metagenome ERZ1370068 (study PRJEB38410, sample SAMEA6850437) | metagenome | study: Metagenomic assessment of the ecological functions of the soil: analysis of the soil microbiota associated with the...
GGCGGCAGGTACGCAAATTCACGAAGGGAACGTGTTCTGGCAGGCGATGCCGCCCACGCACTCACCGCTCGGCGGGCAGGGCATGAACACCGGCATCGGCGACGCGATGAACCTGGGCTGGAAGCTGGCTCGCCGCCGCGCGCGGATCCGCGCCGCCGTGGCTGCTCGGACAGCTACGAGGCCGAGCGCCATCCCCGGGTCGGCGCCAGCGTGCTGCGGACCGACCGACGTGTTCAACCAGCTTGCGCTCAGCAACTCCAGAGCGCGGCGCTCGCTGCGCAACGCGCTCCTCGGAACGCGTGACCCGGGTCCCCTGCGGCAGGCGACCTGCTCGGCGAACCGGCTCAGCGGCATCGGGATCGCCCATCCGCACCAGCGTGGCGACGACTGGATGGTCGGCCGCCGGATGCCCGACATCGTGTGCGACCGCAAGCGGGCGTCTACGAGTTGCTGCGCGACGGCAAGTTCGTGCTGGGACGGCCGCGCCGGTGCGGCTGGATCGGCCGGACATCGTGGCGTGCCGTCGACGCCTCATCCGGAGCTGCCCGACGCTGTGCTCGTCCGTCCCGACAGCTATGTCGCGTGGGCGAGCCGAACGGCTACCAGATGCTGTCGAACTGGCGGCGGCCGTCGATCGCTGGAGCCCGGCGGCTCAGCAGCTAGCGAGCCAGCGCACCCACGATCTTCCACGCCAGGGCGGTGCTGAGCAGCGTGACGCCACGCATCGCCGTAGCGGGTGAAGCGCCGGCAAGCTGATCGGGTGGCTTCTGGCGCGCTGCGCGATGCCGACGGCGACGACGCCGGCGCTGGCTGCAGTGGCGGTGCCGTTGCCGGCGAAGCACGCGCCGAGCGCGAAACGCCCACCATCGCAACGCCAGCCCGGCTTGGTCTCGTCGTCGGCTGCCTGCGCGGCCATGCCCTCGACGACCGGGGTCATGGTGGCGGCGTGTGGAATGCTGTCGTAACGAAGGCGCCGAGCACCGCCGCCGACCTCGAACAGCAGCCTGCGGCGGCGGCGCGGGCAAAGCCAGTCGTCGCCGAATGCCGACTCGGCCACGCTGTCGCCCAGCGCGCCCGATGACACCGGTGTGCACGAGCCCGGCGACCATCGCGAACAGGCCTCATGAAGAACACCGTAGCGCTCGACCACATCGACCTCCGGAAGCACTCCGGCGACATCGACATTGGTCGACCAGCAGCATCGCCGCCGGCCCTGACGAGCGTGCGACGATGATCGACGGCGCGACAATGCAGCACCGAGTGCAGACGCGAACCCGGACGATGACGACGGCGAGAAGCTGCGGCCGATCGCGCGGACCAGGCAGGCCGTGGGTCCTTGATGGCGCGGGCGCTCCTCGCAGCGCCAGCACTCTCGTCGAGGTGGACTGCGATCGGCGCGCAGGTCCGTGCGCGAAACAGCACCCGGGTGGACGACGACGAAGAGCGCGAAGACGACCGCCGACCGCCGGGGCCATATGTTGACCAGGAAGTCGTTGAACTGTCGGGCCCCGCGCGGCTGCCGATGATGATGTTGGGCGGATCGCCGGATCAGGGGCGGCTGCGCGCCGCCGATGTTGGACGCCAGCACCTCGGCGACCGAGAGCGGCTTGCGCCGCGATGCGCAGGCGGTCACAGATGACCAGCGTCACCGGGGCGACGCGCAGCGATGACGGATCGCGACGTTGGCCTGAGGACCGGCGACGCGACGGGGCCGTGGTGAGCATCAGCATGACCATGAGCCGGAACGGCTTTCCCGCGAACGCTTGGCGGCCCAGGATCGCGAGGGGAGAAGTCGAACGCGCCGGTCTCGCTTGATGACGCCAGGACGATGACCAGCACGCGTCCGAGCAGCCATGGGAAGATGACGCCCCAGTCGATGCCCCCAGTGCTCGGAGCAGAAGACTGCGATCGCGTGCCGGGGATCAGGCCCGCAGGACGCGCCATCAGCGGCCGGCGGCAACCAGGGACCGTCTCCGACCTGCTTCGACCGGCGCTCGGTTCCCAAAGCGGCGATTTGAACCCAGCACCCGCGGCGACGAGTTTCATCGCGCGAGCGCGAGCTACCGGGGCCGCGCACGGTCGCTGGCGAGATCGAAGGTCGTTGGGGCCGGCCACGCCACCGCCAGGCTGGTGAGCCAAAACCGCTCCGATGTGACCGCAACCGCGCGCCAGAGGTACGTCCGGGCCGGCGCACCTGGACGACGGCGATCAAACGGCCGGGTTGCCGTGGTTCGCCATCACAGTGGCGTCACTCGAGCAGCTGGTGGTCGTCCGGTAAGGCCACGGTGGCGGGCTTGCTTGGCGACTGGGTTGGGCAGCGCAGTCGCCGACCGGTCAGCGCTTGCCGGGGCCGTGCCAGAACAGGTCGGCGGGATCTCGTCGACGGTGGCAGGCGGCAGCAGCGCGGGTCCGTCCGCGGGACGACTCCGGGGATGGTCAGGCGCAGAACCTGGGTGCCGGTGCAGCACGGCGGTACCGGCGGTCCGGCATCGTCGACCACCACGAGCCCGGGCAAGCCGATTGACGACCATGAGCTGAACGTCCGGCCTGGACACCGGGTCGTCCGGCCCGAACCAGTCGGCGGGACGGCACGGCGATCTCGTGTGCTTGCATGGCTCTTCGTTCCGTTGGGCGCCGGCTGTAATCGGTACATGCGTCGTCGTTCTCCGATCAGTTCGTCGGGACCCGTCGGTCCAGCGAGAGAAGATCGATCCGCAAGTGGATGGTCCCCTGCTGACGCGTGGCCCTGTAGCAGCAACCTCGGCCAACTGGTCGGCCTCGCCGGGCTTGCGGCACAACTATCCTCGGACGGGCACGTCTGGTTCGCCTCCGTCGTAGGGTGAACAGGCGCCGTGCTGCTGGCAGCGTCCAATCGCGGCAGACAGAGCTGCTCGCCGTCCCGGTGACGATGCGTGCGCATGCCGCTCCCGGCACCGTCGTCCGATTGATACGCATAGCAGCTCCTACCGCATGTGACGCCAGTCTGGGCGGCCGATCAGCGACTGACCATCGGGTCTCGACACCCATTCAGAAGGGGATACGACCTGTATGGACAAATGTCTGCGCGGCAGACCACGCTGATGGGTATGGACCGGGCGCGAACTCCCGCCGCCGCCTCTATTCCGGCGGGTCTTCCTGATCAACGGGCCGATCTTCACCCTAGGCACGCTGATCTTGGCGCTGTCCCCGGCGACGGTGTCGGCGCGCATCAAGCTCACGGAGATCCCGGTCTTGGTCGTGGGGCTGGCGGTCATCCTGACCGCGAACGCACTGCTGCTGCGATCGAGTCTTGCCCCCTGGATCGGCTCGCCGCGTCGATGCGGCGCAGTCGATCCGCCCAAGCGCAGCGACCGAGTGGACGACCGCGACATCGGCGACCTGCACCACCTGATCGCGTCGTTCAACTCGATGCTGGACCGGCTCGAGACGGAGCGCCACGACTGCGAAGCGCGTCGGCGCTTACCGCGCAGGAGAACGAGCGCCAGCGAATCGCCCGGGAACTGCACGACGAGATCCGGCCAGACGCTGACCGTCGCGTTGCTGACCCTGAAACGCGCAGTCGACCGCGCGCCCGCGGAGATTCGCTGCGAACTCGCCGGCACACAGGAGGCCGTGCGCGCCGGCCTCGACGAGGTGCGCAGCATCGCGCGCCGGCTGCGACCCGATGCGCTCGAGGACCTCGGCCTGCACAGCGCGCTGAAGGCGCTGTGCACCGATTTCTGCCCAGGCGACCGGGATCGGGGTCGTCAAGCACATTGCGCCGCAAGCGGATCGGCTGAAACCCGAGGTTGAGCTGGTCTGCTATCGCATCGCGCAGGAAAGCCTGACGAATGTCGCACGGCACGCCCAGGCGAGCAAGGCGTGGCTCGACCTGGCACACCACCGCCGATCAGCTCAGACTGCGTATCGCCGACGACGGCAGGGGCGGCGTGGGCACCGAAGGTGCCGGGATCAACGGCATGCGGGAGCGGGCGCTGCTGGTGAGTGCCGCGCTGACGCATCACGTCGCCGGCCGGACGAGGGCACCGAGGTGCGGCTGGCCATCCCCTTGTGCGGACGGGGCGATTGATGCTTGCCCAGCCGGCGCGGATCCTGCTGGCCGATGACCACGCACTTGGTACGCAGCGGGTTGCGGATGATCCTCGACGCCGAGCCTCGATCTGCAGGTCGTGGTCGAGGCCGCCGACGGCATGAGGCGCTCGAAGTGCTCGCGGACACGCCGGTGGACCTGGCGATCCTCGACATCGCCATGCCGCGGATGACAGGTCTGCAGGCCGCGAGGGAACTGAACCGCACGCACCCGCACCTTCGATCCTTGATCCTGTCGATGTACGACAACGAGCAGTACTTTTTCGAAGCGCTCAAGGCAGGGGCGTCCGGTTATGTCCTCAAATCGGTGGCCGACCGTGACCTCGCTCGAGGCCTGCCGGGCGACGCTACGTGGTGAGCCGTTCCTGTACGCAGGCGCGGTGACAGCGTTGATCCGCGATTACCTGCACCGGGCTCGGCAAGGCGACGCCCTGCTGGACGCCATCCTCACGCCGCGTGAGGAGGAGGTGCTCAAGCTGATCGCCGAGGGGTATTCGGCGCGGGAGATCGCGTCCACGCTGGGCATCAGCGCCAAGACGGTCGATCGGCACCGGACGAACACGTTGGCCAAGCTCGGCTTGCGCGACCGCCTGGCGCTGACGCGCTACGCGATCCGGGCGGGGTTGATCGAGCCGTGATGCGAACGGGGATCGCGTGGCAGACTACGCCGATGCCCGGCGCCGAGGATCGGGCCAGATCGGCCAGAAGTACCAGGCGCCCGCCGTGGAGGCCGACCGCCAGCCACACCGTGAGCACGATGACGACCATCGCGAGGTACGCGCCGAGGTGAATCCGCACGCCAAGCCGTGCGGCGCGTCGTCGCGCGGCCTGGCGCTGCGGATCGTTGCGGCGAAGGTGCGTGAGCGGCAGGTCGGTGACGAGTCGGCGCAGCTCGGCGGTGGTGTGCGCGGCGAACGTGGGCCTGCAGCCGGGACTCGTACCTCGTCCATCGCGAGGTAGCCCTGCGCCAGGGCCTGGCCCAGCAGGTTGGCGGTCCTCTCCCGATCGCGATCGCCTGCTCGAACAGAGGTGGCGGTTGGGGCGGTCGTCGTCGACATGGTTGGCGGCTCCAATGCTCGATCTTGACAGTGGCAAGTTCTAGGTTCGACTATGCACCTCTCAACTTGTCAGCGTCAAGATGGTGTTGAATCGGATTCGTGGCCGACAACACCGAGGTTCCCAAGGTCGTCACCGCCGAGCCGCGAGATCGCGGCGCCTGCGGGCAAGATCTTCGAACTCATCGCCGACCCATCACTCCAGCCACGATGGGATGGCAACGACAACCTGGCCGAAGCGCAGGCCGGCCAACGGGTGCGGGCGGGTGGGTGATGTGTTCACGATGACGATCACCATGGGCGCCGACCGCGACAACCACGTCGTCGAGTTCGAGGAGGGCCGACTCATTGCGTGGCGGCCCTCGGAGCCGGGGCAGCGAGCCGCCGGGTCACCTGTGGCGATGGCAGCCTGAATCCCTCGACGAGTCACGGACGCTGGTCACCCACACCTACGACTGGTCGCGGCTGACCGACGAGACGCGCCTGCCAATCGCGCGGGCCATCACCGCGGACAAACTGCGGGCGTCGATTGAGCGGCTTACCCAATCTCGCCGAGCGCGCCTGATCAGCGCGCGGCCGAGAACGCCCGCAACGACTCCACCTGAACCGGGTCCAGCGACGGTCGCACGGTTTCGCGAGCATTCGCGACGTCGGCGGCCGTGACGTCGGCCGCGTCAATCGAGCGGCGCATCGCGGTCAGTGCGGCCTCGCGCAGCAGCGCCAACGCAATCGGCGGCGCTGTAGCCCTTCAGCTCGCTCGGCCACCGCATCGAGGTCGACGTCGTCGCTGAGCGGAATGGATTTGCCTGCGGTGCGCAGGATTTCGCGGCGCGCCTCGGCGTCGGGCGGCTCGACGAACACCAGCTTTTCCAGCCGGCCCGGCCGCAGCAGCGCGGGGTCGATCAGATCGGGCCGGTTGGTCGCGCCGATCACCACCGACGTCGCGCAGCGGCTCGATGCCGTCGAGTTCGGTCAACAGCGGCAGCGACCACGCGGTCGGTGACGCCGGAGTCGAAACTCTGCCCGCGCCGCGGGCGCGAGGGCGTCGATCTCGTCGAGGAAGACCAGCGACGGCGCCGAGTCGCGGGCGCGCCGGAACAGTTCGCGCACCGCCTTCTCCGAAGCACCCACCCATTTGTCCATCAGCTCGGCACCCTTGACCGCATGCACCGACAGCCGCCCGGAGCTGGCCAGCGCGCGCACCACGAATGTCTTGCCGCACCCGGGCGGCCCGTAGAGCAGAACACCGCGCGGCGGGCTCGACGCCGAGCCGCGCGAAGGTCTCGGGATGCTGCAGCGGCCACAGGACCGCCTCGGTGAGCGCCTGCTTGGTTTCGGCCATGTCGCCGACGTCGTCGAGCGTCACCGATCCGACCGAAACCTCTTCGGTGGCCGAACGCGACAGTGGGCGGATCACGGTCGTCGCGCCCATCAGGTCGTCCTTGTGTCAACACCGGCGGCTTGCCGTCCGTGCTGCGCCTCGCGCCGCCGCCCGCAGAGCGGCCTCCCGCACCAATGCGCGGAAAGATCGGCAACGACGAAACCCGGTGTACGCTCGGCGATTTCGTCGAGGTTGAGCTCCTCGGACGGCACGCCGCGCAGGAGCACCCTCGAGCAGCTGTTTGCGGACGGCTGCCATCGGGCAGGCTCAGACCGAGCTCGCGATCGCACAGGTCGGGTGCCCCTCAGCCGCGGGTCGATGCCGTCGGGCACCGCCGAGGTGGCGATGAACGCGACCCCTGGGGTGGCGACGGCATTGCGCAGCTCGGTGAGGATCAGCGTCGCCACCGGATCGGCGGTCGTCGGCAACAGCGTCGTCGATATCGGTGATGAGCAGCACGCCCCCGCCGTCGCGCACGGTGGCCACCGCCGACGAGACGCTCTTGAGCCTGTCCTCGGCGCGCAGCGCGCCCACCTCGGGCCCGTCGAGTTCGACGAGCCGTCGGTCGGCGCACACGGCACGCACCAGCGCGGACTTGCCCACGCCCGCTGGACCGGACACGAGCACGCCGAGATTGGCTGTCGCCCCGAGTGTTTCGAGCAGCTCGGGCTGGTCGAGTGCGAGCTTGAGCCATTCGGTGAGGCGGCCGGCCTGGGCGTGGGATCCCTTGAGGTCGTCGATGTTGACCGTCGCCGACTTATTCGGGGTTGACACCGTGTACTGGCCCGCCGTGGTCGCAGTCGGGGTCACGCCGTTGCCCCAACTCACTACCGAATTCGGTTGCACGCTGACCGGTCCCGCGGGTCGACGCCGGTAACAGTCAACAGCTCGGAGGTCCAGGTGATGCCAACGGACGACGCCAGCGCAGCGGGTGGCCCCCGATGTCGGAATGTCGGGTCCGAGCTCGGCGCGGCAGCAGCGACACGGTGTCGCCGACGGTCATCACCTTGCCGAGCAGGGCCTGACGCAGCGTCGCCGACGAGATCGACCGGGTGGCCAGGTTCGAGCCGGTCACCGTCACCGACCGGGCGCCGTACACGGTCACCGCCGCGACGATCACCGTGGTGTCCTCCCGCAGCCCGGCGTTGGACAGCGTGACGTCGTCAAGCAGCGCGGTGCCCGGCAGGTGACTCCAGGCGGCGCCACCCCCGGCCACCGCGGCGGTGGTGCGCGAGCCCGGTCAGCGACACCGCATCCCACTCCCGAATGCCAAGGGCCGCAATGGCTTCCGGATGTAATCGCACGACGCCGCGGCGAGAGTCAAGAGCCGACGTGTTCAAGCGCGCGGTCAGCGTGAGTTGCTGCTCAGTGCGCAGATCCGGTCAGCGACATCGAATCCGGTCACGTCAGGCAGCCCGGCCTGCGCAGTCCCAGCCGCAGCATTGACCGGCGATGCGTTGTGCCCGGCGGATCGCCCGGCGCGCCGCGCGCTGTTGACGTGGTTTGTCGTCCCACACCTCCGGATGCGCCGCCAGGAAGCGCCTGGTGCGGATCGCGAACGGGATGTGGATGACGTAGGCGACGATGATCACCAGGATGGTGATGTACCCGTAGAGAATCGACGCAGCCACGAGGATCGCGAGTCGCCGCCAGCAGCGGGGCGACCATGTTGCGGGATACGCGCGAAGGTGTGGATCTTGCGCATCGGGAGGGTGCTGACGACCAGCAGCGAGACGCCGATCATCCAGATCACCACGGCCGGTTCCGATGTCCACCAGCCGTCGCCGAACTGCATCTTGGCCGCCAGCGGGCCGATCGCGCCGATGGCGCCGGCCGGGGCAGGCATGCCGACGAAGTACTTCCTCTCGTAGGCGGGCATGATCCACGTCGAGCAGCGCGTTGAAGCGGGCCAGCCGCAACACGATGCAGACCGCGTAGAGCAGCACCACGATCCAGCCCACCCGGGAGTGCGAGAGCAGCGTGGCGTAGACGATGAACGCCGGTGCCACACCGAAATTCACCGCGTCGGCCAGCGAGTCGATCTCCGCGCCCATCCGCGAGGTTCGCCTTGAGGATCCGCGCGATGCGGCCGTCGAGCGCGTCGAGGATCGCGGCGACCGCCAGAAACGCCATCGGCCTCGGTCGGGCGGTTGTCGAGCGCGCATCTTCACCGCGGTCAACCCGAGGCAGATGGCCGCCACCGTCATGGCGCTTGGCAGGATGCGCAGGCTCACGACGGGCGCGCTTGATGCGCGGCTTCATCGCAGCTCGGCCAACACCGGTTTCGCCGGCCAGCGAGCGCTGTGCCGGTTGTGACCATGACGATGGAGCCCGCAGGCAGGTAGGTGTCGAGTCGCGAGCCGAAGCGGATGAGGCCGTAGGTGTCGCCGATCGCCAGCTTGTCGCCGACCTTGACGTTGCACACGATCCGCCGCGCCAGCAGCGCCGGCGATCTGTACCGCGACCACCTCCGGCGCCGTCCGCGGTGCGGATCACGATGCTGTTGCGTTCGTTGTCGGCGCTGGCGGCCTCCAGGTCGGCCGGACAAGAACAGCCCGAGGCGGTGCATCGCGGTCGACCACCTCGCCGCCGATCGGGGCCCGCTGCACGTGCGCGTCCAACACCGACAGGAAGATGCTGACGCGCGGCAACGGCGTTGCGGGCAGGCCGAGTTCGGCGGGCGGCACCTCTTCATCGACCAGGCAGACGACGCCCGTCCGCCGGGCGCGACGACAAGCCCGGCCGGGTCGGGGGCACTCCGTCGGCGGGTGCCGGAAGAACGCGGCGTTGGCGACCGCCGACGCCAGCCCGGCCGCGCCGGAGCCACGGATTCTTGCGCCCGATCGCGGCGACCGCGAGGCTCGACCCCGACGAACGGCAGGCCCTCCGGGTGCATCGGCGGTACAGCGGAACGCACCAGCGCCATGAGTCGTCGCGGGGCCTGTGGAGGTCGGGGCGTCTGGCCATCGTGCAGCGATTCTACGGGCGGGTAGCCCGGCTCATATGCCTATGCCAAGTCCCACACATGCACCGGCGACCCGGCGGCGACCTCGGTGACGTCCTCGTCGATCTCCAGCAGGCAGTTGGCCGAGGCCAGCCAGCGCAGATGGTGCGATGCCGGCGGGCCGTAGCTGGTGACGGTGCCCGCGTCGCGGTCGAGCACACCGCGGCGGAACTGACGCTTGCCGCGCGGCGAGGTCAGATCCTCGGACAGCACGGCCGTGCGCCGCGGACGGTCCGGATTCGGCAGCCCCATCGCGGTGCGCAACGGCGCGCGGATGAACACCTCGAACGACACCAGCGCGCTGACCGGGTTGCCCGGCAGCGTGATGATGGGCGTGCCGTTCACGGACCCCGGCGCCCTGCGGCATGCCGGGCTGCATGGCCACCTTGACGAAGTCGACCTCGCCGCCGAGCGCATCCTTCACCACCTCGTACGCGCCGGCGCTGACGCCGCCCGTGGTGATGATCAGGTCGGCGTCGCCGGTGTGGCGGCTCAGCGCGTCGCGGAACGTGGTCGACGTCGTCACCGGTCATCGGCGCCGCGACTACATGTGCGCCTGCGTCGCGCGCGGCCGCGGCCAGCATCACCGCGTTGGACTCGTAGATCTGGCCGGGCTGCAGCGGTGTGCCGGGCGCCACCAGCTCCGAGCCCGTCGACATCACCAAGACCCGTTGCCGCGGAACCACTTTCAGCTCGCCAAGCCGAGTGCGGCGGCCAGGCCCAGCACGGCCGGGGTGACCACCTGGCCCGCCCGCAGCACCGTGGTGCCTGCCGTCACGTCCTCACCCGCGCGGCGGACGTGCTGACCGGCTTTGGCGCCCGCGCGGATGGAGACGGTGTCGGTGGCGCCGTCGGTGGCCTCGACGGGCACCACCGCGGTTGCGCCCGTCGGCAACGGCGCGCCGGTCATGATGCGGTGTGCCGTACCGGGTTTCAGTGTCAGCGGGTCGGTGCGACCGGCAGGAATGTCCTCGGCGACGGGCAGCAACACGGGCTGCTCGGGTGTCGCGGCGGCGCACGTCGTCGGCGCACAACGGCGTATCCGTCCATCGCCGAGTTGTCGAACCCGGGCAGCGACAGCGGCGCAACGACATCGTCGGCCAGCACCAGGCCCAGCGTCTCGTCGAGCGGCAGGGCGACCGGTGGCCTGCGGGTGATCAGGCCGGCGACGACGCGCCGGTGTTCTTCGACGGTCCGCATCAGACGGGGAAGGTTACGCCGGTCAGCTCCTCGGATACCGTCCACAGTCGGCGCTGGAGATCTTCATCGTGCGATTGTGCGCTGGACTCAACGACTTTCGGGTGGCCCTTCTGCTCGCCGAGGCCGCCGGGTCCGTAGTACTCGCCGTTCCGCGCACTCGGATCGGCGGCCGCGCGCAGCGTCGGTTCCGCTCCCATGTCAGCGTTCTGCGCGACGAAGTGCGTCCAGAAGAACTGGCTGACCTGACGGATGCCGCCCGGCATGTTGCGGAGCAGAGTTCGGTGTCGGCGGCGCCCGGGATGGGCGGCCAGTGCGATCGTCGGGGCGCCCTTGGCCTTCAGCCGCCGTGCCAGCTCGTAGGTGAACAGCAGGTTGGCCAGCTTGGACTGGCCGTAGGCGACGACCCGGTTGTAATTGCGGTCCAGACTTCAGGTCGTCGAAATGGATCTCGGCGCGGATCCGGTGGCCGACGCTGCTGACCGTTACCACCCGCGAGCCCTCGACCGGCAGCATGTTGTCGAGCAGCTGACCGGTCAGCGCGAAATGGCCGAGGTGGTTGGTGCCGAACTGCAGCTCGAAACCATCCTTGGTCGTCTGGCCTGCGTCGCGTGTACATCACGCCGGCGTTGTTGATCAGCAGGTCGATGCGCGGGTGGGCGGCGCGCAGCTCGTCGGCCTGCCTTGCGGATGTTGTCCAGCGACGTCAGGTCGAGCTGCTGGACGGTGACGACGGCGTTGGGGCTCGCCGCCCTGATCCGATCGGCGGCGTCGTTGCCCTTGTCGAGGTTGCGCACCGCCAGCACCGTATGTGCACCCTTGGCTGGCTAGCACGGCGGCGGCTGCCGTAGCCGATGCCGGTGTTGGCACCGGTGACGATGGCGACCCGACCGGACTGATCGGGCAGCGTCGGCCGCGGTCCACTTGCTGCTCATGGGTCTCAACATACTCATGGCGGGGATCCGACCAGAATCTCCAGATATGACCGCCGCTCGGCACCGCGAGCCGCCATCGACCTGCGCGTGGGCCGAAGCGACCGGCGGCGCGCTCGACCCGGCAGCAGCGGCTGCGGCCCTGCGGGCGATCGCGCGCGGGTACCTCGGACGTCGCGTTGGCCTGGCGAGTCGGCCGATGCGACGGCCGGTTCCGGTTGAACCCGACTGCTCCAGATTCGAAGCTTGCGCGTGAGGCCGAGACCGCGGCCCGCGAGCAAGGCGTCGCGCTGGCGGGCACGCGCTACCGAACCTGGCTGCTCGGCCACGCACTGGCGGCTCAGGACCGGCATGCCCTCGACCCGGAGTTGTTCTACGTCGCAGCGCTGCTGCATGACGCGGGCATAGTTCGAGTCGTGGCCGGCGAGGACTTCACGATCCGTTCGGCACGCGTGGTGTCCGAGGTAGAGTGGCGCGGGCTCGGCCCGACGATTCCAGTCTCGCAACGTCATTGGCGATTCGGTGGTCGCCCATGCCACACCCGGGCTCAGCGCCGACATCGATCCGATCGGCTTCTACGTCCAGGTTCGGTGCGCTGGTCGATCTCGCCGCGTTGCGGCGCTGGGACCCGCCACGCGGGTACACCGGCTCGGCCTTCCGTGCCCATCCCGCCAATGACGCGTTCGGCGTTGTGGCGGCGGCGATCAGCGCCGAAGCGCGCGCCGTACCGCGTGGCCGCTTCGCCATGCTGCGCCGGTCCGGCATGACGCGCTCACGGTGAGATTCTCGCACCGAACCGGCACTGCGAACAGGAGCCCTCAGCCGTCCGAGTGCGGAAGGCGCGGCGGCGCGTGGCGAGCGTGTCGACGTCGACCGGCCGACCATCGTCGCCACCGCCGATGTGCCAGGACAGATCCCGGCCAAGACGCATGCGAACGCCTGCGGTTGTTCGGTGTCAACCAATGTCTGCATCTCGAGAAAACCGTGAATCTGGTCTGACCCCGCCAATCCGCCGAGCCGAAAGGCCCCGCTGGTGTGGGCGATCGGCGCGGCCATTCCGTGGCTTGATTCTGGCGTGCGGCGCAGGTGGTGTGGTTCGCGCTCGACTGACGCTTGGGCTGGCTGCATTCGGTCGCCGCGGCCGCTCACGATGCTCGGCTTCGTCGTGTTCGTGGCCGTCGTTCCGCTGTGGCGCTACCGCGTGCACCGCTGGGACATCGGACCTGAAGGCGGTGTACACCCGCACGGGCTGGCTGGTGCAGGAGCGGCGGATCGCGCCGATCTCGCGGGTGCAGACCGTCGACACCTACCGCGGCCCGCTGGACCGGCTGTTCGGTCTGGCCAACGTCACGGTGACGACGGCCTCGTCGGCGGGCGCGGTGCGCATCGTCGCGCTGGACTCCGACGTCGCCGACCGGGTCGTCGCTGCAGCTCACCGACATCGCCGCGCTCGGCGCGGAGGACGCGACGTGACCATCGGTGTCGACGAGGTGTGGCAACGACTCAGCCCGCGGATGCTGCTGGTGCACCCGGTGCACGAGGTGCTGCGCCAGATACCGCTGCTGATCGGGTCGGTGGTGCTCGGCTCGGCGACCGGCAATCCCGTTGTGGACGCTGTTCGGGCTGGCGCTGGTCGTCGGCTACGGCGTGGCCCGGTGGTTCACCACCACGTATCGGATCGACTCCGACGAGGTACAGCTGCGGACGGGTGTGCTTCAGCGCAAGGTTCTTTCGGTGCCGCGCAACAGGATTCGCTCGGTGTCGACCGATCGCGCGGCTGCTGCACCGGCTGCTCGGGCTGACGGTGCTGCGGGTGAGCACGGGTCAGGAGGCCAGGGGCGACACTGCGTTCGCGCTCGACGCGGTGCAGGCCGAGCAGGTGCCCAGGCTGAGGGCGATTCTGCTGGCGGATTCGCTGGCTCGCTGCCGATGAGGAGGCGTCCGGAGCCGGGCCGGGAGCTGGCACGCTGGCAGCCGTCCTGGCTGCGGTACAGCCCGCTGAGCTTCACCGGGCTGGCGATGATCCCGGCCGCGGTCGGTCTGGCGTATCAGGCGGGAGCCGGTGCGGCGCTGCAGGATTCGCGGCTTGCCCGATCCGGGGTGGATGCGGCGGAGCGCTTCGGGGTGGTCGCCAGCGTGGTGGTGATCGGGGCTGCGGTGCTGGTCGCGTCCGTCGTGCTGTCGGTGCTGCGGTCGTTGGTGACGTACGGAAACCTGGTCCTTCGTCGCGATGCGGACGCTGCTGCACCTCGAGCACGGCCTGCTGCGGGTGCGCGAGCAGACGTTCGACATGCGCCGGTTGCGCGGTGGAACGCTGCGGGAGCCGCTGCTGGTGCGGCTGTTCGGCGGCGCCCGGCTGGACGCGGTGATGACGGGCGTGGACGGCGCGGGCGAGGCGTCGCTGCTGCTGCCGCCGTGCCCTCGGCGCGACGGCCGAGGCAGGTGCTGGCGGAGTTGATCGCGCGGCCCGAGGTGGTCACCGGCCCGCTGCGCGTGCACGGCGCGGCGGCGACGCGCAGGCGCTGGACGCGGGCGCTGGCGCTGCCGTGCGGTGCTGCTGGTCGCGATGGTTGCGCTGTACTCGTGGACGCCGTCGTGGCTGTGGCCGGTCTGGGCGGTGCTGACGGTGTGCTGCGCGCTGCTGGCCGTCGACCGGTCGCGAGCCACTGGGGCATCGGGTGGACGCCGAGTGGCTGGTGGCGCGGGCGGGCAGCCTGGACCGGCGGCGAGACTGCATCGCCGCGGCGGGCATCATCGGGTGGATCGGTGCGCCAGACGCTGCTGCAGCGACGGGCGGGGGTGGCGACGTTGATCGCCGCCACCGCGGCGGGGGTGAAGAGCTATCGGGTGATCGACGTTCCGGCGGAGCTGGCGTGGTCGATCGCGGCTCGGCGTCGCCGTGGGTCGCCGAGAATGACTGGGCTAGGTCGACTTGACGGGTCCGCCGGAACCGGCTACCGCGACCGCGCCGCACACCCGGGACCGGTCAGCCGGGACGGACCTGCCATGCCGCGATTATCGCCGCTACGCCACAATCGAGGGCATGATCACGGGCCTGGCGCATACCGGCGTGTGCGTTCCCGACTGCGAGGCGGCGGTGGCGTACTACCGCGACGTGCTGGGATTCACCGTGCTCTCGCCGCCGTACGTGATGGATGGCGACGCCGATCCGCGCCGATATGGGCGAGCTGTTGGCCGATCCGGCGATGAAGGCCGCGATCGTGGGGTTCGGCGACGACGGCGACCGGGTGCTCGAGGTGATCGAGTACCTGCGCGCCGACGGGAGCGACGCGCGGCGGGCCGCCGGCCTCGCCGACCCAGGGCTCACGCATATCGGACTGATCTGCGACAACCTGACGAGACTCGGAAGATCGTTGAAGGATAAGGGAGTTCACTTCTGGTCGACGGGATCGCCGACATCGCCGGGGTGCGCACCACGTGGTTCGCCGATCCCTGGGGTGTGGTCTTCATCCTCGTCGAGAAGGGCAAGCCCGAGCGTCCGTACTTCGCGCAATTCTGGCTAGCCCCGAGTTGCGCTGATTCATTTGCCGTTTACTGTCGGGCCATGGCTATCGGTGGTGTGCTCTTCGACATCGATGGCGTCCTGGTGACGTCGTGGAAGCCGATCGAGGGTGCCGCCGAAGACTCTGCAGACGATGGCCGACAACCAGATTGCCTGCTCGTATCTGACCAACACCACGACCCGGACCCGCGTGCAGATCGCCGAACTGCTCACCGAGGCCGGCATGGCTGTGCGCGCCGACGAGGTCATCACCGCGGCGGTGCTGACCGCGGAGTACGTCCGCAACCGCTATCCCGACGCGCGGTGCTTCCTGGTCAACAGCGGCCAGATCGCCGAGGACATGCCCGGCATCGACATCGTCTACTCGAGCGAGTTCACCGGGCCGAAGGCGCCGGAGACCCCCGACGTGGTGCTGCTCGGCGGGGCCGGGCCGGAGTACAGCCATCTGACGCTGTCGTGGGTCTACGACTGGATGGCGCAGGGGGTGCCGGTGGTCGCGATGCATCCGCAGCACCGCCTGGACCACGACCGACGGGCTGCGTGTCGACACCGGCATGTACCTGATCGGGATGGAGGAGACCTCCGGCCGCAAGGCCACCGCCGTCGGCAAGCCCGCGCCCGAGGGATTTCTCGCGGCCGCAGGCCGTCTCGGCGTCGACCCGGACGAGATGTACATGGTCGGCGACGACCTCAACAACGACGTGCTGGCCGCCCAGGTGGTCGGGATGACCGGGGTGCTGGTGCGGACCGGCAAGTTCCGCCAGGACACGCTGGATCGGTGGGCCGCAGACGAATTCGCGATGCAGCCCAACCACGTCATCGACTCGGTGGCAGACCTGCCGCAGCGCTGCTCGGGCTGTAGCCCGATGAGTTTCCGTGATGCTGTCGGTCAGTACCGGCGTGACCGATGAAACAGAATGCAGGCGAGCACCACCGTCAATGCGGCCCGTCGAGACCGTGGTTCGACGTGCTGGCCGACCCGTCGACACACCAGGCGATCGACGGCACCGGATGGGTGCGGGAGTCCCTCGACGGCAAGCGGCTGACCGAAACCGGCCAGATCTTCCGGATGGCGATGTACCACGAGAACCACCCCGACAAGGACTACGAGATGGCGAACCGGGTCGAGGTGTTCGATCCGCCGCGCGCCATCGCGTGGCAGCCGTCGGCCAGGGCACCTGACGAATCGCCACGATCTCGAGTTCGGCGGGTGGATCTGGCGCTACGACCTCAAGCCGGCCGGTGATCCGCCGCAAACGGAGGTCACGCTGACGCTACGACTGGTCGGCGGTGCCGCCACAATCTGCGCGAGCACATCCAGTTCCCGCCGTTCGACGCTCAGCATCTGGACAACTCGCTGGAGCATCTCGCCGAGCTCGCCGTGGCGCCGCGAGCATTCTCGGCGCAGAAAGTTCGCGCAGCGCCGTACGCGGCCGTCACGCCTGCAGTGTGCGCACCGCCTCGATGCGGGCCTTGAGCTGATCCGTCGTCGCCGCCGCGATCGGGCGGGCCGCCGCAGATCCGGCGCAGCTCGTTGTGGATCCAGCCGTGCGGCTTGCCGGTGCGGTGGTGGGCGATCGACACCAGCGCGTTGAGCTCGCGGCGCAGCTCCCGCAGCTGCCCGTGCGTCGATGGCCGCGGATCAGCCTCGCCGTTCGATGTCGCCGTGCGCGGCTTGACGTCGAGCTGCTCTTCTTGCCTGCGCCGCAACAGGTCTCGCATCTGCGTCGGCGTCGAGCAGGCCGGGGATGCCGAGGTAGTCGGCCTCCTCCTCGCTGCCCGCCGGGGTCGCGGTGCCGAACGACGAGCCGTCGAAGATCACCTGGTCCAGCTCGGCGTCGGCGCCCAGCGATTCGAAGCCGTTGTCCAATTCACTGGGCTCGGACTTGCGTCGCTCGACGTACTCGTCGTCGTCCTGGGACTCCCGGTGCGGCTTGCCAAGCACGTGGTTGCGCTGGGCCTCCATCTCACTGGCCAGCAGCAGCAGGTTGGGCACCGACGGCAGGAAGATGCTCGCCGTTTCGCCGGGCCGGCGGGACCGGACGAACCGGCCGATCGCCTGGGCGAAGAACAGCGGCGTCGACGCGCTGGTGGCATACACGCCGACGGCCAGCCGCGGCACGTCGACGCCCTCGGACACCATCCGCACCGCGACCAGCCAGCGGCTCGGTGTCGGCCGAGAACTGGCTGATGCGATCCGAGGATCCGGGGTCGTCGGAGAGCACCACCGTCGGCGCCTCACCGGTGATCGTGGTGAGCAGGTCCGCGTAGGCGCGGGCGGCGGTCTGATCGGAGGCGATGATCATGCCGCCCGCGTCGGGCACGTGCTCGCGCAGCTGACTGCAGCCGGGTGTCGGCGGCGGCGATGCACCGCAGGCATCCATTCGCCGCCGGGTTCAGCGCGGTGCGCCACGCCCGCGCGGTCTGCTCGGCGGTGAGCGGCTCGCCGAGGCGGGCGGCATGTTCCTCGCCCGCGCTGTCCCGCCACCGCGCCTCCCCGAGTAGGCCAGGAAAACCACCGGGCGGACGACGCCGTCGGCCAGCGCCTCGGCGTAGCCGTAGGTGTGGTCGGCCCGCGAAGCGCAGCACGCCTTCGCCGTCGGGCTCGTAGGTGACGAACGGGATCGGGCTGTCGTCGCTGCGAAACGGCGTGCCGGTGAGGGCGAGGCGTCGCGTCGCGTCGTTCAAAGGCCTCGCGGATGCGCCTCGCCCCAGCTCTTCGCGTCGCCGCCGTGGTGGATCTCGTCGAAGACGACGAGTGTGCCGGTAGTTCTCGGTGCGCACCCGGTGCCGGGTCGGGTGGCTGGCCACCTGGGCGTAGGTGACGACGACGCCGTGGTACTCCGACGACGTGCTGCGCCGACGAGTTGGAGAACTTCGGGTCGAGCGCGATGCCGACCGATGCGGCCGCCAGCGCCCACTGCGTCTTGAGGTGTTCGGTCGGAACCACGACGGTGATCCGCTCGACGGTGCCGTCGGCCAGCAGTTCTCCGGCGACGCGCAGGGCAAACGCCGTCTTACCTGCGCCCGGAGTGGCGACGGCAAGGAAATCGCGTGGTTGGGCGCCAAGATAGCGCACCAATGCCCGACGCTGCCAGCCCCGCAAAGCCTGGGTGTCGGGCGCTGCATAAGCCCGCACCCAAAGCTCCTCACTGATCGAGGAGCAGCCTAGCGCAACGGGATTACGAGCGCGCACGTTTCGGCGTGTCGGCTGTGCGCGTGTCACTCGACGAAGAAGTTGTCGTTCTTGATGAACCATTCGCGACGCTCGTCGTCGGTCAGAGTCGTGCAGCTGGGTCATGCCCTCGAAGTAGTGCTCGCGCGGTGCGCCGGGAGCAAACAGCATCAAGATCGACGTCGGCTCGTCGGCCTCGTTGCGAAAGCCGTGGATGCCGCCGGGTGGAACGTAGAGGAAATCGTTCGGGTGCCCGTCGATCCAGTCGTTGCCGTCATACAGCTTGACCGTTCCCGATAACACGAAGAACGCCTCGGACATGGCGCGGTGAAAATGCGGACCCGGTCCGCCGCCCTTCGGCGAGATCTCCACGCGGTACAGCCCGTAGTCGCCGTCGGTGGCTTGCTGGTTGGCCAGATAGTGGTACTTCACGAGGCCGAACGAGTCGTAGTCCGGTGGTGCGTCGCCGCGGCGTAGCCAGGCGCTGACCTCCGGTTCGTCCTGGTGTAGCCGGGCGGGGGATAGGGCGGCACGACGAGTGACATCAGATCCCACACTAGCGGTCCGCTGCCGGGAATTGCCCACGCTGCGTACAGGGCTCGTACAGGTCGGCCACGCATAGTTGCCTTCCATGGACCCGGCCATTGTGCCGTTGACGTGGTCGACTTCATTGACCAGCTGGCGGTGGGACAGCGCTGCGGCCCTGCTGATCGTTGGAGGCTGCGTCGCCTATGTCTGGGCGCGGCGTCGAGCGACACGACGCTCGGAGCCGGTCACGCCTGGACCCGTGTGGTGCTTCGCGTTAGGCGCGGCGCTGTCGATCGCGGCGACGATGAGCATGATTGGCGTCTACGACCGTGTGTTGTTCTGGGTCCGCGCGCTGCAGGTGTTGCTAGCTGCTGTTCGTCGTTCCTGTTCTTCCTGGCGATGAGCCGGCCGGTCACGGTGTTGCGCGGGGCACTCGGGTCCGCCGGCCGGAGCCCGGCTGGACGGGATGTTGGCGACGCCGGCGGCGCGGTTCGTCGCGCACCCGACGACCGACATCGGTGGCGATGCTGGGCACGCCGTGGTTGCTGTACCTGACGCCCTGGTACGTCGCGGCACTGACGCACAGCGAGGTGGCGGCGGCGACCCGGATGGTCTTGGTACTGGTGGGCTTCGGCTACTTCTACGCGCGGCTGCAGACCGATCCGGTGCCGCGCCGCTACTCGCAGTTGATCTCGCTCGTCATCAGCATCGTCGAGTCGATCGGCGACGGCCTGCTCGGCATCGTGTTGTGGCTCGGACCGTTGATCGCGGTCGACTACTACGCACACGTCGGCAGGCACTGGGGACCCAGCTTGCGCGTCGATCAATCGATCGGCGCGGGCATCCCTCTGGATCGTCGGCGACGTGCTCGGTGTTCCGTTCATTGTCGTGCTGATGCGGTTGTTCTCGGCAGACGAGAAGGTCCACGCGGACGCCGTCGACTGCCCAACTCGACAACGCTTCAGAGGATTTCGGCGGGACGTCGGCTCTGTGGTGGGAGACCGATCCCCAACTGCGCGATCGGATGGGCAGGCGATGACGAGTACCGCTGCTGGGCACACTGTCGGTGTCGGGATTCGCCAACGCGCTGGTTCCTGCTTTTCTTCGTCGCGATTGCCGCGATGACGGCGATCTATGCGGTGGTGTTGCGAGCCAGGCGCAGACGGGTGCTGCGGTTCGCCAATCTCCGAACTGCTGCAGTCGGTTGCGAGGCCCGCGCGGCGCCGTTGGCGCCACTTGCCCGCCGCACTGCTGGTGGCATCGCTGGCGCTGCTGACCACGGCGATGGCAGGCCCGACGCACGAGGTGCGGGTACCGCGCAACCGCGCAGTGGTGATACTGGTCATCGATGTCTCGGAGTCGATGGTGGCCACCGATGTCGCACCGAACCGGCTGGCGGCGGCCAAAGAAGCGGGAAAGCGATTCGCCGACGAGCTGACGCCGGGAATCAATCTGGGCTTGGGTCGAATTCGCCGGAACCGCAACGTTGTTGATGACGCCGACCACCGGACCGCAGTGCCGTCAGGCCGCAATCGACAGCCTCCAGGCCGCTGAACGCACCGCGACCGGAGAGGGAATCTTCACGGCGCTGCAGGCCATAGCGGCCACCACCGCCGTCCTCGGGCGGCGGCGACGGGCCACCGCCTGCGCGCATCGTCCTGGAGTCCGACGGAAAGGAAACCGTGCCTGGCGAGCCGGACGCGCCGCGCGGCGCGTTCACCGCGGCGCATGCTCGCCAAGGATCAGGGCGTGGCAATCTCCACGATCTCGTTCGGCACCCCGGACGGGACAGTCCATCTCGACGATCAAGACATCCCCGTGCCGGTGGACGACTCGACGTTGCGGAAGATCAGCGAGATCTCCGGCGGGCAGGCGTTCCATGCGGGCAGCCTGGATCAGCTCAACACCGTGTACGCGACTCTGCAGCGCATCATCGGATACGAGACGATTCCCGGCGATGCCAGCGCCGCGTGGATCCGGCTGGGGCGTTGAGTCTCACCGCGGCACTGCTGGCGGCGGCACTGCTCAACCGGAGGCTGCCGGACTGAGCGCTCAGACGGGCAGCCTGCGGTTGATGAGCAGGGCCAGCGCCGCCCCGATGCCTGGCCACGATGACCGCCAGCCGCAGCCAGCCCGGCGCTCGCGGAGCACGCGCGCCATCTGAAAACCCATTTGGTCTTCGACCGCGCTGAATTTGTTGTTGAGCTCGTCGATGGTTTCGGCGGTTGAGGTCTGGCCACCGGAGAGTTGCGCGACGGCCTTCATCATGTCGCCAGTCGACGGGCACCGGCACGGTCTCGTTCTTGACGGCCACATGGCCGGTCGCAGTGCCGAACGCGATGGTGGAGATCGGCACGCCTTGCGCCCCTGGCGGCGCGCGCCGCGGTGTAGGCGCCGTCGGTGTTGTTGGGATTGTCGGGCTTGTTCTCCTTGCCGTCGGACAGCAGCACGATGCGTGACAGGCGGCGGCTTGTCGTTCCGGGCCCATCAGCACCGCGTTCACGGTTTGAAGATCGCTTGCAGCGCAGCGAAAATCGCCTGCCCGGTGGCGGCATTCTATCGGCAGGGCGCAGATTGTCGAGGGCCTTGACCGTTGCCTGGTGATCGGGAGTGGGTGAGACACGAGCACATTGGCGGTTCCCGCAGAACGCGATGAGGCCCAGATTCACTCCGGGTGTCACATGGTCGGCGAACCGCCGCGCGGCGTGCTGGGCGGCGGCCAGCCGGTTGGGCGGAACATCGGTGGCCAACATGGACTGCGACACGTCGACGACGAGCATGATCACCGCGCGGTTGCGCGGAACACGTACGTCTCGGCTCGGCTGGGCGAGTGCGATGGTCAGCGGCAGCAGCGCCAGGAGCAACACCGCCATGGGCAGATGCCGCCACGGCGACGGCCGCGACGGTGCAACCGAGGGCACCGCGGCGAGGTCGGCGAACCGGCGCATCGGCGTCGGACGCCGGCGGCCCTGGGCGGCCAGGTAGACCGCCAGCAGAGCCGCCGGTGCCCGATAGCACGAAGAGCCACACCGGGTCCTGGAACCCGGACAACGACAGCAGACCCAAGCCAGGAACCGTCACCGGCTCACTGTGGCCCTAGCTTCTGGCAATCGGCTGTGGCTCCGCCACATTCAGCCGACGGGGCCACCACCGAAGTCAGCTCCTCGGACACCGCCCACAGCCGGCGCTGCGCGTCGACGTCGTGGGACGCCCTCGCTGGACGCCACGACCTTCGGGTAGCCCCGCTGTTCGCCGAATCCGTCAGGGCCGTAGTACTGCCCGCCGAGCACGCCGGGATCGGTGGCCGCCCGCAGTGTCGGCAGTGCGCCCATCTCGGCGCCTCTGGAAGAGCGGTTCCGCAACACCTGGTCATCGGCGGCGACTAGCGGCGGCAGATTGCGCGTCAGCTCGGTGTTCGAGCCGCCGGGGTGTGCGGCGACGGCGATGGTGTTGCGTGCCTTGCAGGCGCGCGCTGCAGCTCGTAGGTGAAGAGCAGGTTGGCCAGCTTGGACTGCCCGTAGGCGCCGACCCGGTTGTAGTCGCGTTCCCACTGGAGGTCGTCGAAACGGATTCGCGGCGGGCGAAGCGATGGCCCACGCTGCTGACCGTCACGACGCGTGAACCCGGCGCCGCCAGCACCGCGATCGAGCAACAGGCTGGTGAGCGCGAAGTGGCCCAAATGATTGGTGCCGAACTGCAATTCGAAGCCGTCCTTGGTGGTCGACTTCGGCGTCATCATCACGCCTGCGTTGTTGATCAGCAGGTCGATGGATGTCGTGACTGGAGCGCGAGCTGCGTCGGCGGCGCTGCGGATCGGACTCCAGTGAGCGTCGAGGTCGAGCTCTTGTAGCTGCGACGCTGTGCGCCGGGCTGTGGCCTGTTCGATGCGGCGCGCCGCTTCTTGCCCTTTTCGATGTTGCGCACGGCGAGCACGACGTGTGCGCCCTTGCGCGGCGAGCGCGGCGGCGGTCTCGTAGCCGAGGCCCGGTGTTGGCGCCGGTGATGACGGCCGGTGCGACCGGTCTGGTCGGGAATGTCGGCGGTCGTCCACTTGGTCATGGGAATCTCCTACAATCGGGTTAAACAGGGCGGGCGCTCCGTTTGATGACGACTATACCGGAACGCGCGCCCCGCTTATCTATTCCCGACGTCACGAGGTGGTGTGAGATGGCTCAACCGGACCGGCCGCTGCGCGCCGACGCGGCGCGCAATCGTGCCCGGGTGCTGGAGGTCGCCTACGACACGTTCGCCGCCGAGGGCCTGGCGCGTGCCGATCGACGAGATCGCCCAGGCGCGCCGGCGTCGGCGCGGGGACCGTCTACCGGCATTTCCCCACCAAGGAGGATCTGTTCCGGGCGGTGGTCGAGGACCGGATCCAGTCGCATCGTCGACGACGGCCGCGCGCTGCCGGCGTCTGAGGACCCGGGCAGGCGCTCTTCATCTTCCTGCGGTCGATGGTGCTCGCAGTGGGGCGCGACCGATCGCGGGCTCGACCGACGCGCTCGCCGGGGTCGGGAATCGATGTCGCGACCGCGATGCCCGAGGCCGAAGGCGAATTCTCGGGGCTGCTCGGCGAGCTGCTGCGGGCCGCGCAGAAGGCAGGCACGGTGCGCCGTGACGTCGATGTGCCCGACGTGAAGGCGATCGTGGTCGGATGCCAGGCGATGCAGGCGTATCAGCCCGACGCGGCCGCGCGGCTCACCGGAGGTCGTCCTCGACGGCTTGCGCGCTGGCCTGAGCGACCTTGCACTCGCCCTGGTCGAGTGCTAAGAATGCAGTTGGCACTCGCGACCGGTGAGTGCTAGGTCGGGACGGTGAGGCACGGGGCCGCACGCGCGAGCACATCCGCAGCCGTCCGTCGCGGGCACTGCACCCGACCAACAAGACGTGCATCCCCAATCCGGAGGAAACACTTCGCAATGGCCAAGACAATTGCGTATGACGAAGAGGCCCGTCGCGGCCTCGAGCGGGGCCTGAATGCCCTCGCCGACGCGGTAAGGGTGACGTTGGGTCCCAAGGGCCGCAACGTCGTCCTGGAGAAGAAGTGGGGCGCCCCACGATCACCAACGATGGTGTGTCCATCGCCAAGGAGATCGAGCTGGAGGACCCGTACGAGAAGATCGGCGCTGAGCTGGTCAAGGAAGTCGCCAAGAAGACCGACGACGTCGCGGGCGACGGCACCACCACCGCCACCGTGCTGGCCCAGGCGCTGGTTCGCGAGGGCCTGCGCAACGTCGCGGCGGGCGCCAACCCGCTCGCCCTGAAGCGCGGCATCGAGAAGGCCGTCGAGAAGATCACCGAGACGCTGCTGAAGTCGGCCAAGGAGGTCGAGACCAAGGAGCAGATCGCTGCCACCGCCGCCATCTCGGCCGGCGACACCCAGATCGGTGAGCTGATCGCCGAGGCCATGGACAAGGTCGGCAACGAGGGTGTCATCACCGTCGAGGAGTCAACACCTTCGGCCTGCAGCTCGAGCTGACCGAGGGCATGCGCTTCGACAAGGGCTACATCTCGGGTTACTTCGTCACCGACGCCGAGCGTCAGGAAGCGGTCCTCGAGGATCCGTACATCCTGCTGGTCAGCTCGAAGGTGTCGACCGTCAAGGATCTGCTGCCGCTGCTGGAGAAGGTCATCCAGTCCGGCAAGCCGCTGCTGATCATCGCCGAGGACGTCGAGGGCGAGGCGCTGTCCACCCTGGTCGTCAACAAGATCCGCGGCACCTTCAAGTCCGTCGCCGTCAAGGCCCCGGGCTTCGGTGACCGCCGCAAGGCGATGCTGCAGGACATGGCCATCCTCACCGGTGGCCAGGTCGTCAGCGAAGAGGTCGGCCTCTCGCTGGAGACCGCCGACGTCTCGCTGCTGGGCCAGCGCCCGCAAGGTCGTCGTCACCAAGGACGAGACCACGATCGTCGAGGGTGCCGGTGATTCCGACGCCATCGCGGGCCGGGTCGCGCAGATCCGCGCCGAGATCGAGAACAGCGACTCCGACTACGACCGCGAGAAGCTGCAGGAGCGCCTGGCCAAGCTGGCCGGCGGTGTTGCGGTGATCAAGGCCGGCGCCGCCACCGAGGTGGAGCTCAAGGAGCGCAAGCACCGCATCGAGGACGCGGTGCGCAACGCCAAGGCGGCCGTCGAGGAGGGCATCGTCGCCGGTGGCGGCGTGGCCCTGCTGCAGTCGGCTCCGGTGCTGGACGAGCTGAAGCTCGTCCGGTGACGAGGCCACCGGCGCCAACATCGTCAAGCGTCGCGCTGGAGGCACCGCTGAAGCAGATCGCCTTCAACTCGGGTCTGGAGCCGGGCGTCGTCGCCGAGAAGGTGCGCAACCTTCCCGCCGGCCACGGCCTGAACGCCGCAGACCAATGAGTACGAGGACCTGCTCAAAGGCAAGCAATACGTAACTAAACGAAGTACTAC
>ERZ1370068.1037-contig-10948_pt1 | contig 25297 bp, 29 predicted proteins | sample MGYA00561227_ERZ1370068 | MGnify/ENA primary metagenome ERZ1370068 (study PRJEB38410, sample SAMEA6850437) | metagenome | study: Metagenomic assessment of the ecological functions of the soil: analysis of the soil microbiota associated with the...
GATGTACTTCCGGTTCAGTTACGTATTGCTGGGCTCTTCCAGGACATCGTCTACGACGGCGCGCAGGCCAGCTGCTGTCAGGAACGCTGATGGACTACGTGATCCCCGCGCCGACGATCTGCCGATGATCGAGTGCGTGCACCTCGAATACCCCCTCGCCGCGCAACCCGCTCGGCGTAAGCCAGGGACTCGGCGAGGGCGGCGCCATCTCGCCACCGGCGTATCACCAGCGCGGTGGACGACGCGCTGGAACCGTTTCGGCGTCCGGCTCACCGCCGGCCCCGCCCACGCCGCGCGCGTCAGCGTCTGATCCAGGCGGCGCGCGCAGATCTTCTGACGTCATCCCAGTCGACGCCGGGCAAGAGCTTCACCGGCGGGCGCGTGCGGCCCGCGGCGAAGCGTCGTCAGCGCCTGCGCGCGGTCGGCCGCCGCCGGGTGCGTCGACAGATAGCGGGCCGCGCCCGCGGCGTGCCCTCGTCACGCGCTGCATCGCCTGAAAGAACGCCACCATTCCGCCGGGGTCCACCGCCGCCGCGTGCAGCATGCGCATGCCGTCGCGGTCGGCCTCCAGCCTCCCCTGCCCGTACCGTGGCGCAGGTCGCCGCCCGCGCGCTCTGGATGCCGAAGGCCGCCACGGCGCTCACATCCCTGACGAGCGCGGCGATGATGACACCGGCGGACGCCTGACGCCGGATCGCCTTGGTCGCTGGCGACGGTGCAAGAGCGTGCTGGATCTCGTGGGCCAGCACCCCGGCCAACTCCTCGGCGCTCTCCGTCCGATCGAGGAGCCGCCGGGGCGACGATCGACCCGCCCGGCGTGGCCAGCGCACGTTGGCGATCAGGCGGTTCACCACGGTCACCCGGATCGGGGATGCGCGCCTCCGATGGCGTCTTCACGAGCGTCGCCGTGATCGTGTCGATGCGGGCCTGGCGCTCCGGATCGATGCAGCGCCGCAGGCGGCACCTGAGCTCGGCCTACCGCGTCGCCGAGCGCGACCTCCACAAAGACCGGCACGCGCGTCGCCAGCACGCTCGCCAGCGGTGCCCCAGACGTAGAGGGCGATGGCGAGACCCACCGCACCGAAGCGCGGCGAGCACGGTGAGGCCGACGCGGCTTAACGCCGCCGGCAGATCTCGGTAATGCCGCGGCGGCCTCGGGCGCAACCGCCCGCAGCGCGCTCGGAAGCCCAGATTCGGACGAGCAGCGCCTCGGCGCTCAGCTCCCCGCCGTGCTTTCGGGGACGCTCCATAGCCCGCGTAGAACCCCTGGGTCTGTCGCACCTCGGCGAGCGGCCAGCGGATGCTGCCGCCCTCGGCGGCGTGATCTCCAGACCCGATCCACGGCCGATCACGACCCGGGCCGCGCGCCGGACCGGCGTCTGGCGCCGTCAGGTAGTGCGCGCATCCACACCCGCCAGCGGCGGCACGCGACGGAAGCGCGCGTCAGCTTCACGCCAAAGTCAGCGTCGAGCAGCCCGGACAGCGCTTCCCCCGGTGGCAGGCGGCGCGCGCGTCTGGCGGATGGTGGCAGGTCCAGGAGATAGCCCCACCAGCGTGAGATTGCTGCGGTTGGTGAAGTGCAGCGGCGGGCGCAAAATCCGCGACCACGCCAGGCCGAGCGTGAGGACGAGCGCGCCACGACGTTGGTGATCTGCAGCCAGGCCAGCCCGGACCACCCGCGATCGTCGAGTGAAAGCGCGCCGAGCCAAAGCGGGTATTGCTCTCGGTGAAGTAGCGTTTTGCCGGCGGGAGCCAGAACCAGGAGAGCCCCAGCGTGGGCAGGAACAGCAGGAACGCATCGTCACGAAGGGCCAGACGAGCTCGCGGCCGCGATACCGTCGGTCAAACTTCCGCGAGCCGAACCAGGCGTGGGACACCATGAACTTCTGTCGGTGCGTCACGTAGATCGGAGTAGTAGAGACCGGGGAAACGTCACGGGCTAAGTACGTTGCCCACGACAGAAGAGCTGCACGAAGGATCCCGGACGCGGCCGCGGAACGAGAAGCGGATGCCGCGCCACGACGTGCGGCTGAGGCGGTAGCGCCGCGCCCTATCGCCATCCAGGAGCAAGCCCAGCATCCACGCGTCGACAGCGGCTTGCCCGCACCGCCGTGGGCGCGCCGAGTAGACCGTCGGCAGCACGCTCAGCAACAACACCGGAGCACCGCCGCGCCGCGGGCGCCGACCAATAGCTCTCGCCCGGTCCCGTGGTACGCGAAGCGATCGCCCTCGAGCTCGGTCTCACCGAGCACGTAAACCGCCGCATGCAGCGTCTTGGCCCAGAAGTAGTGGTAGACGCCGAGCGTCAGCAAGATCAGCAGCACGTTGGTGACGGCCAGGCCGGCCAGCGCCGCGGCCGGAGCCGTGGAACGTGAGTCGGCGGCTCGCCGGTGGCGTCCCCGCGGCCGAGGCGTCGCCCGCGCCGGGGCCGGCGGGCCGCGGGCCGCAGGGGGCGGCGGAGTCGCAGGCGCTGCGGCGGGGCGGGCGCGGAGTGGTCGCGCCGTGGCGCGGGGCACAGGGCCGCGGCGCATGGCCTCGAGCTGAGGCGCGAAACGCCGCCAACGAACACGCCGCTGGCGCGGGCACCGTCTCGCCCGTGACGTCGGTGAACCCGCAGCGCGGGCGAAGGCGTCAGGCACTTCCGGCGATCTCGAAGAGCGCGGGCAGGAGCGGACAGCGCGTCGCCCAGCCGCGGCCCGTGCCGGAGTGAACGGTTTGCCGTCCACACGAGATGGCACGCGCCCGGCCCGGACCGCCGGCATCAAACGCGCGTCGGGATACGCCGCGAAATCCGCGAGGTGGGCCCGGCGGAAGCGGAACGGCTTCAGTCCGAGCAGCAGGATGACCTCGGGACGGCGCGCGCGGCGCATCTCGCCGAGCGTCACGGTCGGATGGCGCTCGGCCCGATCCGGCGAAGACGTTGGCGGCGCCGCACTGGCGCCAGCAGATCGATGCACGTACGTGTCTGGCGTTGATCGTCATCCACGGCCGCGGCGCAGATCGGATAGAAGACCGGCACCGGCCGGCGGGCACCGGCGGTGGCGGCCGGGACCCAGTGACAGCGGTCCAGCTCGGCAGGATCCTCGGCCGCGCGCTCGGCGGTGCCGGTCATCCTCGCCCAGCCGGCGCGGATCGCATGATCCGGCGGGAGCCGCCACCGCGCGACAGTGATCGGAGCCCACACAGGATGCCGCCGCCGCGCAGCGCACGGCGATACTGCTTCGCGGCTGGATGTCTCCTCCGATCGTTGGCGATGACGGGACGAGGCGCCAGCGCGCGGATCTTGTCGAGGTCGGGATCCTTCCCGCCACCGATGCGCGTCTTGGTGGCCCACCACCTCGCGCGGCTCGACACAGTAGACGGTGATGCCGACAGCGCGTCAGCCGGGCCGAGACGGCAGAGGGTCTCGGTCGTGGAGGAATGAGCGACACGATCCGCCGCGGCGGGGCCGGCAGGCTCAGCGCGACGCCGGAGGCATCGACGCGCGCGACGGTCACGGCAGGCGGCGAGTGCGCAGTCGGTCGACCAGGCCGAGCACCTCTCGCGTCCGCCGGCCAGCTCGGCGTCCAGCTCCATGATCAGGGCGAACGGCTGCTTGCCGTCGATGGCGGCTTCAGGCTGGTGGCCGCGCCGACGGAACACCTCGAGCACCCGCCGCGTCTCGTCGCTCATCGCGGTCACACCTCCAGCGCAGCACCGGGACCCACCGGGGCTCGCCGGGTGGCAGAAGTTCTTGGTGTTCACGAAATGCAGCCCGTGGTGGAGGTTCGCGCCTGAATTTGCCGCCGCCATACCGCTCACCGATCCACCCCATCGGGTCGCCGAGAAACGCCGCCGTCGCGCTCGCTCGGCATGCGGACCAGCCACTTGAAGCGGATGGTCCCGGCGAACGGCTCCTGCACGCCGAGGGTAACGGTCATGGCCGGCCACACACGACCGAATTCTTCGAGGGATCTGCTTGCGGGTGGGCCGCTCGATGCCGCGATTGACGAGGTTGCGCGTGAGGTGCTGGCTTCGAGCAGGTCCCAGCACCACTGGGCGATCACGTCGGAGCGGAGTGTACCATGAGGCCATGGGAATTTCGCCCTCGCCCGCCTCTTCTACGAGATGGCGAGCCTGCTCGAGCTCGCGAGGTCCTCGGCGTTTCGCGTGCGCCTACCAGCGCGCCGCCCAGACGCTCGAGACGTGCTCGGCGAGGACGTGGCGGCCATCGCCGCCCGGGCGCGACTCACCGCCTGCCCGGCATCGGGCGTGACCTCGCCGCCCGCATCGGCGAGTACCTCGGCCATCGGGACGGATCGCGGCAGCTGGAGGAGCTGCGCGCGACGGTGCCGGCCGCGTTCCTGACCTTCCTCGAGATCCGCGGGCTGGGCCTCGCGCACCGCCCGGGCGCTGGCCGATCAGGGCGTGGAGTCGGCGGAGCAGCTCGAGGCGATGTGCCGCTCGCGGCAGATCGTCAGCGTGGCCGGCATCGGGGACAAGACCGCCGAGAACATCCTCAAGGGCATCGAGGCGCCGGAGGGCCGGCCACGCGCGCACGCTCCTGTCCACCGCACGCACGGTGGCCGCGCAGATCGCCGAGGCGCTGCGCGCCCGCGGCGGCGTGGAGCGGCTGGAGATCGCCGGCTCGCTGCGCCGCATGCGCGAGACGGTGAAGGACGATCGACCTGCTCGCGACGTCCACCGAAGCCGGCCCGGGTCATCGAGACGCTGACCACGCTGCCGTCGGTGACCGAGGTGATCGTGCAGGGGCCGACCAAGACCTCCGTCCGCCATCAGGACGGCCTGCAGATCGACCTGCGGGTCGTGGAGCCGGCGCCGCCTTCGGCGCCGCCCTGCAGTACTTCACCGGCTCCAAGGACCACAACGTGCGGGTCCGCGAGATGGCCTCGCGTCGCGACCTGCGCATCAGCGAGTACGGCGTGTTCGACGAGCGCACCGGCGATCGGGTGGCCGGCGCCACCGAGGAAGAGGTCTACGCCACCGTTGGTTTGCCGTGGATCGCGCCCGAGCTGCGCGAGAACCAGGGCGAGATCGAGGCCGCGCGCGAGGGGCGTTTGCCCACGCTGGTCACGGCCGGCGACATCCGCGGCGACCTGCACGCGCACACCGACTGGTCGGACGGCCGCCACTCGCTGGAGGCGCTGGTGAGCGCCGCCCAGGCGCGCGGCTACGAGTACATCATCGTGTCCGACCATTCGCGCTCGACGACGATCGCCGGCGGCCTGGGCGTCGAGGAGCTGCGGCGCAGCGCGCGGCCATCCGCGATCTGCAGCCACGCTTCCGCATCCGCATCCTGGCCGGCAGCGAGTGCGACATCCTGGCCGACGGCACGCTCGACTTCCCTGACGACGTGCTCGACGAGCTCGACGTCGTGCTGGCCGCCGTGCACTCGCGCTTCAAGCAGTCGCGCGAGGCGATGACCGCACGCATCGTCCGCGCGCGTCGGCCACCCCGCGTGAACGTGCTGGTGACCACCGGCCGCCGCTGCTCACCACGCGCGAGCCCTACGACGTCGATCTCGAGGCGGTGTTCGCGGCGGCCCGGACCCACGGCAAAGGCGGTCGAGATCAATGCCTCGCCCGAGCGCATGGATCTGAACGACGTCAACGCGCGACGCGCCGGGGCGCTAAGGACTGCCAGTTGCCGTCAGCACCGACACGCATTCGCTCAGGGAGCTGGACAACCTCGAGCTCGGAATCGGGATCGCCCGGCGAGCGTGGCTGGCGCCCGGATCAGATCCTCAATACCCGACCGCTGGCCGACCTCCTGACGTGGGCCCGGCCGGGCCGGTAGGCCTGTGGATTCGAGGTCGGCGCCTCCTGCCCTAAGCGAAATTTAGTGAGTCCTATTTGATAGTTACAGCCCCCACCCGATGACCGCCGCATTGTGGATATCGGTGGATAACAATCCACGCCGTCTCTCGGAGCGGCGGGCGGGCGCGCTTCACGGGGTGGCGGGCGTGAGCCAGGCCTCCGCGAACTCGGCACTGAGCGCGCCCGTGTAGACCTCCTCGACCGGTCCCTCGAGCCGCAGCGACCAGTCGGGTCGCACGTCGATCACGCAGATCGCCGCCCGGCATGCGCACGGTCACCTTTCCGTGGTCGCACAGACCGTTGCGAACCGCCGCCGACGCGGCGCCGCACGACGAGAGCCGGAGGCGAGCGTGTAGCCGGCGCCGCGCTCCCAGATGAGGATGTCGAGCGTGTGGCGATCGGCCACGCGGGCGAACTGCACGTTGGTGCGCTGCGGGAAGGCCGCGTGCCGCTCGATCAGCGGGCCCAGGCGCTTGCACGCCTCGGTGTCGAGGCGATCGACGAAGGTGATGCAGTGCGGATTGCCGACCGAGACCGCGGTGACCACCAGCGCGGTGCCATCGGGAGCTGCAGCGGCACGGCCACCACGTCACGGTCGGGCCCGTTCATCGGGATGTCCGGCGCGCGGAACGTCGCGCGGCCCATCTCCACGGTGACGAACCGCACGCGGCCGTCGCGCACGTGGCACAGGCACTCCACCACGCCCGCCCGGCGTCTCGATCGTGAACGCGTCGCGCTTGGCGCAGGCCGTGATCCCAGCAGCCACTTGGAGAAGATGCGCAGGCCGTTGCCGGACTTCTCGGCCTCGCTGCCGTCGGGGTTGAAGATGCGCAGGCCGAAGTCCGCCCGGCTGGACGGCACCAGCATCAGGATGCCGTCGGAGCCGATCCCCAGTTGCGGTCACAGATGCGGACGATCGAGGCTTCGGAGAGGTCGAACGGCAGGTCGCCCCGGCTCAGCACGATGTAGTCGTTGCCGAGACCGTGGCCCTTGGCGAACGCGATCGGCGGCACCGCCACTCCCCGCTCAGCGCTGGGAGATCGGCACGTAGCTCGCGCGCGTGGGGCCCGTGTACTCCGCCCGCGGGCGGATCAACCGGTTGTTGCCGTGCTGCTCGAGCACGTGCGCCGCCCACCCCGCCACCCGGCTCATCGCGAAGATCGGCGTGAACTGGTCGGTCGAGATGCCCATCGCCTTGTAGGCCGCGCCCGAGAACAGGTCGACATTGGGATAGATGTGCTTGTCGGCGGTGACGACCTTGGCCATCGTGTTGAGGATCTGCACGTAAGACGTGTTGCCGATCTGCTGGCCGAGCTCGGTGGCCAGCCGGCGCAGGTGCTTGGCGCGCGGGTCCTCCACGCGATAGACGCGGTGACCGAAGCCCATGATGCCGCGCCTTGTCGGCCAGCGCCTTGCGGATCCACGCCTCGGCCTTGGCCGGGTCCTTGATCTGATCGACCATCAGCATCACCTGCTCGTTGGCCCCGCCGTGCAGCGGGCCCTTCAAGGCACCGATGGCCGAGGTGATCGCCGAGTGCAGGTCCGACAGCGTGGCCGCCGTCACCCGCGCCGCGAAGGTGGAGGCGTTGAACTCGTGGTCGGCGTGCAGGATGAGCGCGATGTCGAACGTCTTCACGGCCAGCTCGGTGGCCTTCTTGCCGCTCATCATGTAGAGGAAGTTGGCGGCCAGGCTCAGCCTGGGATTGGGCGTCACCGGCGACTTGCCACGGCGCATCCGCTCCCAGGCCGCCACCAGCGTCGGCATCTGGGCGGTGAGCCGGATGCACTTGCGCAGCGTGGCCTCCCGCGGAGTTGTCGTCGGCGTCGGGATCGAAGGCCGACAGCGCCGATACGCCGGTGCGCAGGACTTCCATCGGCGTCGTCTTCCTGGGGAGCGTGCGCAGCAGGGCCAGGAGCTTGGGCGGCACCTTGCGGTTGGCCGTCGAGGAGAGCGCCTTGTTGAAGGTGTCGAACTCTTTCTTGGTCGGCAGCGCGCCGTGCCAGAGCAGGTAGGCCACTTCCTCGAACGGTCGAGTGCGCGGCGAGGTCGTCGACGTCGTAGCCGCGATAGAGCAGGCGTCCCTCGTGTCCGTCGATGTAGCAGATGTCGGACGTCGAGACGACGACGTCTTCGAGGCCGGCTTTTCCTACCGTGCTCATGGCGATCCCTCTGACGTACGGGATGTGAACGCCATGCTTGTATCATAGGTGGCCGAACGCTTCAACGGCCCGGAGCCGATGATCGACGTCACCGATTTCTACGACCGCCATCCCGATCAGCGAGGCCCAGGTGCTCGCCGCGCTGCGCCGGCGGCGGGGCGCGCTCACCGACGGCGCCGATCAGCGCCGACGATCTCTTCGACTTCGACCAGGATCACTACGGCGGCCTCGCCGCGGTGGATCGCCTCGGCCCGCCTGGCCGGCATCCAGGCTCGCACGCGCGTGCTCGATCTGTGCGCCGGGCTGGGCGGGCCGGCGCGCTTCGTGGCCAGCCGGCGCGGCTGCCGGGTCATCGCGGTGGAGCTCAACGCCGGGCGGGCCGTGCGGCGCCGCTCGCCTCACGCGCCTGGTGCGCCTGCACGAGCAGGTGCGCGTCGTCCGCGGCGACGCCTCGCCCTGCCCTTCGCCGCGGGCCGCTTCGAGGCGGTGCTCAGCCAGGAAGCGCTGTTGCACATCGGCGACAAGGCGGCCGTGCTGCGCGAGGTCCATCGCGTGCTGGCGCCTGACGGTCGGCTGGCCTTCAGCGACTGGATCGCGCGGCCGGCACTCGGCGACGGCGAGCGCCGGCGCCTGCACGAGTGGATGGCCGCCGTCACCCTGCAGACGCTCGACAGCTATCGGGCGCTCCTCGGGGCCGCCGGCTATCGCGCGGTGGCCGCCGAGGACCTGACCGACGAGTGGCGGACGATTCTGCGCGAGCGGCTGCGCATGTTTCGCGCGATGCGGGAGGACACCGTGGCCCGCCTGGGCGAGGCGCGCTACCGGGAGTACGACCAGCTCTACGCGTTCTTCGTGGGGTTGATCGAGGCGGGAAAGCTCGGCGGCGGCCGCTTCAGCGCGTCGCGCTGAGTCGGCCGCCGCCGGTGAGTCCAGCTACTTGATCGCGTCGCCGAAGGCCTTCGCCTCGGTCGCGAACTTCTTGGCGTCGTACTTCTTGGGATCCTCGATCGTCGCGAACATCCGATCGAGCGCGTCGCCGGCCGCCTTCACCGACTGCTTGCCCGGCGCCTTGGAATAGGCGCTGTAGAGGCGGTCGAGCGCCATCGCGCCCTGCTCGGCTCCCCGCACGCCGGTGCCGCCGATGGCGTCACCCGACGCGACGAGGTCACCCAGCAGCTTCTTGGTGCTGGCCTCGTCGAAATCACGGGCGGCCACCTTGGCGGCCTGCGCGTTCATCGTGGCCTGCAGATTCTTGGCGGTGGCCGCGGCCTTGGCCTTGTCGCCCTTGCCGACGGCGTCGGCCAGCGCGGCGAGGTCGGCCTGGACCGACTTCTGCGCGTCGGGGGCCGCCACGCCGAGCAGCACCACCACCACGGCACCGTGCCCCTGCACCTTGCCGAGCGCATCGGTCAGCAGTGCCGCCGAGGCGTTACCCGAGGCCCGGTCACCCAGCTGCTTGGCGGCCTCGCGCAGCGAGATCACCTGCCCGGTCGCCCACGACTTGGTGCCCGCCCACGTGCCCTTGTCGCGCCAGTGCGGCGGCATCGTCGCGCTGAACGTGTCGAGCTCGAAGGCGAGCAGATCGGGGTGGCCGGCCGCCACCATCTCGGCGTCGATCTGCAGGTGGCACGACACGCACTTCTCGGCGCGGAGCAGGAAGCTCTTGGTGTCGTACATCCCGAGCTTCACCGACTGCTCGTGCGTCCAGCCCTTCTCGGCGTGCGGCTCCAGCCATTTCTCGGCCGGGCCGTGGCAGCCGTCGCAGTGCACGCCCTCGGAGATGTCGAACTTGGGCCCGCGCAGCTCGGGCTTGACGTCGACCGCGTGGCAGACCGAGGCACTTCTCACTGGCCTCGGCCTTGGCGATCTTCAGATTCGTCGCGATCTTGGACGGGCTCACGCCGGACTTCAGCTTCTCGTTGGTGAGGGTGGCGTAGGCCTTGGCGTGCTTGTCCTTCTGGAACCAGACGACGTTCTCGTTCAGCTTGGGAAGTCGCGCCTTGGGCTTGGTGCTGCCGTGGCAGTTGGACGCGCCGCACGATGCCGCGCCCGTGTACTTGTAGGCCGCGGCCTGGGCGTGGACGAGATCCGGCGCCAGCGGCGCCAAGGGGCGTGTGCCTCCCACGAGCGACGGCGGCGGCGATGACGAGGGCCACGACAGCGCCCCATGCAACCCGATGCGACATGGCGATCCTCCTGTGCTGAGCGCGTCCTCTGTGACAACGCCTTACCGCGGGCGGCGGATCCGGGGCCGCCCGGCGGCTCGGTGACCGGTTCCTCTTCCTTCTTGGGCGCGCTCGGCGCGCGGGCGCCGCTGGCGGCTCGTCGCTCACCAGTGTACACGGCGCCGTCGCGCATGTAGAGCCGCTGCATCTCGGGCAGCGTGAGCGGCCGGCTCCCGACCCGGTTGAACACGGCGATCTGCTGACCGCTCTCGTCCGCCGCGCGGTCGCGATCGGTGCCCTTGGAGATGGCCAGGGCGGGACCGTGCGTGCGGCGCGGTGGCGATCAGACGTGGCTGCGGCCGCGGGCTGAAGCCCAGGTACGTCGGCGTCTCCTCCGGCGAGGTGAGCTGCAGCACTCGCAACCCGTTCTTGCCGTCGGCCACGTACGCGAAGAGGCTGGCGTTGGTCATGCCGACCTTGACGTCCCGGGCGTCGTCGATCGCACCGGCGGCATCGTAGCGCTGATCGAGCGTCGGCGTCTCGGGTCGTTCGATATCGATGATGGCCAGCCCCTCACGGCCGGCGGCGACGTAGGCGTAGGTACGGGCCAGGTACAGGCCGTGCGCATCGGCGAGCGGCACCTCGGCGTTCGGCACCGGCCGCGGACGCACCGGGTTGGTCACGTCGATCACCTTCAGCCCTCGGCGTCGGTCACGAAGGCGTAGCGGAACTGGATGGCGACGGCGCGCGGCTGCCTGAGATGCGGCTCGCCCACGGTGGCCACGATCCGCGGCTGCAGCGGGTTGTCGAGGTCGACGACGAAGAGCCCTCTGGGCGCGAGCACGTAGGCGTAGTGGCCGGCCAGCGTGATGTTCACCGCGCCGGTCAGCAGGCCGTCCGGGTTGAAGGCCAGCGCGCGCTCCAGGAAGTTGTTGTCGGGGTCGCCGTCGAGCAGCGTCGACACGCCCGGCCGGTTCGGGCTGTCGAGCGGGTTGCCGATCACCACCAGCCCTTCCTCGCGGTCGGTCACGTACAGGTACGCGTAGACCGGGTGGATCTTCTGCTCCTCGTTCTCGGGACGCTGGGTGCCGGGTGGGATCGACGGCCAGCGTCGAGGGCGAGGCCACCGCGGTGCGCGTACTTGGTCTTCACGTAGAGGCGCTGGCCGAGCGGCGAGACCGGCGCGGTCACGATCTTCTCGGAGAAGCCCTTCTGGTCGACCTGGGCCACGTCGTAGGCGCGGAAGCCGCCCCGACCGTTGGCCGTGTAGAGGTACTCGCCGCGGAGCTGGATGGAGAGCACCTCGTCCTTGCCGAACACGTCCAGCACGTCGCGGCCGCGGTGGTGCACCTCATCCGGTAGGAGGTCGCCGCCGGCGCGATGCTTCTCGTAGGCGGTGGGATAGGCGACCTTGTGCAGGTAGCTGCCGATGCACCGCCTGCGGCTCCTCGCGCTCGGTGACCACGACGGCCTCCAGCCCGTGGCCGCCCTCCGCCACGTAGGCGAAGCGTCCGATGAAGTTGTAGAAGTTCGTGCCCTGCATCAGGACCGAGGCCATCCAGGCGTTGTTGTCGTTGGCCTTGGACACGTGACAGTCGGTGCAGTACTTGGTCTCCGGTCGACCGCACCGTGTGGGGCACGAACGTGCTGAACGAGTGCCCGCTGAAGCCCTCGGCCGACACGGTCTGCTGCTGCGAGTACACCCACTCGCGCTGGCCGTTCTGCGAGCCGACCAGCACCGCGCAGGTCGAGCGGGCCGGCGCCAGCCGCTTGCCGGCGGTGGTGCCGTCCAGCGGCCAGCATGAAGACGTCGTCGCGGATCGTCTGGAAGTTGTAGGGCGTCCAGTTGCGGCGGGTCGTGCCCTCGTTGTGCAAGCAGCGGCTTGCGCTCGTTGGCCTTCATCGGCAGGTGGCAGCCGAAGCAGCTGGTCACCCACGAGGTGTGGCAGGCGAAGCACGTCATCTTGCTGTCGGCGTGGGCCAGCTCGGTCGTCCTTGGCCGGCGCGTCGCCCCACGTCGTTCCGTCGCGGCGGATGGTCTTGGCCAGCCGCGAGCGCTCGGACCGCTTGGGGTTGGCTCGCGCCCACGCCGAGGTGGGGTCGATCGAGTCGAGCACCTGCACCACTTCCACTGCAGATCCTTGGTGACCGTCGAGCGCTGGATCAGCGTGTCGCCGCGCGCCACTGGAAGCGCGCGCTGGCCGAACGGCGTGGTCAAGAGCGAGAGATCGCTGCCGCCGGCCGGCGCAGCCGGGCCCGGAGGTCTTGAGCGTGGCCTTGGCGTTGATCGAGCCGTGGCAGTCCACGCAGGTGATCTCGATGGCGGCCGCGCGTCTCGCCGTAGACCTTGCCGTTGCCGTGGACGTCCTGCTTGAAGTGGCAGTCCGAGCAGTGCATCCCCCTTCTCGAGGTGGATGTCCTTCGAGGTGGACGGCCTTCGTGAAGCGATCGGGGTCGTCGGCGGCCACCACCTTGTTCTCGCCGTCGAGCAGGTGGCCCTTGCGGTCGGTCTTGTAGACGTTGCGGAACACCCAGCCGTGGCCGTGGAAGTCGGCGAACTGCGTGCGGGTGAGCTTGGGGTTCAGGTCCGTCACGTTGTCGAGGAAGTTGCTTGTCCGACCACAGCCCGCGAGCGCGGCACCCTCGGGGTTGGCCCGCTGGATCTCGGCCACCTGCGTGGGGTGAGCTTCCGCTCCTTGGCCGGATACATGAGATTGCCGTCGGTCTCGTTGTCCCACCAGGTGGTGCCCAGGAAGCTGTTGGTCACCGTCGTGCCCGGATGATGGTGGCAGACCACGCACTGGCTGGACGGGATCGAGTTCGTGAACTGGTGCCGGATCGGATGCCCCGGCTCGTTCCTGCGGAATCGTCGGATCGGCCGACGCCGAGTGGCCGCGGTTGCCGTACTGGGCGTACTCCCCGAGTGCACCGCCGAGCGGTCGTTGGCGTAGATCACGTGGCAGCCGGTGCACCCGCTGGAGCGGAACTCGCCCGGATGCTCGTTGTTGCCGAGCAGCGACAGGGCGGGTCGAGCAGCCGCGTCTTCTGCAAGTTCAGCCACACCGGATCGGTGCGATTGAGAGTGCCGAGCCCGCGCTGGCTGAGCCGGTTGACCGGCTTGCCCGGCGGCTCGTTCGAGCGTGAGGCACGCCGATCTCGAGCGGACGCTCCTGGCCGCGCTCGAACACGCGCAGCACGTTGCCCGGCTGGCCCACCTCGAAGCGCGGCAGCGGGTCGAGCCAGGCCAGCACGCCCTTCTTCACCGTCTCCTCGACGCTGGGCGGCGGCAGCGTGAGCACCGCGCTGGGGCAGGCCGTCGGGGCCATAGGCCTCGCCGAAGTGGGGACGCTTGAGCGGGAAGCCGCCGTTGTTGTAGAGGGCGGCCGCCCACAGCATCGGCCCGGTCTTCATCATGCTCTTCTCGACCTGCGCCACCTCGGTGGGATGACAGCCACCGGGCCCGCACGTGCGGCGCGCCACTCGCAGATCGCCCGGGTTGACGAACTGCACGAACTCCGCGCTCTCCTCCAGAATCGCCGTGTAGGAGTGCGTGTGGGTTCGCGGAGGATACGCCAGACCTCGGTGTTCTTGGGCAGCACGTGGGCCTGCTTCTTGGCCTCCTCGTAGGCGGGCGTACCGGCGGCCGCGCCCTCGGGCGCCTTCACCTCGACCTTGCCGCCGTGGCAGTCGATGCAGCCGAGCTTCACCGTCGTGGCCGTGTGCATGCTCGGCGAATCGGTCTTGGTGTGGCACGTCACGCAGCCGGTGCTCTTGCGGTCCGCGTCGGCCTGCCCCTGCTTGGCGACCTCGGACTTCGCCGGCTCCGGTTTCTCGGGCTCGGCCGGCGCCGGGGCGGGCGTCTCCTCCTCGCTCGGACCGCGCCGGATGCGCTGCGCCAGCCGGACCGGGCTCGTCTCTCCGGCCGCCGCCACACCGATGCCGTCGACCCGCGGCCGCACGCCGGTGCTCCGTCCGGGCAGCGGCAGCAAGGCGCCGAGCACGAGTGCCGCCGCCAGCGCGGCGAAGAGCCCGCGCCGCCACCCCGACCGTCCGGGCGTCCTCACCGTCGCACCTCCCACAGCTTCACCTTCTCCAGTCCGCGCTTGCCGAAGCGATACTCGTATCCGCCCTCGACCGGCTCCTCGCGCTGATGCTCGGGATCGACGACCAGGTCGCCGCGTTCATCCGGTAGACCGTCCGACCGCGCTGGACTTCCATCGTGAACGCCGGCTCACCCGGCATCGCGTTGCTCGGCCCGTCGCCCGGGGTGTCGCCCGAGCCCGGATCGGCGACCACGGTCCGGGTGCCCCCACGCGCGCAAACGGATCAGGCCTCGCATCGGCGACGGCGCCGCCGTCCGCTCGCTCCGCGCGCGCGCCGTCGCGGCGGAATCGGCCCGCTCCGGACGCGGGATCGCGGTCATGAGCCGACCCCGGCGCCCGACGGCCGGGGCGCTCGGCCTCGGCGTCGGCCACCACGGCACCCAGCCGGTCGGCCGGCGCCGTGAGCGCCCACAGCGCCTCGCCGAAGCGAAGGGTCACCGCGGCGAGGCCTCCCACCACGAGGACGCACGTCAGGACCAGCGTCGCGTAGCGTTGCATCCAGCGTCGCGTGCGCGCGTTCACCGGCGGCCTCAGAACGTGAGGGTCACGGAGAGGAAGGTGGAGTAGAGCGTCTGGGTGTGCGACGAGCTCTGTGCCTGCAGCCCGTTGGCGCCGAAGACGAATTCCTTGGTCTGAAAGATGTCCTTGAAGCCGTCACCGCCGACGAAGGCGGCGCCGCCCACGTTCACGATGATGTTGTCGGTCAGCGGCGGTCGCCAGCGCATGCCCAGGCTCAGGTCCCAGCCGACTCATTCCGGATCCGATCCTGGAACAGGATCAGCTGCAGCGGCTGGGCGTGCTGGAACCGGATGTGGTTGGCCTCGAAGAGAGGCCTTGGTCTTGGGCGTGACGTCGACGTCGGCGCCGATGCCGTACAGGAACAGGCCGGGGTTGACGTAGTTCGGCTGGCCCTCGATCTTGCTGCTGCGCAGCGCCGGCAGCAGGCTGTTGCGCCCGGTCAGCTCGAGCCCGCTGGTGGGCAGCCCGATGCCCTGCCGCACCCAGTAGCTGAAGCCGCCGCCGGCGAAGTTCGGATTGTCGAGGATCGAGTCGAAACCGCGGCCACGGCCGTCGAGCGGCTTGTCGTCGCCCGACGCCCAGAAGAACGTGAACTTCGGCCGGATCCAGTCGAAGTCCATGGAGAGCTCGAGGGCGGCCATCTGGGCGTTCAGATCTTGCGCCTTGCCGGCGATCGGGTTGTTCGTGTCGCGACCGATGACCTGGTAGAAGGCGTGGTTCACGTTGAGCGGGCCGATGTGGCCGTCACCCGTGAAGCCCAGATACACGGCGTCGATGGTGTGGGTCTGGGGCACGCCGACGATGGCCGGCCGCACGACGAACCCGTTCGTGTCGGTGTGGTTGCCGCCGGAGTCGTGCAGGTAGTGCACGCTGCCCTGCACCGTGTAGCCCGGCACGAGGAAGTCCTGGAAGAAGTAGTTGACGATGCCGACGTGCTGGCCGCGGGTGTCGAACAGGCGATTGAGGTCGCTGTTCGTGTCCTTCTCCAGCGGCCGGAAGTACACGGCGTTGAACTGCTGCCGGTTGGAGCCCAGGTTGCCGAAGAAGCGGGCGCCGAGGTTGTTGTCGGTGAAGATGAAGCCCGCGGAAGTCGCTGGTGAACCCCTGGATGCCCAGCCCGGTGGAGATGAAATCGTAGTTCGGCGTCAGATCGCCGAGGTGGTACTCGATGAAGAGCTCCTGCAGGCTGGCGAAGTCCTCGTCCCGCGCGACGCCCTCGCGCACGTCGATGTTGACGGCGCCGTTCTCGCTTGGTCTGCAGGTAGTTGAAGTTGAACACGCCGGTGACCCGGAACCCCAGGTCGCGCGGCCGGAAGGCCGGTGTCGCCCTTGAACAGCTCCAGCGAGAGGATGAAGTTCTGGTTGAGGAAGAGCTGGTCGCCGCCGCCGAAGTTGTCGGCGCTGCCGGATCGCTGGCGCTGACCCCGCTCGCGGTGGGGACGCGGCGCGCCTCGAAGAGCGTGTCGGAGATCGCCGACAGGTTCATGAAGATGTTCTGGCCGAAGATCGGGTAGTCGCCCTTGATGACGCTCTGGTTGTAGGGGTCCCACCACTTGCCCCGGACGTACGGGCGCCTCGAGCGGCCGCTCGTAGCGGTTCCAGTTCGGCAGTCCGAGCCGCCACCGGTCGAGATCGGCACGAAGTCGGGACTCGTGTCGATCGGGCTTGGCTGGACCGCCAGGAGACTTGCCCACGTATCCAGTCGGCTCGCCCGGGGCCAGGGGCGGCGCATCGACGAGCGGCGGAGCCTGCGCGGGCTGTGGCGGGCGCTCTGCGCGGCAGCCAAGCCAGGCGGCCAGCCCGAGGAGCGGCGACGGCCACAACGAACGCAGCGCGCTCGAGCATCGGCCCCCACCGTGACGTGGCACAGCAAAGAACAACCTGGCGTTGGGAAACGGCGAAATCCTATCCCGAACGCCGCGCAACTGTCAAAGTTCCAAAGCAAAGGCCCTTCATGTCATACGGCCGTACCTCGCGCGCTACGCAGCATTTTCCGCTCCCTTGACAACCCCTGCCCCTACCGGTAGCGTCGGGGCCCTCTCGCGCTCGCGTTGGCGCCGCGCGCCCGGTAGAGGAAGGAATCGCCGTGACGCAGAGGGTCAACATCCCGGGTTCCGTCGTCTGCGTAGTCTCAGTAGTCCACTCGAAGCCTTCGGAGGAAAGCGCATGAGGCATCCGCTGTCCGGCCGTACCACGTGGTTGTCCGTCTTCTCCCTGGTCCTGCTGGCGGTCCTGGTGGTGCTGCCGTGGGGCGTCGTGCGAAGCGCCGACCACCGCGACTCGCCGCTGGCCGACGAAGATCCGGCCACCGACATCGCCGACGTCTACGCGTTCATCAACCCGCTGGACACGACGAAGCTCGTGCTGGCGATGACCGTGAACGGCTTCGCGGTGCCGGCGGTGCGCTCGACGTACTCGCTCGGTCCCGACGTGCTCTACCAGTTCAAGATCGACAACGACGGCAACAAACAGGAGAACCTCGTCATCCAGATCACCGCCGACGGCTTCGAGGCCTCCGGGTGCGTGACCCACGCTGCCCGGTCAACGCGGCGACCGGACAGGGCGGTCAGTTCATCGAGGTCGTGGGTCCGGCCAGGCCGGGGAAGATCGGTGCGGAGAATCATCTGCTGCCGACGAGGCACAACCCGGTCGTGTCGGGCTGCTCGAACCAGGTGCTCTCGAGCGGCGGCATCCGCGCGTGGGCCGGCCTCGTGGCCGATCCGTTCGTCGTGGACATCGGGCAGTTCAACCGGATCGTGGGCGGCGCCCAGGAGGTGTTCCGCGATCTGCCGTCGACGCCGCTCGGCCCGCTGCGTGGCCGACCCGTTCGCGCCGACGGCACCAGCGGCGTGGACAGCTTCGGCGGGTTCAACGCCTCGGCCATCGTCGTCGAGGTGCCGATCTCGATGGTCATCGGCAACGCCAAGCGGACGTCGACGTACCTCGGCAACAACACCACCATCGGCGTGTGGGGCACGACGAGCCGCACGCGGAACCGCCACCTCTCCACGCACCGGAGCCGCGTGACACCGGCCCCTACATCCAGGTGCAGCGGATGAGTCAGCAGGTCTTCAAGACCGTGTTCATCTACCAGGACAACGCGGCGAAGGACGTCTTCAACCGCAGCGTGCCGTCCGGAGGATCTCGCCAGGCTCAGCGGGATCCTGCCGGACGCGCTGACCACGACCGATACCGACGGGACCAACAACACCATCGCCGGCCGGGCCGGCCTCCTCACGGCCCTGGGCCTCACCTCGCCGCCCAACGGCGCGCGCTGGCGGTTCCAGCCAACTTCGGCAACACCGACACAGGACCTGATCCGCAAGGTGCTCCTGCCGGACGTGCTGCGCATCGATCTCCTGCTGCTGCCGCCGAACGACCTGGTGGTGGCCAACAACGGCCTGCAGAACGGCCGCCGCTTCAACGACGACGTGATCGACATCCTCCTGCAGCTCTCCCGCTCGCTCGCCGACGTGAAGTTCCCCGACGGCACCGGCGGTCCCGGGCAGCGGACCGCTCGGGGACGCGGCGACCGCTGGACTGCTCGTCGTTCGTGACCGCGACCGGCGCGTGTTCGCCGTGCTCCAGGGCACGGACTTCATCAAGCACGACGCCGACCTCCTGAACTTCGCCATCAACGGTGACGACCGGCCGCTGCGGGCCGACTTCCCGTTCTTCAGCACGCCACATCCGCTGCCGGGCAACAGCCGGCACGGTAGGGTTCCCGCCGCAGCAGTAATGCTTCGCTGGGTGCTGACCGGCGCCGCCCTGGTCGCTGCTGGCGGGCGGCGCCGGGTCAGCCCAGGAGCGGGCGAGCGACCAGACGCTCCGCTTTCCTCCAAGTCACGCGGTCGCCGCGGATCCCGACGATCCGCTCGCTCACAACCGGCTCGCCGGCGCGTACATCAGAAAGGCGCGGGAGAGCGGGGACATCACCTACTACGGCCTCGCCGAGCAGACCGCCCAGCGCTCGCTGCAGCTGGTGTCGCGCGGCCCGGCCGCGGCCCAGGCCAGCACGCTCGCTCGCGGTCGTGCACCTGGCCCGTCACGAGTTCCGCGACGCGCTCGCCAGCGTCCGGAGAGCGCTCGACCTCGATCCGTCCGAGCAGACCCCGCAGGCGATCGCCGGGCGATGTGCTGGTCGAGCTGGGCGAGTACGACGAGGCCGAGCGCGCGTACGCCAGGCTCGCCGGTCTCGATGGCCCGCGCACGGCCCGACGCCCGCGTGGCCTACGTGAAGTTCCTGCGAGGCGATACCGCCGGCGCCGTCGCCGGCATGCGCGAGGGCCGTCGCCCGGGTCGGCCTGAGCACGCCGGTCGGCGAGCCGCCTGCGTGGACGCGCGTACAGCTCGGCCACCTGCTGCTGGCCACCGGCGACCTGGCGGGGGCGGGCGCGGCGTACAGGGACGCGAGCGCCGCGCTGCCCGGCTATCACCGCGCGCTGGCGGGCGCCGCCGGCGTGCAGGGCGCGCGCGGGCCACTCTGCAGAACGCGGCTCGACCTCTATCGCAAGGCGCTCGACGGTCGTGCCGCTGCCCGAGTACGCCGCCGCGCTCGGCGACGTCTACACGCGGCTTGGACGCACCGCCGAGGCGCGGCAAGCAATACGCCCTCGTCGAGTACATCGGCCGGCTGAGCGCGCTCAACCGGACCGTCTACAACCGCGAGCTGGCCCTGTTCTACGCCGACCACGACCGGCACCTCCCGCAGGCGCTCGACGCTGGCGCGCAAGGAGCTGGAGGCGCGCCGTGATATCTACTCGTATGACGTGCTCGCCTGGGCGCTCTACAAGAACGGCCGCGCGCGCGAGGCGCAGGTCGCCAGTAGCCGAGGCGCTGCGCCTGGGGACGCTGGACGCGCGGCTCTTCTTCCACGCCGGGATGATCCACCGCGCGCTGGGCGAGCACGACCGTGCGCGTGAGGCGCTGAGCCGCGCGCTGGCGCTCAATCCGCGCTTCCACCTGCTTCACGCTCAGGTCGCCACGAGCGTGCTGGCCGAGCTCCAGGCCCGCCGATGAGACGGCTCGCGATGCTCGGCCCGCGGGAGTCCTGGTCACTCGGCGTGACGTCCGGCCGCGGCGCATCCGCTGGGAACTTCTCGATCAGCCACTACGCCGCCCTCGAGGTCGGCGCGCACCGACGTCGCACGTCCGTTACGTCATCGACATGGCGGAGATTCCCACCTTTCGGGAGAGCGCAGGAGACGCGGGCTCGTCGCCCAGGACGGCCATCCGAGCGTGGCCTCGTGGGCCGCCGCGAAGGCGGAGTCGCTGCGCGCGCGGGCTGCGCCTGGAAGTCGGCGAGCGCCGCCTGGCGCTGAGCGTCGTCAGCCACCAGACGATCTTCCCGCCAGGCGCCGGCGGCCCGCCTACGCTCAAGCTGGTGTGGTCTATCGCGCGCCGCTCCCGGCCGACCTCGACGGCACGCGCGAGCTCCGGTATCGCGACGAGAACTTCGCCGAGCGCGCGCGGCTGGAAGGAGATCGTAGCGCGGGCCGGCGCGGGCGCCAGCTCTGGTGACGAGCACGGCGCCGGCGGCCGATCGTAGCCGCGAGCTGTCCGACTACCCCACGGACCTGCTCAATAGCCCGCCCCAGGATCTCGAGGCGCGCGTCACGTTTCGCATCGAGCCCGCGTCGATCGCCGCCGCGCCTCGCGCGACCGCGACGCCGCCCTCCGCCGCGACGCCAGCCGCGACGCCTGCGCCGTGCGAACTGCGTCGGCGAACAGCTCAGTCGTCGCCGTCCGAACCGGTTCGCCGATCTCCTGCGACGCGAAGCTGCGGACACCGGCCTCGTCGCGACCGCGCTCGATGGTCGCCGTCGGCGCTCGGCGCCTTCCACGCGCTCGAGCCCGGACACGGCAAGACGGTGGTGGCGGCATACCTGGTCGGCTCGCGCGGCACCGCTCGCCACGCGCCTCATCCTCGGGCTGATCGTCACCGCGTCCACACACGGCTGGCGTCTACCTGCTGGGCGGGGTCACGTTCTACGCCTCGCAGCACATCGTCCCCGAGCAGCTGTACCCGTGGCTGAGCCTCGGCTCGGGGCTGACCATCGCGGTGCTCGGCGCCGCGTGCATGTTCCTCGCCGCTACGCGGGCAGCGATCAGGAGCACGGCCACCATCACGGCCACCACGGCCACCACCATCACGGCGGCCTCGGCCACACGCATGCCCACGCGCCCACGACCACGCGCATGCGCAGCCACGCCTGGCCACAGACCGACCACGCGGCCGACCACAGCCACGACCACGGGCACGATCCCCGCCACGATCATGCGCCCGGCCACACCCACGACCACGCCGGTGTCGCTGCGCGCGCTCTTCGCGCTGGGGATCAGCGGCGGCATCATCCCGTGCCCCGCCGCCCTGGTCGTGCTGCTGAGCGGCGCTGTCGATGCCGATCGGGTCGGCTTCGGCCTGATCCTGATCGTCGCGTTCAGCGTGGGACTGGCCGCCGTGCTGGTGTGCGATCGGCGATCCTCGCATGGTGTATGCCAGGCGCCTCGATGATCACGCTTCCGCGAGGACGGCCTGCGTGGATCCACCGCTGGCTGCCGCTTTCGACCTCGTCCGCCGTCACGACGCTCCTGGGCCTCGGGATCGCGCGCCCAGGCGGTGGCGCTCGTGGATACCTCGCTAGTCGCCGCCTCGGCGTGGGGTTCATGCTCGGGCTCCGGCACGCGCTGGAGCCCGGACCACGTGGCCGCCGGTGTCCACGTTCGTCAGTCAGGAGCGCGGGCTGCTCGCGCTCGTGTCTGCGGGGGCGTTCTGGGGGCCATCGGCCACACCGCCGCGCTGATGGCGGCCGGCGTCGCCATCGTCGGCCTTCAAGGTGGAGATCCCGCCCAGCTTCGAGCGGACCGTCGACACGGTGGTCGCCCTGGTGCTGATCCTTCTGGGCGCGTCACGTGCCGCTGCGCGCGCGGCAACGCGCTGCGCACCTGCACCGGTCACGCGCATGCCCACGACGGCTCACCGCACCGCCACCTGCACGTGCACGTCGGGCGAGGACGGCGAACGCATGGCCACTTCCATCCGCTGGCGGGGCGCGCGGCAACCCCTGCTCATGGGCCTCCTGCACGGGCTGGCGGGCGGCGGCGCGCTGGTCGTCCTGGTCATGGCCACACCATTCCCTCGCCGGCGGCCGCGCGCCTCTACATCGCGGTCTTCGGCGTGGGCTCCACCGCCGGGATGCTGGTGCTGAGCGGACTCATCGGCGCTGCCGTTCGCGCTCACCGCCGGCAGCTCGCGGACGATCGCGGGCGCGCTGCAGATCCTCGTCGGCGCCGGCACCCTGACCGTCGGCCTCGTGATGCTGCATCGGATGGCCGGGCGGCTGAGCTGAGCATGCCGGTCGGCGCGGACGTCGGGGCCGGTCTGCACCTTGACAGGACGCGCAACGCTCTCGTATCGTCGCAGCGATGCGCGTCCTGACGATGCGGGCGGGCTGGTCACGACACGGCGATGACCGACGGCCCGGCCGTGATGAAGGAGTTGCGCGCGATCCAGCGCGCGAACGGCTCCATCCCGGCGACGGCGCTGCACGAGCTGTCCGATCGCACCGGCACGCCTCTCTACCAGATCCAGGGCGTCGTCAGCTTCTATCCCCACTTCCGTCTGACGCCGGCGCCGCCGGTCGAGGTGCTGGTGTGCGACGACCTCTCGTGTCACCGGGCGCGGCGCCGTCGCGCTGCTCACCGAGACGCAGGAGCGCGTGGCTGGGCTCGGCGCCGCCCGGCTCCGTCGTGCGCGCGGCCTCCTGCCTGGGCCGCTGCGATCGCGCGCCGGCCTGCGCGGTCAACGACGTCATCGTCTCAGCGCGTGACGCGCCGACTCGCTCATGGACGCCGTGGCCGCGGCCGCCGCCGGCATCGCCGATCCGCGCCGACGCGGTGGTCCGCGATCCCCGCACGCTCGACGTCGATCCCTACGGCGCCGGCGAGCGCTACGCGGCGGCGCGCAAGCTGGCGGCCAGCGGCGACACCAACGCCCCTGATCGCCAGCCTCAAGGCCAGCGAGCTGCGCGGCATGGGCGGCGCCGGCTTCCCCACCGGCCTCAAGTGGGAGATCGTGCGCAACGCAGCCGGGCGAGCCCGAAGTACATCGTCTGCAACGCCGACGAGACGAGCCCGGCACCTTCAAGGACCGCTATCATCCTCGAGAACGTGCCGCACCTGCTGGTGCGAGGGCATGCTGCTCGCCGGCCTGGTGACGGGCGCCGACAGGGCATCGTCTACGTCCGCCACGAGTACGAGGCGCAGATCGAGATCGTCGAGCACGAGATCGCGACGGCGCGAGCGCGGCCGGGCTGCTCGGCGCCAACATCCTCGGCTCCGGCCGCACCTTCGAGCTGGAGACCTTCGTCAGCCCCGGCGGCTACATCTGCGGCGAGGAGACGGCGCTGCTCGGAGGCGCTGGAGGGCAAGCGCGCCGAGCCGCGCAACAAGCCGCCGTTCCCCGGCAGACGCGACGGCCTGCACGGCAAGCCGACGGTCGATCAACAACGTCGAGACCTTCGTGATCGTGTCCGGTCGATCCTGGCCGCACGGCCCCGAGTGGTTGAAGGCGCCGGGGCAAGAACGGCGCGGCCGGCGCTCAAGTTCGTCGGCGTCAGCGGCGACGTCGCGCGCCCGGGCGTCTACGAGATCGCCGATGGGCACTGCCGGCGCGCCAGGTCATCGATCGATCGCGCCGGCGGCGTGGCGGCGGCCGGCCGCTCAAGGCGTGAGCGCCGTCGGGACCGTCCGCCGGCTTCCTGCCGCGCGTCGCTGCTCGACACTGCCGCTCGATTTCGAACGCGCTGGCCGCCGCGGGCTCGATGCTCGGCTCGGGCGCGATCGCTGGTGCTGCGACGATCAGCGCCTGCGTGCTCGACATGGCGCTCAACGCCGTGCCGCTTCTTCCGCAACGAGTCGTGCGGCAAGTGCGTCCCCTGCCGGGTCGGCTCGGCGAAGCTGGTGGAGGTGCTCGGGCAGATCGCGCGCGGTGAGGGGCGCGCCGCAGCACCTCGGCCATGATCGACGATCTCTCCCACGCGCTCACGCTCACCTCGATCTGCGGGCTGGCCAGGTCGTGCCGGTGCCGATCCGCTCGGTGCTGACGCACTTCCGCGACGAGCTCGACGAGCACCTGCTGCGCCGCCGCTGCCCGGCCGGCGTGTGCGCGCTGCCGGCATGACCTGACCCCGGCGGCTGCGCCTCACGATCGACGGCCGGGAGACGAGCGTCCCCACCGGCACGACGCTCTTCGACGCCGCCCGCGGGCTGGGCATCGACATCCCGACCCTGTGCCACGCCCAGCACCAGACGCCGGTCGGCGTCTGCCGCGTGTGCACCGTCGAGGTGAAGAACCAGCGCGTGCTGGCGGCGTGCCTGCGTGCGGCCGGCCGAAGAGGGCATGGTCGTCACGACCGGCTCCGACGGCGTCGGCGGGCGCGGCGGACGCTGGCCGAGCTGCTGCTGGCCGATCACGCCTCGCCGTGCGCGCGCCAGCGCGCCAGCGGCGACTGCGAGCTGGAAGCGCTGGGCGAAGCCTACGGCGTGGGCGTGCCGCGCTTCGCCGCCCGCCCTCGCCGCGGGGGCTCGACGACTCGTCGCTCTTCATCGCGGTGGACCACACCGCCTGCATCCTGTGCGATCGCTGCATCCGCGGCTGCTCGGAAGTGAAGCAAGAACTTCGTCATCGGCCGGCACCGGCAAGGGCTACGCGGCGCGGATCGCGCTTCGACACCGACGTCCCCATGGCGTCGTCCGCACCTGCGTGGGCTGCGGCGAGTGCATGGTCTCCTGCCCGACCGGCGCGCTCACCAATCGCAAGGTCCTCGACGTCGACCTGCCGCACGGCGACGACATGTCGGCCGACGAGCTGGAAGGACCTGCCGATCTTCGCGCGGATGTCGGGGACGTTCCTCGAGCTCAACCGTGGCGCGGTGGTCCGCCGGCGCTTCCGTCCCGGCGAGGTGATCTGCCGCGAGGGCGAGTTCAGGCTCCGACCGCGTTCTACGTCGCTGAGCGGCAAGGTGGAGGTCTCGATCGCCACGCCAGGCTCGGCCACTCATCGGCACGGGCCGGTGAGGGCCGCGGGGGCAAGGGCTTCTTCAACATGCTGACCGAGCTGGGTGAAGAGCCGACCGGAGCCGACCCCGGCCGGCGTCCCGCGCTACATCCCGATCGACGCCACCGTCGACTCTCGAAGCTCGGCAACCCGGTCGCCCAGCTCGGGGCCCGGCGACCTCTTCGGCGAGATGACGTGCCTGTCCTTCTATCCGCGCTCGGCCACCGTGCGGGCGGTCGAGGAGACGGAAGTCCTCGAGCTGCTGCGCAACGTCTTGCAGATGCTCCAGAAGGACAAAGGTGTTCAAGGCCGATCTCGACCGCCGCTACCGCGAGCGCGCGCTCGACACGCACCTGCGCACCGTCCCGCTGCTGGCCGGCCTCAGCGACGCGTTCGTGCGACGGCTGCGCGACAGCGTGGAGATGGTCCGCTTCGAGCCCGGTCAGGAGAAGCAATACGTAACTGAACGAAGTACAA
>ERZ1370068.3892-contig-299_pt1 | contig 25293 bp, 32 predicted proteins | sample MGYA00561227_ERZ1370068 | MGnify/ENA primary metagenome ERZ1370068 (study PRJEB38410, sample SAMEA6850437) | metagenome | study: Metagenomic assessment of the ecological functions of the soil: analysis of the soil microbiota associated with the...
CTGAGATGGCAAGCCTTGTGTCGATGTCCTGGACCCCTCGGCGGGTCAGGAGAAGCTGTGAATGCGATCTTCCAGGATTGCCGGAAACACAGATCCTCGGGGATGGCGGGCTCAGTTTCCAGTGCGCCGCTGCAGTGGGTTCTCGACAGCCGGCCGAGGGGCTGGACGCGCCGGCCTTCCGGATCGATCTGTGGAGCCAGCGCAGGGCGAGCTGTCGCGCAATCTCGACGAGGCAGGCGATGCGGCAGAAGGAAATCCAGTTCTCGAATCGCACGGGGGCGGCGACCGATCCAGGTACAAGCGGGCCGACAGCTCCGCATCGTTTCAGCGCCTTGCAACCCTGCGAACGCGTAAGGGCACAAAGCGGACGAAGGCGACGGCGCGCGTTGTCGTCTTGCCAGGGGCGATTTTTTCGACGACCGTGAGGTGCTGAGTGGTGTAAGCGGGCCCCACCGGCATGACGAGCCGGCCACCCACTTTAAGCTGCTCAATCAGCGGCGGCGGTACCTGCCCGAGCGCGGCGGTCACGACGATGGCGTCAAAAGGACCGCATTCGGGCCAGCCACCATAGCCGTCGCCAAGCCTGACGCTCACGTTGTCATACGCGAGGTCTCTGAGTGTTTTCGCGGCGGCCTCGGCCAATGCCGGGATAATCTCGATGGTGCAGACCTTTCGCGCCAGGTGCGCAAGGATGGCGGCCTGATAGCCCGAACCCGTACCGACTTCGAGCACAACATGATCGGGCGCGACCTCGGCCAACTGGGTCATCAAGGCCACGATGAACGGCTGCGATATGGTCTGGCCGAGGCCGATCGGAATCGGCCTGTCCGCGTATGCGATGGAGCAAGATCGCTCAGGGATGAACAGATGGCGTTTCGTTTGCCCCATGGCCTCAAGGACCCTCTCCGACAGGCCCTGCTGTCCCAAAGCACTGGCGTCGGACCGGGCGTAGGCCCGGATGGTTTCGACCATGGCGGCGCGTTCGCGGACGCATTCGTGCGTCCTGTGCGGTCGCTTCCCGCGCGACGGCAACCATGGAAAGCACGAGCAGCAGCAAGGTCTTCGCGATCGTGCGGTCTCCAATCCGAGTGCACGATCTCGTCGTGATCGCTTAACGGACAAAGCGCGCGGTCGAGTCCGCGGGCGAGTGAATCCGGCTGCTCTCAAATATCGCGCCGCAAGCTCAAGCCTCGTGCCCCTTCAACTATTGGCATCGGCCGGAACAAAGACAACGGATTTCCAATATTGCCGCGAAGACTGACATACCAGACAACGAGCTTCGCCTGGTGTGGACCGCACCTGCGTTTTTTCCGAACAATCGCCCTTTCCCGGTGCTGCTCGCCACCACGCCGCGCATCAATCGGCACGGCACCCGGTAGCCGCCTCGAGCCCTCACCTCGTAAATCGTTCGATGCAACGCGTCGGAAATATCGCAGCGAAGGAATCCCGGAAGGACTCCGCACGCCTTTGAACCGGGCGTACGTCGGCCGGGACATCTTCAAATTCGCCACCGCCGACTACCGGCCTGCCGAACAGTCTCCCCGTGACGCGATGAATCCAACGCGCCGAATACGAGCAACGACGCGTGCGATCGCATCTGCATGAGCCTCCAGCACGCGCACCGACGATGAGGTCGGGGATGGTCCGGATGCCGTGGTTGGGGCGCCTCTACTGGAACAGCAAGGAAATGCTTGCGCAGCGCCAACATCGCCCATCCGCGAGGCAACTCTTGTCCAACTCGGGATCGATCGCGACGATCATTGACGATCGATCGAAAAGTGACGATTGAGTGGCCGCAATCTTGGCGCTGCCGCGTGGTGTTCGTGCTGCGTGGAAGGAATAGGTATCATTGCCTGCTGCACCTTGGATCAAGTCACGCCTCACGCTGGCGTTCTTTTGCCCGGGATGCGGACTTAGCGACGATGCCGCTCCACCAAATTCTGGAGCGATCGGCCGCCAAATGGTCGGATAATCCCGCCCTCGATTTCATGAACAAAAAAATCTCTTATAGAGATCTGGAGCGATCTCGCTGATCGAGCGGCCAAGGGATTTCAGAAACTCGGCGTGCGGCCCGGCGTACATGTCGGACTCTATCTGCCCAACACGCCTCACTTACGTCATCGCGTTCTTCGGCGTGATGAAAGCCGGTGGCACGGTGGTCAACTACTCGCCCCTGGATGCGGAAAAGGTTCTCGAGCACAAGGTCGACGACAGCGAGACCGACATCCTCGTGACGCTCGACCTCAAGGCGCTTTACCCGCAGATGGGTCGGCTGCTCGGAACGACGAGATTGAAAACCCTCGTCGTCGGCAACGTAGCGGAAATGACCATCGGCGCCCGAGGCCGTGCGCGCTCAAATGTCGCAACAATGGCGAAACCGTCACCGTCCCCAACGATAGCAAGCACGTGACGTTTGAGGAGCTCCTTAACAACGATGGCGAGTATGTTGAGCATCCGATTGCCGACCTGCGTGAGTCCGTGGCGGTACTTCAATACACCGGCGGTACGACCGGACTTCCAAAGGCGCGATGCTCACGCACGCCAACCTTTCGTCCGCGACCGCGCAATATGTCGAGACGACGCATACGCAGCCGCAGCTCCTCGACGAAGGGCACGAGCGGATTCTGCCGTCCTGCCGCCGTTCCACATCTATGCGTTGACGGTCAATATGCTGCATGGGTATGCGCATCGGCGCAGAGCTGATCCTGCACACCCGGTTCCGACGCGGCTGCAGTGGTCAAGGACATTTCGCGAGAAGAAGGTTACGGTCTTTCCCGGCGTACCAACGATGTATGTCGCGATCATCAACCATCCCGGCGTCGAAAATCTCGATCTGTCTTCGATCAAGTGGTGCGCGTCCGGAGGAGCCCTCTTCCCCTGGAGGTGCAGAAGCGCTTTCAGGATATTTCCGGCTGCCGGCTGGCCGAGGGCTGGGGCATGACCGAAACGTCGCCCGACGGGTACATTTACGCCGCTTGAAGGTGCAGGTGAAGCCGGGCTCGTGCGGGATTCCCATCCCTGGCATCACCATCAAGTTTGCTGATGTCGACGATCCGTCTCGTTACGTGGGCTTGGGCGAAAAGGGCGAGATTTGCATCGGCGGTCCCAACGTCATGAAGGGATATTGGAAGCGCGCAGATGCAACGCAAGGAGACCATGACCAAGGACGGCTTCCTTCGAACCGGCGACGTCGGATACATGGACGAAGACGGATACGTCTTCATCGTCGACCGTACCAAGCGATCATGCTGCTGTGCGGCGGATTTAACGTCTACCCGCGCATCATCGAAGAGGCGATTTATCAGCATCCAGAGCGTTGAAGAGGTCATCGTGATCGGAATCCACGATGATTATCGAGGCCAATCGCCCAAGGCCTTTGTGAAGCTCAAGGCCAACTCCAGCGCCGTCACGCTCGAGCAAATGAAGGATTTTCTCAAAGACAAGTTGGGAAAGCACGAAATGATCAGTCGCGTTGGAAATTCGCGATGCCCTGCCGAGGACGGCCGTCGGCAAGCTGTCCAAGAAGGAACTTTACGATGAAGAGGCCAGAAAACGCGTTGCTCAAGAATGAATTCTGAGAGCTCCCGCGTCCTGAAGTTCCGCGTCCACGCGCGTGTGCATCGCCACCAATGCGTCACCCTTCTTCTCGAAGCCAAGCCTCTGGGATGCCAGCCTTGCCGGCCGACCCTGGATGAAAGTTCCGACACTTCAAACGCCGGTTCGATTTAATTCCTTGCAGGCCTCCGAAGTATTGGACAACACTCGCGAAACAGAAGGCATTCGCATTCGTCTTCCGGTCTGTTTTTTCGCGGTTGGCGATTTCTATAAGCCTTCGAAAAGAGCGACCAAGAGGGAGGAGTGCCATGCGTCAGTGGATGATAGCTGCTGCCTTGTTGCCGATGCTCGGCGGTACGGCCCTTGCGCAAGAGACGGTCAAAATCGGCTACATCGATCCGCTCTCGGGCGGCGGTGCCAGCGTCGGCGAGGTCGGCTTCAAGACCTTCCAGTTTCTCGCTGACGAGTTGAATGCCAAGGGCGGCATTCTCGGCAAGAAGGTCGAGATCGTTCCCTTCGACAACAAGACCAATCCTCAGGAAAGCCTGATTCAGGCGCAGAAGGCGATCGACGCCGGCGTGCGCTATCATCACCCAGGGCAACGGGTCGTCAGTTGCCGGCGCGCTGACGGATTTCGTGACAAAATACAACGAACGCAATCCCGGCAAGGAAATCCTCTATTTCAACTATGCCGCGGTGGATCCGGTGCTCACCAATGCAAAGTGCAGCTTCTGGCATTTCCGTTGGGATGCAAATTCCGACATCAAGATGGAAGCGCTCACGAACTACATGAAGAGCGCTTCGAGCCATCAAGAAGCTATATCTGATCAACCAGGATTATTCGTTCGGCGAGTCCGGTCCGCTCAGCGGCAAAGACCATGCTGAAGGCGAAGCGACCGGACATCGAGATCGTCGGCGACGAACTGCATCCGCTGCTGAAGATCACCGACTTCGCACCCTACGTTGCGAAGATCAAGGCGTCCGGCGCTGACAGCGTCATCACCGGCAACTGGGGGCAGGATTTTGCGCTGCTCCTCAAGGCCAGTGCCGACGCCGGACTGAAGGTGAACTGGTACACCTACTATGCGGGCGGCACCGGCGGTCCCACCGCGATCAAGCAGGCAAACCTCAATCATCAGGTGTTCCAGATCGCCGAGGGTATTCCGAATCTCGGCAATCCGTGCGGCGGACGCTTTCGAGAAGGCGCTACGGGCGAAATATGATTTCAGCCTGTTCTATCCGCGCGCCGTCAACGAGATGCGGATGTTTGCGGCCGCGGCGGAAAAGGCCAAGTCGCTCGATCCGGTCAAGGTCGCTGCAGCGCTCGAAGGCATGGAGTTCGACGTCTATGACGGCGGCAAGGGCACCATGCGGAAGGACGATCACCAGTTCTTCCAGCCGATGTATATCGCCTCGTTCGGCGATCGCACGGAGAAGGAGCCATTCGACGAGGAAAAGACCGGTTGGGGCTGGCGGCAAGCTGCGAAGATCGAGCCGGAGCAGACCATGCTGCCCACCACCTGCAAGATGGAGCGCCCGAACTAACCGGCGTCACCGCGTGAGCTTCCTCGCTCCGGCGTTCGCCGGAGCGAGGTCGGCTCATCTCTCGGGGGTGGTGTGTCGTGCTCGAACTTATCGTCATATCCACGCTGAACGGCGTTCTGTTCGGAATGCTGCTGTTCTTGATGGCAAGCGGCCTGACCGTCATCTTCAGCATGCTCGGCGTTCTCAATTTCGCGCATGCAAGCTTCTACATGCTCGGCGCGTTCTTTGGCTTCCAGATCAGCCGATGGGTTGGTTTCTGGCCCGCGCTCTTCATCGCTCCGTTGCTGGCAGGGGCGCTCGGGGCGGCAGTCGAGCGATTTGGCCTGCGACGGGTTCACCGCAACGGTCATGTCGCGGAACTGCTGTTTACGTTCGGCCTGGCGTTCGCGATCGAAGAGATCGTGCAGATCATCTGGGGCAAAAGCCCGGTCGATTTCCGCATTCCGCCGTCGCTGGATTTTCCGGCCTTCAGAATCTTCTCGACCAATTACCCAGCCTACAAGATGTTCATGCTCCTGGTGTCGATCGCGATCTTCGTTGGCCTGCTACGTGGTTCTCAAGAAGTCGCGCGTCGGCTTGATCGTTCAGGCCGCGCTTACTCATCCGCATATGGTCGGGCATCTCGGCCACAATGTCGGGCGCATCTTCATGCTGGTGTTCGGCGTCGGCACGGCGCTCGCCGCCGTCGCCGGCGTGATCGCAGGCCCCGCGCTGGTGACGCAGTCGAACATGGCGGCACTGCTCGGACCAATCCTGTTCGTGGTCGTTGTCGTTGGCGGCCTCGGTTCGCTGCCCGGCGCCTTTGTTGCATCGCTGCTGATCGGCCTCGTCCAGACCTTCGCGGTCTCGATGAATGGCTCACTTGCCGGCGCATTTGGCCCGCTCAGTCCGGACTATGCGCAAACCTGGCTGTCGGACATCTGGGGCGTCACGGTCGCCCAGATCGCGCCGATCATGCCGTATGTGCTGCTGGTGCTCATTCTCGATCTTTCGTCCGATGGGCCTGCTGGGGACACGTGAAACATGAGCGAATTGACTTCAAGCGTAGCGCCGCCCTATCCGGCCTTCAGCGAAAAGCTGAAATTCTATGGCATCTGGGTAGCCGTAGCGCTGCTGCTGTTGGCGCTGCCGAAGATTTTCGGTTCGGGGGCGCTCTGACGACCTTTAGCCTGATCGGCATCTCCATCATTTTCTCCCTCTCCTACAACATCCTGCTCGGCCAAACCGGACTGCTTTCGTTCGGACACGCGGTCTACTACGGCCTTGGCGGCTTTCTGGTGATTCACGCCATCAACATCATCAGCGCCAACAAGCTGCCGATCCCGCTGCCAGCTCGTTCCTCTGGTCGGCGGTCTGACCGGATTATTCTTCGCGGCACTGCTTGGCTGGGTCTCGACCCAGCGCAGCGGAACGGCATTCGCGATGATCTCGCTTGGCGTCGCCGAACTGATCGCCTCGTCGGCTCTGATCTTGCGTACGTTCTTCGGGGGCGAAGCCGGCATCTCAGCAAACCGAACCAAATTGTTCCGGGTATTCGACTGGAATTTCGGACCTCAGATTCAAATCTACTATCTGAGTCGCTGCATGGACGCTGCTGGCAGTCATCGCCATGTACGCGCTGACGCGCACGCCGCTTGGCCGCATGTGCAATGCCGTGCGCGACAATCCCGGAGCGCGTTCAGTTCGTTGGCTACGACCCCCACGTCGTTCGCTATCTGGCCTTTTGCTTCGCCGGCTTCTTTGCCGGCATCGCGGGCGCTCTGGCCGCGATCAATTTCGAGATCGCCAACTCGGCCTATCTTGGCGCCGTGCAGTCCGGCACCGTGTTGTTCTCGACCTATATCGGTGGCGTCGGCTATTTCATCGGGCCGATTGTCGGCGCGATCTTCGTTACCGTGCTGTCGCTGACGCTTGAGCGATCTGACATCGGTCTGGCAGCTTTACTTCGGACTGTTCTTCATAGCGGTCGTGACGTTTGCGCCCGGAGGCATCACGGGGCTTCTGATGATGCACCGGCCGCTGCTCAAGGGCGGCACACTGGGCAAGGTGTTGCCGTCCTATTTGATAGCGCTCGTTCCGACGCTCGCGATTGGTCGCAGGTCTCGTTCTTGCGATCGAAACTATCGTGCATCACACCGTGAATCCGGGCGATGACCCGAATATCAAAGCCTTCGGCATGAACTTCAACGCCTCGAGTCCGATCACGTGGATCATTGCTCTGTTCCTGATCGTCGGCGGATTTGTCGTTGGCGCGACAGACCTGGCGCAGGCTTGCGCAGCGCCTGGGACGACGCGCTGACGGCGGCGCATGAAAGGGGATACCACGCATGACCGCGCCTGCCATTGAAATCAAGGACGTCCAGAAAAGCTTCGGCAATATCTCGATCATCCGCGACCTGAACCTGAGCGTAGCGCAGGGCGAACGGCACGCGCTGATTGGCCCCAATGGTGCGGGCAAATCGACAACGTTCAATCTCATCAGCGGCTACATCAGACCGACGTCGGGAACGGTCACGCTTCGCGGAGAGGTGATTTCGGGTCTGCCACCCTATCAGATCAACCGCCGCGGCCTGTCGCGCAGCTTCCAGGTCACCAACGTGTTCGCCAACATGAGCGTGTGGGAAAATCTGCGTTGCGCCGTGCTCTGGACCGACGGCCATCATTACTCGTTCTGGAAGAACATCGACAATCTGAAGGAGGTCCGCGACCGAACGGCGCAGGTGCTCTCGGACATCGGTCTCACTGCACGCCGCGACGTACCGGCCGGGCTGCTGACATATGCCGAACAGCGCGCGCTGGAGATCGGCATCACCGTTGCCGGCGGCGCCGACGTCATCCTGCTCGACGAGCCGACCGCAGGCATGAGCCACGCAGAAACGGAGCGGGCAGTTTCGCTCATCCGTCGCCTCACCGAGGGCCGAACATTGGTGATCGTAGAGCATGACATGAGCGTCGTGTTCGGACTGGCCGACCGAATTTCGGTGCTGGTCTATGGCCACATCATTGCGACCGGAACGCCGGACCAAATCCGCGTCAGATCCCAAGGTCAAGGAAGCCTATCTCGGCGAGGAGGCGGCTTGATGCTCGAGGTCAGGACCTGCACGCCTACTATGGCAAGAGCCATATCCTCCAGGGCGTCGATCTGCGCATCGATGCCGGCGAAGTCGTAAGCCTGTTGGGCCGGAACGGTGTCGGACGTTCGACGACTGTCAAGGCGATCATGGGCGAGGTGCCGCCGCAGGGCACGATCAGGTTCAAGGGGACCAGACATCGCCGGGCTGCCGAGCTATCGCATCGCCCATCTCGGCCTCGGATACGTTCCCGAGCACCGCGATATTTTTCCAGGCCTCACCGTACGTCAAAACCTGATGCTCGGCATCAAGGACCCGCGCAAGCCCGGCAAATGGCGGCTCGACGACATGCTGCGACATGTTCCCTAACCTCGCCGCGCGTGCGGATACCGCCGCCGGCGTCATGTCGGGCGGCGAGAAGCAGATGCTGACAATGTGCCGCACGCTGATGGGCGACCCCGAACTGATCATGATCGACGAGCCGACTGAAGGGTTGGCGCCGCTCATCGTTCATCAGGTCGGCGACCTGATCGCAGAAATCGCACGGCGTGGAGTGGCGATCCTGCTGGTCGAACAGAAACTCTCGATCGCCATGCGGATATCGCACCGCGTTTACGTGATGGGCCACGGTCGCATCGTTTTCGAGGGCACGCCTGCGGATCTGACGAGCAACGACGCGGTTCGAAAGGAATGGCTAGAGGTTTGAGCCGGGCATTTTTCGATGCCCGCAAGTAGAGTGGAGTATCGATGCCAGTCACATCAGCCAATGGAATAGACATCGCATACGACGACCGGGGTAACCGGCACGATCCGGCCATCCTGCTCATCATGGGCCTCGCCACGCAAATGATTGCGTGGCCGGAGCCGTTCTGCGACGGCCTCGCGGCCCGTGGCTTCCGTGTCGTCCGCTTCGACAATCGGGATGTCGGACTGTCGACCAAGTTCGAGGCGGCGGCGCCGATCGACCTCGGCGCGGTCCTGCAGCGCGTGATGGCTGGGGAGAAAATCAATCCGCCTTACGACCTGACTGATATGGCCGCGGATACCGTTGGCCTGATGGATCGCTTGGGGATCGAGAAAGCCCATGTCGTCGGAGCGTCTATGGGCGGCATGATCGCGCAGATCGTGGCGGCCAAATACTCCAATCGGGTGAGAAGTCTGGTCTCGATCATGTCGTCGAGCGGCGACCCTGGTCTGCCGCAGGCGACGCCCGAAGCCATGAACGGCGATCATGCAAGCGCGTCCTGACGGCAGCGACCGCGAGCTGGCGGTTCAGCACGGCATGAGGATCTATCAGAGCGATCGGCAGTCCGGGCTTTCCGACGTCGGACGACGAATTAAGAGATCAAGGTCGGCGCGGCCTTCGATCGATCCTACTATCCGGCCGGCGTCGGCCGCCAGTTCGCCGCGATCATGGCGAGCGGCTCGCGCGTCGAGATGCTCAACGAAGCTTTCCGTTCCAACCCTCGTCCTTCACGGCGCTGACGATCCGCTGGTGCCCGTCGAAGCCGGCAGACACACCGCCGCACAGATTCCGGGATCGACCCTGACCGTCATTCCCGGAATGGGCCACGACATCGCAACCGGTCTCATTCCCATTCTCGTCGAGGCAATCGCCACGCATTGCCGGAGCAGCGGATCGAACAATCGGAGCTCGGCCAGGATCATGCGAAGAGAGCGGATAGCTTGAGTGCGTAGCCCGGCTGGAACACTCGCGGCTTGAGGCTCGGAATCGGATCGGAGGATGCCATGGACAGGTTGTCAGCTCTCGATGCCAGCTTTCTGTACGGCGAAACACCGGAATCTCCGATGCACGTTGCCGGCCTGGCAATCTTCGAGCCGCCTCGCGCAGATACCGACGTTTTCGCGGTCGTTTCGCGACCATCTCAAGAGCCGGCTTCATCTCGTTCCTTTCTTCGAGCGCAAGCTGGCGCTGGCGCCGATTCAGCTCGATCATCCGGTCTGGGTGCACGACGATAATCTCGACCTCGACTATCACTTCCGCCACGTCTCGTTGCCAAAGCCCGGAACGCGCGAGCAGCTCGAGACGCTGGTCGCGCGGCTGCACATGATCCTGCTCGATCGCACCCGGCCGCTTTGGCAGTACTATGTGATCGAGGGTCTCGAGGGCGGTGGCTTCGCGATCTACATCAAGATGCACCACGCCGGTATCGACGGCGGCGCGGGCATGGCTGCGCTTCCCATCATCTTTGCCACCTCGCCCGATCCGGAACCGGCGCCGCCGCCGTCGCCGACGACCAGGGACAGCAGAGCACCCGAGATCTTCGAGCTGATCAGCGACTCCTACGCCAAGTTCTTCACCCAGCAGCGCGAGTTCTACGAGTCGTGGCCCGATCTCGGCAAGGCGATCGCGAAAGTGGGACAGCGCGTTACGGAGGACCTGGCGAACCCGCCTCGCATGCTGCCGCTTGCACCGAAAACGCTTTTCAATGCGTCGCTGTCCAGCCAGCGATCGTTCGGAACCTGCACCATCTCTCTTCGCGACGTAAAGGCGGTGGCGAAGCTGACAAAGTCGAAGGTAAACGACGTTGTCATGACGATCAGTGCCGGCGCACTGCGGCGCTATCTGGAGGCCAGGAACGCGCTTCCCGATGGCCCGCTGATCGCAGCGGTGCCGGTTTCGCTGCGAAAGGCCGGCAACGCCGATATGAACAACCAGGTCACGGCGATGCTGTGCAACCTGGCGACGGACATTGCCGATCCGATCCGCCGGCTGGAGGCAATCGTTGCCTCATCGACCGATTCCAAGAAGCGGCTCGAGGATATTCGCGACGTCATTCCAGACCGACATGACCTGGCTCGGAGCGCCCATCATCATCACCGGCATGGCGCGCTTGATGGGGCAGGCCAAACTTGCCGAGCGACTCCCGGCCATCGTGAACGTCCTGATTTCGAACGTGCCCGGACCAAGAGAAGCGCTCTATTGCGCGGGCGCGAAGATGATCAACTATTTTCCGGTCTCGATTCCGTCGAACGGCAGCGTCCTCAACATCACCGTTCAGAGCTATCTGGACAATCTTGACTTCGGGCTGATCGCCTGCCGAACCGCCGTTCCCGATATCGAGAAGCTGGTGGAGTTTCTGGTCGACGAATTCGAACGCTTGAAGAAGGCGGCGGCGGAGACGCCAGAACAAAGGTGCAAAAGATCGAGATAAAGGAAGCGCAAGGCTGCACGACGGTCGGCGTGAGTCTGCGCGCTGGCTGGTCTGGTCCACCTCGATCGGACGCGCTATCGCTGTCTCGCACAGCAATCCAGCAAGCGGTCGAAAATGAAGCAACCACGACGGAAGAACGACATGGCTGATAGCGTTTATAAGGTTATCGAATTGGTCGGCACCAGCACCGAGTCCTGGGAAAAAGCCGCGCGCGCCGCTGTCGAACGCGCTTCGCAGAGTTTGAGAGACCTTCGCGTCGCCGAGGTTGTCGAACTCGACATGCAAATCACCGATGGCAAGATCGAAGCGTACCGAGCCAAGGTCAAGGTATCGTTCAAATTCGAAGATCAACAGTAGTTCGCGACGTTGATTGCAAAGCTCATAGCCGGATCGTTTGATCGACGAGGTCATCGGTTTGTTGTCGATGAGCCTCGCATTCAAACTGCAAAGAACGAAGGGCGAGCGGACGATGAAGAAAGCAGACGTTGTCAAGCAGTATACGACGCCGATCGCGGCGCCGGCATTCGTGCAGGGCCCGCATCGGTTCCGGCGGCGAGAATACCTGAACATCACGTACCGGACCGACCGCGAGGCGCTTGCAAAATTGGTGCCGGAACCGCTCGAAATCGATCAGCCGCTGGTTCGGTTCGAAGTGATGAAAATGCCGGACACCACCGGCTACGGCGCCTACGTCGAATGCGGCCAGGCCGCGGTCGTGCGCATGGACGGCGAGCAGGGGCGAATTTCTGCTGGCGATGTATCTGGACAATCTTCCGGCGATCGCCGCTGGCCGTGAGCTCAGCGCTTTTCCTAAAAATTGGGCTCGGCGAAACTCTTTGTCGACTCTGATACGCTGGTGGGCACGTTGGACTACGGCACCCTGAGCGTTGCCACCGCCACCATGGGCTACAAGCACAAACCGTTCGATCTTGAGAAAGCCAAGCAGGAAGTCGGCGTTCCGACCTTTATGCTCAAGATCTTGCCGGGTTACGCCGGACGGCCGCAGATCTGCGAACTGGTACGCACCCAGATTACCAATGTCACCGTCAAAGGCGCCTGGATCGGGCCTGCCCGACTGCAATTCTTCGAGCATGCGCTAGCGCCGTTTGCCGATTTGCCTGTGCGCGAGATCATCTCTGCCAGCCACATCCTCACCGACCTGACGTTGGCGCCGGCGACGCTCGGTCTACGATTATCTCGCCGAGCAGAACGACCAGCCCGCCGAACTAGAAATGAGTGAGCATGCCATGAACGAAAGACGTCCTTCCGATGTTCTGGAACGCTACTCAAAGTTGCCGTCATCGGCGCCGGCGTAATCGGAGCCTCGTGGACGGCGGTTTTTCTTGCGCACGGTCTTTCGGTCGTCGTCAACGATCCGCGCGATGACGTTGAAGCGGTCGTGAATGATTATATTCGCAAAGCCTCTCCGACGCTCAAGGCTTTGGGTCTCTCCACCCAGAATCTGACGAGGAAACTGCGCTTCGAGGCCGACCTCGATCGCGCTGTGGCCGGCGTCGATCTTGTGCAGGAGAATGGTCCGGAACGCGTGGAATTCAAGCAAGACTTGTGGGCCCGCATCGAGCAGCACGTTCCCGCACACGCGTTGCTGCTCTCGTCCAGTTCGGCGAAGACTGCGACCGAACAATCTGCTCAAGATGAAAAATCCCAGCCGCCTTCTGATCGGGCATCCGTTTAACCCTCCGCATCTGATCCCGCTGGTGGAGGTCGTTCCGGGAGAACAAACCGAACCCAGTCGCTGTTGCTGACGCCGTCGCTTTCTATAAGGCGGTTGGCAAGGTCCCGCGCGTTCTTCGCAAGGAAATCCAGGGCTTCGTCGCCAACCGTCTGCAGCGCGCGATTTTCCGCGAGTGCTGCCATCTCGTGCTGGAGGGCGTGGTCACGGTGGATGAACTCGACGATATCGTGACGAGCTCGATAGGCCTGCGCTGGGCGGCTGATGGGCCATTCCGTTCATTTCATCTTGGCGGCGGACCCGGCGGTTTCGTCTCGTTTTTCAGGCAATTTGCACCTGGAATGGAAGCAGCGTGGAAAAGCCAGGCTGCAGTGACGCTGGACGAGAAATCACAGAAGACCATTATCGATCAGGCGCAAGCGTCATTCGCCGCGACGCCGCCAGAGCAGCTCGAAGGCGAGCGCGACGCCAAACAGCTAGCAATCCTCAAGGCTCTTGCCGCGGTCAAGGCAGCCGAATGAGCGTCTGAAAGTCTTTCAAGTTCTCTGGATTGGGAGCACGCGAATGGCGCAACTGATGTTCAAAGGCCTGAAAGTTCTCGATTGCAGCAGTTTTATCGCCGCGCCTGCAGCGGCGACAATTCTTTCCGATTTCGGCGCCGACGTCATCAAGATCGAACCGCCCGGCGCGGGTGACCCCTATCGGGCGGTTCCCTTGCTGCCTACCATGCCGCAGGCAAGAGAGAACTATGCGTGGATGCTTGCATCGCGCAACAAGCGCGGGCTGGCTCTCAACCTCGCAAAGCCCTCGGCGCAGGAAGTCGTGCGACGCCTGGTCGCCCAAGCCGACGTTTTCATAACCAACTTTCCGGCCGTGGTCCGCAAGAAGCTGAGCCTGAGATATGAGGACCTTGCGCCTCTCAACGGTCGGCTGATCTACGCTTCCTTCACCGGGTATGGCGAGTCCGGTGAGGAGGCGTCCAAGCCAGGCTTTGACATCACCGCATGGTGGGCGAGATCAGGCCTGATGGACGGCGTGCGCACTGAGGCCACGGCGCCGCCGGCGCGGTCGCTGACCGGTATGGGCGACCATCCATCCGGAATTTCGCTTTATGCAGGTATCGTCATGGGCCTGTATCAGCGTCAGCTCACGGGCATGGGCGCACACGTTGGAACGTCGCTGCTCGCCAACGGGATCTGGTGCAATGGCGTCATGGCGCAGGCTGCCTTGTGTGGCGCCCGATTCATCGATCGTCCTCCGCGCGAGCAGGCGCTAAACGCTTTCACCAACTACTATCAATGCCGAGACAAGCGTTGGCTGATCCTCACGATCCTCAATGAGGAGCGACAATGGCCAGTCTTCATCAAATGCCTCGGACGGGACGACTTGCAGAACGACCCACGGTTTGCAACGAGCCGCGATCGAATGAAGAACGCGGTGGAGCTGACCACGGTGCTCGACAAGACGTTTGCGACCAAAGACCGATCAGAATGGCGAGAAATTCTCGCCGCGGGCGGAATCGTATTCGACGTCGTCGCTTCGGCGCAAGACATTCCGAATGACAGCCAGATTTTGGCCAACGACATCTTGGTCCCGTTCGACAACGACAGCGTGCTGACGGTCACAAGTCCGATTTCCGTTGAGGGTCAGGACAAGGTGAAGCCTCGCCGTCCGCCAGCAGTCGGCCAGCACAGCGACGAGGTATTGCGCGAAGCCGGTTATGACGCAGCCATGATCGCGAAGCTCCGTACGGATGGCGCGGTTGCATAATCGTGCACGCCTACGGAATTATCTTGGAGACAGGTCATGAAAATCGAAGAGCTGTTCAGCGTGCGAGGCAAAGTTGCCCTGATCACGGGAGGCAGTCGCGGCATCGGCGAGATGATCGCCCGTGCTTATGTCGAAAATGGCGTGAAGGTCTATATCACGGCTCGTAAGGCGGAGGCCTGTGATGCTCTCGCCGACGAACTGTCGAAGACCGGCGAATGCATCTCAATCCCTGGCGATATTTCCCGATTGACGAAATCAACCGCCTCGGCACTGAAATCGAAAGGCGCGAGCGAAGGCTCGATATTCTAGTCAATAACGCCGGCGCAAGCTGGGGAGCGGATTTTCAGTCGTTTCCCGAGTCCGGTTGGGACAAGGTCATGGACCTCAATGTCAAGTCGGTGTTCTTTCTGACGCAGCGGCTCATCAAGCTTCTTGAAGCTGCGGGATCTCCGGAATCATATTCCCGTGTGATCAATATCGGATCGATCGAAGGAATCCGTACAACTCATCTGGAGGCATATTCGTATGCTGCATCAAAGGCAGGAGTTAACCATCTCACGCGGATCATGGCGAAATTTCTCGCGGCGAAGCATATCGCGGTCAACGCCATTGCTCCGGGATATTTTCCTCGAAGATGACTGCGGCGATCGACGAAGAAGGATCGCAATATGTTATCGATCAATGCGCCGATGAAGCGGATGGGAAACCCGGAACGATATGGCAGGGATCGCTCTCTATCTGGCATCGAAGGCGAGCGGTTTTGTTTGTGGTGCAGTTATTCCGGTTGATGGAGGGCTTGCAACGACGGCCTGATGGACCCGTCATCTGTCCTCCTTAATCGTACGCTCGCGGCCCGTCATCGGGACGGCTGCGCCAGCGCAGGAAACGCCGGCGCTGGCGTGATGCGCGCGCCACGCCACGAGACACAGGAGAAAACCATGCTGATAACCCAATACTTCGCGAAAGACCTCTACAGAGGCAAGACCGTCTTCGTCACCGGCGGCGGCAGCGGCATCAATCTTGGCGTGGCGAAGAACTTCGCCGCCTTGGGCGCCAGCATTGCCATCTGCGGCCGCACCCAGGGAAAGCTCGATGCGGCAGCGGAGGAGTTGCGCGCGTCTCGGCGCCAATGTCTGTCCTGTGGCCGCCGACGTGCGCGACATCGCCGCCCTGGACGCAGCCTTCGCTCGCAGCCGCCGCGAGCTCGGATCCATGGACGTGCTGATCTGCGGCGCGGCGGGCTACTTCTTGGCGCCGGCGGAGAAGCTGTCTGCCAACGGCTGTCAAGACGGTGGTCGATATCGACCTGCTTGGTTCCTTTAACGCCTCACGGGCCGCCTTCGAGCAACTCAAGGGAGACAAAGGGCGCGCTCATCTACATTTCCGCCGGGATGGCCTATATGCCGCATGCCTTCCAGGTGCATGTCGGCGCAGCCAAGGCCTGGATCAACATGATGATGAAGAACCTGGCGCTTGAATGGGGCCACTATGGCATTCGCATCACCAGCATCGTTCCCGGCCCCATCGAAGGCACTGAAGGATTGAAGCGCCTGTGCCAGCGCCGAGGCAAGCAAGATACTCATCGATGCCGTGCCGATGCGCCGTATGGGTACGGTCGACGATATCGGCCAGACCGCCGCCTTTCTTGCCTCGCCGTTGGCCTCCTACATCTCCGGCTGCGTCGTTGTCTGTGATGGCGGATCAAATCTCGCCGGTTCGGGGCGATTTAACGCAGTGCCGAGCAGATGCTGAAGGCGCAGACGAAGCCGTGAGTGTGGGTTGCGATCGGCTATAACTACTTCAATGGTGGAAGGGCATTTCGTTGCTTCCGAAAGCCCCGCCAGATCGGCGCTAACATTCGGGTGCGCAGCGGAGGGTTGCTCTTTGTTAGCGTCGACGGCACATCATGAGACGGCCGTGAGAATCGGCAGGAAAATCGCTATCGCAGTCGGACTTGCTCTCAGTCAGGCGGCGGTAGCAGCACCGCCCGATAGCCCTGATCCCGCGCTTGCCCCATGGTTTGAGAGCCTAAAGCAACCGGGCACCGGTGCCCCGTGCTGCTCGATTGCGGATTGCCGAACGGTAGAGTTCCGGCAGGACCGAGACGGCTACGAGGTATTAATCGATAGTCGTTGGAAGATGTCGAACCCATTCTGGCTGCGGGTCCCGCCGAATAGGATCATCGACAGAATCGACAACCCGACGAACCGCGGCGTGGTTTGCTTCACGCCTGAGGCTGGCATTCTATGTTTCGTGCGTCCGGCCGAGGGTTAATCGTCAATGCAGGCGATCTCCATCACGTATTGCTTGGGAACACTCGCACGCCGCCATCGAAGAGCGGTTTTGTAATTCCGTTCCGGTCAACTCAAGTAAAATCGGTTGATGCAAGTTAAGCCCGGTTTAAATGGGTTTTTTGCATCAACCGTTTCAGTTGGTGTGGACTGAAACAAGTACGTAGGAGGCAGTTTGGTAGCAAAGCCGTAGAAGCCGCTGTGCGCTTTCCGCGGTCGCCGCAAGGTGCGCTTGCCAACCCACCGCACTGGGACCACGCTGCCCGTCCATGCAGCTGCACATGATTTGCGTGCTTCCGTTATTGACGACTGCCTGCCAGGTCCGGCGCTTGCAGATCAGCGTGCCGCTGGTCGAGTGCCTGGTCGACGGTCAGAGATACCTTTGCCTGATGATCTGCCGCCATGCTGGATCGCTGCTGTTAAACGAGGCGGGGCAGTTTCATCACCGCACTTCCCGAGCGAGAGGTGGACCAAGCGGAATGGCAGGCCGCGATCAAGGCGCTGTACCAAGTGGCCGAACTGGGCGGCGCGACGATGTTTGCCCGGATCGGCGTGATGCAGGCGATGAACCACGGCCAGGTACGCGAGCTTAGGGAGACCGGCAAGAAGCATCACTGGGGGCGGAGAAAGCTCGAGAGAGACAGTCTAATTCACATCTTGGACCTCAAGGCAGATCAACTACGTACTCGACGTGCTTTACCGCGGATACTGCCGTGCTCACCTCGCCGGAAATGCGGAAGCGGCTCGATCTCGCCTGAGAGGCACGAGGCTCCGGAAGCGATTTGCGATGCAAAGGATGTTGTCGGCGCTAGTCCGGCTACCACGTGAGTGGCGGTGGGATCGCCCCTATCGCGCCTGAGCTCGACAATCCGCGCAGGCGGTGATGGCTCGTCAGCGCGTGGTGGATCGATCGCAGAAGGCCGTGCCCGTCGCCAGCGCGGCCCGCCGGTTCGCCGCGGCTTACGTAAGTCGCAGTCTTAGTGGTTTGATTCATTCGGACGATTCCCAAATCGAGCGAAGCAGTTCAAGCTCTCGGGATGAGAGCAGGAATTGTCGTGAACGTTACCCGAGGTGCGCGCAAGATCGGTCGCGCCTCTGTACCGCGGCGATCCCGTCTTGTGCGACGATCGCGTCTGCCAGCCGTTGAGGATTGTCCGGCAGATGCTCGACCCGCAGAGCAACGATGGAGCCTTCCGCGGCCCGCCCGGGCTGCCATGACGCCGCCGCCGCGAACAAATTGCCTAGCTGCGGCATGATCCGCCGGAGGAAGTCGCAGCTCTCGAGAGGTTAGCAACGAGCTGAACATCGTTGCCTGAAGTCCTCGCTCCCAATTGCGGCGATGGTGTGCGCCGAACGGCCAAATCTTCATATCCGGCGGCAATCGATGACTGGACGGAATCTTAGTCCCATTGAGCAAAATTGGGATCACAGGAATGCCGCGCTGTAGCGCCGTACTGATTTCAATGCGCACAATGTCGCTCGGATCATCGATACGACGATTGCCCTGTTCGTCGGAGAGTGTCGAGCCATCTGGGTCCGATCACTGCGAGCAGAACATCGCAACTCGCGATCTCAGCCCTCAACCGCTCGACGAAGTCGATACAAGCGGAATGCCGTCGACGTCCATGAAAACGCTACCGGTGCCGAGCTCCAGCGCCAACGCGGTCGGCGAGGTGCCCCGTTTCTCCAGCGCTATCCTTCCGACGATAGCTCAGAAATATTCTCCGCATCCGCAACCTCCAGGAGAAGGTTTTAACCATCCAACCGCAATACCAGCTGGACGGCAAGTTTTCAGATGAGGGCCTCGAGGCTGGCGGCATTGGGGGCGATGTCTGGCTCGCTGCCTGCCCGCGCTGATGTCAGAATTTTGTATATTGAGCATTCGAGAGTGTGGCGTTACGTTGAAAAGACGCTTGCGCATTCTCAGCCGGAGGGCTGAAAAAGACGCTCTGCGCATTCTCAAATGGAGGAAAACGCTCATGGCGAATGTCCAGGTCAATGGACAGGAGCGAACATTCGGGGGCGATCCCTCAATGCCGCTCATGTGGTACTTGCGCGATGAACTTGGTCTCACCGGGACCAAATTCGGCTGCGGTGTGGCGTTGTGTGGCGCCTGTACCGTGCATATCAATGGCGAGGCGGTGCGCTCCTGCACGACTCCGATGTCGGATGTGGCCGGCAAGAAGGTGGTCACAATCGAGGGACTTGATGCCAATGGCCGTCACCCCGTGCAGGTGGCGTGGCGCAATATCGGCGTGCCACAATGCGGCTACTGCCAGACCGGCCAGATCATGAACGCCGCTGCCCTGCTTGCCAAAACCCCGGCGCCCACGGACGCCGAGATCGATGCCGCCATGGCGGGCAATCTGTGCCGCTGCGGCTGCTATCAGCGCATTCACGCGGCAGTTCGAGCCGCCTCAAGGGGGCGTGAAATGACCCATCATCATCGCTTTAGCGGACTCATCATCCATAACGTCAGCCGACGCGACATGCTGAAGGGCATTGCGACCGCTGGCGGTCTTGTGCTCGCGGCGCAGATCCCGGGCTTGCAGCCGGCGCTTGCCTATCCGACCGGCGCCGAGCAAATGCCGGACGGCGTTCGCACCGACCCGCACATCTTCCTGTCGATTGCCAAGGATGGCACCGTGACCATCGTGGCGGCTCGCGCCGAGATGGGAACCGGCGCCGCGCGCACCACCCTGCCGATGATCATTGCCGACGAGCTCGAAGCGAACTTTGACCGTGTGCGGATCGTGCAGGGCGAGGGGGACGAGAAGAAATACGGCAACCAGGACACAGACGGCTCGCGCAGCGTGCGCCACTGGCTCCAGCCGCTGCGTCAGTGCGGCGCCAGCGCCCGACTGATGCTGGAACAGGCGGCCGCCAAGCGCTGGAATGTCGCGGTAGGCGAAGTCCAGGCCGTCCAACACGAGCTGGTGCACAAACCAACGGGCCGCAAACTCGGCTATGGCGAGGTCGCCGAGGAGGCCGCGGCGCTGCCGACCCCGACGGCCGACCAAATCCGGCTAAAGGATCCGAGCGCCTTCCGCTACATCGGCAAGGGCAATGTGGCGGTCGTCGACCTGTTCGACATCACCACCGGACGCGCCATCTATGGGCAGGACGTGATGCGGCCGGGTCTGAAATTCGCCGTCATCGCTCGGTCGCCAGTGGTCGGCGGCACGATTGTGTCGTACGACGCCAGCGCGGCCCTGAAGGTCCCGGGCGTCGAGAAAGTCGTGAAAATCGACCCAACGCCTGCACCCGCGAAGTTTAATCCCTCGCCGGCGTGGCGGTGATCGCCAACAATACCTACGCGGCACTCAGAGGGCGCGACGCCTTGAAAATCGTGTGGGACGACGGGCCCAACAGGTCCTACGACTCGGTCGCCTACAAGGCCCATCTGGAAGACGCCAACAAGAGCCCCGGCAAGGTCGAGCGCAACGTCGGCGACGCCGACAATGCGCTCGGCTCGGCCGCGAAGGTGATCACCCGCGAGTATTATGTGCCACATCTCGCACACGCCACGATGGAGCCCCCGGCCGCGACCGCGCAGCTCACGAACGGCAAACTAGAGGTGTGGTCGTCGCTGCAGAGCCCCGGCGGCGCCCGCGAGGATATTGCCAAACGACTCGGCATGGATGTCGCCGACGTCACGGTGCACAACACTCTGCTGGGCGGCGGCTTCGGCCGCAAGTCGAAATGCGACTTTGCGATCGAAGCGGCCCTGCTCGCCAAAGAGGTGGGACCCAGCCCAGTGAAGGTCGTGTGGACCCGCGAGGATGACATTCAGCACGGCTACTACCACACGGTGACGGCTGATCGGTTCGAGGCTGGCCTCGACGCCAGCAACAAGGTCGTGGCTTGGCGCCAGCGCAGCTCGGCGCCGAGCATCTTGTCGACCTTCGCGCCTGACCCGAAGCATCCCTTCTTCATCGAACTCGGGCTCGGGTTGGTCGATGCGCCATTCGACGTCCCTAACGTGCGCGTCGAGTCGGGGAAGCGGAGGCGTATACCAGGATCGGCTGGTTCCGCTCCGTGAACAACATCGCGCATGCCTTCAGCACCCAGTCCTTCGTGGCGGAAATCGCCCATGAGCTTGGGCGCGACCCTAAGGACTTCCTGCTGGAGCTGATCGGTCCAGCGCGCATCGTCGATTTGAGTAAACAGGTCACGACGGCGTACTGGAACAACGGCGAGCCAATCGAGTCCTATCCGATCGATACCGGGCGTCTGCGGCAAGTCGTTGAGGTTGCGGCGGCGCGCTCCGGGTGGGGTCGTCAGATGCCGAAGGGCCGGGGCCTGGGACTCGCCGTCCACCGCAGCTTCGTGTCCTACGTCGCGACGGTGGTGGAGGTGGCGGTGGACGAGAAGGGCCATTATTCCATCCCCGGATCGACACGGCGATCGATTGCGGCTACGCGGTTAATCCGGATCGGATCCGCTCGCAAATCGAGGGTGCGGCCGTGATGGGCTTGACCCTCGCCAAATACGGCGAGATCACCTACAAGAATGGCCGGGTCGAACAGAGCAACTTCCACGACTTCCAGCTCGCCCGGATTAACGAATCGCCGACCGAGACCAGGGTGCACATCATCGAGCACGGATACGACGTGCCCGCGAGCGGTGTTGGCGAGCCCGGCGTCCCGCCCCTCGCGCCGGCACTCTGCAACGCGATCTTCGCCGCCACCGGCAAGCGTATCCGTCGCTTGCCGATCGGCGATCAGCTCTCGATTTGAGCCCAGGTGGGGGCCGGCAAACCCGGCCCCCACCACAACACATATGGCGGCCGGCGTTGTCGTGGTGGACGGCGGGCCTGGTTTCGACCGTAGATAGACACCGTTGCCAAGATCAATCTCGATCAGTCCAATCCGGGACGCTGCCACCGATCGCACCCGCCTGTCATCCTCGGGCAGAAGCCTCGCGTTTTCTTCACCTGTTTCTGTCGCGGCAATCGGCTCCTGCCCAGCGCCTCATGCTGCCGGTAGAGGCCCGCGAGCACGAGCGAGCGGCCCATCTACCCGACACCCGAAGTCCAATCGAAGCGGGCCTGCCAGAAGCAACCGCACCATTCACACTGGAAGAAACGAAGAGCCTCCACATGAAGATACCGACCATTAGCGCGCTGGCCGTCGTCACCTCCTTGATCGCAGCATCCGGCGCGCCGGCGCAAGACACCGCCGCCGGCAAGACCTCGTTCAACAAGTGCCTCGCCTGCCACGCGATCGGCGCAGGCGCCAAGAACAAGATCGGCCCAGAACTCAACGGGCTGGACGGCCGCAAGTCCGGCACCGCCGAGGGCTATTCCTATTCGGACGCCAACAAGAACTCCGGCATCACTTGGAGCAAGGAAGTGTTCCTCGAATACATCAAGGATCCCAATTCCAAGATTCCCGGCACCAAGATGGCGTTCGCCGGCATCAAGAACGAGAAAGAGGCAAACGACCTCTGGGCCTACATCGCGCAATTCGACAAGGACGGGAAGACGAAGTAAGGCCCCCGCAATACCGACCCACACCGAATGGAGGCAGACGGCGTGGCGTCGCGCGCTGTCAGGCGCAGCGTGCGCGGGCATCTGCCTGTCCCACGCCTGGGAGTGCACTGGCGCATGTGGACCTGATGCCGATTTGCTGGCTCAGCGCGGCCCGCTGATGTGACTTGCCCGCCGGCTCGGATCTGGATGCCATACGAGACCTGAACCTCGTCTTGCCGTCTCAGCGGTGATTCGCTTTGCTGGCTGAACGCTACCAGCCAGCGGCTCCACGCTGAACAAACCGGCGCCGTCGAAGTTACTGCGGCGCCCTGTGCCGGATGATGTGCCCAAGATCGTCATGCGTGGAGCTCCGTTGCGCGGCTGTTCTGCAGTCGGTATGTCACTGAGTCCTTCGGATCGACCCGAAGGCCTCGGGACCAGACGCAGGTGCAGTCGATCAGGTCTGGATGTAGCAGAGTGTGCGTGGTCGTGTATTCCAGCAGACCATGCTTTCCATCGGCGCCGCCGATGCCGGATTTGCGGTTGCCCGCGTGGAACCCTGCATCGCCTCGAAATTCTCGCGATTGACGTAAGTTTCGCCGAACGTGAGTTCGTTGCACGCCTTCATCGCGGTCCGAATGTCGTTCGTGTAGATCGACGAAGTCAGGCCGTATTCAGGAATCAGTTCGCAAGCTCTGATCGCCTGGTCCGAGATTTTCGACTACATTAACCGGAAGCTACCGGCCCGAAAATTTCCTTCCGCATGATATCCATATCCTGCCTGCAGTTGACCAGCACGGTCGGCTCGTAATGGTTCCCCGCGCCCAGGTTCGCCACCTTGCCGCCGGTCACGACTTCCGCGCCTTGCTTCTTCGCCGATTCGACGAGATCCTCGATCTTCTCGGAGCCCTGCCTTGTTGATAAGAGGCCCCATGTCGATTTCCTTCCCGCCAAGCGGATCGCCGAAGGGGGCGTTGCCTCTCATGGAAATCTCGCCGTGGCTCTCTCCCAGACCGACCAGAAATGGCGTCGTACCGTTTGCCATCGACCGTAAAGGTCATCGGCGGTGCGTTGACGCCGCCGCCGGTGTTGAACTCCCAGAGTTTCTGCAACGACTTGGCGTCAAGCGCCATCACTTCGCCGGATGGCTGACCGCTGAAGACGAGGTCGGGCGTCGCCAGGACGCCTCCCAGATTCGGGAACGGCGTTTCCATTTTGCCGGCGATCTTGCCGGTGGTCACATCGATCGCTGTCACGCTGCCGGTGATCTTGAACGGCTGGCTCGGGCCACCGCCGGTCCAGAACTCCCGCGGCTTCAGTTTGTCCGGCAGTCGCTACCTCGACCTTGATGCGATTGCAGCTTTCGATCACGGGATGTACCAGAGCTTCAGATCCGATTGTAGGCCAAGTCGGCGCCAGTCTCTTGCCGCCCATGTTGCCGGAGTGCCGCCAGCCTTCTCTCGATGCCGCCGAGATGCACGGTCCAGACGACGGTAGTCGGCAAGCCAACGCCACCGGCCATTACCGGGTAGGCAAAGGCGATCCCCACGATGTGTGCACCGAATGTTTCCGCAACCGATAAGGCGTAATTGGAAACGCCATCTTGCGATGTCCCGTAAGACAGGTTGACAAGAATATCCTTGATCATGCGTCTGCCTCCAGTTAGTGGCCATTCCTTATCCCGGCTGGTGCGCCATACCCGCGTCCCGGGAGCTAAGCCTGCCGCCTGACGCCACCGCCACGCGGCCGGCAAAGAATCCCACGGAGCAAAGCTCGATGCCCAGTAACGCTCCGCCCGCCACGACGACCCAGACCACGGGCGAAGCCAGCCGCGATCCGACGGTAAAGAAGATGAATGAGGACGAGAAAGCGAAGGTCGAGACCAAGGGCAAATAGAAACAGAAGCGGCGGACCTTTCAGTCCGCCGCTTCTCGCGTCGAGGCTTCGCCGCGCCGCTATTTCTTGACGGCGAACACCCAGACCACGCCGCCCTGCGGCACGTTGTTTTCCACCCCGATGTTCTGGGTGCCGAGCGCATCCTGGATGCGTTGCGCGTCGACGCCCCAGCCGGACTGGATGGCGATATATTGCGTGCCGTCGACCTCATAGGAGACCGGCATGCCCATGATGCCGGAGTTGGTCTTCTGCTCCCACAATAGTTCGCCGCTCTTGGCGTCGAAGGCGCGGAAGTTGCGATCGTTGGTCCCGCCGACAAAGACGAGATCGCCCGCGGTCGCCAGCACCGAACCGAACAATTGCGACTTCGGGAAGTTGTGCGACCAGACTTTCTTGCCGGTTGCAGGGTCCCAAGCCTGCAATTCGCCGATGTGTTTGGCGCCGGGACGGATCGTCAGACCGATGTCCTCCGGCTTGGTGCCAAGCCAGAGCTGGCCTGGAACCAGCGGCACCTTCTCGCCAGAGAAGCCGCCGCAGGTGTTCTCGTTGGCCGGCACATAGACATATTTCGTCTTCTGGCTGTAGGCCGCCGAGGGCCAGTCCTTGCCGCCCCACAGTGACGGGCAGAACTCGACCCGCTTGCCGACCACCGGTTTGTGCGCGGGGTCGACGACCGGCTTGCCGGTCTCGGGCTCAATGCCTTTCCAGACATCGGTGTAAACATAGGGCCAGCCGGCTACGTAGCTGATCTTGTCCGGCTTGCGCTCCAGGATCCAGAAGATCGCATCACGGCCGTTGAGCAATACGCAACTGAACGAAGCAT
>ERZ1370068.3237-contig-2354_pt1 | contig 25276 bp, 28 predicted proteins | sample MGYA00561227_ERZ1370068 | MGnify/ENA primary metagenome ERZ1370068 (study PRJEB38410, sample SAMEA6850437) | metagenome | study: Metagenomic assessment of the ecological functions of the soil: analysis of the soil microbiota associated with the...
GTCTTGTTCAGCACCGCTCAGCGCGAGCGTCGAGGATCTCGTGCTCGTGGTTGCCCCGCGTGTTGCCCGCGCTCGGCGAACGCGCGTGGCGGCAGCAGGTCAGTAGTCGGGCAGCTCCGAGCCCACGGTGAGATAGACCAGGCGGAGCCCACGGGCCCGGAAGAACGCGAGCAGTCGCTGGATGGCCGGGTCACCGTCCGCTCGATCGCGGTCGAAGCGGCAGGCGCCAAGCGCCTCCCGGCCCGCGGGCCTTGAGCGAGCGTCCCAGGCCGTGGTCGCGCGAGCCGCTCGCATACTGCATGCGTCGACGACGACCAGCGCGACCGTGCGGGGATCGAGCACGAAGCCCGGGTTGAACTGGATGCGCGTAGTCAGGCGCGGTCGCCATCGCCTCTCCTCCTCACGCCGCGTTTCGGCGGCTCACAGGCCAAGATAGCGCCCGGCGCACGTACTCGTTGCCGAGCAGCTCCTCGCCCGAGCCGACCAGCACCACGCGCCCATTCTCGAGCACGTAGCCGCGCGCGCGAGCGCGCCAGCGCCTGGCGCGTGTTCTGCTCGACGAGCAGCACCGTGGTGCCGGCGCTGGTTGATCGCGGCTGATCGATGCTGAAGATCTCCTGCACGATCAGCGGCGCCAGCCCCAGCGACGGCTCGTCGAGCATGAGGATGCTTGCGGCAGCGCCATCAGGGCGCGCCCGATGGCGAGCATCTGCTGCTCGCCGCCCGGAGAGCGTGCCGGCGGCCTGGCCCGCCGCGCTCGCGCGAGCACGCGGGAAGAGCGCGAAGACGCGCTCCAGGCTCTCGGCGCCGCTGCTTGGCGCGCCGCGCGTGGTAGGAGCCGAGCTCGAGGTTCTCGAGCACGGTGAGGCTCGGAAAGATCTTGCGGCCCTCCGGCACCTGCACCACGCCGCGCTCGACCACCGCGTGGCGCGGCAGCCGGTCGATGCTGCCGGCCCTCGAGCAAGGATCTCGCCCGCGCGCGGACGCAGCAGCCCGAGATGGTGCGCAGCATGGTCGTCTTGCCCGCGCCGTTGGCGCCGACCACCGACGAGGATCTCGCCGGCCTCGACGACCAGGTCGACGCCGCGCAGCGCGGCAGATCGCCGTAGGCCACGTCGACGCCGCGCAGCTCGAGCAGGCTCATGCGCCTCCGCGTCGCCTCGCCCAGGTAGGCCTCGATCACCCGCGGTCGCGCGCCACGACGTCGGGCGGCGCCGTCGGCGATCTTCTCGCCGTGATGCAGCACCACCAGGCGGTGCGACAGCGCCATGATCGCGCGCATCACGTGCTCGATGATCAGGAGGCTCACGCCGCGCGCGTGGATGCGCCGGATGAGGCCGATGATCTCCTCGATCTCGGTCGGGTTGAGCCCGGACCATCGACCTCGTCGAGCAGCAGAGCTCGGGCCGCGTGGCCAGGCCGCGCGCCACCTCCAGGCGCTTGCGATCGGCGAGCGTGAGATTGCGCGCGGGCGCGTCGCGTCGGGCGCCGAGGCCGACGAAGTCGAGCGATCTCGGCGGCGCTGGCGCGCGCGGCGCGCCACGTCGTCGCGCGCGATTGAAGCGCGCCGACCATCACGTTCTCGAGCGCGGTAGAGCGCCGGCGAAGGGCTGCACGATCTGGAACGTCCGCGCCAGCCCGCGCCGGCAGATGGCGTGAGGCTTGAGCCCCACCGATCGAGTCGCCCTTGAAGCGGATGGCGCCCGTCGCTCGGCGCGTGGAATCCGGCGATCAGGTGGAAGGCGGTGGTCTTGCCGGCGCCGTTGGGCCCGATCAGGCCCGACGATCTCGCCGCGCGCCACGCGTGAGGTCGAGCCGTTGACCGCGGCTGCAGCCCGCCGAAGCGCTTGCTGAGCCCGCGTCCACCTCGAGCAGCGCCGTCGGCTCATCGGCGCGCCGTCCGCCGGCGCCGCGACGCCAGCCCATCAGCCCGTTGCGGCAGGAAGGAGATGACGAGGATCAGCGACCAGCCCGTAGAGCATGATGTCGGCGCCGGCGCGCCCGCGCAGCACGCGCGCGCGTCAGCTCGGAGATCGGGCGTGAGGCACGAACGAGCCGAGCAGCGGCCCGCAGCACGGTGCCGGCGCCGCCCACGATGGCGCGCAGCAGCCCCTCGATCGAGACCGGCAGGGCCGAAGGTGATGGCTCGGGATCGATGTAGGCGAAGTACTGCGCGTAGAAGGTGCCGCCCAGCGCGGTGAGGAAGCGACGACAGCGCCATGGCGCGACAGCTTGATGCCGAGGGCGTCGACCCCTGCCGCCTCCGCCGCGTCCTCGTTCTCGCGGATCGCGACGCAGCGAATAGCCGAGCCGCGAGCGCTGCGACCGCCGCGTGATGCCAAGCGCGCCGAGCGTCATCGCGAGGATCACGTAGTAGTACGGCAGCTTGCCCGCGAAGACGAAGCAGCAGCGGCGCCGGCCCCGGCTGGGGATCACGAGCCCGAGCGAAGAGCCCGACCGCCTTGCAGTTCACCGCGACCACGCGCAGCATCTCCGCGAAGGCCAGCGTCACCAGCGAGAAGTACGGGCCGCGCAGGCCGTAGCGGAACGAGAGATAGCCGACGGCGAGGCCGAAGCAGCGCCGCCAGGCAGCCCGCCCGCCAGCATGCCGAGCCACGGGCGTGAGGCCCAGGCGGAGGAAGCAGCAGCGTGGAGGTGTAGGCGCCGATGCCGAAGAAGGCGGCGTGGCCGAACGGAGAACTGCCCCGCCATAGCCGCCGAGGATGTTCCAGGCCGAGCCCGAGGTAGGCGAAGAACAGCATGCTGATCAGGACCTCGAGGAAGTACTTCGGCAGGAGCGGCGGCGCGCCGAGCAGCACCACCGGAGCGGCGACGGCGCCCAGCACCTCAGCCGGCCACGCGCGCCGCCGAACAGCCCTCCGGGCCGGCAAGAGCAGCACGAGGACGAAGATGACGAAGACCACGAGCTGCTTGAGCGAGCCCGGGAGGCAGGCGGCGCCGAGCGACTCGGCGAGGCCCGACGATGAAGCCGCCGACGAGCGCGCCGACGAAATTGCCCATGCCGCCCAGCACCACCACCACGAAGGCCATGATGTTGAACGACTCGCCCGACGTCGGGCGCGACGTAGAAGAACGGCGTGACGAGCGCGCCCGCCACCGCCACGCAGCCGGAGCCGATGCCGAAGGCGCACGGCGCGGATCGCGGCGCACGTCGATGCCCATGAGCATGGCGCCCTCCGGCTCCTCGGCGAGCGCGCGCGGATGGCCTTGCCCGACGTCGGTGCCGCGCAGGAAGGCGAACAGCGCCAGCGCGATCGACCACCGCGCCGCCGGCGCGCGATGAGCCGGGGCACCTCCACCAGCGCGTCGCCGAGCACGAAGGAGGCGCCGCGCAGACGCGGACTCGCACCGGTGCGGAAGTCGCCCTGCCAGAGCACGAGGGCCAGGTTCTCCGAGGAACAGCGCCAGGCCCAGCGTGAGGAGGAGCTGGTTGTGCTCGGCGGCGCGGCGGTTCGGCTCGATGACGACGCGCTGGATGAGCGACGCCGAGCACGAAGAAGAGCGGGCGCGGTCACCAGCGATCGACGAGGTAGGGATCGATGCCCGCCCAGCACGAACAGCCAGTAGGAGGCGTACATGCCGAGCATCATCACCGCGCCGTGGGCGAAGTTGATGATGCGCAGCACGCCGAAGATCAGCGTGAGCCCGCTCGCCACCAGCCCGTAGACGCCGCCGAGCAGCAGGCCGCTGACGACGGCCTGGAGCAGGAGAGCCACCTCGCTCGACGCTCCCGCGCTCAGCGGGTCCTAGCCCTTCCACTTCGGGACCGGGAATACCGGCTTGGCCTCGGCGAAGCGCGCGCGGGCCGACCACCACCGGCTTGCCGTTCTGGACCTGCAGCAGCGCGGGCGAGGCGTTGACGTCTTCGCCGGTGTCGTCGAACTTGATGCGCGTCCTGCGGTCAGGATGTGGTCGGTGAGATTGGTCTTGGCGATGCGCGTCGCGCACCTTGTCCCGGTCGGTCGAGGCCGCCCGCTCCAGGCGCGTCCTTGAGCACGTAGGTGACCTGGTAGCCCTGCACGCCGTGGTTGGCCATCGTCGAGCTGAAGCGCTTCTGGTAGGCCGCGAACACGGCCTTGGCCCGCGCGTCTGCGGGTTGTGCCAGTAGTTGCCGTCGAAGAGATGCTCGGTCAGCTCGCGGTTCTCGGCGATGAACTTCGGGTTCGAGTAAGCGGCGTTGGCCAGGCCCGACCAGCGCGTTGCACGCCGATGCGGAGCTTGGCCGCCGTCTCGGCGATGATCTTGGAGTCGCCGTAGTAGCCGCTGATGACCAGGAGGTCCGGCCTGCGCCGCCTTGACCTTCGACAGCTCGGCGGTGAAGTCGGGCGACTTGAGGTTGTAGGGCACGCGCTGCACCAGCTCGTAGCCCACTGTCTTGGCGAAGGCCTCCACGTGGTTGCCCATCGTGGTGCCGAAGTTGCCGTCCTCGTGCATCATCGCCACGCGCTTGATCGGCAGTGTTGGCGGCCTTCGCCATCTCCAGCATGTTGTTCACGGTGAGCGTGGCCATCGCCTTGCCGTTGCGGCTGCATGCGGAAGATGTAGCGGAGCCCGCCCTCGGTGAGGTTGTCGGCCACCGCGGCCAGGAGGAGGAACGGCGTCTTGTTCTTCTCCGTCACCTGCCGGACCGAGAAGGCGACCAGGCTCGAGAAGGGCCCGATGAGCGCGGTCACGCCCTGATCGATGAGGCGCGCCGCCTCGGAGTTGCCCAGCTCGACCTTGTTCTGCGTGTCGCCGGAGAGCAGCGCGAGCTTCGGCGCCGCCCAGCGACTTGACGCCGCCGGCGCCGTTGATCTCGTCCACCGCCAGCTGCAGCCCGTTGAGCGAGAGCTGGGCCTGGAAGGCGAGCGGGCCCGGTCACCGGCAGGATGTAGCCGAGCTTGACCTCTTTGGCCTGCGCCCGGCCGACGGTCGGTAGCGCACCGAGCGCCGCCACGGCGCCGGCAGTTTCCAGGAAGACGCGACGGCTCACACGATCTCGCGACATTGAACCTCCCCACGCCTGCGGGGCCCGGTCAGGCTGCAACGCGCCCGCGGCGTGAGTCAAAGCGTCCGGGCGACGATCAGGTCGATCTCGACCGCGCCGCCCGAGCGCCAGCGCGGTGACGCCGACAGTCGTGCGGGCTGGCAGCTTCCCGGCGGAAGTGCCGGCGCGTACTTCCGCGTTCACCGCCGCGTAGTCGGCGAAGTCGGTCAGATAGATCCGCGTCATCACCGCGCGGTCGAGGCTCGGTGCCCGCTCGAGCGGAGCACGGTCGCCGAGGTTCTGCATGACTCCGGCGACACTGGGCGACCGTGCCGCCGGACACCAGCGTCCCGGTCTTCGGATCCACCCCCGAGCTGCCCGGTGACGAAGAGCCACTCGCCGGCACCGCACCGCGTGGCTGTAGGCGGCGAGCAGGCGGCGGTGGGGGTGCGTCGGCGAAGTTCAGAAACGCCAGCTCCATGGGGATCCTCCCGTCGATATCAGTCGCGCCGAGGCTATCTCTCCTGCTACTAGTGGGTAGTGCAGATTCTCCGCAGCGCCGCAAGGAGCTCGGGGCCCCCGATACCGGCCTGGGCGGCCCTGGCAGTGGTCCTCACCACGACAAGCCCTCTCCCGGCCGCCGGCTTCAGATCGGCCGCCCCGCTGTCCGCGCACGATCCTCCTCGGGCCCTCGTGCCCTGCCTGATCGTACGCTTGATCGTGTTTTGCGCCGGCCCCTGCTGCACGCGCGGCTGCGCCTCTGTGGAGAGCCCGTCCCGGAGAGGGCCTGGACGCGCCTGCTGGAGCAGCTGCCGAATGACTCACTATTTGATCAACAATCTCGCTCCGCGCGGCCCGCGTCGACCACGTCCCGGCCGGGCCCTGCGGCATCGTCGTCATCGTGATCCGGCGCGTGGCGGGCCACGTGCAGTGCGAGGGGGATCGGTGGTACTTCAACGGGCGCCCTTGCAAGAGTTGCAGCCAGCCGGCCAAGGCGCGGCGCGATCGCGGTGAGGAAGTTCCTGGCCGCCAAGCACCCTGAATTCAGGCGAGATCGTCCGGACCATCGTGGCACCACGAACCGGCGCACCGAGCTGCAACTCGCGCGAGCCGGAGGTGGCGGTCGTCCGCGGCGCTCGACCTGCTCGCGAGCATCGCTCGAGTCTGGCCTCGCGCGAAAGATGGACCGCGGGCTGGCCCACGTCGCCGCCCACCCGTCTGGCTGGCGGCGGCCCCGCGCGGTTCAGCTCGGGCCGGCCATTCCGACGAATCGACAGAGCGCGTTGATCAGCCGCATCTGCTCGATCGTGCGCGCGTGCGACTCGAGCAGCCGCGGGCTCGCCACGACGAACGCGAGGCACATCGCGCGCGAGATCGGCGACGTTCAGCCGGTTGCGCGAGAAGAGGAACTCGAGGCTGCGCGGAACGTCCTCGGCGCTCGACGTCGCCATCGAGTAGAACACGACCGGCGCCTCGCGGCCCTGGAACTTGTCGACGGTGCCGACCGGCGACGTCGCCGAGGCCCGCCGCCGCCAGCGCGTCGCGCAGCCGTCGCACCTGCGCGTTGTACGGCGCGACGACCATGAAGTCGCGTCTGTCGCAGCGGCTGCGTCTCGCCGTCGCGGTCGGTCCACGACGCGCCGACCATCGCCGCGATCTCGCGCGGCGACCGCGTCCGCCTCCTCGCGACGACGCCGCGGCGTTCCCGATGTGCATCGACCGGCAGGAAGCGCAAGCCCGGTGCCGAATGCCGTCGTCTGGCGCGCGAGCTCGGGCATGCCCGTCGAGCCGGCTGTCGTAGACGATCTCGGAGACGAATCGGCAGACGTCCGGATGCATCCGCCGCGTGCGCTCGAGGAAGAGCCCCATGTCCGGCGGAATCGTCGGGTTGTCGCCGAGCAGGTGCTCGAGCACCGAGGCAGCCCGTGCCCTCGGGATGCGTGCCCTGCGAGACCTGCGCGAGCTGCAGCGGATCGCCGAGCAGCACGACGTTGCGCGCCGCGGTTCCCATCGCGAGCGCGTCGGCGAGCGACACCTGCCCGGCCTCGTCGATGACCAGCGTGTCGACGCGTGCCGTCGAGCGCTTCGTGCGCGAACAGCCACGCCGTCCCGGCGAAGAGCTGAGCGCCGGCGCCGCGCGTCAGCGAACTCGCCGTCGTTCGGCGATGCTGCGGATCGAAGTCGCTGTCGTAGTACGACTCCGGTCGTCCCGCGCCGACCTTCTTCAGCCCGCGGAAGCCGCACGCCTTCCTCCTGCGCCGCCTGCTCGACCTCGTCGAGCAGGTTGTGGATCGCCTTGTGGCTGGTCGCCGTCACGCCGACGCGCCGGCCGCGGCGGATGAGATCGATGATGAGTCGCGCGCCGGTCCACGTCTTGCCGGTGCCCGGCGGCCCCTGGATGAAGAGAGTAGCTCGCGTCGAGCGCAGCCGCCAGCGCCGCGCTGCTCGGCAAGGTCGGTGGTCTGGATCGTCGCGCCGGAGCTGCTGCCGGCGATGCGCGGCGGCGTCCGCGCGAGGATGTCGCTGCAGCGCGCGGATAGCGGCCGTCGTCCGCCAGCACCGACGACGCGCAGCCGCGCGAGCGCGCCGCGCTGCTGCTTGCGTCTTGTACGGACCGCCCGGAATCAGCGCGCGCGGCAGCGGACGTCCTTGAGCTCGGCCGAGCGCCGCAAGACGCAGCACGCCCGGCGCTCTCGTCGATCGCCACGATCGTCCCGGCGCTCTTCCCGTGGTCGGATCCGCACGGCGTGTCGCCCTGCCGCCAGCTTGTACTGCTGCGGCGGGAACGCGCAGCGTGTGGATCGAGCGACCTCTTGTCCGGCGCGACGGCGCGCCGTCGGCGCCGTAGCCGACCGATCGCTTCCGCGTCGTCGAGCAGCTCGCTCGTCGGTCGATCTTCTCGCAGCGCTCGAAGAACCACCACCACGCCGGCCGCGCTTCGCGCCGGTGATACTCGAGCAGCTCGCCAGCGAGCCAGCGCGGCGCGCCGGGCTCGCTCGCCTTCGGTCAGCAGCGCTGGCGCAGCGCCTCGCGCGCTCGCTGTCCGGCCTTCTGCCGATCGGCGTCCTCCGGCCGCGGCTGCGGCGGCGTCGCCCACGCTCGTCCGCCGGATGCTGCTCCACCAGCCAGTCGCGCAGCGCGAGCGTCGCCCGGCAGTCCTCCTCGTTGTACTCGGCGATCGACCTCGAGCTGCGCCTCGTCGCGCGTCGTGCATCCATTGCTCGTACGCCAGCACCGCGCCGATGCCGCTGCGTCACGTCCGCGCCGCGATGACGGAAGGCCGGCAGCGCCTCGACCTCCTTGAGCGAGTAGCTCGCGACGCCGGCCCGCAGTCCCTGGCGCACGACCGTGTGCAGATTGACGAAGACGCCGCGCGCGCAGCAGCTCGTCGACCGCGTCCTCGCGCGTGGCATACGTCGCCCATCAGCTGCTTGAGCGCGCCGCGTTCTCGTAGGTGCCGTAGTGGTAGACGTGCATCGCCGGATCGGCGGCCAGCCGCGCGTGGACGAGATCGAGCAGCGTCTCGAACATCCGGCGCTCTCCGCGCGCGGTCGTGCGCCCAGATCGCGCGGTACTCGCCAGTCGCCGTCGTCGCCGCAGTCAGCAGCCCGAACAGGAAGTGCAGGCCCCGCGCCGGCTCCCAGAACGGATCGCCCTCGATGTCGAAGATCGACGTCGCCGGGCGACGGTCGCGGCAGCCGGTCGAAGCCGCGCTCGGCCTCGACCGGCGAGCGCGATGCCAGTGAGGTCGCCCGTCGTCCGACGGTGCAGCTGCAGAGCCGCCTGATCGCGCAGCGCTCTCGAACGTGTGGGCGCGACGTGCATCGATCTTCGGCGTCCGGCGCCTTCGCCAGCGTCGCCAGCGTCTCCACGCCCGCCGACCGCAGCCGCGTGACGTGCTCGCGCCGGATGCCGGCGACCAGCACCAGGTGATCCTCGCGCACCCAGCGCTCGTCGCATACCGCCGCGGAACTCGCACAGCGCCGCAATGGTCCACGCGGTACGGCTCCGTCGCGCGCGCCCTGCCCGATGGCGGCTAGGAACCGGCGCGGACGCGACGGTAGTAGGCGCTGAAGTCGCCGGGCGCAGCGTGCGCCGCTCGCCGATGCCGAGCAGCACGTGCATCGCGCCCACCGGCGCCCCTGGATGGCCGCGATCGCCTCGGTGTAGAAGCAGAGCTGCAGCACATAGGTGGGCTTCTCGGCCCGCGCCAGCTTGCGCGTCGAGCGCCTGGTAGCCCCAGCCGCCCAGCGCCGTGCGGCTGCTCGACGCGCTCGAGAAAGTCCGCGCGGCCTCGCCAGTCGCCGACGACGAACGTCGCCTGATAGATGACCTCGGCGCCCGCCCGCATCGGCCTCGATCGTCGCGCCGCGCCGAGCCGTCGAAGTCCCAGCGATTCGCGCCGATGACGTCGACCACCTGTCGCCCGGCCGCGCGCAGGCTGCGTCAGGTATGCGGCCTCGTGCTCTCACCCTTTCGGCGGAGGAGATCGCCGTGCTCGTCTGGAGGACGAAGCGGACGCTTGCGGGTACCGCGCGCGACCTCGAGCGCCAGCGTGGTGAGATGCGGGCACTCGACGTAGTCGTTGAGGTCGGAGGGCGAGAGGACCAGGCGACCGTCCAGCGCTTGCATCGCGGTTCTACGGGGCTATGTGCACTCTTGGTCCGCACGACAAGGCGCACCTCGCAATCCAGGACCTGAAGCAAGCGAGAGGAGCTGATCGACCGACTTCCGATAGTTCGTCTGATCCAGGAGGCGATAGAACTGCGTCGCCGACGTACCGAGTCGCCGGATGAGCTCGCGACGACTCAGCGCGCTGGCCGTGACCCGCTTCTGTGCCCTCGACGGTCAGGCTGTTAGAGCAGGGCGTCGCGGAGGTGGGCCAGGGATCCTTGTGCTGTACTCCAGCACCTGATCGATGTGGACACTCCCTCGTGTCCGACCGAAGCATCGAAGCCTGAAGCCCTCCGAGCCCAGCCTCCGATCCACGAATACCCGCGCGTGACCGGGTCGGATGCCGTGGGCCGCGATCGACCTTGGCGAATGGGAGAGGGAGAGGCGCCGGCTCGATGCGCGAACCTCGAACGCCTTCCGTCGGTTGTTGATCCGACACTGCGGATCTTCACAACCGCCCCCTCGATCTGCAGCGCTCGAATGAGGCGACGAATCCCCGCTGACGCGGCCCCCTTCATCGCCTTGTCGTTGTCGAGATCCCACTTCACGATCAGCTTCCCTCCGGTAGACGTGAACATGACGCGGTGGGTGATCGCTCGTCCAGCTCACGGAACATAGCCACCGCGCCTGATCTTGCTCCATAAGATGCTACCGCGGAAGAGCAACGTCATACAAGAGAGGAGTCACATGCCTCCAGATGTGGACACCTCAGAGCCGCGCGATCACCTCGCGCGCGAAGGCCTCGGCCACCGCCATTTCTCGTCCGACGCCGGTGGCGAACATCAGCTCCTGCAGCCCCTGGCCCTGCTCGAGCTCGCGGATCGCGCTCGACCAGCTCATCGGCCGTCCCCACCAGGCAGGTGGCGCGGATCAGGCTGGCGTCGATCAGCTCGGGCCTCGCCCGGGTGCAGGTACGTGTAGTGGAACTCGTGGGTCCGGAAGCGGCGATGCGGCGGCGGCGTCTGCTCGACCAGGGCGCAGTAGCGCTTCCACGATCGGCCGCAGGAAGCGCGGCGGATCGATGCCGCGCTCGCTGCACCTCGTCGTAGAAGCAGTAGACGCTGGCCATGACGTTGGGCCCGACCGTGCGCACGACGCGCGGCGAGAATCCGACCGCCTCGCCGGGCTCGAGCAGCGCCACGTTGGTGAGCGCGCAGTTGCGGAAGCCTGTCGAGCTGACGGCCGGCGCGGCGCGGCGCCACGCGCGCGTGGCCCAGCGCCTCGGCGCACCGGCACGCCGCGCGTGGATGGCGAAGACGAGCCCGTCGCCGTGCTCGCCGGCCAGCTCTACGGCCCGCGGACCGAAGCCCGAGACGTACAGCGGGATCTTCGGCTCGAGGCCGAGGTACTCTTGTCGTCGGTGAGCATCCGGATCGGCCGCACGCGGTCGCCGGTAGCGTGTAGTCCACGACCTCGCCGCGCAGCAGGCCCGCCAGCACGCCAGGTACTCGTCGTAGTCGGCGATCCGCATCGGGCGCTGGCCCATCGTGCGCGTGGCGGTGTTGCCGGTGCCGATGCCGAGGTGCACGCGGCCCGGGGGCCAGCTGGTTCAGCGGTGGCCATCGCCGCCACCTGCACCGGCGGAATGCGCGTGCCGCAGATGGCGGTGCCCGGGCCCAGCCGGATCGGCGTCGCGTTGCCTGGGCGGCGAGCGCCAGCACCGCGTAGCAGTCGGAGAAGATCATCTGGCTGTCGGTGACCCAGACGGAGTCGTAGCCGAGGCGTCTCGGCGTGGCTGAAGAAGCCGATCTCGTCCACGTCGGCCGCGACGCAGATGCCGAACTGCATCCCATTCCACCATCGCATGCCCCCGCATCACATTGAATGGGCTGGCGATTTCTACCACGAACGCCGCGCTTCGGCCAATCGTACGCCGGCGGGCGACTTCGGCTATCCTTGAGCCCCAGCGTGCCCGCCGGGGTTGGAGGGTCGTATGGCGCAGTCCGAGTTCGCGGAGCCGTTGCCGGCGGTGTGGGCGTGCCGATCCCGCTTCTGCCGTCATCGCGGTCCCTTCTGGTCCGGCAGCATCAGGGCCGCCAAGGTCGACGCCGGCAAGCACCGCGCCCACAAGTTTCTCGGGCTCTGGAACCACGACGTCGTCGTGCGCCCCAACGGAGGTCCAAGCTTCATCCAGTTCCTCCGTGAGATGCGCCCGGCGCCGAAGGCGTAGCGATGTCGTTCCGCCCTGCCCGCTTCACGGACATCCATCGCTCGGGGCCACCGACCACCAGTGACGGCATGGAATGGAGCATCCGCGTCTCCGCGCAGCCGCCGCTCGAATGGTCGGGTTCTTCGACAAGGATGCCGGCGATGGCGACCGGCGGCGGCAGTGAACCGTGAACGTTCAGTTCGTCGAGCTACGGCTCAAGAGCAGCCCCGACACGCTGCGCGCGCGGTGGAGCAGATCGATCGAGCGCATCCGCCAGTGCAGCAACGATGGGCTACCGCCAGTGGCCGAACGAGGCGCACCGCGAGGCAACGAGTCGGCGCCAGGAGCGAGATCACCCGCAGGCCGACCGTCCGCGACTCTGAACGAGCGTTTCCATGACTCGAAGCTCTGGCTACATCCCGAGGTAGGCCTTCGCGCACCAGAATCGCTGCCGCGCAGCTCCTCGCTGCGGCCCTCCAGCACCACGCGGCCGGTCTGCAGCACGTAGCCGCCGGTCGGCCAGATCCAGCGCGCGCCGGCACGTTCTGCCTCGACCAGGAACATCGTGAGCCCTCCGTCTCGTGCAGCCGCCGGAGCGAGTCCATCACCTGATCGACCAGGCGCGGCATGATCCCGAGGCTCGGCTCGTCGAGCATGAGGAAGCGCGGCCGCGACATGAGGCTGCGGGCGATGGCCAGCATCTGGGCCTCGCCGCCGCTGCAGCGTCCCCGCCCGCTGCGCGCGCCGCTCGCGCAGGACGGGAAAGAGCGACTAGATCCGCTCGAGCATCTCGCGCCGGTGGGCGGGATCGCCGTTGCTGTAGCTGCCGAGCCGTGAGGTTCTCGGCGACGCTCAGCCGGCTGAACAGCCGGCGCCCTTCGGGCACCAGCGCCACGCCCAGCTTCACGCGGTCGGCGGCGTCCACCGCGCCGATGGCACGGCCCGTCGAACGATCACCTCGCCCGCCTGGGGCTCGACCAGCCCGCGATGGTCTTGAGCAGCGTGGTCTTGCCCGGCGCCGTTGGCGCCGACGAGGCGCCACCACCTCGCCCGGCTGCACCCGCAGCGACACGCCCTGGAGCGCGCGCACGCCCGCGCCGTAGGCCACGTGGACGTCGCGGACCTCCAGCAGGCTACGCCGGCGCTAGTGGCGGGCGGCACGGCGCTCACCCGAGGTACGCCCGGATCACCTGCTCGTCGCGCACGACGTCCTCCGGCGGGCCGTCCGGCGATCTTCACGCCGTAGTCGAGCACCACCACGCGATGGGACAGCGGCATCACGCACCTCCATCACGTGCTCCACCACGCAGATCGCCACGCTCGAGCTCGCCGTGGATCCGGCGCACGAGCTGCACGGCCGCCGTCGTCTCCGAGCGGCGTGAGGCCGGACATGGCCTCGTCGAGCAGCAGCAGCGGGGCCGCGTGGCGAGCGCGCGCGCGATCTCCAGGCGCTTCTTGTCGGCCAGCGTCAGGCGTGGCGGCCGGCATGTCGGTCTTGCCGCCGAGCCCGGTGAACTCCAGCGAGCGCGCCGGCGCGCGCCCGCGCCTCCGCTCACGCGGTTCGTGCGCTGCAGCGCGCCGCACATCACGTTCTCGAGCACGGTCATGCGGCCGAAGCGTCCGCACCACCTGCCAGGTGCGCGCGACGCCGAGCACGACAGATGCGCTCGGGGCGCGTGCGGTGACGTCGGTGCCGCCGAAGCACGATGCGGCCTGCGTCGGGATGCATGTAGCCGCGTGATGCAGTTGAACAGCGTGGTCTTGCCCGCGCCGTTGGGGCCGATGAGGCCGACGATCTCGCCGGCGTCGATGGTCGAGCGAGACGTCGCGGTTGGCGATCAGGCCGCCAAAGCGCTTGGTGCGCCGACTCGAGGCTCAGAGAGCGGAGCCATGGCTACGCCGCCGCCGACCGGCGGCTCAGGCGAAACCAGCGCGCCCAGGGCAGCGACAGCAGCCCGGTCGGCCGGAACGCCGCGATCAGGACGATGATGAGGCCGTAGACGATGAGATCGACGCCGCGACCGGCCAGCGGTCCGGTGCCGAGCGTCGGTGCTCATGATCTGCGCGATCGGGATCAGGATGATGGCGCCGAGCACCGGCCCCACAGCCGGCCGATGCCACCGACCACGGTGGCCATGATCGGCAGCGTGCTCCAGTTGAGCTCCAGCGCCTGCTCGGGGAAGACCGGCGAGCGCCCAGAACGCGTACAGCACGCCGCCGGCGGCGAACACGGCGGCGGTGATGCTGCGCGCGAGCACCTTGTAGAGCCGGCTGTCGATGCCGATGCCCTCGGCCGCCTTCCTGATCGTCGCGGATCGCGCGGAAGTAGAACCGAGCTTCGAGCGCTCGACGAGCCGCCATGAGCGCCAGCGTGATGGCGAAGAGCACCAGCGAAGCGTAGTAGTAGCCGAGCGCCTTCGTCGGCCCCGCGAACTGCAGCGACAGCGCCGAGGCCACGCACGCTGGCCCGCGGCTTGACCGGGATGAAGCAGCCCCTGGCTGCCGCCGATGAACTCCCAGGTGGCGCCGATCGGCTGCGCGATCATCCAGATCGCCACGGTGGCGATCGCGAAGTAGTGCCCGCGCAGCCGCGTGAGCGGATAGGTCAGCACCGCGCAGATCAGGACGGCGACCACCACCGCCGCCACCAGCCCCAGCCAGGCGTCCACGCCCAGCTTCACGAACAGCAGCGCCGCCGTGTAGGCGCCGACCGCGAAGAACACCTGCGGCCCGAAGTCGAACTGCCCGGCCCACCCGCCGACGACGTTCCAGCCGATGCCGAGCATCGCGTTGAGCAGCACGAGGAAGCCCGACCGTCTGGTAGTACGTGCAGCCCCTGCAGCTGGAGCGGAATCGGATACGCGATCGGCCGCCACGCGCCCCGATCACCAGCGCGATCCGCCCCATCTAGAAGCGGCCGAACAGGCCCTGGGGCCGGAAGAGCCCGATCAGCAGATGTAGGACCCGAAGACGAACGCGTCCTTGAAGGCCGGGCGGCAGGTACACCACGGTCACGCTCTGGATCACGCCCACCAGCAGCGCGGCGAGCAGCGTGCCGAGGATGCTGCCGAAGCCGCCGAGGGCCACGATCGCGTACGCGAGCACGGTGAACTGCAGGCCGACCTGAGGATAGACGGAGAAGAAGTTCGCGAGGATGGCGCCGGCCACCGCGACGAGCGCGGCGCCGAGGCCCCAGGCCACCGCGAACATGCGCTGGGGCCGGATGCCGACCAGCATGCGCGGCGTCGCGGTCCTCGCTGGTGGCCTGCAGCGCCAGGCCGAACTCCGTGCGCTCGATCAGGAGATAGAGGCGCGAGAAAGCAGCACGAGTGCCAGGCCGGCGGCGAGCAGGAGCGGCACGGCGAAGGTCACGCCCAGCAGCGTCAGCTTGGCGCCGCTCGAGCCGCACCAGCAGCGTGTCGTTGGCGAACCGGTAGTCGCTGGTGAAGGCGGCCACCACCGCGTTCTGCGGCAGGAAGAGCAGGCCGATGGTCGCGAAGATCTGCGTGAACGGATCGCCGCGCTGCACGCGCCGCATGAGCTGCTGATAGACGAGCACGCCGAAGGCCGTACATCAGCGAGACCGATCGGCAGCGATGGCGATGAGCGGGTCGAGGCCGAAGCGCCGCGCTGAGCCCCAGGCCGCCGAACATCCCGAGCATCAGGAACTCGCCGTGGGCGAAGTTGATCATCTCCATCAGGCCCCAGATGATCGTCAGCCCCACCGCCACGAGCGCGTAGAGGAACCCCATCTGGAGGCCGTTGACGACGGCCTGGACGAGCAGTCGGTCACGCCTTGAGCCTGATCGCTCTAGGCGCCGGGCTTCGGCTTGCTGTCCCGCTCCTGCCAGCTCGGGCTCGGGAAGATCGGCTTGAAGTTGGCCCGGGTCGCCAGGTCCCACGGCCAGATGCGTGTGCTTCTCGCCGTCCCAGCCCACCTGCGTCACGACGCCGGTGGCCAGGCACGTTCTGGCCGTTCTGTCGAAGCTGATGCCCTTGTAGTCGATGATGAGCTGCTCGGTGCCCATGTTGGTCTCGTTGGCCGTCTTCTGCGAGCACGGCCGGATCCACCGACTTGGCGCGGTTGATGACGTCGGCCATCCACAAGCAGACCGGTGATCTCGCGCATCGCCAGCTCGCCCATGTTCTGGCCGCGGCTGTACTTCTTGTAGATCTCGTTGACCTTCTTCCAGCTCGGCCGCTCCTGCACCAGGTCGATGGCCGTCGGATCGCGCCCGAGCCAGCCGGCCGCCCCGTTGGTCTTCTTCTGCGCCTGCAGCCACGTCTCGTCGGAGTAGGCGCCGTTGCTGGTGGCGATCACCTTCGGCATGTAGCCCGCGCGCTTGGCGTCGTTCTCGAACACCACCGTCTCCGGCCGGGTACTGCACGGCGAAGAGCACGTCGGCGTTGGCCGCCTGCAGGCGCTGCACTTCGGAGGCGAGCGTCGTCGCGCCGGTCTTGGTGGTGAGGTCGAGCACGATGTTGAAGCCGGCCTTGGGCGCCGAGATCGGTCGCGACCTTGCGGTTGTCCTGGCAGAACAGGTTGTCGCACGTGAAGAGCGCGATCGTCTTGAGATCCGTGGGACCGCCGCGCTCGCGGCCACTCCTTGAGGAAGGAGAAGACGCTGGCGACCATCGTCTTGTCGTTGGGGCCGGTGCGGAAGAACCACTTGCAGTCCCTTCTCGGTCAGCGTCGGCGACGCGCACGGATGACACGTCATCGGCAGGCCGTAGCTCTCCACCACCGGCTGGAGGATCGACGTGATCCCGCTCGTCCCTTCGCGCGTTGATCCAGTGGACCTTGTTCACCGAGATCAGCTGCTCGACGATCGTGCGCGCCTGCTCGCCACGGCTCTGGTCGTCGCGCACGATGAACTTGATGGGCACGCCGCCGAGCCCGGGAAGCCCCTTGCCCGGCCCGAGCGGCACCTGGATGTCCGCGTAGTCGTTGTTGACGATGTCCTCGACCGTCTGCGCGGCCCACAGATATTGCTGGCCGAGGCTGGCGAAGTTGCCCGTCAGCGGCAGCACCGAGCCGATGAGGACCTCGGTGACTTTCGGCTGGGCCGGCGCCAGTGCGCGAGACGCCGAGGAGCCACGACGGCGAGCACTGCGAGGGCGATCACACCGACAAAGAACACGTCGCATAAGAGTCCTCCAGAATCGCGGTGGGTGAAATCCGGCTTCAGTGGGTCGCTATCCTATCAGATGATCGGAAGGGGCGATCTCGCGGGTGATGCGGCAGGGTGGAAAGCCCCACGAGGGGAAGTAGGCCAGCTGCGGGATCGCCAGGTCCCCGCCCGCGACCAGCACCGTGATGTCGCCCGGCTCCTTCACGACCGGCAGCCGTGCCGGCGGTCTCGGTGACCCACGGCGGCCACTGTCGCGCCGTCGCGCGCAGCCGCCACGTCTGCCAGGCCGCCACGGGCACCCGTGCTTGCGCGTGAAGCCAGCGCCGGACATCGTCCTTGCTCCACCCCTCGCCCGCCAGCCGCCGCGCCACGAAGGGCGCGACGATCACCGCACGACGCGGCCTTCGTAGAGCATCGTGAGACGCCGAGGCCGCGCTGCCCATCACGCTGGCCAGCTCGGCGAGACCGCCGGTGACATTGATCGCCGTCTCCGCGCGCAGCACGGTCACCGTGCTCTGCTCGGCTCGATAGCCGAGCTCCACGTGCAGCGACGGCCACGGGCTGTCCTCCGCTCGGCCAGGCAGGCGTGTAGCGCCCAGGCTGGCCGAGCCCGGCAAGCGAGACGGCGCCGGGCCAGCCGCCGCCGAGGTTCAGCATGACCAGGCGCACCGCGCGCCCGATGGCAGCGTTGGCGCGCCAGCCCGAGGCCGAGCGCGCCGAAGCCCGCATTGATGCCGAGCCGGGCGGCCAGCGGGCCGCTCACGATCAAGAGCGGCGCGACGTTCTCGTCGGTCGTCTGCACGCCCCGCATGTTGAACGCCGGGTCCAGCACTGCCTCCACGGCGGCGAGCACGACGGGAAAGTAGTCGGGGCGGCAGCCCGCCATGACGGCGTTGGCCGCGATCTTCTCGACAGTGGCTTCGCCGCGAAGCGGTTCCACCTCGCCCAGCACCTCCGACGGCGCCCGGGCGGTCGTCGCGCACATCGCCTCCACCCGGGCGAGCGTGGGCGGGATGATCGGCAGGCCGTCGGTCCAGCCGCGCCACGAACAACGCGTTGACCTCATCGACCGGATCGGCGGCGCGGATCACCTCGGCGCGATGGCGGGGAACCTCCCGGCCAGTGGTGTGCGCGCGAGGAGGCCGCTCTCCTCCGCGCGCGCTCGCAGCGTAGTCGTCGATCCACTCACCGGAGGCGCTGGCCCGTCGGCAGGACGACCCGAGCGCCTCCACGTCAGCGGGCGGGCAGACGGATCGGCTTCGTGGTCGTGCAGCCGAGGATGCCGTTGTGCGCGAACACGTACGCGTTGGTGCGCAGCGGATCGCCGCTGACGGCGATCATCGATGTCCTCGGCCTTCTCGACCACCGGCACCAGCCGGTCGGGATCGTCGGACTCGGCGAAGACTCGCGCCGCGCGGCCGCGCTTGACGAGATCGCCCAGCGTGGGCCGCCCGGGCAGCAGATTCGTCCAGCCCCGGTGTAGCGCTCGAACTGGCGCGCCGGAATCCGCGCGTGCTCGAAGCAAGCTGTCGCTGCAGTCCTGCTTGCTAGAGCCCGGCCCGCGCCAGCGTCTGGAGCCAGGATCGGGCTCAGGATCAGCAGCGGCCGCTGGGCGCCGACCGACCATCCCCACGGTGAAGATGACCTCCCAGGCGACGATCCGCGCGATGCCGTCGGCCAGGTACGGGATCATCTGCTCCGGCCGCGTGCCGAAGACCGAGGCCAGCACGGTGCCGCCGGTGAAGCGCGAGATCGTGACCGCGTTGGCGCCGGCCCGTAGCCCCTGATCCTGAGCGATCGTCGTCCAGCCCATGCGGGACAGCGCGTCCTCGTTCTCCGCCAGCACCACGCGCCAGGTGTTGCCGAAGCGTGCCCTTGTCCGTCTTGTGCGGCAGGAAGCCGGCCACGTTCCGGAGATAGAGCCGCCGAAGCGGCCCGATGCCGTCGTGTTGGCCTGGAAGCCGTCGCGCAGCGCCCTGCTGATAGTTGAAGCCGAGCCGCCGGATGATCAGCCCGTTGACGATGATGAGCGTCTCCGCCCCGGGCGTGTTGCCGCTATGCTCGACACCGTAACGCGGATCGGCCATGGCCTCGACCAGCGCGACCAGCACCGGCATGTACTCGGGCCGGCAGCCCGCCATCACGCCGTTGACCGCGATCGCTCCACACCGTGGCGCTGCGGCTGATCGGGCAGCAGGACGCCCAGCTGCCTCGTCCGGCGTCGCGGTCGGTGAAGCGCAGGAACTCGCTCGACGCGCTCGCGCGGTCGGCGGCACGATCGGCAGCCCGTCGCTCCAGCTCGTTCTCGTAGAAGAAGCGGTTGACCTCGTCGAAGCGTGCCCTCGAAGACGATGTCGCGCGGCATCGGGCTCGCACGGCTCGCGGCGTTCGCCGGCGCGCGCCGTCAAGGCCTGCGGATCGACTGCCTTCGACCGTGACGCCGAGCGACGTTGTCGCGCAGCTCGTCCGACCGTCTGCACGTCGACGTGGCCCGGGCACGATGCGCGACCGGCAGGTTCGGCATGCCCGAGGCCGGTGGCGGTGGTGGCCGGCCTGGCCGATGAAGCCTTCGCACGTGAGCGATGACCGTCGGGACGCCGGCCTGCTTCGCCACCGCGCTGGCCCGCAACACGGCGGGCGTGCAGCTCCCTCAGCAGGCCATCCCGGAGATGACCGCGTCGACCCCGAGCTCCTTGCAGCGCGCGCCGGCAGCTCGGCGAGCACTCGCTGCTCCTCGCCGCCGTGGGTGGAGCCGAACGCGCCGTAGTCGACGAAGCTGCACGCCGGGAAAGCGCTGCGCCGAGCTCGCTCCTCGAGGATCGGGAAGATCTCGTCGCCGCGGAAGGAAGAGATCGTCCCAGAGCTGTCCGATGGTCTTGCCCGCCAGCGTCGAAAGCCGCGGCGCGACCGGCCCGCGCCGTCACCGTCCGCCGTCCTCTCGGCCACAGCACCCGCTCGAGCATGTCCGTCCTCTCTACTCGTGGCTGGCCCCTCTCAGAGATCGCCCGCGCCCAGCGTGATTGCCCAGCGCGCCGGCGAGGAGTCGACCACCTCGGCCGTTCGGCGGGGGCGCATGGGCCGCCTCGAAGATACGACGCGCGGCGCTCGGGTGCTCGCAGAGCATCCGCACGCGCTCCCCCCTCCGGCGCAGGCCCGGCCCAGGTCGACGTGCGTCCGGGCCCGTCTCGAAATGTCGCGCCCATTGCCTCGAACGTGGCCAGCGCCGCCGCCACGCTGCTCGTGGGCGCGGGCGAGAATCGCGCCTCGGCCAGCGCGATGCGTCCAGAGCGCCCGCCGGGCCAGCCCGAGGTTGAAAGGGCGCGCCGTCTGCGGCCTCGCCCATGGCGGGCGTGCTCGGCCACCTCGCGCGCGCGCGCGCGCGATCGCCGGCACCAGCAGATGCGCCTCGCTCAGGAGTGCGAGGTGGCGCACCTCGCCGCACTGCGCACCGGGCTCTGCGCCGGCCGCCTCGACCGCCTCCCGTCACGGCAGCGTCACCACGCCGCGGTGCCGCCGCCCCGCTTTCGAGCGCGGCCATGGCCACCGAGCCGGCGAGCGAGCTCGAGGTCGCTGACGTCGCCCGACAGCGTCAGCCCACGGCCGGCGGCCGCAGATCGCCGCGTCCACGTCCCCGCGCAGCGCCGGGTCCAGGCGATGAACGTAGCAAAGCCAGCGCCTGCACACGCGGCCACCCGGAGGTGACTTGGCCGACGGCGTCCTCGCGCTCGCCGGCCTCGGCAGCGCCGACATCGGGGTGCGCCGGCGATGACGGCATTGATGGCGAGGTCGTGGTGGAGCGAGCCCGAAGGCGGTGCTGCGCATCCGGCAGGTCGAGCAGGCCGATCGCGCGTCGGGCGTGGGCCATGCCGTCCCCGGCCGGCCGGTACCGTAGGCGACGAGCGACAGGACGTGCAGCGCCTTACCGATGCGCTCGGCGTCGCCGCCGCGTTCGCCGTCGCTCAGCGCCCGCTCGGCGGCGCGCTGCGCGGCGCGATCGAGGCCCGGGTAAGAAGTGCGTGAGCCCCACGCGGAAGTGATACTCGGCGGTCGGCCGGGATCGGTCACGCTGGTGCCACATCCACGGCGATCGCGCCGAGCAGCTCGAGGATCTCGCGCTGGCGGCCGAGGATCAGGCACGAACGCGTGCCGGAGCGCCAGGTCGGTCTGCTGGCCGGCGCGCTCGCCGGCCGGCAGCTCGGCCACAGGCAGGCGCGTGCCTGCTCAGAACGCGCGACAGCCGTCCTCGAAGCGCGTAGCAGCTTCATGGGTGGCCAGCTCGGCGAAGCGGACCAGATGCGGCGGACGCCTTGCGTGTGTCGCCGGCTTGCGGTAGTGGTGGCCGAGCTGATCGGCGACCTCGTCGAGACGCCGCTGGCCGAGCGTCTCCACCGCCCCGCGATCGCGCGGTGCAGCGCGCGCCGCGTCGGCGCGATTGAGGCGCGCGTAGGCCACCTCGCGGATCCCGATCGTGCGTGAAAGTCGGGCTGCTCGCCGACCGCGTGCAGGATGCCGCCGGCCGACCAGCTCCTCGACCGCCTCCGCCGTCACCGCCGCGCACTGGCGCCCGGCCGCGGCCTCCACGGCAGCGCGAAGTCAGAAACTGCGCCCGATGGCAGCGGCCGCAGCTCAGCGTGCCGCGTGCCCCGGCGCTCAGCCGCTCGAGCCGCGCGGCGGCGTCACCTCCGCGCGCACGCGCCGCGGCAGCTTGGCCAGCGGCCCCCGCGCTACGCCGGTCGCGGTCTTCCAGACGTGTGCAGCGTCTCGAGGATCTGCGGCGGATTGCCGTCGCTTTGGCGCGCCACAGCCGCCCCGCCCAGGCGTCCGACCGCGGCCGGCGCGGTGCCATGCTCGGGCGGCGGTCTGCACGAGCGCGCGGTCGTCTCGCCCTCGCGCTGAGCCCGCCGAGGCGCGATCTTCACCAGCCGCTCGTCGCTCTCCGTTGCCGATCATGCGGACGAGTGGATGGTCGGACTCCAGATCAAACGTCTCGCGCACCGTGCCCAGTAGCAGCACCGGCCGGTCGGCCAGGCGCCCTGCTGCAAGAACGCCAGCAGCCGCACGCAGCTGAGATCGTCGGCCCGGTGCAGATCCTCCAGCACGATCAGGGAGCGGTTTGCGCTCGGCGATCGTGGCGAGCAGCGTGGCCGTACCGCCTCGGGAAGAGTCCGCACGTGCTCGTCCGGCACGCGACGGCGTCGAAGTCGGCGCGCCGAGCTCCGGGAACAGTCGTGCGAGCTCGGCGCGAACGGTCGGCGCCAGCGCCGCCCGGCCCTGCGCCCATCCGACCAGCCCGGCGCCGCGCATCGCGTCCACCCACGGACCGAAGGGCAACCGCTCGCCCTCGTGCAGAGCGGCCGAGCGAGCACTGGCGCCGCCGCCGCGCGAGCACGCCGCGCGCCACCTCGGCCGCGAGCCGGCTCTTGCCGATCCCGGCCTCGCCCTCGACGATGGCCAGCAGCGCCCGCCCTCGTTCGGCGTCGTCCCAGACCTGCCCACAGCCAGCGCGCGGCTCCAGTGCCCGCCCGACGAGCCTGGCGTGTCGGTGACCGAGATCTCGGGCGCCGCCACGTTGAAGGCCTCTCGCTCGGCCGCTATCGGCGCGCCGAGGCGGCCTCGGCCGTCTCGGGCCCTTGCTGGAGCAGCTCGAGATAGAGCGCGCGCGTCGCCGCCTCGGGCGCGGCACCGAGCTCCGCGCCGCATGGCCAGCCTGCGCCACGCACGTCTGGTACTGGCGCGGCGCTGCCCCGCGCCGCCCCCTGCTGCACGTAGAGCCGCATGAGGGAGGCGGTGGGCTGATTCCTGCGCGGAGGTCGAGACCGAGCAGACGCACCCCGGTCTGGATGGCGTCTTCCACGCGGCCGGCATCGCCCTGCTGGACGAGCAGCCGGCCGAGGACGTCCCATCACGCCAGCTCCCGCAGCCGCGTCACGCTCGACCAGAAGCCATTCCTCGAAGAGCCGGTCTCGTGGAAGGCGCCAGGCCATCGAGAAAGTCGCCGCCGTAGAGCGCGGCGGCCGCTTCGAAGCGCCTCCGGCGTGCCGACGGCGGCCCGCCGGAGCGAACTCGACGGCGTCCACGGACACCACCGCGGGGTCGAGGGCGAGCGTCGGGCCTCGGCGATCCAGGCCCGTGGGGGAGCACCTTTTCGGAGGCCGACGAGCGTGTGGCGCAGGCTGTCGCGCGCTGCCTGGGCCTCGCCCCGATCGCCCCAGAGGGAGCGCGGCCAGCTTGTCTGCGGGGATGGGCGTGCCGGGATGGAGCGCCCAGATAGGCGAGCAGCGCCACCGTCTTACGCGTCGCGAACGCAACCGGCTGGCCGGTGGCCAGGCGGATGCCGCACCCGCCCGGCAGTGTCAAGCGAGGCGGACACGCTTCGCGGGGCGCCGCCCACGCATTTTTCGTGCGCCGCCCCACGGAGTTATCACGGTGACCATCGTACAACGGTTGGACTGGTGAACAGAGCCTACTCGCACCACTCTTCCGAGGGGGTCCCAATGGCGCGTCAGCCTCCGTCGCCTCCACCCCTGCTTTCGGTTCCGTGGCGCTCATGGCTCTGCTGCTCGCGAGGCCCGGCACGCGCAGCTCTCGCTGGGCGCCGCCACGAACTTTGCGGCGGGCACGAATCCGATCGGGATCGCGATCGAGCGGCGACGTCAATCGCGACGGACGACCGAGGGACTGTGGCATCGTCAGTGGCCAACGGAACGCCGGGGACCATCTCTCGGTGCTGCTGGCCACCGGCGACGGCACCTTCCGGTGCGCCGACCGCCTTCGCGGTCGGGACGATTACTGGTCGCGGTCGCACTCGGCGATCTCAACCGTGACGGCATCCTCGACGCCGTCGTCGTCAACGCCGGCAACAGCTCGATCTCGATCCTGCTGGGCAACGCCACGGGCAGCTTCGGCGCGCAGACCGTCCATCCCGGTCGGTGTGGGTCCGACGGCGGTGGCGATCGGCGATCTCGACGGCGACGGCCGGCTGGACGTGGTCGCCGTCACCAACGGCAGCTCAGGACGGTGATGGTGCTGCGAGCAGCACCGGTGGCTCCGCACTGGTCGGCGGTTTCCGACCGGGGCCGCGCCGTCGAGCGTCGTCCTGGCCGACGTCAACGCCGGACCAACCTGCTGGACGTCATCGTGGGCAACCGGGACAGCGGCACCGTCTCCGTCTTCCCCGGGGTCGGCAGCGGATTGCTCGGGCCGCCGGTAGATCTTGCCGGTAACGCGACCCAGCCGGCATCGGGCCGTGGCCGTGGGTAACCAACCGCGACGGTCGTCCCGACATCGTGGCGGGCCCCGGCCCAGGCGGCTTCTCCCTGCAGCTCTCCGACGGCGCCGGCGGCGCTTTCCGGCGCAGCACGAACTTCTCCAACTCTCTCGGGGTCGTGACGGTGGCCTTCACCGACGCTTCGACGGGGATGAACCGCCTAGATCTCGTGCTGCTGTTGACCAACGGCGCAACGACTGTGCTGCGCGGAGACGGGGTGGGAGCGTTTTGTCAGTACGTCGGTGTCCGGCACCGCAAACTTCGCCCTCGCGGTCGGCGACTTCGACCGTGACGAACCGCGGATCTGGTCACCGTGAACCCGGCCGCCAACACGGTGAGCGTGCGCTTGAACACGACGGTCCCGGCCCCGGCCCGGCTCGTTCGTCCCCGGCGCACCGCGCGCTTCTCTCGTCCCGTTCTCCGGAACCCCCTCCGCCGGTCGCGCCGTGCTTCTGCCGCGACGTGGACAACTTCAGCAGGCGTGCAGATTCGACGGCGCCCTCGACGTCCCCTGGTGGTGGACACCGACGACGTCAGTGTGGGATTCGGCACCGAGATCATCAGATCGTTAGCCGGGGATGCGACCGTGGCGATACTGGCCGACCTCAGCGCCGCGACGGGCGGCCCGACCTCATCTGGGCCAAAGGCGTCGACGCATCAGCGTCCGACTGGGCTCGGGCCAGACCATCGCCGGCTCGAACGTCGGCGGCACGTTCCGGGCCGTCGATCGGCACACATCTTCGGGTCACGCCGATCGCCATCGCCTGGTGGCGATCTGGTGAACGGCATTACCCGACATGGTGATCGTCGGCGCCGAAGGCGGGCTCGTGGCGACACTGCGCGGAACGGGGACCGGCGCGCGTTCACGACGCTGCGGACTCTGTTCTCGCTTCGGGTCGTTGCCGACCGCAGTCGCCCTCGCCGACCTGGAGCGAGACGGTGCCCTCGACGTGATCATCGCCCGGCAGCATCTCAGTCTTCCCGGCGACGGCGCGCCGGCAGCGGCTTCGGCGCGCGGAAGGACGGTCGACGCCTCGGTGCTGGGCGTTGCGGTAGCAATACGTAGC
>ERZ1370068.2354-contig-1508_pt1 | contig 25275 bp, 46 predicted proteins | sample MGYA00561227_ERZ1370068 | MGnify/ENA primary metagenome ERZ1370068 (study PRJEB38410, sample SAMEA6850437) | metagenome | study: Metagenomic assessment of the ecological functions of the soil: analysis of the soil microbiota associated with the...
CAAGTTACGTATTGCTCCCACCGCGAACTGGTTGGTGGTCTCGATCAACCGGCCGTCCTTGAAGGTCAGAAGCAGAGAGCTTTTCGGTGTGGACGATCCGGCGGCCGAATTCATCCTTCATCACCGCGATCTCCTTGTGCGTCTTCACGTCGATGACGCTGCTGTCGCCGAGGAAGGCCAGCTTGCCGTCGTTCGTCATCGACATCCAGCTGTGCTCGACGCCCGCCGTCGGCTTGATGATCTTCGACGGCGTTGTAGACGGGGTTGCGACCGTCGCCCGGATTGTCCCAGACCTGCCAGACGCCTGTTCACGGGGTCGGCAACCCAGATCTCGCTCTCGTCGGGAGTCATGCCGATGCCGTGGCTGTAGCCCTTGCCCTTCCACGTCGTCGCCCGGAAGCTCGACACGCTTGAGCATCTTTCCGGTCTGGATGTCGCCGATCTCGAAGCCGATCAGATCGTTGACGTTGGCGTAGACCAGCGCTGGCGTCGTGATTGATGGTGAGCGGGCGCACCATCTCGGAGAACGTCATGTATCGCAGCACCTTGCGGCCCGGCACGTCGATGACGGCGATGCCCGGCCTTGCCTTCCTTCGGGCTGGACATCGAACCGAGGATGCCGAGGCTGGCCGTCCGCGGACAGCGCCAGGTTGTGCGCGACCGGCGTCTCCGGCGTGTCGAGCTTGCCGAGCACCTTCCCGGTCGCGCCGTCGATGTAGTACCACCACGTGTTGTAGCTCGGAACCGACCAGCAGCGTCTTGCCATCCGGGCAGCGTCCACGGACGCTCGCAGCAGCCGCTGGCCGCGCCGCTCGTCCGTTCGACCGGCGCGCTCTCGCCGTTGAAGGTCCACACCGCGGCAGATCGGTGTTCAGATCGAGCGCCCATCATGGAAGCCGTTCGTCGCGACGTAAAGCATCTGCAGCGGCACGCTGACTTCGATGCCGGACACCTTGGGCGCCGGCATCCTGCTCGCGGGCAGCCCGTAGGAAATGCGTTTGATGAAACTGTAGCCCTTGTCGGCGTCGAAGCACGATCACGCCGGACTGATTGTCGGTGCCGTTGTCGCCTGGTGTGGCGATGTAGACGAGATGGCGGACCAGTCCTTCTGGCCCCGATAGTGTCCGGCGAGCCCCGCTCTGAGCGGTGATCACAGTCGCTGCAGCGACGACCGCAACCGGTGGCCAACATCGCGCGCGTGAACATAGTCATGACAGCTCTTCTCCAGTGTTCTTCAGTGACTGACTGGTTACCGGGCCCCGCAGGCTGGGCGGCGCGATATTACCATGTGCCGAGTAGCTGGTCCGGAGAGGCCTGGCCGGAAACTGGCGGCCCGGGCATACTGGAGTAATAGCCATCATGCCCCACGCGACGATTTCGCGCGGCGCACTCCAGAGGACGCGCACCCGAAGCCGTCGTGCGCGCCGCTCGGCGGCATGGCGCCTGGCCGGACGCGCGCTTCTGGCCTTGCGGGTCGCCCCATTGGCCATCCGAATCGTCCTTGGGACGGTCCTCGTGGTGGCGGTCTGGGCGGCGGTGAACTGGATGGTGCAGGTGGCCCGCAAGCCGGCGGAGGTCTTCTTCCCGGTCAGCGGCTCACTCGTTAAGCATCCGTCGCAGACCTGGCGCCAATACGGCCCGCTCTTCGCCAGGCACTCCACGGCGGTCATCACGCCGGAACTGCTGGCCGCACTGGCCCAGGTGGAGGGCAGCGGCAACCCGGTGGCACGGACCTATTGGCGGTGGCGACTCAGCTGGAACCCATTCGAGGTACCGGCCGGCCTCGAGCGCAGTCGGCATGTTTCAGATCACCGACGGCACCTTCGCCGAAGCCAGACGCTACTGCATCCATGACCACGTCGTGGTCGAGGACGGCCCTTGGCACGACCCGCGGTCGTGCTGGTTCAACGCGCTCTACACGCGCGTGGTGCCCGGGCACGCGGTGGAAATGACCGCAGCGCTGCTGGATCGCACGGTCGCGCGCACCCTCGGGCGCAACCGCATTACCACCGCCTCGCTGCGGCAGCGGCAGGACCTCGCGGCGGTCATCCACCTGTGCGGGAGCGGGGCCGGCGACGCATACGCGCGCCGCGGGTTCCGGCTCAGACGCGGCCAGCGATGCGGCGACCACGACCCCGCCGCTACCTGGCAGAGGTCAACGCGCTGAAGCTTCAGTTCGCGCGGCTTGCCGCGTCCGGCTGACGACTGGACGACTGACAGCCGGGTCTGGCTTCCTGGCCTCGCGCTCTGCGCTTCGGCGAGTCTCGCCAGCTCGCGCGATTCCCAGTGAGCGGAGGCGGAAAAAGACCCGGCCTACTCACCTACCGCCCCGTCGTCGCCGCCGGCCCGTGCACAACTCACGCGCGTTGACGATCGCCGTCGTCCAGCAGCACACCGACCTGCCGCCGCCGTTGCCTGAGTAATCGTTCGCGGTCACGTGCAGCATGTAGTCGCCGGGCTCGCTGAACGTCACCGTTTCGGACGCCTTACCGGTACGGTTCGTCAACCTCCCACCCTTGATCGTCCCGGGAACTGGCTTCAAGGTGCCGAAGGTCACCACTCCGGGTCCGCGGGCATTCTCGACAGGGTCACGTTCACCGGCGGCGGCATGGCCCATGGGCGCGTTCGTTCCGGTGCTTTACTTCGCGTCGTCGTTGACGAGAAGGTCGTGAGCGGTATCGGGCACGCCAACCGCAAGCCGCACGAGCGGAACGGCCTGGACGGCCCGGGCAACTGGCCCCTGAAACGACAATCCGTTCTCGGTGAACCGGAGCACGGGCGGGTGATTGTAGCCGCCGCCTCGGGGCTCTCTCCGACGACTGAACGGAGTGATTGCCAGGTCGGGACTCGCAGAAGGGCACGCTGGTGTCACGCCATTATGACGAGCACCCAGACACCTCTCTGCGTCCTGGTGAACTCTTCTCGGCACCGTAGGTAAACATCCTGTAGCGACGTCCCGTGGCGCTGGGTGGCTGTCCTACGTCGACAGAGCCTGCTCTCGAAGCGGTTGTTCGCTCCAATCGGAAATGTCGAGCTCGGCTCTCTGTATTTCGGCCGAAGTAGCCGATGAGGAATGAATGGGTCCCATCCGGTTGTCGCAATTAGCCTTCAAACGCCGCGTGGCGGATGCCGCCGAACTGTTTAGGTGGTCGCTCGGCAGCAGCACCGTGCGGACACCAGCGCGCCTGACGCGAGAAGCGTGGAGCGGCACACAGCCAGCCCGAGCAAAGTTGCAGTCATGGTCGCTGATTGCTGACTGCGCCGACGCTCTTCGCCTTGTGCTCGGCCAGCCACCGGTCGTACTCGGCGTCGGTCAGATAGACGACGTTCATCCAGGCGTGCGCCATCTCGTCGACGGTGCGATCGCCGTAGCCGACCCACTGATCGGGATCGGGGTTGTTCTTGTTCGCCTTGGTGTTGTCGTACCACGCGCTGACGTGGATGACCGTGCCCTTCGGCAACAGCCGGCGCCGCATCGTCGGCGTAGATGTAGTTGGTCATCCAGTTGAAGTTGAAGTTGCCGACGTAGCTGACGATCTGCGTGCTGCCGTCGGGCAGAATCGCCTCGACCTGCATCGCCTTGCCGCGCAGGTGGAAGTGCGGCTGGAAGTTCGTGATGAGCGGTGTTCTCCTTCAGCACCGTGAAGCCTTCGGTGTGCGCGATCGAGTTCGGCGGGATGTCGAGCAGCTCGGGCTGCTCGAGGCCGGTGAAGCCGATCAGGTAGCTGCGCTTCTTCGGCTCCTGGCCCTTCGGATAGAACCAGATGCCGATCTCGGAGCCCGCCGGTGACCTCCTCGCCGACCGCGTGAATGTGCTGGTCCCACGAGATCTTCTCGCCCGGCACGATCAGCTTGCCGGTGCCCGGCCGGAACAGGTCGTAGCCCTTGCCGATCGCCCACTCCATCAGCTGCGGACGACGGTTGACGAGATCGCGATCGTCGGCAGCCGCCGCCGCCGCCGAGGCCGCGCCGGTGCCCGGTGTTGACCGCGTCGGCGATCGTCTGGTTCGAGCACCAGATACGCGATCGAGTGGTGCAGGATCTTGCGCGCCTTGAGGTTAGTCGGGCGAATCTCGACCATCTTCACCCAGCGCGGCTCGGTGAGTCGGGGATGTCGACATCGGGCGGCCACCATACGTCCTGGTGCATGCGCCGGCATCGTCGTGCTCGGCCGACTTGACGACGAGGTCGGGCGGCCCGTAGCCGTCGTGCTCGCCCTGCCAGCTACAGTTGTCGGTCGACGAGCGGCTTGGCGGCGGCAGGTCGGTCGGGTCGCCCTGCGGCGCGCCGTGCGTCCACCCAGCGTGACGATCGTGTCGACCTGCTCGTCGGTGAGCGACATGTCGTTCTTGAACTTCTGGACGCCGACGCTGCGGTCGATGTGCCACGGCGGCATCTGGCGCGTCGACACGCGCTCCTTGATCGAACGGGCCCACGGCCGGGCGTCCTGGAAGGTGATGAGCGACATCGGCGCGATCGAATTCGGCTCGATGGCACTCCTGGCACTTCGCCTGAAAGATCGGCGCCACGCTCTTTCGAGAAGGTCACGTTCTTCGCCGGCGTCCAGCGGCCGGCCGCGCCGCGGGCTGCCAGCGCAATCCCTGCGATCAGGCCGGCGGTTCGAATCCATCTCGGCCCGATCATCACGATCTCCTTTCAGCGAACGGAAACTGGTCTCGTTACCGCGTCGCGCGGCGATCGCAAGCGTCGTGCCTGACGAGATCCGTCGCCGTCCAACCAGGTGCACGTACACCGTCGAGGGAGGCCGGCCATGAGCTGAATTTGGTGGCGAACCTATCGTTGTTTGGCAATTCTGTCGCGATGGCGTTCGCGGCGACGAGCGCGTTCGCGCGCTCATCACGGCGGCCAATCATCTCGATCCACCGGAGACGAAGCCCGAGATGCGGAAAGCCGCCTGACGGATGTAGGCCGGGTCTTCAGACCTGGCTTTCCGGGAGGCGGGTCTAAAGGACCCGCCCTTTACACGTGTAAGTGACTCTAGTGCGCCAGCCGTTCCTGGATGGAGCCCAGGAAGCGAACGATGAGCGTCGATGCGGGCGCGGACCGCTTCATCGCTCAGACCTTCGCGCTTGCGGAACGCATCGCCCCAGACGGGCATCTCGAAGCTGCCGTGGGCCCGAACGCTCTGGTCCTGGCCATCGATGATTCTGATGAACGCGCTCGGCCGGAAAACACCCCGCGATTCTGACCGCGAACTCCAAAGGTGAGGCTGGGCGGCCGCGACCGCAGCGCGTCGGCAACAGGTCCGGCGCCGTGAGCGTCCTTGGGCACGTGGCAGCTTGCACAGTAAGTCAGAAAAAGTGCGCGGCCGTTATCGGGCTGAGAGGTCTGCGCCGAACGCGGTGCCGGCGCTGAGTAGTGCGAGAAGAGTCAACAGGGCGCGCATGGTCGTGCCTCCTCATTTCGCCTGAATCGACTCGAGGTACGACACCAGGTTGTCGATCCGATGCGAATTCGCGCCTCGGATGAATCAAGGCTGCGAAAGATCGGGCCCCACACCGGCATGTCTATCGTTCCGTGAGCCGGAATCAACGCTGGTCCCTCCGACACGAACCCGATGATGTCGGCGCGGGGAAACGTGCCAGCCCGTCTTTCAGCCGATCTTTGTGAGATCGGCCGGAGGCGTTTTCAGAACCGGAGGCGACCGGACCCCTGCCGCGCCCATCGCGCCCATGGCACGGCGCGCAGTAGAACTGAAAAGGTCGGGCCCGGCCATCGAGTCGATGACGAGCGGGTTCTGCGCGTGCTGCGCAGAAAGCGGGGCGGCACCGAGGACGCCGGCGACGAGGACTGCCAGTGAAGAGGCGCGTTTTCATAAGTCACTCGATACAGCGTGAAATTGAATCGTCCGTGCAGCCAGGCTTCACCGCTCACGAAATCGTGCTTCGGCTCGATCCGGTTCGTCGAAGACGTGAGCGTAGCGGCCACCGAGCCTGGCGACTTCCTGCTCGACCCGGTATGCCGCCCGCGCCATCAGATCCGTTTTGCATCGATCCCCAGAGCTCATCGCGGTGGTCGATGGTGCCCGGCACGCGCACGCTGTCGGCTTCTGATGGTCCGTTCGCCGACCGGGTCGGCCTGCATCGGCGGCAGTTCGCGATGCCAGTAGACAATCTGCGAGAGTTCCTGGGCAGAGACCATGATTCACCTCCCGATGGCCATGCGTTGCGACCGGCTAGCTGACTCGTCTCGAGCGGGCGGCCGGCCCAGTCCGCACCGGTTGATGCGATCGCCGAGCGTCGAGCGCTTGATTTGCAAGCAACGCCGCCGCCCTGATTTGTTGCCGCCCGAGACCTTCAGCGCCCAGCTAATCAGGCGTCCGCTCGACGTCGCGCAGCCGCTCGTCGAGTGAAATCGACGTGACGCCAGATGGCTCGATCGCTGGGAATGGTTGGAGGCGTGCTCGCCTCGCTCTCGTCGACTGACCAGTTATCTCTGTTGAGACTCACGGTGCCCTCCCTCTTCTGCCCGGAGAGGGGCAACGCGGTATGCCAGAGGCGAGGTTGAACGTCCGGCGTTTTTGACGGGATTTCGGCGCAGCGCCGGCGTGAACCGCGGTTCGGGGTGCGAATTATTTCCCGCGCACGCGCGAAGAAACCCGCGGTCAGGCCTTGCGCGGCTGAGGGCCGTTCGAGCTGGAACTTTTCGATCCGGTAGCGAATCTGGTCGCGATTGAGCCCGAGCAGGCCCGCCGCCTTGGTCTGGTTCCAGCCCGTGCGCTGGAGAGCCTGCACGAGGAGCGAACGTTCGAGTTCGTCGAGATCGATGCCGCCGGCCGGCAGCTCGACTCGCTCGCTCAGGGCGGCGCCGGTGATCGATGCGGAGAAATCGTCGGCCGTCAGCGTGTCGCCCTCCGCGAGCAGCATCGCCCGCTCGATGGCGTTTCGCAGCTCCCGGATGTTGCCCGGCCACCCGTGGTGTTTCAGTTTTTCGAGCGCCTCAGGCGACACACCCTGAATCCGCCGCTTGAATTCGGTGGAATAGGCGTCGACGTAGAAATTCACCAGGCTGGGAATGTCTTCCGCCCGCTCGCGCAGCGGCGGCAGGTTAATCGGCAGCACGTTCAAACGGTAGTACAGGTCCTCTGAACTTGCCCTGCCGCACTTCTTCCTGAAGGTTCCGGTTCGTGGCCGCGACGACGCGGACGTCTACGTGGATGTCCGCAGAGCCGCCGACGCGCTTGAACGTTTTCTCTTCCAGGAAACGCAGCAATTTGGCCTGAAGTCCCGGCACCATCTCGCCGATTTCGTCGAGGAAGACCGTGCCGCCGTCCGCCATCTCGAAGAGCCCGCGTTTCTGGCGGTCGGCGCCGGTGAACGCGCCCCGCTCGTGGCCAAACAGCTCGCTCTCGAGCAGCGTCTCGGGAAGCGCCGAACAAGTGATGTTCATGAACGGCTTCGCGGCGCGGGCGCTGTTGTAGTGCAGCACCTTCGCCGCGAGGTCCTTGCCCGTGCCGCTGTCGCCGGTCAGGAGCACCGTCGACGCCGGGCTCGCCGGCCACTTTGCGCAGCAGCGCCTTCACCGTGGCGATGGCCTGGCTGTCCCCAACGATCCGGTCGAAGTGATACGGCTGCGCCTGGCTCGCGCGCAGCGCGCGCACCTCGCGGCGAAGACGCGTCGTTTCGAGCGCCTTCTCGACGAGCAGCCGCAATCTCGTCCACGTTGAACGGCTTGTTCAGGTAATGAAAGGCGCCCTGCTTCATGGCTTCGACAGCCACTTCGACGCCGGTGTGCGCCGTCAGCAGGATGACGAGCGTGTCCGGATCGCGCTCCTTGATGCTTTTGAGCACCGTCATGCCGTCGCCGTCCGGCAGCCGGTAGTCGAGCAGGCACGAGATCGACACCGTGGTCGGCCGCCGCAATCGCGCTGGCCACCGTGTCGGCTTCGATCACGTGGTAGCCCTCGGCCGTCAGCCGTTCCGACAGCGACCAGCGAATCAGCTTCTCGTCGTCGACAACCAGGATGGTGGGGGCACGCATGATAGCGAGTCGATTATACCGGTCGTCGACCTCTGGGCCTTTTCCCGCAGGCCACCGCGAACTCTTCCCGCGGAGCGCGAGTCTCTCGCGGCGCCGGCTTTCGGAAAACCGTTGAAAACGCCGGATCCGGCATGACGGTCGTCCGGCACGAGCGTTGCCCTCACGCTATCGCGGGAGGCGACGAACATGATCAACCTGAAGCGGATTCTTGTTCCCACGGATTTCAGCACCACATCAGAGGCGGCCCTGAGCTACGGCATCGCGCTGACGCGAGCCTTCAACGCGAAACTCGTGCTTCTGAACGTGCCCGAACACCCCGGCGCAGCCGCCGAAGCCGAATATCCAATCGGCATCTACGAAACGATGCAGAACGCGGCGAGCCAGCGGCTCGGAGATCTGCTCTCGAGGGAGGAAATCACCGAGCTTGAAGCCCGACGTACGTCATGCGGATCGGTCATCCAGCGGAGGAGATCGTCAAGCGCGCGGAGAGTCACGCGATCGATCTCATCGTGATGGGCACCCACGGCCGCGAAGGCGTCGCGCGTGTTCTCGTCGGCAGCGTCGCCGAAACGGTCGTCCGCCGGGCCACTTGTCCGGTGCTGACGATTCACTATCCCGAGCGCGAGTTCGTGGTCAACGAGGAAGTGGTCCCGACGATGCGCGCCAGCGCCTGACAGGGTCCCGAGTGCTGGGTTCCGGGTCCGGGTGCGATCCAGGGCTGGTTCGATTGGAGAACCCAGCACGTAGCACCGAAGGACGTAGAACGGCCTTTTGGGGGCACGCCATGTTCGACTTGAGCGCAGAAAAAGCTGGATCGACCCTTCCGCCGTCAGGCCCGGGGCGCGAGGAGTATTTCGATCGCCCTGCATGTGGTCGTCAGCGCGCTCGTCATCGGCGTGCCCTCATCACAGCGACCGACATGCTGCCGGAAGTCCAGGCGATGAAGGTCTTCATATCCGCGCCGCCCGCTCCACCACCACCACCGCCGCCCCGCCTCGCACCACGGGCCGACAAGCCGCGGCCGAAAGCCGGCCGAGACACCGACCAACCGGTTCGCGGCGCCGATCGAAGCGCCGTCGGCTCTTGTCGTCGAGCCCAGTGAGTACGCCTCCCACGGCGAGGGCGAATTTGAGGACGTGGAAGGTGGTGTGGAGGGCGGCGTTGCCGGCGGTGTGCTCGGCGGCGTGATTGGCGGCCTCGTGTCCATGGCGCCGCCACCGCCCCCACCGCCGGCACCACCACAACCGAAGCAGCCCGTCCGCATCGGCGGACAAATCAGTTCACCGGCGATCGTCAAGCGCGTCGAGCCGAAGTACTCCGGACATGGCTGCGGCCGCGAAGCTCACCGGCCTGGTGATTCTCGAAGCGCTCGTCAACGAGTCGGGCGAAGTGGAATCGGTCAAGACGCTGCGATCGCCGAGTGTGTTTCTGGAAAAGCCAGCGGTGGAAGCCCTGAAGCAGTGGCGTTATTCGCCGCTCGTGCTGGACGGCGTCCTGCATGTCGTTCATCCTGACCGTCACGTTCAATTTCTCGGTGCAGTAAACCGGGCGAAGGAGGCTGTCATGATCGCCCTGAAACATGTGCTCGTCGCGACCGACTTCGGCGAGGCGTCCGATGCCGCGCTTCTACGGACGGACGATGGCGATGAAGTTCGGCGCCTCGCTGCACGTCGTGCACGTCGCCGACAACATCTTTACGCCACGCGTTCGGACCGGAGTCGATCGCGCTCCTGCCGACGATTCAGACCGACATCGAAGAGGCCGCGAGGCGGCGGCTCGCGGAGCTGCTCGATCGACAGCGATCGGAGCGGCCCGCCGACCAGGTCAATGGTGCTCACAGCGAGCGCGCCGGCCTTTGCCATCGTCGACTACGCGACCGACAACGACATCGATCTGATCGTCATGGGCACGCACGGCCGGAAGGGCCTGCAGCACGTCGTTCTCGGCAGCGTCGCGGAAAAGGTGGTGCGGATGGCGCCGTGCCCGGTGCTGACGATCCATCATCCGGAGCACGAGTTCGTGCAGCCCGACGCGCTCGTCGCGACTTCACAGGGCGGGAAGCAGGCGGGAGAGCGGCGGGATAGGCAGGACAGGCAGGATGGGAAATGCAAGACAGCATGTCTTACCTCCAGCCTCCCCCGCCCTTCCTGCCCCTCAGCCCCCGCGCCGAGCTGGTGATCGATGCGAGCAAGTTTGTCGGGGTTGCGGACGACGCGGATCGCTGAAATCGCGTCGTCGTCATCGATCGAGAAGACGAAGAGCGATTCGAGGCGTCCGCCAATACGAAGCACCAGGGCAGGCTCGGAATTGACGTCCTCGATCGCCAGCGACACGTCGCCGCACGTCCAGGTTCTGAGCGGTCCGGTGAAGACCAACCAGGAAATTGAGCACGTCGATCCCGGCCGAGCAGCGGACGGCGAGCCGCCGACGCCTTGCCGCCGCCGTCGCTCCACATCCCCACGTCCTTCGCGAGCAGCGCCGTCAGCTCTGCTCCGTCTCCTGACGAGAACGCGCGGGCGAATCGTCTCCGCGATCGCCCGCCTCGACTGCGCGCTGCCTGTCAGCGTCGGCCGCCCGTCGGCCAGCTTGGCCTTTGCGCGGTGCAGGAGCTGGCGCGAGTTCTCCACCGTGGTGCCGAGCATGTCGCTGATCTCCGCGTGGTCGTATTCGAAGATGTCCTTGAGGAGGAAGACGGCGCGCTCCTCCGGCGAGAGCTTCTCGAGGAGGACGAGAAACGCGAGCGTCACCGACTCCGCGCGCTGCAGCATGGTGTCTGGTCCCTCTACTTCAGAAGTGAGCACCGGCTCGGGCAGCCACGGTCCGATGTATTCTTCGCGCGTCGCCCGCGCGGACTTCAGCCGATCCAGACACAAGCGCGTGACGATGGTCGTCGCGAACGCTTTCGGCGATCGAATCGACGACCGCGATCGGCGCCGCTCCACCGCAGCCACGCATCCTGCAGCACGTCCTCGGCGTCCGACGCGCTTCCGAGCATCCGGTAGGCGATCGAAAACAGCAGCGGCCGATCGGTATTGAAGACGTCCTGGTCCATTGCTCACGCCGCGTGGCGGAACATGTCGCGCCAGCCCGTCGTCGCATCGTCGAGTATCTCGGCCGCCAGCCGAGCTCCGCCTTCGCTTCTGGCGTTCGACAGCGGCATCCGAATCGACGTCATCCGCGCCATGTAGGGCGCGACGAGCCGCGGCAGCCAGGCCGGCACGCTGAACGGCGCCGGCGATCCAGTGTATTCCGCGATCGCCTCGACGATCTCGGTCATGCTCACGGCGCTGATCGTCCACGATGTCGTGACGCGCTTCCGGCCGGCGCGCGATCGAGCGCGTCGCATGGTCGCGCTCACCGCGTCGTCGATCGTGGATCAACGGCAGTTGTCCGGTGTCGCCGCGGACGACGGGCAGCCGGCGTTTGCGCACCATGTCGATCATCGCCATCGTCGACGCGCGTCTCGAGCCCGTAGAACATGCCGTAGCGGAGGACGACGCCTTCGATCGAGCCTCGCTTCGTCGCGTCGAGCACCTGGCTCTCCATCGATCGAACGGCCGCGGCCGCTTCATCGTGGACCGGCGAGACCGCGGAATCGCGACCGGACAGAATCGCAAACGAGCCGGCGACGAACCGGCGGGCGCCGGCATTGATCGCGGCGTCGAGCAGATTTCGTGTGCCGTCGATGCGCAGTCGATTCGTCGCCACGAGATCGGTCGGGCGGCGCGGCCCATCCTTGGGAAGCGGCCGTCAGCTGATGAATGACGTGCGTCGGATGAGCGGCCTCGACGGCCGCGATCAGCGCGTTGCGGTCCAGCGCGTCGGCCACCGCCGGAGTCGCGCCCAGCGCGCGAAGCTCCGCCTGCTTGCCAGCCGAACGGGTCAGCGCTGTCACGTGATGACCTCTGGCAACGAGCGCGCGCACGAGGGAATGCCAATCGCTCCGGTTCCACCTGCGACAAAGACGTTCATGATCACGTTCCTTTCCCGAACGAGACGGAGCGCGAGGCCGGACCCGGCGAGCTCGGTCACGGCCAGCAGCACGGCCGTCGTCGCAAAAGCGTACCCGCCATTGAGGATCGACGTGCGCCACGTGATCCGGGCTGGACAGCACGAAGTGGTTCACGAGTCCGAAGACCAGCGAACCAGCCATTGTGACAGCGATCAGCCAGCTGCCGATTCGCCTGGCCGGCCAGGTGAGCGCCAAGACCGACCAGCGGCCCCGCCAGGATGACGATGTGAGACGAAGAGGTTAGCGGCGCGCGACAACGGCACATGCGCTTGAGCATGCGCCGCCCCGTGAACGAATGAAATGACGAGATGAGCGAGAATCAAGCCGGTCAGCCACTTCCAGGTTGAGCTGTGATTTCCGCTCATGCCCAGTAGACGACTGACCGGGACAAAACGTGACGTCTGCTATCTTGCCTGAGCCTGCGTGGCCGCCGGCGCTGGCAGCTGCAGTTCCTTCAGCTCCATCTTGTTCACTTCTTCGATGACCTTCGCGTAGGCGCGCGTGGTCGCGGCAAGCCCGGGCGCCGGGACGGTAGCCGGCGTCTCGGCGTCCGGAGTGGAAGAACATGTTGTAGTTCGACGCCTGCACGGCGGGCACGAACTGCACAGAGCCGGCTCGCCTCGCCGCCCGGCGTGCCGTTCTCGGGCTCCGCGTAGATCGGGACGCCGAACTGCTGGAACGCCTTGTAGGCCGCTTCCTGCAGCTTCGGCCGCTGATTGCCGCCGCCGTACCACAGGAATCCTGCTTCACCGGCGACGACGCGGATCGCTTCGCCGAGAAGCTCGACGCCGGCAGCCGCGGTGTGTTCGCAGTTGATCAGAGAGCGCGGTCTTCCTGAACAACTCCGCCTGATGCTCGGCGAGCCACGCCGCGCTGTTCGGTCCGCTGTTGTGATGACCGGACGTGCCGACGAAGATGATCGTCCGCCGGCGCTCGGCCTGCGGCACCTTCGCGAAGTACTCCGCGAGGCCGACGCAGCGTCGCCACGCCGGACGCGTTGTCGGTGGCCGATTCGAACCAGCCGTCGCGATGCGCCTCGACGTAGATCGTTTCGTCCGTCGTGCCCGGCAGCTTGCCCCACACGGTGCCGCTCTTGAGGTCCGGCACCTGCTGCACGTCCATGCGTGATCTTCAGTGCGCACCGGCTGACCGGCCGGCGCTTCGCCGATCATCGTCGCGGAAGATCCATCGCCGTCCTTCATGCCGAGCGAGAACGTCGGCACGTTCGTGCCGGTCGGGATAGAGCTGCGTGCGGATGTTGCCGGCGCCTGCGTCGCCGGTCATGCCCACGACCGCGCGGCAGCTGAATGGAGACAGATGATCGCGGCGGCGCCTTTCTGCTGCGCGCGCTGGATGCGCGCCTTCCTGTGTCGCGGTGTGGCGCCACGATCCGGGCATCGGGCTGGCTGAAGAGGAGCACGGCCTTGCCGCGCACGTCGCGGCCGATGAAGTCGGCTTCGCTGCCAAGCCCGGCGTAGACGACTTCGAGATCGAGTCCGGCGCCTGTCGTGCCGGCGCTGCTGTAGCGACGGCTGCGCTGTCGTTGAGCGCGAGCGACTTCGCCGCCGCCGCGGCCGTGAGCTCCCACGACTGCGGGAACCACTGCGGCGCGAGATCGATCGGATCCTCGTGCACGTCGCGTGAGGCCGATCTGCTCTGAACTTCGTTCATCAGCCACTGCGGCGCTCTCGCGGTCCGCCGAGCGTGCCGATGATGCGGCCCCAGAACTGCGGGTGCCGGCGTCGCGATAGCGCCGCGAGATCGCGGCGAGATCGCTGACGTAGGTCAGCATGCCGCTTGCCGTCGATCGACTTCGAATTTCTTTTCAGCCGGCAGGAGCCGCCAGTCGAGGAAGTTGTCTCTCGAGCTGGAAGACCGGCTGCGGCGGAGTGCCGCGCCCGCGCGCAGCAGGTGGCTGTGCCGGCAGCCCCGCCACGGCCTCGTTCCGGGCGCCTGTGCGCTTCCCGTGTCGTCGTCGAGTGCGAACGCGATTACCACCAGCGCGGCCAGAGCGATGAGTGTCCTGCGCATCGTGCTTCTCCTTCGGCTTCCCGGCCGAACGATACGCGCCGACACTCCGGCCGGTCAATTACTTTTGGAACTCCTCGGTAATCGTCGGCTTCCCCGATGCCACCGACATCATGATCCCCACACCCGCGGCAATCAGGACGCCGATGAGGCCCAGATCGGCGCGATGCCGCTCAGGAAACCGAGCTTCCACAGCGCCAGGCCGATGCCGACGATCAGGACGAGAAGCCACCGTGATGAGGAACAGATGGATGAATCTCCATGCGCAGTCCCTCTGCACCGTGGCTCTGCAAGGCGGATGCCCTTCCCGAAGTAGGGCGGGTCTTCAGACCCGCCTCAGCAGCGATCTGAAACCGCTCAGCGGCCGAGCATGCAGGTGCGATGCCAATGCGGAGCCGTCCGGTTACCCCATCGTCGAACGCACACAGCAGGGCGAGCGTCGCCACGGCATGGGAGCACGCCAATGGCACGAGGTTCCGGATGACGCATGAAAATCGCGCACCAGGCTAGCGCACCCACGAAGGTCATGAGCGTCAGCAGCGGATTCGGGAGATGAAGGATCGCGAAGAGGCAGGCGGCGATGACGACGCTCGTGACCGGTGAGAGTTCGCTGGCGCGCTTCTCGCGAGCACGACGGTCTGGAGGACCCATTGCTGCGCGCCTCCCCATGGCAGGAGCACGGCGAGTCGTTCCAGGGAGAGCCAGGATCGTGGAGCGTTCCGCGCGCACACCGGCGGCGAGCACGGCGAGGACGGCCGGGAGAGTGAAGAAGCACGGCTGCCTTCGTTGCCGGGATCAATTCCTTGAGCGAGAGGCCGAGTGTAGCGGCGTGTTCTAAGTCCGCTCCACGCGGCAAGAACGACAACCGCTCCGGCTGGCGCCGCCACGGGAATGCCCGACGGCTCGAGGATCCATACGTAGGAAGAATCGTGGCCAGTATGGCCAGCGTGAAAGACGCATCGTGCGAAGTAGGATCGGCGATGGAGACGGATTGATGCAAATCGGCATGGTGGGCCTGGGACGAATGGGCGCAGGCATGGTTCGACGCCCTCATGCGAGGCGGACACGAATGCGTCGTGCATGACCTCGACAGCAATGCGATCGCGCAACTGGCACGTGACGGCGCGACCGGCGCCGCCATCGCTCGCGGAGTTGGCCAATCAATTGAAGAAGCCGCGCGTGGCCTGGCTCATGGTTCCGGCGGCTGTCGTCGAGTCAACGCTCGGCGCATCGCCACAACACTTCGAATCCGGCGACATCATCATCGACGGCGGCAACTCGCACTATCGTCGACGATCTGCGCCGGGCCGCGTGAGCTGAGCCGCCAAGGGCGTTCACTTCGTCGACGTCGGCACCAGCGGCGGCGTCTGGGGATTCGATCGCGGCTTCTGCCTGATGATCGGCGGCGCACGACGTCCATCGTGCGGCACCTGATCCGATTTTCGAAACGCTGGCACCGGGGTCCGATGCCGCGCCGCCGACGCCCGGCCGGGCATCGGGGACTTCCACCACCGCCGAGCGGGGCTATCTGCACTGCGGTCCGCCCGGCGCCGGACATTTCGTGAAGATGGTGCACAACGGCATCGAATACGGCGTCATGGCCGCGTATGCCGAGGGCCTGAACATCCTGCGCCATGCCAACGTCGGCAGCGCAGACACACGCGAAGCGATGCCGAGACGACGCCGCTGCGACATCCCGAGCTCTATCAGCATGACTTCAACATCGCCGAGATCGCCGAAGTCTGGCGGCGCGGCAGCGTCGTTCGATCGTGGCTGCTGGATCTGGCGGCACAACGCGCCTCGCTTCGGATCCGACGCTCGAACACTTCAACGGCCGCGTTTCCGATTCGGGCGAGGGGCGGTGGACGATCAACGCGGCGATCGACGAGGGCGTTCCCGCGCACGTGCTGAGCGCGGCGCTCTATGAGCGCTTCAGCTCGCGCGGCCAGAGCGACTTCGGCGATCGGCTGTTGTCTGCGCTGCGCTTTCCAGTTCGGCGGCCACGTCCGAAACACGAGGTTGACGCGGCGCGGCCATGACACACGATCTGCGGGTCTGCGACGACGTGAACGACTTGAGCCGCCGGGCGGCGGAACGCCGTCGCCAGCGGCTATCGAGGACGCCGTCAGCCAGCGCGGACGCTGCTCGATCGCGCTCGCCGGCGGGAACACACCGCGCCCGATCTACCGCCTGCTGGCCTCGCGCTTCAAGGAACAGATTCCGTGGACCGATGTCCACGTCTTCTGGGGAGACGAGCGGTTCGTGCCCGCAGGCGATCCGCAGCGCAACGAGACGATGGTTCGCGAGGCGCTGCTCGATCAGGTGCCGTGTCCGCCGTCAAACGTCCATGCGGTGCCGGCGGCGTCAACGGCCGGCGAGGCTGCCGCGCAGTACGAGGCGGGTGCTGCGAAAACATTTCGCGAATGCCTGGCCGCGATTTGACCTGGTGCTCCTCGGCCTGGGCGAAGACGCGCACACGGCATCGCTGTTCCCGGGTTCTCCGGCACTTCGCGAACACAAGCGATGGGTCGTCGAGGCGACCGCTCCCTGCTGAACCGCCCGTGCGCGTGACGCTCACCGCTGCCGGTCTTCAATCACGCGGCCCTCACCTACTTTGTCGTGACGGGCTCGAACAAAGCACCCGCGCTCCGCCTAGGCCCTGACGGCGCCGATCCGGAACGCTATCCGGCCGCCGGAATTGCGTCCGGCCGGCGGTGCGATCTGGTGGGTCGACCGGGACGCGGCACAGGCCCTGGAAAGCACGAGACGTCCATGACGGAATCCGATGCGTTCGTCTTCTTCGGCGCGACCGGTGACCTGGCATTTCGCCAGATCTTTCCTGCCCTTCAACGGCTGATCACGCGTGCACCGCTTCGACAAGCCGATCATCGGCCTCGCGCGCTCGGTCATGACGCTCGACGATCTCCGCGCGCGGGCCCGCGCGAAGCCTCGAGGCGCATGGCGGCGTCGATCCCGAGGGCTTCGCGAAACTGGCGAAGCTGCTCCAGTTCGTGAACGGCGACTACAACGACGCCGCAGATGCGTTTCAGAAGTCCCGCACGGCGCTCGGCAACGCGACGCATCCTCTCTATTACCTCGCCATCCCACCGGCGGCGTTCGAGACAGTCGTGCAGGGCCTCTGGCGGCCGGCGGCGTGTCACGAAGGCGCCCGGGTGGGTCTCGAGAAACCGTTCGGTCGAGACCTCAAATCGGCACGCAGATGCTGAATCGCCTGCTGCATCGCTGCTTTCCGGAATCAGCCATCTTCCGCATCGACCACTACCTTGGAAAGGAGCCGGTCCAGAATCTCCTGTACTCCTCCGCTTCGCCAACTCGTTCCTGAGCCGATCTGGAACCAGCGCTCGATCAGGCGCGTGCAGGTGACGATGGCCGAGGCGTTGGGGTGCAGGGCCGCGGGCGCTTTTACGAGGAAGTGGGCGCCATTCGCGACGTCGTCGAGAATCATCTGCTCGAGATCGTCGCGTTGCTGACGATGGAGCCGCCGTCGAGGGATCATCCGGACTGCGCTGCGCGACGCGAAGCGGAACGCGTTCGACGCGATGCAGCCGATCGCGCCCGAGAGAGCTCGTTCGCGGACAGTTCCGCGGGTACCGGAAAGAGGCCGGCGTCGCGGCGGATTCCAACGTCGAGACGTTCGCAGCCCTTCGCCTGCACATCAACACGGATCGCTGGAGCGGAGTCTGCCCTTCTACATCCGGGCCGGAAAGAGCTGCCGGTGACGCGCAACCGAGATTCGCGTCGAGTTCAAGATGCCGGTGCACCCCCTGTTCGACGCGTGCGAGGACCGCAACGCCAACTCACATCCGATTTCGTCTCAGTCCCAAAGTCACGATTTCAATCGGCGCCCGCACGAAGCTGCCGGGCGAAGAGATGATCGGCGAGCACGTGGAGTTGCTGCTGACACAGGCGGCCGGCGACGAGATGACGCCGCACGAGCGGCTGATTGGCGATGCGCTCGAAGGCGATCAGTCGCTGTTCGTCCGGGAAGATGAAGTCGAGGCCGCCCTGGCGCGTCGTGCAGCCGGTCCTCGATCTTCCGTCGCCCGTCGAAGAGCATACGAAGCGCCGGAAGCTGGGGTCCCGCGAGCGCGAGCGTGCCTTGATCGACGGCGGCTGACCAACTGGTGCCAGGCCGGGTCTTAGGCCCGGCTCGAGCGCACGATCGGATAGGATCTGACGGTTTTCACCCGGCTGTTTCTCCGGCATCTTTCACGAGCGAGGTGTTATGCGCCTGATCACTGTTTTCAGTGTCCTTGCCGTTCTCTCGTCCGCGGCGCCTGCGTAAGCGCTCAGCTTCGAGAACGTGCCGTCGCTTCCCACGCCGGCGAGCGTGTTCCTCGAAGATCTCACGTGGGTCGAGCTTCGTGACGCGATTGCCGCCGGGCAAGACCACGGTCATCATCCCGACTGGCGGCACCGAGCAGAACGGCCCGATCATGGTGCTCGGCAAACACAACTATCTCGTGCGCTACAAGGCCGGCGAGATCGCGAAGCAGCTTGGCAACGCGATCGTCGCGCCCGTGATGGCGCATACGCGTTCCGGAGAGGCGACATCCCTGGTGCCAAAGCCGGCCGCCGGCCACATGCGCTTCCCCGGCACGATCACGACGCCGGAAGACGCGTACGAAAAAGATGCTCGAATACGCCGCGCGCAGCCTGAAGAGCGCCGGGTTCCTCGACATCGCGATGATTGGCGACAGCGGCGGCAATCAGACCGGCCAGAAAGTCGTGCCGAGATGCTCAACAAGGAATGGCCGGCACCAGCGTCCGCGTGCATCACATCACCGACTACTACCCTGGCCGCGGGCGACGCCATCGCGGCCGCCAACGGCATGAGCCAGGAAGCGATCGGCTCGCACGCCGGCAGCCAGCGACACGACGCAGCCTCATGTTCATCAATCCCGGCATGCTGCGTTTCGACAAGTTTACGCCTCGGCAAGCGCCAACGACGGACAGGGCCATGTCGGCGATGCGCGCTACTCGACAGCCATCATCGGCAAGCTCATTCTCGAAGCGCAGGTCGAAGACGCCGTCAAACAGATCAAGAGTCTCCGGGTGAGCAGCAGGAATAAATAAATTGCTGATTGCTCGTTGCATGATTGCTCGATTTGAATGAGCAATAAGCCAATTTGCAGTCGATGCAATTGCTATTCACGGTTCTGGACAGAACGCCTCGAAACCCCGTGCACCTTCGCGGCGCCGCAACGGATCGGCGGCAACCGGCGGTGCGGGCAGGATGCCGAGCCTGACCAGTTGCGGACGGAACTCGTAGCGAATGTCCACCGCGTGCGCGGGCGTGTCTTCGAGGTCCAACCACACCTGAGTGACCGCGTGCGTCGGTCCGCTGGCCCATGCCGGTCGCCGCGCACTGTTCTCGGCCTTTCTGACCGGCGGCGAGCGTCCGCCTGCTGATCTTTCGGCGCCGCCGACGCGGATGGCGGCGCCTGCTGGCGATCGCGAGACTCCTCAGCCTCGGTCGAGTTTGTTTGACACCCGCTCCCTGAAGAAGACCGCGGAAATCACCCCCGAGGCTTTCGAGTCTTGCCCAGAGCCTGTCCGTGGCGATCGCGACTCGGTGGTGAACCTCGAACCGCGCGCGCCTCGGTCCTGCCTCGTCTGCCAGCCGCCGATCGTGATCGGTCTCGCACGGCTCGACACCCGATTTCCGCGCGTCGGCGGCCGCTCGTTTGCCGCGCATCGAAATGGTGTTGAGTCTGCCGACGGACAGTGGCGACGGCCACCCGAACCGGATACGGATTTGCGAAGCCGGATCGCGTAGTCGCGGCCCTTCGAATGCCTCGACGTATCCACCGCCCGGCGTGCGCGTAACGCTGGACGGGAACGCGCCGTTTAGAAGGATTTCGACATTCGCGGGCGACTGACGGAGCGGTGTCGGCGGACATCGTGACGCGAAAGGCCACGGCGAGTGCAAAACCCGCAACGATCAAGAGCAGGCGATACGGCGAGTTCATAAGTCCTCCTGCCCTTAGAACGGCGGAGCTTGAAACCTTGCGCCGACGCTCCCGACCTGCCCTTCCTGCCCTCCCGCCCTCCTGCCCTTCTGCCGTTCCTGCCCAGTTTCGTGGCACGGCCTTTGGCACGTTCCAGTCCTGATGAGGAACGGAGGAGGTAACGCGATGACCTTGTCGCGAGTATTCGTGCTCGTCACCGGGCTGGCAGTGTTCAGTCCGGCGATCGCGCTCGCACAGAACAAAAGTCGACATACAGAAGATGGACCGCGACAGCGACGGCGTCGTCACGAGAGCGGAATGGCAGGGCACCTACGCGGCGTTCAACCAGCACGATACGAACGGACGACAACGTGCTGTCGGGAACTGAAGTCTGGGACCGGCGGCTATCGGCGGAACAACCGGAACCGATCCGATGGACACGACCGGCATCTTCGACGACTGGACGCCGCAGGCGTTCACCAACATCGATCGCAACCGCGACGGACGCACTCACGTTGAGCGAATGGCAGTGGGACCGCGAGTCGTTCGATCGCGCTGATCGGAACGGCGATCGCGTCCCACCCAGGCCGAGTTTCTCGGCGAGCGAAAAGGTCACTCCAGGCGAAGGCTCCTGGAGCCAGGCGTATCGTGCCGGCTACGAACGCGGTCAGATCGAGGGCCGCACCGCCGGACGTGAAGATCGGGATCGAAACCAGGGCTACGACCTCGACGGCCAGCGGGAGCTCGAGACGGCCGATTCAGGCTACGAAGCCCGGGCTGGATCGCGAACCGAATATCAGGATGGATACCGCCACGGATTCCGCGCGGCGTATCCGGAGGGGTGGAATCGGAGGTAGGGCGGATCCTGAATCGGGTAATCAGGTAATCGAGTAATTGATTGTGGATTGATTGAATCAATCCCTCAATCAATTACCCGATTACCCGATTATCCAATTACCCGATTCAGGACGCGTCAGCGTCGGGGCATTGTGCGCTTGCCGTCCACCACGGGCGGAAAATCCTTCTACTTCGTCGTAGGCCTCGGTGATGAAGCGATCCTTGCTCTGCTGCGTGTCGCCCAGGGTCGTCTTGCTCGTACGGCGCAGTCAGGTTGGCCGCCAGCACGTCCTGCAGCGACTTGCCCTGATCGCGCAGCGTCTTCACCTTCGCCAGGATGTCCACGAGCATGGCGCGCGTACGGCAGCAGATCCTGCTTCTTGACCAGCGTGCCGTGTCCGGGGATGAGCGTCGTCGTTGGGTCCGGCCAGCTTCTGAATCAGGTCGACCGCATCGAGCATGCCCCTGATCGATCCGCCGTTGGCCTGATCGGCAAACGGATAGCCGAAGTTGCGGTAGAAGTCCTCGATGTAGATCACGTTGGCCTTGCGGAAGCGCACGATCGTGTCGCCGGCGGTGTGCGACGGCATCATCGGGATGAAGTCCACCGTCTCGCCGTTCATGTTGAAGGTCACCGCCGGCTGCCCGGCGCGTCGCCGGGTTGTAGCTGATAGGTCGCCACCGGGCATGCGCGGCCAGTGTCGGGCCGCCGGCGACCGGCGCTGGCCGTTGGCGCGGCGCGGCGGCGGTCGCGGCAGCATCTCGTTCCGAAGATTCTCCTGCGCGTAGATCAGCGCGCCCTGTTTCGCGAAGAACGCATTGGCGCCCGTGTGATCGCTGATGGATGTGCGTGTTGACCAGGATCTTGATCGGCGCGTCGGTGAACGATCGAATGGCTGCGAGCGTCTTGTCAGCGACCTGCCGGTTCTCGGTATCGACCATCAGCACGCCGTCCGGTCCGAAGAGCGCCATCGCCCGCCCGCCCGACGCATCGGGATGCGCCGGATCGAGGCCCTCGCGATCCGTGCAGGACGAAGAGCGTTCTGGCGACATCTTTCCGTCACCCGAATTTCGATCTTGTCCCATCGGAATCTGATAGCCCGGCGGAAGTCGAACGGTCCCTTGGCGATCGGGATCAACGTCATCGGATAGCCGCCCTGCACCGCGCACGCTGACCGGAACGAGAGCCACGAGGCGCGGCAACCAGTATGGTATCGCGAATCGCTTCATGATGGCGCTCCTTATCGTCTCGGCATCGCGCGCTTGCCGTCGACGACGGGCGGAAAGTCCTTCACCTCGTCGTACACCTCGGTGATGAAGCGATCCTTGCTCTGCTGCGTGTCGCCCAGGGTCGTCTTGTCATACGGCGCCGTCAGGTTTGCGGCCAGCACGTCCTTCAGCGACTTTGCCCTGATCGCGCAGCGTTTTCACCTTGGCCAGGACGTCCACCAGCATGGCGCGATACGGCAGGAGATCCTGCTTCTTGACCAGCGTGCCGTGCCCGGGGACGAGCGTCGTGTTGGCGTCGGCGAGCTTCTCGATGAGGTCGACCGCATCGAGCATGCCCCTGATCGAGCCGCCGTTGGCCTGATCGGCGAAGGGATAGCCGAAGTTGCGGTAGAAATCCTCGATGTAGATCACGTTGGCCTTGCGGAAGCGCACGATGGTGTCGCCGGCGGTGTGGGACGGCATCATCGGGATGAAGTCCACCGTCTCGCCGTTCATGTTGAAGGTCACGGCGGGCTGGCCCGGCGCGGCGGCGTTGTAGCTGTAGGTCGCCACTGGAACGCCGGCCATGTCGGGCGCCGGCGCCGGCTGTGCCGTTGGCACGCGGCGGCGGCCGCAGCATCTCGTTCCGCAGATTTTCCTGCGAGTAGATCAGCGCGCCCTGCTTGGCGAAGAACGCGTTGGCGCCGGTATGGTCGCCATGAATGTGCGTGTTGACCAGAACCTTGATCGGCGCGTCGGTGAACGACCGGATCGCCTTCAGCGTCTTTTCGCCGACCTGTCTGTTCTGCGGTATCGACCATCAGGACGCCATCGGGTCCGAAGAGCGCCATGGCCCGGCCGCCCGACGCGTCGGGATGTGCCGGATCGAGGCCTTGCGAACCGTGCAGCACGAAGAGGTTCGGCGACATCTTCGCCGTCACCACGAATCTCGATCTTGTCCCAGGGCGTCTGATAGCCCGCCGGGAAGTTGAACGGACCCTTCGCGATCGGGATCACCGTCATCGGATATCCGGGCTCCTGACCAGGACGCGCCGGAACGAGTGCGACCGCGGCCAGGACCAGTACTATTAGTGCGAATCGTTTCATGATGCCGCCTCTTGCCCCTTTGGGCTCGACGGTGCCGGGGAAGCTTTTGCACACCACGTCCACTTCCCAAAGCTGAATCTGCCGGCTAGCAGCCCGTACAAGTGTCGTGACGTCGACTCACATTACCGAAAGGGGAGGCGTTATGAAACAGCAGTGCTTCGGCGATCGGCTCTTGCCTGCTGGCGGCCAGCGCCTTGTTCGTTCTCAGACAAAGACGCCGTTTGAGGGCGTTTGGAGGATTAGTGAAGAGATACTGCCTGGGGCGAACGCCGTGCCACGACCATTGACCCTCAGTCGAGCCTGATCATTTTCAACACACGAGGGTATTACACCGAGGTGTTCGTGATGAGAGGACAGCCGCGAGCCTCGGTCCGCGCCCAAGGACCCTAACACCTGACGGACGCCGAGAAGATCGCCCGGTATGAACAGTGGAGGCCGTTCGCTGCAAATCTTCAGTGCACCTACGAAATCAAGGACTCGAGGCTCATCAGGCGCGTGATCGTCGCAAAGAACGTCAACTTGATGACCAGAGGAGTGCCCCACACTCAGGAGCTCAGATTCGAAGACGCCAACACTCTCTGGCTGATGCCGATCCCAGAGGAGGCCGCGCGACTGAACCACGGATTAAGTTGACGATGGAGCGACGGCACCGGCCAGTTAGCAGGCCGTGCCAGACTTTTCACCACGACTGCTAGGTCGCGGCCCGGTCGATCCACTTCTCAACCACTGGTGAACGCAAGCGTCGAACTGCCCGGAGCAACTCGTCGGGCGAGCGCGCGACGAGTGACCATCGAGCGGGTGATGGCTTTCGCACGAACCGTTCGTCCACCGAATGGTCGACGAACGAGACGGTGTCGATCGAGCTACCTCGGGCGTTGAAGATGCCCGCATGCGGCTTCTCGAATGCAGCGCTCGAGTCGTGGGCTCCAGGTGAGCACTTCCTGAAAAAGAACCCCGAGCGTGCCCCACCCTGCCGGCGGCAGCGCGATGAAGCCATCGGCAAGGTCGTTCTCATCATCGCCTTGCAAGCTCGCGCATCGACTGGCAACGACCCGCAGCTCCGTCGGGCCGTCGTGCGCAACTTCCTTTGGTGACGAGCCGTTCCGGATGACACCGGTGACCAGGCCCCCACGCCGGCCAGGATTCGGTATCGGCGACCGCGCACCTCATCAGGGCCGACGCGGCGCGCCCCCGTAGACAACTCGGATCCGGCGCGCGCGGCGAGCGCCTTCGTCCGGAGCCCGCGCCGACGAGCGCATACTCGGGCCGCGCACCGGGGCTTCTTTGATCCGGTGAAGACACAGATCTCGATGGCGGAATCCGGGGCCCAAGGGTTCCCAGGTTTGGCGTGCCTGAGGTGCCTGCAGCTGCTCGAGGTGCTCGAGGCCTGATTCTCAAGTTCTCAGATTCTCAGATCCTCCTCAGATTCTCAGATCCTCAGATCCAGATCCTCAGATCCTCAAACTCCTCAGATTCTTCGGGTGCTGCAGAGAAATGCCTCGCGAAACGAGGCCACATGGCACGGAAAGAAGCGCGCGGCCAGAGAGATCAGTCGTCAGGAAGTCGAAGGTCAAACGCGCGCCAGCCGGTGATGCCCTGGTCGCGGCGGTGAAGGGGGCCACGCACCGGTACGTCGGCCGCGTGCGGCTCGACGTCGGACGCGCCGGCGCAGCGCGCGTGAAGCGCATGATTCATCCGGCGGGTTCCGGTGGTCGAAAGACATGAAGCCGGTTGTCGGTACTGAGCTCTGCATGCATGCCCACGTGGGCTTCCTCGCGCAGGGCGAGATTCACATCGAGATGCCGACGGCTGCGTGGTCGAACACAAGGCGCCGCAGATCGTGGCGATCGAGCCGGGCCACGATGGCTGGGTCGTCGGCAGAAGCCAATCGTGATGATCGAGTTCGACTTCGGAAGGCGACACCGTGAGCCGCCTGGGATGCCGGACGCCCACCGCCACTGAACCTGCGCGAACGTCGCTCAGGCTTCACGCCGGCCCGCACCCGCACAATCTGCCTGAGCGCTCTGCTGAGCGCTGTCGCTGGTTCTCCTGCGGCCGCAGCGCCTGAGCCAGAGCAGCTCCAGCAATACGTAACTGAACGAAGTACAA
>ERZ1370068.35-contig-10028_pt1 | contig 25268 bp, 39 predicted proteins | sample MGYA00561227_ERZ1370068 | MGnify/ENA primary metagenome ERZ1370068 (study PRJEB38410, sample SAMEA6850437) | metagenome | study: Metagenomic assessment of the ecological functions of the soil: analysis of the soil microbiota associated with the...
GGTATGCTTCGTTCAGTTACATGTGCTGATTGGTATGACGAATTGCCTGCGCAGCAACGGGTTCACGCTGAAACCTTGCGGGCGTTCGCCGCGTTGATGCATCTCCCACATCCGGGCGTAGGCGGCCTCGATGTGGCGCGTAAAGCGGGCGGTGTCGAACAGCGGGGCTGTCCTGATGTTGGCGGCAAGTTTCCAGCGCACCGCGTCGAGCAGCGCCGGCTCCCGCGCCAGCCGCAACGCCAGCGCCTCGTATGCCTCGGGCGAATAGGTGACCAGTTCCGGCAGCCCGATGGCGTGCAGCAGGCTGCCGGCCATGCGCGCCGCGTAGCTGCGACCCGCCAGCGTCAGCACCGGGCAGCCCGACCCACAGCGCATCGCTTGCCGTGGTGCCTCCGTTATAGGGCCACGCGTCGATGAAGAGATCGGCGCAGCTTCTGGCGCGCAGGTGCCTGGATACGGCACCGGTCCGGCAAACACGAGGCGCGCAGGATCGACCTGGCGCGCCTGCGCCTCCCGGCGCAAATTTGCGTGTGTCGTCCGCCGCGGCCACCAGCCAGATCACACTGCCCGGTACTGCCTCCAGCAGGCGCATCCAGACGTCGAAGACCTCCAGGATTGATCTTGAAGGCGCTGTGAAAGGCGCAGAATACGAAGCCGCGCTCGGGCAAGCCGCACTTGCGCTCGGGCGGCACAGACGGCGCAATCGGGGCGCTTGTCATCGTTGGCTTGAAAGCAATCCGGCAGGTAGACGACCTGCTCGGTGTAGTGCTGCGCCGCGTCCGCCGGAATTACGAACGAGTCGGCGATGATGTAGTCACGATGAAGGGGCACCCGTGCTGCCGGGATAGCCGAGGTAGCTGATCTGGATCGGCGCGGGACGCTGGGCCGAGGGCCAGTAAGCGGCTGTTCTTCGTGTGGCCTCCCAGGTCGACCAGGACATCGACGTGCTTGCCCCGCGTGCCGGCAGAGCGCCCCGTCAGACAGAGCATGCCCAGCGTCCGGGCAGACGGTCCGAATGCGGCGAGCACGACGCTTGCGCTCCGCGCGCTGCGATCTCCACCGGGCACAAAACCCGTAGATTTCACAAAAGGAACGGTCATGCCTCTCGATTAGGCCGGTCACGAGAAAGGCAGCAGGATGCGCTCGGAAGTCTGCCGACAAGTAGCCGACGCGCAACTTCTTCTTGCCGGTGACTGGCTTGACGATAGTAAGGGCTGGTCAACGCGCACCGACCATGGTAGCACCAATGACCAGCCGGCCTTGCGCTGTGTGGATTCGGGATCATCGAAGGTGGACAGGAACCCAAAACCGAAAGACGCCATTGAACGTGCCTGCCTCGTGCTGGTCCTCAACCTGGTTTCGATGTCCTCCCAACCTGCCCAATTGCAACTGTGTGCGCGAGCGAGCAGGGCCAACGCGTCAGAATATTCGGGTTGGATCGCTAGCGCCGCTCTGACAGGGCGGCCCCCTTCCTCATGGCGCCTCAGTTGTGAAAGCGCGCTCCCACGCGATTGTAAGGGGCTTTGGCGTAGTCTGGCGTGATGGCGAGGCGCTCTATCAAAGCTCACTGGCGCGTCGTCGAAGCGCCCAAGATCAAAGAACGCGTTCCCCCGATTGTTGATCGCCTCCGCGTAGTGCCGGATTGATCGCGAGGGCTTCCTCATAGCTTGCCAGGGCCTCGTGCGGTCGCTAAGCCAGAAGCGCGCTGCCGCGGTTGTTGATCGCGGCGGCGTAGTGGGAACTGCTGATCGTAATGGCCTTTTTCAAAACTTGCGAGCGCCTCCTCAGGACGCTTCAGAGCCAGGAGCACGGTGCCACGATTGTAGAGTGCCTCAGCCGAGTCGGGCTTTAGGGTGATGCTTTCTCTCGTAATTCGACAATGCGTCACCTGGCTTCTTTAGCGCCAGCGATGCGTTGCCCGATTGATGAGCGCTTCTACATGGTCCGGGCCTGATAGTGAGCGCTATCTCGTAGCTCGAAAGCGCCTCCGCCGCACGGTTCAGATGCATGAGCGCGTCGGCGACTGATCAACGCTTCGGCGTGGTCGGGCTTAAGAGCGAGGCAGCGATGCATATAGCTTGCCAATGCGCCTTCCGTCTGGTTTAGCTCAGTAGGGCATTGCCACGCTGAAGTGTGTTTCAACATAGTCCGGCAGAATTTGGGCCCGGTCACAGCATGCAGGCGCCTCCTGGGGGCGCTTCAGACGAGAGCACTTACGATTACTGGCAGCGCCTCGGCAAAGTCGGGCAGCGGGAGCGCGAGCGCGCTGTCTCGTAACTGGCGGGGCATCCCTCAAGTCGTCGCAGGTCGAGGGGGTGCATTGCCACGATTGAAGTGCGCCTCGGCATGGTCAGGTTTGATGGTCAACGCCCCATCAAAGCTCGCCAGCGCGTCTTCCAGGTCGCTCGAGGTCGCGCTGGCGCGTTTGCGGCGCGATTGAAGGATATGCAGAGACATTGGCCGGGTTGAGCGCGATCGCTTGGGTATAGCTCGATACCGCCTCATCAGCCTCAGCAAGCTCTTGAGAGCGTTGCCACGATGAAAGTAGAACTCGGTGCTCGGGGAAAGTGCGATCGCCTGATCGTAGCTCGATACCGCTTCGTCGAGCCGCTTCAACTCGGAGGCATTCTGCCGCGATTGAAATGAGCATCGGCATCGTTCGGCCCCTGCGTTTGATAACCTCCTCATAGCTCGGCAGGGCCTGCCGAGGCGCCCCATCTCCTTGAGCACGTTGGCGTCGACAGGTCAATGTGTGTCGGACTCGTCGCGATCGAGCCCGAGCCAGGCGCGGTCGCCAGGCGGCTGCAGGAGCTTCCAGGATGCGCTCGTCAGGGCGAGCGAGTGCGCCGCCCTTGTTGGACATCGCCGCTGCTGACCCAGGTGTGACGCGGCAAAGCTCGGTCGACGCGCCGACAAGCGCGTTCCGTCCGTAATCTGCCTCGCTGAAGGGGCTGATCGATGGCCAGCCGATTGAGGGCACGCGAAGTGCCGGGGTTGTCGCATCAAGCAGTCCGGCCGTACCGATGCAGCTGGGCTCCTTGCAAGCCGGTCCCTGTCTGATGCAGCGTCCGTCAGCCTCGACGCAGCAGGTCTTTCATCTCGAACCTGTTCGCGCGATAACGTGCTCGACCCCGACGCGTCATCCAGGGGCACGCCCATGGCATCCAGCGCTTGATGCAGTATGGCGACCACGCGCCCGCTTCGACCGAGTTCCCACCCCGAGCGGCGGCGACGGGGCGCACGCCCCAGGATCGCGATCGCAGCCGAACCCGTAGCACATATTCCAGGCTACTCGGTAGATGCTCCTAACAGCAAGATGGCGAGCGCCCGGAGGCGGCGGCTCTCCCAATTGCGTATCTGACTGGAGCTGAAGCCGGCTCAGAACTTGACCCGAGCGCCGTCATCACGATGTCGAGATCCTTCAGCGGACCGCTCGGTCGCGCGATGCCCGGGTCCTTCGCCTCGATGTGACGCCAGCTGACGCACAGCTCGGTGGCTGCTGCGTCGATGTTCTGCACCAAGCCGGAGGCCCCAGATCCTCAACAGCGTCGCCCTTCAGCTGGTCGGGTTAGCCCGCGTGCGCGGTCGTGCAGTTGCACTGGTCCAGCCACAACCACCCGTCGCTGCAGGTGTACACGTCGTTGGCGAACCTGAAGTTCTTGTGCTCGTTATGTACTCGCCGTACAGCACGCGTGTTGCCGATGCCGAACCAGTTCTTGGCGATACCGGCCTGGATGTCCCAGCGGGTAGCATCCTTGTCGGCGTCGAAGGCGCCCGATGATCGGGTTCTGCGCACCAACCGACAGCCTGGTGTAGTGGCCTTGAGCAAACAGACCGCTCGGCACATGCATCAACGACAGGGCAGCCAGCCCAGTACGGCGTTGTCGGCCGAGGCGTTGGTCGGCTTGACGCCAAGATCGTGTGCAGCCCAGCGGAACCGGCGTGAGTCAGTCGAAATAAACTGCAGTCGAGTCGTCCTCGTTGGACCTCGACCACTCGCCACCGACACCTGCAGCCAAGACGGTAGCCGGAGAACTCACCGGCGTACTTCAGGTTCACAGCCCATCACCCGGCCAACGTTGGTCAGCTGACCAGTCGGATTGTCAACCGTCGACGTCTCGGCCTTCAGCGCCTCGCCGATCGATCGCATCGAAGATGAAGCCGGCAACCGTCGGGCTGGTGTACTTGATGCCTTCCATGCGGATGCCGATCGGGCCACCGCAGTTGCAAGACCAGATCGACCAACCGTGGTGTGAGCCAGCGGCACAGCAGGTTCGTGTCCTTGTCGGCGGAAGCGAGAAGCCGCCGCCATCGCAACCCGGATCAGAGCCGACGCCAGCGGACGTGCCGCCGAGGTCGATCAGGCCGTTCTGGCCAGAGTTGGTGATACGACCAACGGTCAGACGGCCAGCCGTCTTGTTCTCCAACCAGAAGTTGACGTCACGGAAGCGCACGAAGCCGTCACCGTTACGAACGTCGGTCTGTTCGGGTTGGCCGCGGGTGCCACCTTCTTCCTGCGGTCTGAGAGACCGTCGAGGTACGGGCCTTATCACCCCAATCGACCAGGATGCTGTAACCAGCCGACCAAGCCGGGCTGATCTTGGCGCTGCCCATGAAGCCGAAGCGGCTCGCCGAGTTGTGGTTGTCGAGACCGACGGTAGGTGTTCGACCGACGACCGTCGTTCCAGTACAGGATCGACGCGGTTGACCTGACCGTACACGGTCAGGGACATCTTGCGGTTGCCTTTGCGGGCCGTGGTGGCCTCGAGCTCGGCTACCCGCTCTTCCAGGTCGGCGCAGCAGTCGCCGCCCAAATCGGCCGCCTTAGCGGACGGGACCGCCATGCCGCCCACTTGACCACACCAGCCGCGGCCAAGATTGCCAGCCTGCTAGCTGTTGACTTTAACAGTCCCCCGATCATTCGAACTTCTCCGTTGGACTAACGCTACCGGAACCCAATCTCGCGACTGAATTTACCGTTCTCCACACGACGGATTGGCGATTAGGTTGCGACTGCCATCTGGGCCCGCCCGGCCGTAGTTGATGTAACGATTAACGCAATCCTCTGACAGACCGTAAACCTACAAAGCGCCGAACTCCACACCTTTGATGCTGGAACGTGGCAGATTGGCCACGATGCAGATCGAGTCGGGTCGCAATTACTGACGGGCAAGGGAATGCGAATCGAGACTGCGTCAAGCACCCTATATGGCGGCAAGAGAAATATTGCTCCGCATCCTGGATACTTAATCAACATATTGATTTATTTAGTTTATTCCACGCACACGCTCTGTTTCGGGTAAGGCCAACACTGCCGTCGCGAGCACCCACACTTGATGCGGACCCGTCCACGGGCGATAGGCTGTCAGAAGAACCTCCGGCGCGGATTGCAGGAGCATGGCGCAGTTAGCGCAAATCGCGGTCGTGTGAGGGCAGGCCCGGCAGGTCTTGTCAGCGCGCTAGCACTGGACGCGCTGGGGTGCGAAGTCGCGCTGGTTGCACCAGCTTACGACGCGGCGCGAGCCGCGCGCGGATACCCGCACGACAGCCCTCCTGTCATCGAGCGTCACGCTCCTGGAAAACCTGGAGGTTTGGAAGCTGTGCCGGCATGTGGCGGCTCCCTCGCCTCCATTCGCATCATTGACGATCGCGGCGACCTACTGAGGGCCCCGGAGGTTCTGTTTCGTGCGTCCGAGCTTGGCCTTGCGAACTTCGGGGCGAACATCACCAACCCCGCCTTGATCGCAGCCCTCAATGCAGCCGCGCAAGCCGCTCCTCGACTGCGCCACCTCGCCACGTCCGGCGTCGTGCGGGTCACACCAACGGACACGACGGTCCGCCTCGATCTGGCGGAGGGCGGAAGCTTCGAGGCTGCGCTGGTTGTTGCAGCCGACGGTCGCGGATCGCTGGCGCGTGGCGGGGGCGGGCATCGCGAACAGCACCTGGCAGTATCCGCAGTCGGCTGTCGCCGCTCTCTTCCAGCATTCTCACGACCACAACAGCGTCAGCACCGAATTGCATCGGCGCGCGGGTCCTCTCACCACGGTGCCCTACCCGGCAACATGTCGAGCCTGGTCTGGGTGGATGAACCGTCTGAAGCCCAGCGCCTAGGCTCGCTGCCCGATCAGGTCTTCGCCGAAGCTCTGGAGGAACGGTTGCAGGGCCTGCTGGGTTGCATCAGCTGCTCCAGCGCGCGCGTAGTATTCCCGCTCTCGGGCCTGAAGGCCGACTGCATGGGTCGGGAGCGAATTGCGCTGGTCGGCGAAGCGGCGCACGTTATTCCGCCCATTGGGCGCAGGGCCTCAACCTGGGTCTGCGCGATGCCTGCGTGCTGGCCGAGTGCGTAGCGGATGCTCACCAGCGCGGCAGTGATGTTGGTGCACCGCAAGTGTTGCAGAGCTACCACCGGGCGCGGCAGGCCGACGTGCTCACGCGCACGCTGGCGGTGGATGCTCTCAATCGGTCCCTGCTCGCAGACATCCTTCCGGCGCAAGCGCTGCGCGGGGCTGGGCTGCACCTGTTGGCCAACGGCCCTGGCTGCGCCGCCTGCCTCATGCAGCACGGCATGACGCCAGTTGGACCCCTGCCACGGCTGATGCGCTCTATTGCACCCGCTTGAGGCTTGACGGCCTCGGCGGCGGAGGGCAATTCGCTGCCGCGAGCCAGAGTGGGATCACGTCGGCCGGATCGCGTCGCCTCGATAGGGTGCCGTGCGACCAAAGCGTGGAGTCCACTCCAATCCCGCACGAGAGCAAAGTTCACGCTTCGCGATCGAAGTGAAACGGCTTGGCTCTGAGACCATACAGCCCCTGCTCTCGACGGTGGACCTTCCTTTCGGCATGCAAGACTTCCTTCTCGATCTGCGCTACCGGCTCGAATATGCGGCATTGCGCCTGATCACCGGGCTGGTGCGCGCCGTCCCCCTCGAAGTGGCCGTCGACGTATCGGCAAGAGCCTGGCGAAGGCTCGCGCCCTATGATCGACGCCACAAGCGCGCCCTGCAAAATCTGGCCATCGCCTTTCCGGAGAAGTCGGCGGCCGAGCGCGAGGCCATAGCGCTTGCCATGTGGGAGAACCTCGGTGCGCATAATGGCCGAGACGATGGTCATCGACCGCATCATCCAGGAGCCATCGCGCATCGACATCGTCAGCGAGCACATGTTCAGCCGCTATCGCGGCAAGCCCGGCGCGGCCATCGGCGTGACGTTGCACGTGAGCAGTTGAGACTCGCCATCTGGCCTCTCACGGAAGCCGGCAAAAATCCCGCCGCCATCTACCGCTCCGTCAGAATCCCTACGTCGACCGCTACCTGCGCTGGCTGCGGCGGGATCTCTACCCCGGCGGTTTGCTGGGCAAGGGGCGCAGCCACGAAGAGACCCAGGCTGTCGCGCGGTCGATCGCGAGGCTTCGTACGCCAGGGCGGCCGTCTCGGCATCGTCTGTGACCTGCACGACCGTGCGCGGCATCCCGGTGCCCTTCTTCGGCCGGCCTGCGCCATCGGTGGCGGCGCCGGCGCTGATCGCGCGCCTGACGGGCACCCGCATCTGGATGGCGCGTTGCTTGCGCGTCGGCCGCGAAGCCGCTTCAAGATCGAGATCAAGGAGCTCAAGGTTCCGCGCACGACCAATCAGGCCGACGACGTGCGTTGGATCACGGCGGCCATGCAGAAGCAGTTCGAGGACTGGGTGCGTGAGACACCCGAGCAGTGGATGTGGAGCAATCGTCGCTGGAGCTGAGCGGCCTGGTGTCGCCGTTCACACCCCAATCGCCTGTTGGACTCATTAGGTTCACGCCCTAGAGTAGCCTTGTTGCATCGCAGCAAGGCGCTCCCTCAATGTCAACCTCTCGCACTCCTGCCAAGCACTTCGCGCCCCTCGCCATTGGCGCGCCCGACCCTTCCGACAGTTGCCGGTGAGGCTCGAGGCGCATGATCCATTTCGTGCCTCCTCACAACGACAAGATCCGCGCCCGCCTCACGGATCTCATCGGCCAGGTCGACGTGGTGCTGGGCAACCTCGAGGACGCGATCCCCTCCGACGCCAAGGTGGCGGCCGGGCAAGGCTTCATCGCCATGGCCAAGCGCCAACGACTTCGGGCAGACGGGGCTGTGGACCCGCATCAATGCGCTGAATTCACCCTGGGGACTGGACGACATTCTTGAGATCGTCGCCGGCCGCCGGCGCAAGCTCGACGTGATCATGCTGCCGAAGGTCGAAGGACCTTGGGACATCCACTACCTCGATCAGCTGCTGGCCCAGCTCGAAGCCAAGCACGCCCTGCCCAAGACCGATCCTGATCCACGCCATCCTGGAGACCGCCGAAGGCGTCAAGAACGTTGAGGCGATCGCCGCCGCCACGTCCGCGCATGCACGGCATGAGCCTGGGGCCCGCCGACCTTGCGGCCTCGCGCGGCATGAAAACCACCCGCGTGGGCGGTGGACATCCGCCTACGGCATACTGGCTGATCCAGGACCGCACGCAGGCGCACGCGCTTTCTTTCAGCAGGACCTGTGGCACTACACGCTGGCGCGCATGGTCGATGCGTGCGCGAGCTACGGTCTCAAGCCGTTCTACGGCCCGTTCGGCGACTTCGCCGACCCTGCTGCCTGCGAGGCTCAGTTTCGCAATGCCTTCCTGCACGGCTGCGTCGGCGCCTGGACCCTGCATCCCAACCAGATCGCCATCGCCAAGACGCGTATTCAGCCTCGACCCGCAGGAAGTCGCATTCGCCAAGCGCATCATCGAGGCGATGCCCGATCGGCACCGGCGCTGCCATGATCGACGGCAAGATGCAGGACGACGCCACCTGGAAGCAGGCCAAGGTCATCCTGGATTTGGCCAGGCTCGTTGCCAGCCGCGATCCGGAGCGCAAGGCTCAATATGGATTTTGAGCCCCAGCGGCCGGGCCTACTGGTGCACGCAGACCACAGTAGCCGATTGCCGCATTGACGGGTGCGGGGATCCGGAGATATCGAACGTTCTTTTGCTGCCGTCCTTCGCGCAAATGGTGCCGCCGATGGCTAGTTCGCGTCAGGCCAAATTGGGGTTGGCCAGATCGTGCGCCATCGGGTTTATCCCTTCCGCGGCGTGGTCTTCGACATCGATCCCGTGTTCAACAACACCGAGGAGTGGTGGCGTTCGATTCCCGAGGACGTCCGCCGCCGCAAGGATCAGCCGTTCTATCATCTGCTCGCGGAAAATGCCGAGACCGAGTACATCGCATACGTCTCGGAACAGAATCTGCTCCCCGATGTCACGGGCACACCGCTGCGCCATCCGCAGATCGGCGAGATGTTCACGGTGTCTGAGGACGGCAGTTATCGGCCGCTCTTCCTGCAGCAGCCGCACTGAGCGCTTCCTTGCCTCAAGAATAGCAAAGGCCACCCGTCCGGGACGGGTGGCCAATCAAACAGGCGCGTCGAGAGCTATTTCTTGGGCGGATCCTGGGCGCCGCCGCACCACCCTTCTTCTGCTGCTCCTCGTACTGTTTCTTCTGCTCCTCGAAGATCTCGCGCTGCCGCTGGGCGATCTGCGCCATGAGCTGACGACGAGCATCCGTGTAGCTTTGTTGTCGACCGGTTGCCCGGCCATCGCCTGATCGAAGCCGCCTAGGGCCACCGGAATGATGGCGCGCTGACCCGCAATGTGCAGGAACGTGACCATGAAACCGCCCGACGACTTGAGGCTGCTGAGCAGCTCAGGGAGGCCTCGATTTCAGCATTGCATCCGCCCGGGTGGCAGATCGTGTAGTCGAGCCGGTATTCCTTCAGCCGCTTGTCGTCGACCTGCTCGCCTTTGAGAGCTTTGTCCCAGAAGGTCCGGCGGGATGAACGTGGCGCGCATGCCGGGCTTCAGGACGACTTCAGTCGGCACCATGATCATGAAGAAGGTCTTGTCTTGGCCCTCGACCTGGCGCACGGCGGCCGAGACGACGGTCATGCCCGAGTTGCCGATCCAGGCGCTCGTGCATGGTCATGCAAATCTTGAGGTCCTGCTTAACTTCCTTGCCGTCCTTGTCCTTGCTGACGGTCTGTCCGGCCTCGCACAACTTGACCCAGGCACTTTGCGGAGCTTCGGCACCGCCAGCCTTTGCGCCCGCGGCTGGCGCCTTCTCCGGTGGCTTCTTGGCTGCCGGTTGCTGCTGAGCAAAGCTGACCTGCGATAGACCGGTGACGCTTAGCGTCAACGCGGCCGCAACAGCGCCGGCGCGCCAAATGCGCGCGACCGTGGCGTAGTGCCGAACCGATTTTACCATACGATATGACCTTTCCTGCGCAGCCGGTCGGCCGGCTGAGGCCCCATTTTCGATGTTCCTCGCGCCGTAACGCTGGCCGCGCACTAAGGGCCGGATTGCGGCAATCCCGTGGCCTTTATGGCATCAAAGCCGCACCTTCAGCCAGCGCCGATTTACTGCGTTGCTAGCCGGCAACGCTGCCCGGCCGCGCACCCTCACCCTTCCATCCACCCGTCATGCTAGTAGTGTCTGCGCGCTGCACTGCACCGCTTCCCCGCTGACCCATCACTGGATGCATACCGGACTCCGCCCGAGCAAAATGCCGCACTCAAAGCTTCTGGCAACGGCCCTGCTTGGCTGCGCGCTCTTCAGCTCTGCCGCAGCCGCAGTGCCGGTCGAGGGGCTGGCGATGCATGGCATGCCCAAGCATGCTGCGGGCTTCGCTCACTTCCCTATGTCAATCCCGACGCCCCCAAGGCCGGCCGCATCGTGCTCGGCGCGCTTGGCACCTTCGATAGCTTGAACCCCTTCATCATCAGGGTGTGACCCCGCCCGGTGTGCGCGAGTACGTGTACGAGAGCCTGATGGCGCGCAGCGGCGACGAGCCGTTCAGCCTCTACGGGCTGATCGCCCAGTCCGTTGAAGTGCCTGAGGACCGCAGCTCCATCACCTTCCATTTGCGTCCCGAGGCACGCTTCTCCGGACGGCACCTGATCACCCCGACGATGTGCTGTTCAGCCACCAGATCCTGAAGGAGAAGGGGTGGCCCTATCATCGCTCGCACTACGGCAAGGTGGCCGTCGCCGAGAAACTCGGTCCGCACAGCGTGCGCTTCACGTTCGCCACCTCCGGCGATCGCGAGATGCCGCTCATTCTCGGACTGATGCCGGTGCTGCCCAAGCACCTGCTGACACCTGAATCCTTCGACCGCACCACGCTGGAGGCGCGGTCGGTAGCGGACCCTATCGCGTCGAGCGCATCGACCCCGGGCGTTCCGTCACCTATCGCCGCAACCCGGACTGGTGGGCGCGTGACTTGCCCGTCACGCGCGGCCGCTTCAACTTCGATGAGATCCGCGTCGAGCATTTCCGCGATGCGTCCTCGTTGTTCGAAGCCTTCAAGGCCGGCGAGATCCACGTGCGCGCCGAGGACGATCCGGGCCGCTGGGTCGAGGGCTACCGCTTTCCTGCGGCCATCGCCGGTCGCGTCATCAGGCGGGAATTCGAGACGGGCCTCCCGGCGGGCATGACCGCGCTGGTGTTCAACACACGCCGGCCGATCTTCGAGGACGCGCGGGTGCGCCGCGCCTTCATGCTGATGTTCGACGGCGCCTGGATCAATCGCAGCCTGTTCAACGGCAGCTACCAGCGCACGCAAAGCTTCTTCGAGCGCTCAGGACTCTCCTCGCACGGCCGCCCGGCCGACGAGCGCGAGCGTGCGCTGCTGGCTCCCTTTGCCGACTACGTGAAGCCCGAGGTGCTGGACGGCGCCTGCTCGGTTCCCGGCGCCACACCGGCCGGCAGCAATCGGGACAGTCTGCGATCGGCATTCCTGCTGCTGAAGGATGCTGGCTACGAGGTGAAGGATGGTCGCCTCGTCAAGAATGGCGTCCCCCTCTCGTTCGAGATGCTCGCGCAAACGCGCCAGCAGGAGCGACTGATGCTGAGCTATGCGCGCAATCTGGAGCGTCTCGGCATCGCCGCGCGCATCCGCCAGGTCGACACGGCGCAATACTGGTCTCGGCTCAAGACCTACGATTTCGACATGATCCAATGGACCTGGGGATCTTCGCTGTCCCCTGGCAACGAGCAGCTTAACCGCTGGAGCAGCAAAGCCGCCTCCATCGACGGTTCGCTCAACTATGCCGGTGCCAAGAACCCGGCCGTGGACGCCATGATCGAGGCCCTGCTGCTGGCCATAAGCCAGGAGAGAGTTTACGGCAGCCGTGCGTGCATTCGACCGCGTGCTGATGTCGGGCGACTACGTGATCCCCCTGTTTCATCTGCCGAAGGTGTGGGTCGCGTACTGGAGCCAGCTGCGCTATCCGGCAACGCTCCCGCTGTCGGGCTTCGACCTCGACACCTGGTGGTCTGACAGTCCTGGATGAGCCTGGGGGCGTTCACTAGCCGTTTATCCGGTCGTCACGCTGGCAACGCAATTACCGATAGTCTGTAGAGCTGGGCCAGCCTGTCAGACTGCTACGGGCGCGGAAATTCGGAACCTGGAACATGTCGATCACGATACGAAGCCTGCTTCTGTGCGCCATGCTCGCACTCTTCACGCTGCCGGCGGCGCCTACCATGGCCCAGGACCGAGATGTCGACGTCAGCTACTTCTACGACGAGCTCGATCAATACGGACGCTGGATGGAGCATCCGCGCTGGGGCGATGTGTGGAGTCCGGACGTGGATCCCGACTGGCGCCCCTACACGATGGGCTACTGGAGCTACACGGACGATAACGGCTGGTTCTGGGTGTCGGAGGAGCCGTTCGGCTGGGCCGTGTTCCACTACGGCCGCTGGGTGCTCGATCCGGACGATGGCTGGCTTTGGATACCCGGCACCGAATGGGGCCCAGCCTGGGTGGCGTGGCGGTCCGACGACAGCGACGATGGATACGTCGGCTGGGCGCCCCTGCCGCCCGACTCCCGATGGGGGTCGGATGGCTACCTGATGTACGACGAGTACTACTATGACGGCCCGCAATTCGCGCCGGCCTGGGTGTTCGTTCGCCCGCTCTACCTGACCGCGCCCGGCATGTATCGCTATGCGGCGCCGCGACCGCAGAATTATATCTTCACTGCGTCGCACCAAGCCTCTGCACGCGTACCGCAAGTTCGATCGCCGCGTGTTCAACGCGGGCCTCGATGTGCGCCTGTTCGAGCGCCGGGTTGGCCGGCCGGTGCCAGGGGTGCAGCTGCGCAGCATCAGCAGCCCGCGCGATCAGAATTTCCGTCCGGGTGGGCCTGAGATCTCGGTATTCCGGCCAAACATCATCCAGCCCCAGGGTGGCGAGAAGCGCAGGCCGAACTTCCGCTGACCGCCCACCGGGCGATCGCGTACCGTTCGTCAACCGCACCCCGGACAGCAAGCCCGGCGGTTGGCCAGGCGACAAAGGGCCTGATCGGAGCAAGGACGGCTCCAAGGGACCGATGTTCAAGGACACCAACAAGGGTCCGGATGGCCGGCCAGACTTGAGGGACGGCAAGAAGGACGGCGAAGGCTGGAAGGGCGCGCCCAAGTCACCGGGCAGCGCCAGCGAGGGGCCGTTCGGCACGCAAGGCCAAGGCAATCAGGGCCCAGGGCAACCAGGGCCAAGGGCTCTACAAAGGCCCGCCGAACAACGACCCGCCCAAGCAGCCATTCGTCAAGGAAGGCTTCAAGGGTCCGGATAATCCGGACAAGGGCCGGGGTCCCGACACTGGCGCGAAGGAGTTCAAAGGTCCGCTGCCCAGCGGTCAGAACCAGCCGACGTTCAAGGGGCCTCCACAAAAGCCTGTCGTGCAGGATCAGCGCCCACCCAAGCCTCCCGAACAGCACCAAGGGCGGCCTCCGGAGCAGAAGCCTAAGCCGCCGGAGCGCAAGGACGAAAAGAAGGACGACAAGAAAGGTCCTCCCGGTTCCTCGTACTGACTTGCCCGGGCGGGCCGCCTCCCTGGGGACGGCCCGCCCGCATTTCTTGCACCGGCTGGCTGCGCCCGGTATCAGGCGAGCATGCCGAAGGCCAAGTCCCGCTCTCCAGACGACCTCGACGATCTCGCCGCCCTTCTGGTGCGCATGCGCGCGGGGAGCGCCGCGCCATCTCACGCGCCGTCACTGAGCTCGAGCGGCTGTCCAGCGTGGCTCCGCGCCTGCTGGAGGTGTTCCAGCCGCATCTGGGCCATGCTCTGGTGGTCGGCTTCACGGGCCCGCCCGGCGCCGGCAAATCGACGCTCGTCAACGCCTACACGCGCCACATCCGCGCGGCTGGCAGCAGCGTCGGCATCATCGCCGTCGACCCGTCGAGCCCCATCTCAGGCGGCGCCATTCTCGGCGATCGCGTGCGCATGACGGCCACCCTCGATGACGATGGCGTGTTCATGCGCTCGCTGGCGAGCCGCGGCTATCTCGGCGGCCTGAGCCCGGCTGCCGTGCGCATCATCGATGCCCTCGACGCAGCCGGCAAGGACGTGGTGCTGCTGGAAACCGTCGGCACCGGCCAGAGCGAGATCGACGTGGCCGAGATCGCCGATGTGCGCATCGTCGTCACCGCGCCGGGCCTTGGCGACGACATCCAGGCCATGAAATCGGGCCTGCTCGAGATTGCCGACATCCTGGTCGTCAACAAGGGCGATCGCGAAGGCGCCGAACGCACTATGCAGCAATTGCTGGGCGCGTTGTCGATCAGGTCCGGCGGTCGCGGCAAGGTGCCCGTGCTGAAGACGACGGCCACCACCGGCGAAGGTGTCGCGGCACTGGCCGAGGCGGTCGCGCGCTGCAGCACGCACCAGGCCGGCAGCGATCCGCGCGAGCGACGCCGCCGTCGCGCCCGCTACCTGATTGCGCGCGCGGCGGCCGATCTCGTCGCGCAGCGCGTCAAGGCCGGCAGCACGCAGGGTGTCGACGCGCTTGCAGACCAGGTGCTGACCGGCGCGCTGTTGCCGGAGGACGCTGCCCGTCGCCTGCTCCAGGGCTGAGCCGCTAGGCACGCTCCACGCACGCCGCATAGCAGCCCGCTGCCGCGAAGTGGACGTGCAGGTATCGCGCCTCGGTGACGGCCAGCAGCCTGCCGATCGCCGTCTCCAGCTCGCGCCCGTCGATCAACTCGCAACCGGTCATCATGCCGTCGGTATCGTAGCCACGCACCGCCAGCGTGCGCTTGCGCAGCTGCTCGGGAACCTGGTTAACGGCATCGTAGGTCCGATCGCCTTTGCGCACGAAGATGGCAAAGCGCATGCGATAGGGCGAGTCGACCGGAAGATGCTCGTAGTTGACGAGCACCAGCTCATCTCCCTGCCGGGAGTCCGTGAGACTCACCCGGCAGGGATAGCCGGGCTGGCGGTCGTTGGCGATCCGGCGCACCGCGCCGTGCGCAGCCAGCTCCTCGTCCGACATTGCAAACAGATGCTCGAACTGCTCGGCCGGCAGCCCTTTGATGCGAAAGCTCATGATTGGTCCTCGTGTGCTTGGCCAACGCACCATGCGCTCGCCACACGAGGGACTCGAACCGTTTCCTGTCCCGCTGTGGAATTCCCGCGCCGCCGCGCCGATCAGACCACCGCGCCCGAGCGCAACAGCTTGTACGTAATGGAATCGATCAGCGCCTCGAAGCTGGCGTCGACGATGTTGGGCGACACACCAACCGTGAACCAGCGCTGGCCCGAGCCCTTGTCGTGGCTCTCCACCAGCACGCGCGTGATGGCCTCGGTGCCGCCCGTCAGGATGCGCACCTTGTAGTCGACCAGCTCGACGTCCCTGATGTGGCGCTGGTAGCGGCCGAGGTCCTTGCGCAGCGCCTGGTCGAGGGCGTTGACGGGGCCGTTGCCCTCCGCCACCGACCACAGCGGCTCGTCCTCGCGGGCGAGAAAGACTTTGACCGAGGCTTCCGACACCGTGACCAGCTCACCCTTGGCGTTGTGGCGCTTCTCGACCATCACGCGGAAGCTGTCGACGCGGAAGAACTCGGGCACCTCGCCCAGCAGCCGCCGCGCCAGCAGCTCGAAGGAAGCGTCCGCCCCTTCATAGGCGTAGCCCATCGCCTCGCGCGCCTTCACCTCGTCGAGCAGCCGCGCTACGCGCGGGTCGTCGCGCCCGACCGGCACGCCGAGCCGCTCCAGCTCATAGAGCAGGTTCGACTTGCCGGCCTGATCGGAGACCAGCACGCGACGCCGGTTGCCGACGCTTTCCAGGGCGACGTGCTCGTAGGTGGCCGGCTCCTTGAGAATGGCTGAGGCGTGAATGCCGGCCTTGGTGGCGAACGCCGCCTCGCCTACGTAGGGCGCCTGGCGGTTGGGCGCGCGGTTCAGGATCTCGTCGAGGACGCGGCTCGCATGCGTGAGCTTCTTGAGCTGCTCGGATGCAATCCCAATCTCGAAGCGCTCGGCGAAGTCCTTCTTCAGCAGCAGCGTCGGGATGAGGAGGTGAGGTTGGCATTGCCGCAGCGCTCGCCCAGGCCGTTGAGCGTGCCCTGGATCTGCCGCGCCCCGGCCCGCACTGCGGCCAGCGTGTTGGCGACCGCGTTCTCGGTGTCGTTGTGGGTGTGGATGCCGAGATGGGAGCCCGGCACCTGCCTGGCCACGTCGGCGACGATCTCGCCAACCTCGTGCGGCAGCGTGCCGCCGTTGGTGTCGCACAGCACCGCCCAGCGCGCGCCGGCGTCATGGGCGCACCTGGCCACATTGAGGGCGTAGTTGCGATTGGCCTTCCAGCCGTCGAAGAAGTGTTCGCAGTCGATGATCGCTTCGCGGCCTGACTTCACGACCGCTGCGACCGAATCCGCGAGCCCCTGAATATGCTCTTCGATGGTCGTGCCGAGCGCCAGGTCGACGTGATAGTCCCAGGCCTTGGCGACCAGGCAGATGGCGCCGCACCTGGCCTGCAGGATGGCCTGCAAGCCCGGATCGTTGGACACCGAGCGCCCGGCCCGCTTGGTCATGCCGAACGCGGTCAGCGTGGCGTTGTTCAGCGTGTGCTCGGTAGCGAACAGCTCGGTATCGGTGACGTTGGCGCCGGGATAGCCGCCCTCGACGTAGTCGAGGCCGAGTTCGTCCAGCATCTTGATGATCAGCCGCTTGTCCTCGAGCGAGAAGTCGACGCCCGTCGTCTGCGCGCCGTCGCGCAAGGTCGTGTCGAACAGATAAAGCCGCTCCTTAGTCATGCGCGTGCACCTTGCGGCCTGCGCGACGTCTCTTGTCTGTTCGTGCTCGGCACACCGTGCGGCGGGTAAAACCTGGAGGCACGGCGCCCGCGCGCGAACAGAACGCCACGTCGTGCCGAACAGATAGAGCCGCTCGCGAGTCATGCGCGTGCACCTCGCGGCTTGCGCGACGGCATCTTTCGTTTGTTCGTGCCCGGGCGCTCCGCGCGGCGGGGCAAAACATCGAGGCATGGCGCCTGCGCGCGAACACGGACGCTTTGGCGTGGTGTCGAAGAGTAGAGCCGCTCGCGGGTCATGAGAGTCAGAGATATCCAGGAAGCGGGCCGCGAAAAGCGCCGCGCACACCAGCACCACGCCCTTCAGGATCGGATAATAGTACGGGTGCTTGCGAAACGGCGGCCGCGCGTCGGGATCGGGATTTGTCATGACGGCGCCCTCGCAGGACGTTTCCTCCCCCTGGAGGAGGTTGAACGCCACGAACTAGAGCGCCGATCAAGACCTGGTCGCGCGCTCAACCGGCGATCTAAGTTCGATGGCGTTCCTGGTGGGGGTGGTGTTGACGCTACGGCAGCTGGCACCCCCACCCGGCGCGCCACGATCACTTGACCCTCTGGTCGCTGAATGCTGCCCGCGAAGCGATCGCGGTCGGGTCTAAGTGATGCGCGCCGCCCTCCCCCCTAGGGGGAGGAAGAGGCGACGTTTGGGGCGAAACGCTCATCGCTTTACCTCCCACGTGGTTTCGATCTCGCCGGTGGAAGAGTTCTTGGCGTCCTTGAGCTGGATGCCCATGGCCGACAGCTCGCCGCGGATGCGGTCGGCTTCCTTGAAGTTCTTGGCCTTGCGCGCGCGCGTTGCGGGCGGCGATGAGTGCCCCGACACTGAGCCTCATCGACGCTTGCAGCTTCATAGCCAACAGCAAAGTCGACTTGCTTCTCGTCGCCATAGACACCGAGGAACTGAAGGGTCGCCTTCAACTGCGCGGCGGCCTGCGCATTGCGATGCGCCGACTTGGCGACGCCATGAATGATCGACATGGCGCTGGGCGTGTTGAGATCGTCGGACAGCGCAGCGATCACCTCGGGATGCGGCTCGGCAGCGACCGGCACCTCATGCAGGAAGCTGCCGAAATCCATCAGAGTGGAACGCGCCTGCACCAGCCTGTCCACCGTCCAGTCGATGGGCTGCCTGTAGTGCGTGCCGAGCATCGCCAAACGGATCACCCGGCCGTGCCACGGCTGGCTGCCGAAGTTCCGGGTGGCCAGCAGCTCATTGATCGTCACGAAGTTGCCGAGGGACTTCGACATCTTCTCGCCCTCGACCTGCAGGAAGCCGTTGTGCATCCAGTACGTTCGCCATCACCGGCGTGCCGTGCGCGCAGCGCGATCTGCGCGACCTCGTTCTCGTGGTGCGGGAAACACGAGGTCGATGCCGCCGCCGTGGATGTCGAAGGTCTCGCCGAGCAGCGCGCCGGCCATCGCCGAGCACTCGATGTGCCAGCCGGGCCGGCCTGTGCGTCTTGATACCGCAGGGCGACGGCCAGGCCGGCTCGCCGGGCTTGGACGGCTTCCACAGCACGAAGTCCATCGGCCCCTTCTTGTAGGGCGCAACATCCACGCGCGCGCCGGCCTCCATCTCCTCGAGCGCTGCGATTGGCGAGGCGGCCGTAGTCCGGCATGGAGGCGACATCGAACAGCACGTGCTCCTCGGCCACATAGGCGTGGCCCCTGAGCGACGAGCGCCTCGATCAGCCGCACCATGTCCTCGGCCTTGTCGGTGCGGCGGATGTACTCGGTGGCGCGCGGCTCGATGCGTCGGCGGCAAGCACGCCGAGCGCGGCGATGTCGCTCGTGGAACTGCCGGGTCGGTGGCCTCGGTGACCTTGCGGATCGCTTCGTTCAGCGGCAGGCTCGGATGCTGCTCGGCCGCGCGCGCGTTGATCTTGTCGTCGACGTCGGTGATGTTGCGCGCGTAGGTGACGTGATCGGCGCCGTAGATGTGGCGCAGCAGCCGGAACAGCACGTCGAACACGATCACCGGCCGCGCGTTGCCGATGTGGGCGTAGTCGTAGACGGTCGGCCCGCACACGTACATGCGCACGTTGCCGGGATCGATGGGCTGGAACGGCTCCTTCCTGCGCGTCAGCGTGTTGTAGAGCGTGAGTGTCACAACGGTCCCCTCAAAACACTGGCCTCGCCGCTGGCGGGCGTTTCTCTGTCTCGAGGAGGGCAAAGAAGCGGGGCCGCGCCAGCCGGTGGCTAGCTCGTTGCAATAATGCCGCACCAGATGTTGACGGCGGGTGTGCACAGGCCCTGCATGGCGCGCCTTATCGGCGGTTTGCCGGCCAACGTCAAGGCGACGGATATCGGCCGGGGCGCGATTGACCCCCTGCCGCAACAATCCCATAATCGCGCGCGGAAAGTTCTCGAGAATCAGCGCCGAAGGGCGCTCCGGGAAGCGTGGGATTTTCCACATGCGCAGGGATCAGCAAATGGATCGGGGCAGGGCCACCGCTCCGAGCGGGCCATCCGACTGCTCGCAATCGCGGGTGCCATGGCGGCTGCGCTCAGCTTCTCGTTCGCCGATGCATTTGCGCAGGGCTGGTGGCCCTGGTCGCAGCAGGAGCCGAGGCCGCGTGAGCCCATGCGGCCGGAGGGTCCCGGTGCGCCGGGCGGGCCCGGCGGACCAGCTGGGCCAGGTCAGGCACCCTACCAGCAGGGCCCTAACCAGAACCAGGGACAGCAGCCGGGCTTCGGGCCGCGCGCAGTCCAACAGCATGCTGCCAACAGCTCGAGCAACGGCTGGTCGCCGAGACGCAAGGCGGCGCACAGAGCCGCGACCAGCTGCCCAGGATCGAGAGCGATATGCGCACGCTCGATCGCAACTACCAGCAGGCCCAGGCCGGACTCAAGCCGCGGCGACTGCTACGACCAGTTCCTCTTCACCAAAACGCTGCGCAACACGCCGCGCTGCGTCCAGATGTACAATGAGGTGGAGAACATCAAGCGGCAGCTCGCCGATCTCGACGCGCCAGCGCCGCCAGATCATGGGCACGCGCGATCGCTCCTTCCAGGACGACATCATCCGCGAGCTGGCCCGCAACGGCTGCGGGCGGCCAGTATTCGCAGGAGGCGCGCCGGCGCGACTCCGCAAAAACCCGTTCTCGATGCTGTGGGGCGAGGAGTCGTCCGAGCCTCCGCGGCGGCGGCAACCAGTTCGGCAACCTGCCGTTTGCCACCTACCGCACGGTGTGCGTGCGCCTGTGCGACGGCTACTACTTCCCCGGTCAGCTTCTCGACGCTGCCCAACCACTTCCAGCGCGATTCGGAGCTTTGCCAGTCGCAGTGCGCGGCGCCCGCCGATCTCTACTACCACCAGAACCCCGGCGGGTGCGGTGGAGCAGATGGTGTCGGCCAACACGCAGCAGCCCTATACCAGCCTGAAGACCGCTTGGCGCTACCGCAAGGAGTTCGTGCAGGGCTGCTCGTGCAAGGAGGCGGAGTACAATCCGCAGCAGACCGGCGATCGCAAGGCCGAGGCCCCGGCCACGCCCGTCGGCAAAGGCTCGACGGCGCGCCTCGACCCACGTTAGGGCAGATTCATGTTTGGGGTGGCAGCTGAGCGCTTCCATCCGCAGCGGTCTCGCAATAGGGTCGCTCAGCCTTCACCGAGCTTGTGCGCAATGCCGCTGCCCGACGAGAGCCGTGTATGACGCCGACTGCCGAAACCGTCGGCTCCGACCGCGATTGCGCGCCTGATCGAGGTTGCGCCGATCGGCATCGACGATTTCTCGGCCCTGCGCTACCTGTACGCCAAATCGCTGATCGCGCAGACGGCAGCCGCGGTCTCGGACGAGCAGGCTGCCGCGCTGATCCGCCTGATCTACTCGCCCTACTACACCGACCTGGTGATGGACGAGGAGGTGATCGGCGCCTGGCTCGACGGCGAGCTGGTTGGCTCCGCGGCCTGGCATCCCGGCCGCGAGCCCGCCGGTGTCGCACGCATCGGCCCCGTCTTCGTGCGCCATCCTCGCTTTCGGCATCGGCCGCCTGCTGCTGGGCGAGGTGGAGACGCGCGCGCAACGCTCGGGCTTCCGGCAGTTCGCGACTTGGTCCACGATCGAGGCCGTGCCGTTCTTCGAGCGGCATGGCTACCAAGTCACCTCGCGCGGTGCCAAGGCCTTTGCGCCGAGGCCACATGCTGCCGGTGACCTTCCTGCGCAAGGACGTAGCGTAGCCTGACGCGCTCCGCCCCGTGCTGAGCCTGTCGAAGCCGCTTGATCCATACGCGGCCCGTCTTCCAACAGGCTCGTCCTCGACAGGCTCAGGACTGGCGGGTTGTTTTCCTCACGTACCGGAGCGCGTGGCGATGATCGCACCCAGCACCATCAGACCGCACGCCGCTGCCAAAACCCAGGTCGGCGCGGCAAGGCCAAGGCGCGACCAGCAGCACGGTCGAGACGATCGGCGACGCGTACGACAGCACGCCAAGCAGCGACACATCGCCGTTCTTCATGCCGATGTCCCACAGCAGGAAGGCAGCCCCCACCGGCCCGAGACCAAGGCCCGCCAAAGCCAGCCAGGCCGTCACACCGTCAGGCCAAATCCACTGCTCGAACAGCCGGCTGCAGAGGAGCGCGAGCGCCGAGGTCGCCAGGCACGACACCGCGATGCTCTCGCTCGGCACGGCTGCCAACAGCCGCGAGGCCACCGAATAGCTCGACCAGACCAGCGCACAGCCGAACGCCAGAGAAAAGCCGATCATGGCGCGCGCATCGGTGCCGTGCCGGCACCAAGCTTCGGCCACACCAGCAGCGACGCCGCCGAGCAGGTCCAGTAGCGCGCCGAGAACGTGGTCGCCACGCAGCCGATTGCCCGGCAGCAGCCCGGAGAACAGCTACGATGAACAGCGCCCACAGCGAGCAGATCAGCTGCGCCTCGGCCGGCGGCGCCAGGCGCAATGCCGCGAAGTAGAGCGTGGTGATAGCCGAACAGTCCGTAGACACCGAGCGCCAGCGAAGCCCGCGTCAGGGCGCATCAGGCGTCCGCGCCCGCGCGCAAGCGCCGCCAGGAGCCACCACGCTGCCACCGATCGCAAAAGTGATCGCCGTGGTCTCGCAAGGGCGGGATGACGCCCGTCAGCACGGTCAGGGTGGCCAGCGTCGCCCACAGCAGGATCGCGCCCGCCCCCAGTATCGTGGCCAAACCCGGTGACACGCGTTCCCCGCTCCCCTGCCCTGCGCTAGCGTGGTGCCTCGCCATTGCCGACCAACATTGCGGCTCGGGATGGCGCCGGCACAGTGCGAGATAAACACCACACAAAATCTATGGACTTCCTAGTGTCCTTCAGATGCGCAAATACCGAGATGAGCGCGCGGCAAGGTGATCGGTATTTGCGGATCCGACACTAGGGCCTCATCTGCCGCGTTGCACAAATCCGGCCGCAAGCCCTAATGTCCCGCCATGCCGGATGCAATCACCGATACGCTGAAAATCGCGCTGGCCCAGCTCAACCCTGTGGTCGGCGACCTCGCCGGCAATGCCGAGCAAGCTGCGCAAGGCGCGCGCCGCAGCGCCGCTGCGCGGGTGCCGACCTCGTGGTCTGCTGCCGAGCTGTTCATCACCGGCTATCCGCCCGAGGACCTCGTGCGCAAGCCGGCCTTTGCCGCGGCGGCGCGCGCGGCGATCGAGGCGCTGGCGGCCGAGACCGGCCGACGGCGGCCCGGGCGTGATGGTCGGCACCATCTGGGCCGAGGACGGCAAGCTCTACAACTGCGGCGGCGCTGCTGGACGGCGGCCGCGTCGCAGGGCGTGCGCTTCAAGGTCGACCTGCCCAACTACGGCGTGTTCGACGAGAAGCGCGTGTTCGACATCAGGGCCCATGCCGGGGCCGGTCAGCTTCCGCGGCGTGCGCATCGGCGTGCCGATCTGCGAGGACATCTGGCAGGAGCGAGGTGTGCGAGTGCCTGCAGGAGACGGGCTCGGAGTTGCTCGATCTCGCCCAACGGCTCGCCCGTTCGACTGGCCCAAGCCCGATCTGCGCATGAACGTGGCCGTGGCGCGCGTGACGGAGACCGGCCTGCCGCTGCTCTACGTCAACCAGGTCGGCGGCCAGGACGAGCTGGTGTTCGACGGCGCCTCCTTCGTGCTCAACGCCGATCGCCGGCCTTGCCGTGCAGCTGCCGGCCTGGGAGGAGGCGGTCACGCGTCGTCGAGCATGCGGCGCACGGGCGGCGGCTGGCGCTGCGAGCCGGGCCGAGCGCGCGTGCATCGAGGAGCATCGATGCGGCCGCCTACCACGCCTGCGTGCTGGGCCTGCGCGACTACGTCGACAAGAACGGCTTTCCGGGCGTCGTGCATGGGCCTCTCGGGCGGCATCGATTCGGCGCTCGTGCGCCGCGCATGTCGGCGGATGCGCTGGGCGCCGAGCGCGTGCACTGCGTGATGCTGCCCTACCGCTACACCTCCAACGTCAGCCTGTCGCGACGCGGCCGACTGCGCCAAGGCGCTGGGCGTGCGCTACGACATCGTGCCGATCGCCGAGCCGGTCGAAGGCTTCCGGCCAGGCGCTCGGCAAGATGTTCGCGGGCCGCTCGCCCGACATCACCGAGGAGAACATCCAGTCCGCGTGCGCGGCACGGCGCTGATGGCCATCTCCAACAAGTTCGGCGGCATGGTGGTGACGACCGGCAACAAGAGCGAGATGTCGGTCGGCTACGCCACGCATCTACGGCGACATGAACGGCGGCTTCAATCCGATCAAGGACCTCTACAAGATGGAGGTCTACCGCCTCTGCGCGCTGGCGCAACGCGCATGTGCCCAAGGGCGGCAAGGGACCGGGCGGCGTGGTGATCCCCGAGAACATCATCACCCGGCCGCCGACCGCCGAGCTGCGCGAGAACCAGACCGACCAGGACTCGCTGCCTCCCTACGAGGTGCTGGACGACATCCTGCGCCTGCCTGGTCGAGCAGCGAGATGCCGCTCGCCGACATCGTCGCGCGCGGCCACGCGCCGGAGATCGTCAAGAAGGTCGAGCGGCTGCTCTACATCGCCGAGTACAAGCGCCGGCAGGCGGCGCCCGGGCGTGAAGATCTCCGCGCGCAACTTCGGCCGCGACCGCCTACCCATTACCAACAAGTTCCGCGAACCAATCTGAGGAGCCGACGGCCTGACGGATCAGGCGGTGGCACAGCGCCGACCGCCGCCCCTGCACCGGCCGCACCGGATAACGACGCCTACCGCTGTCCCGCGGCTGGCTCTGCCGAATCTCTCAGCGCGCTGCGTCTCGGGGTTGATCATGCCGGCCGGAGATGATGATCTTGGCGGCATCCTCCACGCTCATGCGCACCGGCACCACGATCCTTGCGCGGCACGAAGCACACGAAGCCGGTCGGCGGCAGCATGCCGGTCGGCATGAACACGCTGATGAAGTCTTCGCCGCCGCACTGCCTTGGCGGAAATCTCGGCAGTGCCGCCTCGCCGGTGACGAACACGATCGACCAGATGCCCTTGGACGGAAACTCGATCAGCGCCACCTTCTGGAAGTCCTGGCCCGGCGCGTGGCGGCGGTCACCACGGACTCGAAGATCTGCTTCAGGCCGCGGTAGACGTTGCGCACGATCGGCGTACGCCCCAGCATCATCTCGCCGGCGCTGATCGGCGAGCGCCCCAGCACGGATTGGCGGCCAGCGCGCCGATCAGCGTGAGGCCGAATGATCGCGAAGATCAGCCCGACGCCGGAATGGGAAAGGGCACGTGCGTGTCGGGGTTGTAGAAGCGCGGCATATGCGGCTTCACCCACGCGTCGACGATGGTGATGAAGTACCAGGCGATGTAGAGCGTGATGGCGACCGGTCCGACCACCACCAGGCCGGTCAGGAAATAGTTGCGCAGGCGCCAGCCGAGGTGCCGCGAGCTCGGGCGGCGCCTCGGAGCGCCAGTTTCGCCAGCTCCGCCGAGGTCGTGGGCCTCGCCTCTGCCGGGCCCGAACTCATCGAGCTTCTCATCGTGCATGAAGACGACCACCCGCTGTGCCTACCCGCGCCCCGCGCAACCGCACGAGAGAGGTAGCCTCCATTCTATGCCCATTGTCATATGTTTGAGTCGAGGCAAGGCCGATCGGCTAGCCTTCGCCCAAGGGCGAAGTGGCTAAAACGAGGGCATTCCTAACTGTACGTAACT
>ERZ1370068.3159-contig-228_pt1 | contig 25267 bp, 34 predicted proteins | sample MGYA00561227_ERZ1370068 | MGnify/ENA primary metagenome ERZ1370068 (study PRJEB38410, sample SAMEA6850437) | metagenome | study: Metagenomic assessment of the ecological functions of the soil: analysis of the soil microbiota associated with the...
CTGAGGACTATCCGGTCGCTGATCCCGCCCGGCGGCCGTGTCGACACGTCGCGGTGCCTGCGATCCTGGCCGCTCACAACTGGGCGCCGAAGACCGAGCGATACCGCAAGGTCGAGCATTTCGTGAAAATATTCTTTGATCGCCCGGAAATCGCTGCAGCAGCCTCCGTTCCATCCGGAAGTGAGGGAAGTGGTGTTGAGTGCGCCCCTTGAAGGATGGACGCGCTTCCCGGCGGCCCAGGAATGGCTCGACAGGAATGCCACCGTTGGGGGGTGTCGGTGTGGACACGCGCCAGAGGTTCGAGCAGTTCATGGGCGCGGCAGGCTCGTGATATTGGCGGGTGACAAGCGGCCAGGCGGTAGAGGGATGACACGGCGCTGTACCAGCAATTCTCAGCGGGAAGAAAGCCAGCCGGGCGCTGGAAGCCGTTGAGCGCGATGACTTCGGATCGTCATCCCGCTCTATCTTTGATTTGAGCATGACCTTCTTGGAAAACCGGGTATCCACTTTCCGATCATGCTCTAGGGCTGCTTCCTGCTTCGCCACGCCGGGCGCGTCAAAAAAGCGCGATCTCCAGGGAGTACCCAGCGGAGCGCCGCCTCCTTTGCGGAAGGCACCTTTGAATGAGCGCAGGCTTCGGGCCTCACGCCGCGGCGTTCGGAAAGCGGTAGCTCTTGAACTGGTCGCGCAGCGCGGTCTTCAGTGATCTTGCCGGTGCGCGGTGTGCGGGATGCCGTCGACTGAAGGCGACGTCGTCGGGCATCCACCATTTGCCATCTTGCCGTCCATGAATTTCGAGGATCCGTCCTCGCGCGTCGCGCTCTGGCCCTTGCTTGAGCTGCGACGATCAGCAGCGGCCGCTCGTCCCATTTCGGATGATAGACGCCGATCACGGCGGCTTCGCGCGACCGCGGATGGGCCGACCGCGAGGTTCTCCAGGTCGATCGAGGAAATCCATTCGCCGCCGGACTTGATCACGTCCTTGGAGCGGTCGGTGATCTGCATGTAGCCGTGCGGGTCGATGGTCGCGACGTCGCCGGTGTCGAAGAAGCCCTTCGTCGTCGAGGATATTGCCGTGTCGACCGTGAAATAGGCCTTGGCGACCGCAGGCCCGGCCACCTTGAGCCGGCCGAAGCGTCTTGCCGTCCCACGGCAGTTCCTTGCCGGCAGTCGTCGGTGATCTTCATCTCGACGCCGAACGGCGGGTAGCCCTGCGTCTGCAGGACGTCGAGCCGCTCGTCGCCGGTAGAGCTTCGGCAGAATCGGCGGCTTGAGCGCGGCAGATGCGTGCCGATCGGGCTCATCTCGGTCATGCCCCAGGCGTGGCGCGACGCCGACGCCCATGTCGCTCGAACGTCTTGATCATCGAGCGCGGCATCGCCGAGCCGCCGCATCACCACGCGTCGCAGGTGGCGGCAGCTTCAGATTGCCGGCTGCCATGTGGTTGAGCAGCATCAGCCACACGGTCGGCACGCCGGCGGTGTGCGTGACCTTCTCGGTGTCGAGCAGTTCGTAGACCGAGGCGCCGTCGAGCTTGGCGCCGCGGCATCACCAGCTTGGTGCCCATCGAGGGCGCGGAGAACGCGATGCCCCAGCTGTTGGCATGGAACAACGGCACCACCGGCAGCATTGTGTCGGCGGCGCTGGTGCCGAGCGCGTCGACAGTGTTGGCCATCAGCGCGTGCAGCACGTTGGAGCGGTGCGAATACAACACGCCTTTGGGATCGCCCGTGGTGCCCGGAGGTGTAGCACATGCGCGGCTGCGGTATTTTCGTCAAAGATCCTTCCACTTGAACTTGCCGTCGGCTTCGGCGATCCAGTCCTCGTAGGCGACCGCGTTCTTCAGCGTGGTCTGCGGCATGTGCGCCTTGTCGGTCAGCACGATGTAGCGTTCGACGCTCGGCAGGCTGGCGGCGATCTTTTCCAGGATCGGCACGAAGGTGATGTCGATCATCACCACGCGGTCCTGCGCGTGGTTGATGATCCAGGCGATCTGGTCGGGGAACAGCCGCGGATTGACGGTGTGGCAGATCGCGCCGATGCCCATGATGCCGTACCAGGCTTCGAGATGGCGCCAGGTGTTCCAGGCGATGGTGGCGACGCGGTCACCGAGCTTGATGCCGTCGCGGTCCAGCCGTTGCGATACTTTCAGTGCGCGTGCATGAATTTCGGCGTAATTGGTGCGATGAATGGGACCTTCGACCGACCGCAGTGACGACTTCTTGCGTGCCGTGATACTTCGCCGCGTGTTCGATAATCCGGATGGCACAGCAAAGCGCCAGTCTTGCATCAATCCGAGCATACGCACTTCCCTCCGATGGTCTTGTTCGTTGCCGCACGATCCGCCGACTATACGGGCGGATCGGGGTTGGGTTCATGGAATTGACATGAACTTTACCGCGGCAGAAGGCAAGCCGGAAATGGGCTACATGGCGCCTTTTCGCCGCATCGAACCGGCAATGGTTACCGTTGCACGCGGTGGCGCTGCTGCTTTGGCATGCCAACCGGGCCGCGCGGTGGCGGCGAAAGCGTCCCGCCCGGCGCCGTGGGGCGACCTGTTCAGTGGATACGTCCCGCCACGGGGAGCGTTGCGGGCAACGGCGCGCCACGCGGCGGTCGCCGCTGCCAAAGCCGCGCGCCGGCCGAGGCCCCTTCGGCCGAGCGCAGACAAGCCAGACAAGGAGGCAGCAGGCTCTCCCGAACGGCAAGCCCGGCCAGCAGGCCGCTGCCGGCACCGCAGCCCGACGCCGCAGCCATCGGCCTGCCGGCTGGCGCTGACCGACGCCATCGCCATTGCGCCCAGCATCCCCGACATCAAGGGCGCCGGCGGCTGCGGGGGCGAGGATCTGGTGCGGCTGGAGGCGATCGTGCTGCCGGACAAGCGGCAGGTTTCGGTGAAGCCGGCGGCGATCCTGCGCTGTCCCGATGGCGTGCCGCGCTGGCCGAATGGATCCGCAGCGATATCGCGCCGCTGGCGGAGCGCCTCGGCACAGCGCCGTCTCCGATCTCGACAGTTTCGACTTTCGTTCGAATGCCGCGGCCGCAACCGCGTCGTCGGCGCAAAGCTTTCCGAACACGGCCGCGCCAATGCGCGTCGACGTCCGCGCCTTCGTTCGCCGACGGCACGCTACGATCTCGCTGACCGACCGCACCGTGCCGCGGGATTGCGCGAGAACGTGCTGCATTCACGCCTGCACGCGGTTCTCGACGGTGCTTCGGGCCCGGGCTTCGGACGGGTACCACGAGGACCACATCCATCTCGACCTGATGGAACGGCCGCAACAATTACCGGATCTGCCAGTGGGACGTGTGGGACCCGGCTGCCGCAGAGTAGCGCCGCTATTGCCGGCCGAGCGGCTCGGACGAAGCGCCGCCGCGCGAAGTCGCCGCCGCGCCGACGCGACGAAATCGGATGCGAATCGACGGTGCCATGTCATGCCGACCAGACTGCGTGGAAATCGAACGCCGAAAGACGCGGATGAGGCCGAGCCGCCGCGCGAGGAGAAGCCTGCAAAGAAAAAGCGCCGGCAAAACCGGCGCTCTTGATCTGATCGGCTGCGGAGTAATCCGGCGTCGGTTATCGCGGCCATCGGGCCGCTCTGGCCGCCGCCCCGCAGCGCCATCTTGGAATTGTAACGGCGAGTCGCCCTGCTTGGGGCGAGCACGACGACAACCGTACCCTGCTTCACCCGGCTGTAGAGATCGATGACGTCCTCGTTGGTCATGCGGATGCAGCCCGACGAGATCGAGGCGCCGATATATTCCGGCTGGTTGGTGCCGTGGATGCGGAACAGCGTGTCCTTGTTGCCCTGGTACGAGATAGAGCGCGCGGGCGCCGAGCGGATTGTCGACGCCGCCGGGCACCGAGGCAGGCAGGCCTTCGATGCGCTTGTGAATGTCTGGCGGTGGGCGTCCATTTCGGCCATTCGGCCATGTTGCCGACCTTGGCAATGCCGGAGAACGCGAGGGCTTCCTCGCCGACGGTGACGCCGTAGCGGATCGCCTTGCCGCCGTCCTGGACCAGATAGAGGTAGTGATTGTCGGAATCGACGACGATGGTGCCGGCCAGTTCCTTGCGGTGATAGTCGACAATGGCGCGGCGGAACGGCTCCGCCGGCGCACCGCGGCAGTAGCGCGCCTTGGCGAGCCGGGCCTTGTCGCTCGGCTTGGGAGTGTGGCTTCAGGGGCGGCCTGATAGGTGGTCGCCGGGCATGCAACCAGACAACGCAAGGCCGGCGGCGAGCAGCCCCGAAGATTACTTTCAGCGACGACATGGCACGCACTTCCAATCGAAAATCCGGCGTTCACAGCAACAATGCTGCGCCTCAAACGCGACGATCCCGTTAAGCGCAGTATCCGCAAAAACCGGTCACTATGCCAGCGTTTGCGCGTCTCGTTTCGGCGCTGCGGAAGCGCGGCCGTGGCTTTATGCCGCAAATCTTGCGACTTCCGGTTGATTTTTCAGGCAGGGGTTTACGCCGAGGCCGAAGTGCGCGCCTGCGCGCGCCACTCTCACTGCCACAATATGGATCGCCGGTTAGTCCGCGGGTCGCGAAGCGCTTGCCAGAATCGGGTTTAGTGCGCGCTGGTGCCGGCAGCGTTTTCGGGCGAAGTGGGTGCCGGTCCGCGTCCAGGAAACGCGTCAAACACGAGATTGCCGCCCAGTTCCGGAGTTGCCCATGCTTTTCGGTGCTTGTTCCCTCCGAATCCTCCCTGAAAAAGCGTTCCCGCCGCGGCGATCCGGCGGCTGCGCCGGACGAATGCGGTCTGGATCGACCTCGTTGAACCCGACGATGGAAGGAGGACCGCGCGGTCCAGCGAGCTGGCCGGATCGCGGTGCCGACCCGGGAGGACATGCAGGAAATCGAGATTTCCAGCCGGCTCTATATCGAGAACGGCGCCCGCTACATGACGGCGACGCTGATGTGCCAGTCCGACACCGATATGCCGAGAACCACGGCGGTCACCTTCATCCTGGCCGGTCACCGCCTGGTGACGGTGCGCTACGACGATGCCGAAGCCGTTCGCGCTGGTCGAGCACAAGCTGGCGCGCGCCTGCGCGCCGGGCATCATCCGGCGAAATGGTGCTGATGGAACTGCTGGACGCGGTGATCGACCGCTGCGCCGACATTCTGGAGCGCGCCGGCGCCGAGATCGATCAGGTCTCCACGACATCTTCGAGCCGGAAAGCGAGCGCCACGGCCACGCCAAGCGATATTCCGCAGATCCTGATCGCGATCGGGCGCAAGGGCGATCTGACCTCGAAGGTGCGCGAAAGCCTGGTCTCGATCGGCCGCGTCGTCACCTTCCTGTCGGCGGTGGTGGAAGGCATCAAATGGTCCAAGGACATGCGCGAGCAGCTCAAGACCATGCAGCGCGACGTCGTCTCGCTGACCGACCACTCGTCCTATCTCTCCAACAAGATCACCTTCGTGCTCGACGCCATGCTCGGCGTCGTCAATCTCGAGCAGAACAACATCATCAAGCTGTTCTCGGTGATGGCGGTGGTGCTGATGCCGCCGACGCTGATCGCCTCGATCTACGGCATGAACTTCAAGGTGATGCCGGAGCTCGAATGGGCGCACGGCTATCCGATGGCGCTGGTCATGATGCTCAGCGGCAGCGGTGCTGCCGTACTTTCTCTTCAGGTGGAAGAAGTGGCTGTAGACAGCGGTGTCCAGCACGTGCGAAGATCGACTCAACTCCACCGCTAAAATTTGAGCGGTGCGCTGAACGAATGATCGAAACTTGTCTGCGATAACGCGTGTCTCAAGCCGCGAGGATCACCATGGTTGAGAAACTCATAACGTCGCCACGCAACGTCATCGATCTTGCGCGCTATCAGCAGGGCCGCGTCGTTGGCAAGGCGCAGGCGTTCTCGACGCGGCTTTGCCGGCACTGCGGTGCTGCGCTGGCGGACGGCGAGAACGAGGACGAAGTGCTCGAGCACGTTCAATGTCGATCGCGTCTGCCGCTGCGCGACGGCGCAGCGCAAAGTTTACGCGGAGTGAAGGCGGCGCCGTCGACGTCACGTGCAGGGCAAGACGCGCAAGTCGCAAGCCGTGCCCAATCCCGACGATCTCAGCCGCGAGCGGATGGTGGGTATCGCTTCGCTCTGCCCATCCTACGAGATGCTGATCGTCAGACGCCACGCTAAACGTGCTGGCCGCCGTTGATGTGGATCTCGGCGCCGTTCACGTATGAACTGCGTTTCCGTGCACAGCACATAGATGATCTTCGCGACCTCGTCCGGCGTGCCGAGCCGATGCATCGGGATCTGCTGCTCGACGATCTTCTCGGTGCCCGGCGACAGGATCGCAGGTGTCGATCTCGCCCGGCGCGATCGCGTTGACGCGGACGCCGACGCGGCCGAAATCGGACGCCATCTCCCGCGTCAGCGACGCCAGCGCCGCCTTCGAGGTCGCATAGGCGACGCCTGCGAACGGATGGACGCGGGAGCCCGCGATCGAGGTGACGTTCACCACCGAGCCCTTGGCCGCGCTTCAATTCCTCGATCAGGCCGCGCGCCATCATGATCGGCGCGAAGAAGTTGACGCGAAACACGTGGCTCCAGGTCTCGATATCGGTGTCCATGGTGCCGCAGCCGCCTGCCGCCATCGCGCCTTCGGCGAGATCGCGGCGTTGTTGACCAGCGCGTGCAGTTCGTCGTTCTCCAGCCGGCTGCGGATCTCGGAGATCGCGCGCGTGGTGTCGTCGTGGTCGGCGAGGTCGACCTCGATGTGATCCTCGGGACCCGCGCCCCACGGGCACACTTCCGGAAAGGCATGCCGCGAGCAGGTGATGACGCGCCAGCCGGCCGAGGAGAAGCCGGATCGCGGTGGCGTGGCCGATGCCGCGACTGGCACCGGTCAAGAAGCAGCGTGCGCCGCGGCGCGTTGGATGAAGAGGGCATGCAGGTCTTTCAGCTTTGAACTGGTCTAGGCGCGTTCGGACGTCAGGGATAGAGCCGCACCTTCGACCAGGCCTGCACCGGCCCGTCGCGGCGGAATTCGATGCGGTCGTGCAGCCGGAACGGGCGGTCGTGCCAGAACTCGAAGCGAACAGGCGCGAATGCGCCAGCCGCTCCATCCTGGCGGACGCGGCACCTCGCCGATGATGTGTTTGGCGGCGACCAGCGCGATCGCCTGCTCGAAGGCAAACCGGCTCTCCAGCGGCTGCGACTGCTTGCTGGCCCAGGCGCCGATCTGCGCCTGCTTCGGCCGCGTGGCGAAATAGGCGTCGGCTTCCGCCTCCGTCACCGGCGTCACCGTTGCCGCGGATGCGGACCTGCCGGCGCAGCGACTTCCAGTGAAATAGTAAAGCGGCCTTAGGATTTGCGGCGAGTTCGCGGCCCTTTGCGCTGGCGATGTGGCTGTAGAACACGAAACCATCGGCGTCATAGCCCTTCATCAGCACCATGCGGACGTCCGGCAGCCCGTCAGGGTCGACGGTCGCCAGCGCCATGGCGTTGGGATCGTTCGGCTCGGACTTCACGGCTTCCGCAAACCACTCGCCGAACAGCGCAAACGGCTCCTCGGCGGCGGTAAAATCACCCGATGTTAACGGTGTCGGGTGTTTGATGGAGGTCGTGTCCGTCATGTCAGGAGTCCCAGTATTGCGTTCACCCGCGTCCCAGAGCGCGTTGCAGCCCGATACGGGCTCGCCCTATATAGGACATGGGCGACGCGTTGGCCTATCGGCGATCCGGCCGGCGGGCGCGGTGATGACATTGATTCTAATCGGCATCGGCTCCGAGCGGCTGCAGCCTGTCGCGGTCCGATGCCGCCTTCGCCAGGATGGACGACAGCGATCTGACGGGCTCGCTCGGCGCAGCCCGGGCGAAGCCGTCGGTGCCGACCGAGAGCGATCTGGCCTTTGCCCGCAACGCCGCCTCCGACGTGCTGACCAAGGGCGACAAGGATTCCAGCCAGCCCTGGGAAAACCCGGAGACCGGCGCGCGGGGATCGGTGACGCCGCTGGCGCAGGCCTACAATTCGCGGAAGACGGGCGCACCTGCCGCGATTTCCTGGCAAGCTATGTCAACGGCCGAACCGAAAGCTGGCTGCAGGGCGCCGCCTGCCAGGCCGGCCATGGACGGTGGGAAATTCATACTCTGAAGCCTTGGCGGTGCTAGATTCCAGCGCCATTGGGGCAGTTGCAAAAATGCCACGGACTCCCCAGATGAAGCGGAGAGCGGGGCGGATGGCTCCAGGATTCAAGAGTCTGATTTCCCAGTTAAGGAGACGTGACGGATGCGCGACCCCTATGAGGTCTTGGGGTGCAGCGGGGCGCCAGCGCTGCGGCGATCAAGAGCGCCTATCGCAAGCTCGCCAAGAAGCACCACCCCGACAACAACAAGAACGATCCGAAGTCTGCCGCGCGCTTTGCCGAGATCAACTCGGCCAACGAGATCATCGGCGACGAGGACAAGCGCAAGCAGTTCGACCGCGGCGAGATCGACGCCGAGGGCAAGCCGCGCTTCCAGGGCTTTCCGGGCGGCGACCCGCGCGGCCGCGGCCGGCGGCCGGGCGGGTTCGGAGTCCTACACGTTCCGCACCGGCGGCGGTCCCGGCGGCATGGGCGGTGGCGGGTTTCGAGGACATCCTCAACAGCATGTTCGGTGGCGCTGCCGCCCGCGGCGGGGCAGGGCCGGCGCAGGGCAGGTCCATTTGAATTCGAGACCGGCGGGAGTCGGTCTCGATCTCGACCTCAACGTCGCCATGACGGTGACGCTGGAGGAGGCGGTCAAGGGCGGCGAAAAGCGCGTCCGCCTGCCGACCGGCAAGGAACTCAACGTCAAGATTCCGGCCGGTGTCGCGAGCGGCCAGCAGATCCGGCTGAAGGGGCAGGGCGAGACCGCGGCCGGGCACCCGCCCGGCGATCTCCTGATCACGGTGAACATTGCGCCGCACGCGTTCTTCAAGCGTCGACGGCAGCGACCTGCGCCTCGATCTGCCGATCACGCTTTATGAGGCTGTGCTGGGCGGCAAGGTGCGGGTGCCGACGCTTGGCAGCGCGGTCGAGCTGTCGATCCCGAAGAACACTTCGAGCGGCCGCACCTTCCGGCTCAAGGGCAAGGGTATGCCAACAAGACGGGCGGCGCGGGCGACCTCTATCGTCACCACCCGAATCATCCTGCCCGACGGGAACGATGCCGAACTGGAGGCATTGATGCAGAAGTGGCGCGAACAACACCCCTATAATCCGCGCAGCGACCTCGGTTAGTCGCTGCTTCGCAGCGGATGCGCGTACGAACGAAGGCAAGGGACCCGGGCACGCATGCCCTCCACAGGACCCGTAAGACAGGACCCTAAAAACAGGACCCTTGCAAAAACAAGAAAGAGCGGCCTCGACAGGGGACCAGCGCGGTACCCAAAATCCCAATCGAGGCCGCCTGCGCCGATCGGCGGATCGAACGCGCATCATTTTCGCGTGAGCATCCGGTGCGATAATGAGACGCGCTGGTGACTCGATTCAAGATTTTCGATGTCGGAATTTGGACGCGGAGCGTGGCGGGGCTCACCCGCCGCTTTTCTCCATCTGGTCGTACACGGCCTGGGCGATCTGGGTCAGTCGGGAGCGGTCGCTGCCGCCGCTGACGACACTAGCCGACGCCGCGGTCGGCCCAGAACAGCGCGCTCTCGTTGCCTTGCGCCGCGTAGCGCATCTGGTGGTCTCGGCCTGCGCCTTCGCGCTGTAGATCGTGAAGCGCTCGCCGGTGGCGCTCTCATACATCAGGAATGACGCGGGTCCCGTCGGAGCCCGGCAACAGGCGTCCGCCAACCAGCTTCAATCCGGCCGCCGCCAGTTCGGGCGCGCGGACGTCCCAGCCGCAGCGCTTGGTCAGCCAGGTTTGCAGATGGGCGCGCTCGCTGCCGGGCACCTCGACGGGGTGACGAACCTCGACCACATACAGCCGGTGCGCGTCCATCGCGTCCACCGTGAAACTCTGGAACGGCGAAGGGGCGGCGGAGGCGCCAGCGCGCCATCCAGCCGACGCCGCCGCCGGCGATGAAGGCCGCAAGCATGGCGGCCGCCGCGCCGTAGAACCAGCGCCGTGGCCGACCGCTCCAGCCGCTCGATCTCGAGCCGCTTCGGCACCGCCTCCTCGGCCACCGAGATCGTAGCGCGAATGCAGCGCGTCTGCCATCGCGCGCCACGACTGCACCCGCGCGGCATCGTCGGGATGCAACGACAGCCACGCCTCGACGTCACTGCGGCGCTCGGTCGGCAACTCGTTGTCGACGTAGGCGTGCAGCTCGTCCTCGGTGACGGGAATTTTCGGTTGGGTCATTGTCGTCGTCTCTGCCTAATGCCTGATTGAAAATGGATGAAACTGAACTTTCACGCCATGGATATCGCCTGCCACTATCATTGCCGTCATTTGACCCGCCGCAGTGCGGGCCGCTCGCCCTCGAGCGAGGCTTTCACATGGGCGCGTGCCCGCGCAAGGCGGGACATTACGGTGCCGATCGGCACGCCCTGGATGTCGGCGACCTCGCGGTAGCTCAATCCCTCCAGCATCACCAGCAAGAGCACCGCGCGCTGCTCCTCCACCAGCGTCGATAGCGCGCGCGCGATGTCGCGGCCCTCGGCCTCGGTGCCGCTGGCGTCCGGATTGTTGTCCAGCAGCGGCATGAATTGCGGGCGTCGTGCCAGCGAGCGCCGGCGGTTCTTGTTGAGGTTGGTCAGGATCGTGTAGAGCCAGCTCCTGACGTCGCCGCCGAGAAACAGCCGTTCCGAGCGCAGCGCCCGCACCAGCGTGTCCTGCACCAGGTCGTCGGCGACGTCGGCATCGCGGGCGAGTGCGCGGGCGTAGCGGCGCAGCGCCAGGATCATGGCTTCGACACTTTGACGGAACGCGGTCATCCTAACCGATCTTCTGCTTTCTCGGCGCGAACGCCTTACCCGACATAACACCCAAATGACGGGACTATTCCTCCCGCCAGAGGCGCGGCCCAAATCAGCGTTAACCGCTGGCCGATTTGCACTGTACCGCAATGGAGTGCTGGTGTACCCCGATCAAGGCCGGAAGCTGGATTGGAAAGCCGATGTCGGGAAAAGCAGGATTGATGCAGGGCAAGCGCGGCGTGATCCTGGGCGTCGCCAACAACCGCTCGATCGCCTGGGGCATCGCCAAGGCATGCCACGATGCCGGCGCGGAGATCGCGCTCACCTGGCAGGGCGACGCGCTGAAGAAGCGGGTCGAGCCGCTGGCCAGGGAACTCAACGCCCTGCTGCTCGGTCATTGCGACGTCACCGACGCCGTAACCATCGACGCGGTGTTCGAGGTGCTGCGGGAGAGATGGGGCAAGATCGATTTCGTGGTGCACGCGATCGCGTTCTCCGACAAGGACCAGCTCGACGGCCGCTATCTCGAGACCACGGCCGAGAATTTTTCCAAGACCATGCTGATCAGCTGTCTACTCGCTGACCGCGATCGCGCAGCGCGCCGAGAAGCTGTTGACGGATGGCGGCTCGATCCTGACGCTGACCTATTACGGCGCCGAGAAATGGATGCCGCATTACAACGTGATGGGCGTGGCGAAAGCGGCGCTGGAAGCCAGCGTGCGCTATCTCGCCGCCGATCTCGGCGAGAAGAACATCCGCGTCAATGCGATCTCGGCCGGTCCGATCAAGACGCTGGCCGCCTCCGGCATCGGCGACTTCCGCTACATTCTGAAATGGAACGAGTACAACTCGCCGATGCGCCGCAACGTAACAACCGAGGAGGTCGGCGACAGCGCGCTTTATCTGCTGTCCGACCTGTCGCGCGGCGTCACCGGCGAGGTGCACCACGTCGATTCCGGCTATCACGTCGTCGGCATGAAGCGGCCGGAGGCGCCGGATATTTCGCTGAGCGGCAGGAATAGCCGCAATCGCGATGCCGACCATCTATTACATTCGCCATGGCGAGACGTCGTGGAATGCGGAAGGCAGGCTGCAGGGCGCGCAGGATGTTGCGCTGAACGATCGCGGTCGCCGGCAGGCGAGCGATGCAGGTCACGTCCTTGCCGGACCTGATCGCGCGCGATGGCCACGACAAGGCGGCGCTGCCCTTCGTCTCGAGCCCGCTCGGCCGCGCGCGCTCGACCATGGAACTGGTGCGCCGGGTGCTCGAATTGCCGCCGGACGATTATTCGCTCGACGACCGCCTGCGCGAGATCGGCTACGGCGTCTGGGAGGGATCGACGCTGGCGGAGATGCAGGCCGCCGATCCCGCGCTCTATGCCCGCCGCCTGACCGAGAAATGGACGTTGGCGCCGGAAGGCGGCGAGACCTATGGCTCGGTGCAGCTTCGGATGCGCGACTGGTACGATTCGCTGCTGGTCGATACCGTCGCGGTTGCCCATGGCGGCACCGCGCGGGCGCTGATGGTGGCGCTCGGCCTCGAGACGCCGGAGAGCGCCGCGGACCTGTTCATCGAGCAGGGCGCGGTTTACGTGTTCCGGGACGGCGGGCTGAAGAAGTATAGTTAAGGCACACCCTCTATCGTCATGCCCGGCTTGACCCGGGCATCCACGTCACTTCCTTGGTTACAGGCATGGATGGCCGGGTCAAGCCCGGCCATGACGAACGAGGTTTGACCCTGCTCATCGCGCGCGTTACCACACACCATGTCCTTCAACACCTTTGGCCACCTGTTCCGCGTCACGACCTTTGGCGAGAGCCACGGGATCGCGATCGGCTGCGTGGTCGACGGCTGCCCGCCGCTGATCCCGCTCGACCAATGAGGACATCCAGCGCGACCTCGATCGCCGCCGACCCGGGCAGTCGCGCTTCACCACCCAGCGCCAGGAGCCGGATGCGGTCAAAATCCTGTCCGGCGTGATGGCGCATCCCGAGACCGGCGACGCAGGTGACGACGGGCACGCCGATCGCGCTTCTGATCGAGAACACCGACCAGCGCTCGAAGGACTATTCCGAGATCAAGGACAAGTTTCGCCCAGGCCATGCCGACTTCACCTATGAGGCGAAATACGGGCTGCGCGACTATCGCGGCGGCGGCCGCTCGTCGGCGCGCGAGACCGCGACCCGCGTCGCCGCCGGCGCGATTGCGCGAAAGATCATTGCCCGAGGTGAAGGTGCGCGGCGCGCTGGTGCAGATGGGTCCGCACAAGATCGACCGCGACAAGTGGGACTGGGACGAGATCGCGCGCAATCCGTTCTTCTGCCCGGACAAGGACAAGGCCGCGTTCTTCGAGGACTATCTCGACGGCATCCGGAAGAATGGCTCTTCGATCGGCGCCGTGATCGAGGTTGTCGCCGAAGGCGTGCCGCCGGGCTGGGGCGCGCCGATCTACGCAAAGCTCGACGGCGAACTGGCGGCGGCGATGATGAGCATCAATGCGGTCAAGGGCGTCGAGATCGGCGCCGGCTTTGGCGCGGCTGAATTGTCGGGCGAGGAAAACGCCGACGAGATGCGCACCGGCAATGACGGCACGCGCTTCCTGTCCAACAACGCCGGCGGCGTTCTGGGCGGCATCTCCACCGGCCAGCCGGTGGTGGTGCGCTTTGCGGTGAAGCCGACCTCCTCGATCCTCTCGCCGCGCCAGACCGTGGACCGCAACGGGCGCCGAGACCGACATCATGACCAAGGGCCGTCACGACCCCTGCGTCGGCATCCGCGCGGTGCCGGTCGGCGAGGCGATGATGGCCTGCGTGCTCGCCGATCATTTCCTGCGGCATCGCGGGCAGGTAGGATAGCCTTAGATATCAGGATAGCCTTGGATATCAGGATAGCCTTGGATCGTTGGCGCGGAGCACAGGCGGCGATGGGCATTGACGTCAAGGACATCGCCGACTGGCTGATCGACGGCGCAAGGTCGGCGCCGGTCGGGACCGCAAATGATGGCGGAACTGTGCACGCGACTGACAGCGGCCGGCATTCCGCTCTGGCGGGTCGGATTATTCGTCCAAACGCTGCATCCGGATATCTTTGGGCGCGGTTTCGTCTGGAAGCCCGGCGAGCCGGTTACCGTCAGCACGGTCGATTTCGACTTCCTGGACACGCCGGAATTCAACGCCAGCCCGCTCAAGATCGTGTTTCGCGAGGCGAGGAGGTCAGGTGCCGCACCAGCGATCCCGACAGCCGGCGATTTCCAATTGTCGACGACATGCGCAGCGAAGGCGTTACCGACTATCTCGCGATGCCGCTGCTGTTCATCGAGGGGCCTCCGCACGCCTCGAGCTGGACCACCAAGCAGCCCGGCGGCTTTACCGACGATCAGCTGGCGGCGTTGCGATTGATCGCACCGCCGCTTGACGCGGCTGATCGAAGTGATCAACCTTCGCCGCACCGCCAACATGCTGCTCGACACCTATGTCGGCAACCGCGCCGGCGAACGGATCATGGGCGGCCAGATCAGGCGCGGCCACGCCGAGACGATGCATGCCGCGATCTGGCTGTCGGACTTGCGCGGTTTTACCGCGCTGTCCGACCGCCTGCCGCCGAGACGGTGGTCGACATCCTCAATCATTATTTCGATTGCCAGGTCGCGGCGATCCGCGCCCATGGCGGCGAGGTGCTCAAATATATGGGCGACGGACTGCTCGCGGTGTTTCCGATCGACGAGTATGTCGGCGACGCCCCGCAGGTCTGCTCCGGCGTGCTCGAAGCCGCGCGCGAGATCCCGCGGTAGCCATCGACGCGCTGCATTACCCGGTCGGGGACACCATCGAACGCTTTCGCTTCGGCGTCGCGCTGCATGTCGGCAGCGTGCTCTACGGCAATATCGGCGGCGGCAACCGGCTCGACTTCACCTGCATCGGACCGGCCGTCAACCTGGCGGCGCGGCTGGAAAAGATCGCTGGCCGGCTTGGCCGCACGGTGGTCGCCTCGAACGGGTTTGCCGGCATTTGCCGGGGCGTCTGGAGCGACCTCGGCGAGTTTCCGATTGCCGGTTTCTCAAAGGCCGAGCGCGTCTATGGCCTGATGGATGAGGCGCCACACACCATGCAATAGCGCCTCATTCCTCGGGCTCGGTGGTGAACAATAGCGGATAGCCCTTGGCGCGGCCGGCATCGGTGGCGCGCGTCGCCTTGGTCTCGGCGATGTCCCTGGCGAAGACCGCGACCACGCAGGCGCCGAGCTTGTGCGCGGTGAGCATCACCTTGTGCGCCTGGTCCTCGGTCATGCGAAACTCCGCCTTCAGCACCGTGACGACGAATTCGCGCGGTGTGTAGTCGTCGTTCAGCAGAATGACCTTGTGCAGGCGCGGCCGCTCGACCTTGGTCTTGGTCCTGGTTTTTGGTTTCGTAACGGTATCGTTCATTCCAGCCGGGATCCCTTGAGGGCGTTGGCCCGATTGATTCAGAACCGAAGGGTTTTTGACGGCGCCGTGTCCCGTTCAGTTGGCGGGGCATTCCGCCAGACGCGGCATCAGGCTCCGATCGCCGCGGCTGACCGCCGTCTCGATCAGTTTACAGGCTCCGGGTCGGTCCTGAAACAGGGCGTTCTGCGAGAGTTTTAGGCGGATCAGCGCCTGAATTGCGCCGGGTTCGTCGAGTTCCGCGGCTTCAGCGGCATAATAGAGCACGTGCGTGGGGTATTCGACCCGCACGTCCGGATTGTCTGCAAGCAGCCGCAACACCTGTTGCCGCGCATCGAAATCCCACTGGCCGGCCAGATCAATCAGGCGCACCGCCTCCTGCACGTCGCGCGGCACCAGCCTGCCTTCGAGATGAAGCTGTCCCAGCACGCCCTTGACGCCCACCGTATCGGATCGAGCTTTCAGTAACGACAGAGCGCGTGTTGGGTTGGCCGGGCCGCCTTCGCCCGCGATCAGCATTTCCGCAAGAGGCGCCGTCGCACCGCCGGGATCGGGCCGAAGGGCTTCCTCGAGCAAGGTTCGCGCCCGCACCGGGTCCTGCTTGCGAATGGCCAGCGCGAGCGCGGTCCTGGCGCCGAACTGATAGTGGCCGGGCGCGCTCAGTTTTCGAGGATTTCGAGGCCGCGGCCGCGTTCCTGCGGATCGTCGGACGCAGCCAGCAGGCGGCCGAGCAGCACCAGAAGGTCGGCCTTGCTTGCGTCCTTTGCCGGGTTGGCGACGGCGCGCTCCGCCCAGTAGCGCGCGGCGGCGGGATCGCGCTTCACCGTCTCGCCACGGTCGAGCAGCACGGCCAGCATCTGTGTCGAAAAAGGGTGCCCCAGTTCGGCAGCCTTGCGCAGCGCCCGGTCGGCTTCGGCGCGGGTGACGAGCTGCTTCCTGTCGAGGTCGCCGCGGTCCCAGGACTTATAGTACTCGTAGATTTCGTAGTTGGCCTCCGCATCGCCATCGGCGGCTGCCTCGCGCAACAGCGCAATGGATTGCGCCTTTTGCTCATGCGGCAGCGCGCGCGCGACCGCGACCTTGAAACGGGTATCTTGCGGATGCGCCGCGAATGCCATGTCGCAGCTGGCGCGGCGCAACGCGGTGCGGCGGGCCATCGCTTCATCGCTGATATAATCCGTCGGGTTCGCGGATTGCCGCAGGCAGATTTCGCCGGCATTGGCCGGCGACAGCGGCTCGCTCGGCTGCACGGCCTCGCGCACGCCGGTCGACGGCGCCGGCATCCATTGCGCGGTGATGAGGGCGATGACGCCCAGCGCGATGGCGCCCCCATGATGATGTCCGTCCGCGACGGGCGGCCGATATTGGCAGGAATCTTCGGAGGCTTAACCATGGTCGTGCCGGTCGCGGCCCGATCGCCGCGTGCTGCATTGGTCGCACTCAAGGATACATTTGTTCATTGAGTCGCGGAACTGATGGCAGGCGGGCGCCGCGCGACAGGCGATCATGGGGGCGGTTGTCGAGCAACGAACGGCCGGTTCGGTCGCATCGGTCGAGGGGCTGGCCGAATCGCTGAGGGTTCACGGCTAACCTGAATGTGAAGGATAAATGATGTTCGCCCTTTGCGCGGCCCAATTTGCATGTCACCATCTTTAAAGCCGGACGACGGGAGGGCAGCTGATGCGCTGGTATGTCTCGATCGGAGCAGTGCTGGTGGCGGGCGCACTCGCCGGCGGCGACGTGGCGGGGTTTGCCGCGCCCGGCCCGCGGCACCAGCCCGCACCGCAACTGGCCGAGAAGGAATCCACCGCCTCGGTCGACGTCGAACTGATCCTCGCCGTCGACGTCTCCTACTCGATGGACATGGACGAACTCGCGATTCAGCGCGAAGGCTATGCGCAGGCGATCGTCTCGAAGGAGTTTCTGCAGGCGCTGAAGACCGGCCCGAACGGCAAGATTTCGGTGACCTATTTCGAGTGGGCGGCCTCCAGCGACCAGAAAATTATCATCCCCTGGCGTGTCATCGACGGGCCCGAGACCGCGGATGCGGTCGCCAATGAGATCATGAAGACCCCGATCCGCCGCGCCTCGCGCACCTCGATCTCGGGCGCGATCAGTTTCGCGATGCCGCTGTTCGACGAGAATCCGCATCGCGGCTTGCGCCGCGTGATCGATATTTCCGGCGACGGTCCCAACAACAACGGCCCGGCGGTCACGATCGCGCGCGATGCGGCGCTGGAGAAGGGCATCGTCATCAACGGCCTGCCGATCATGGTGAAGGAGCCGTCCTACTCCACGATGGATATCGACAATCTCGATCTCTATTACGAGGACTGCGTGATCGGCGGTCCCGGCTCCTTCGTGGTGACGATCAAGGACCGCGACAAGTTCAAGGAAGCGATCCGCACCAAACTGCTGCTCGAAGTCGCCGGCCGTACGCCGGAACGCAAGGTGGTGCCGGTCGCCGAGAAGGAGCCGCGCGTCAATTGCATGATCGGCGAGAAGATCTGGCAGGACCGTTGGGGGCGGTGATGGTCGCTCAGGACGTAGGGTGGGCGATCCCGCGATGTCCGATCTTCGGTCGCTATCGGAAGAAAACCGGACATAGCGTGGACATTTCGTTTCGGCAGAGATTGGCCCAACACCGGCATGGGTCGCCATCCTCATAAAAGGTCGGTTTCTACCTCTTCCCATGTCCGTTTGAGCCGCTACGATGTCGGTCATGGGGCGGCGGGACTTTCTCGGCATGTTGGGTACGGCGGCGGCTTGGCCGTCGTTGGCTTTTGGCCAGCAGCAACGCGTCCCGGTCGTAGGATTCGTCGGGTTTGCAGCCATCGAGATAGATAGCGCAACGCTGGTGCTCTTGCGCAGGGCGATGGCCGACCTTGGCTATGTCGAGGGCGCAGCATCATCGTCGAGGCGCGCCCGCCGATCTGCGACACTTGCCGCCGCGCCCAGAGGAAGATGAAGGCAAGGAGCCACGCGAACGGTAGCGGCATTGCCGCAAGAACGGTCGCATTGATCCACCCGTTGTCGAGCACTTGGATAAAGTCGGATGCAGTATCAGCAGTCTGAGCAGAAAACGGCGAAGGATGCGAAGAGGCGATTTGCGCTCACGGTTCCGCAGATCCCGATCTGGCTTGACCAGTCAGCTTATCCACGAAAGCCGATCTACAACACGGGCCAAACGGTGACGCTGCAAGTTCCGTTGGTCATCGACCAATTCGTCGAGGCCTTGAACCGTGTGATATCCGAAAACGATGCGTTACGCTTACGCTTTACTCAATGTGACGATGAGGTGTTTCAGGAAGTTGTGGACGACGTCGCGGTTGATTTGGATTACCAGGATTTCTCGGGTGAGAACATTCCAGAACGGGCCGCGCAAGCGTGGATCGAACGGTTGTTCTGGAAACCTGTCGAACCGAACGATTTTCCACTTTTCAAGTTCGCGATTGCCAAGCTAGCGAGCGATCGCTTCCTCTGGCTTCAGAAATACCATCACCTGATTATCGATGCCGCCGGCAGGCAGCGCGTTGCTGCAGCGGGTGGCTGAAATCTACGAGTCGTTGTCGGCGAAAACACCAATTGTCGATCCTGACCTCGGCACCTATGGAAATTTGGCTGATGTCGAGGAGCAATACCTGGCGTCCCACCAATCGGCTGTCGATGAAGCGTATTGGCAAAATCGCTTTGCCGAGTTGCCCGAACCACTGATCCATAGCGACCCTCGTTTGAGCGAAAGGGGCCTCTCCGGGCGTCCAGTGCGGTTGACTTGCGATGTCTCAGATCAAACGTCTCAGGCGCTTCGAGCGCGCTCGCCCGTAAGCATAAATCCACCTTGTTCAGAATCGTCCTCTGTCTGGCGCACTCCTACTTCAGCCGCACCTATGGCAATTCGGACATCGTCTTTGGCGTACCGGTTGCCAATCGCGAAAATTCCGAGCGGACGGCGGGCTTGTTTGCCAAGGTCATGCCGTTTCGGATGCAGTTGAGCCAAACGACAACGTTTGCAGATGCGCCTCGTCGATCAGTCGCGATCTCCGCGATGATCTTAAGCATGAGAGATTTCGAGCCATCGCATCAATCGCTTGGCTCGGCTAAGAGGATATGACACTGAGAGCCTCTACAATGTCATCGTGAACTACCAACGGTTCGACTACACGTTCAAATTTGGTGGGTCGGCGGTCACTTGCTCGAACCTTTCGGTCGGCTTTTCCGCACCGTGGGCGATCACCGTGTTTGAACATGGACCGAATTCTCCGCTGGAGATTGCGATCGAGTTCGACCCCGGTCGAATTGAGCGCGATGAGGCAATCAGATTTGCCCGGTGTTTCGAGGTATTGTTGCGGCAGGCACCCGGGTGTTCCGATATCTCGGTCGGGCGCTTGCCGATGGTTTCGGCCGAGGAACAGGTGGCTCTTTTGCTGCGGGGCAAGGCGAGCGTGTGGCGCTGCCGGCGGATGCGACTCTGGCAACGCTCTTCAACGAACAGGCTGCGCGTCTCCCTGAGGCCACCGCGCTAATATGCGGGGAGCAACGCCTGACATATCTCGAATTGAATGCGCAAGCGGAGGAACTCGCCCGGAAACTGAGTGGTCTTGGGCGTCGGGCCGGAATCAGTGGTTGGGATATCTCTTCCGCGTTCCAGCATTCTCATCGTTGCGATCTTGGCAATTCATAAAGCGGGTGGAGCATATCTACCGCTCGATCCGAGCTACCCGCGCGACCGTCTTGTGTTCATGTTGGACGATGCGAATGCGAAGGTGATCGTGACACAGCGTGCACAGGCAGCGCTGTTTGAAGCGACGAGTGCTCAGCTCTTGTTGCTTGACGAATGGGCCTTGGAGAACACCGCTGGTCGCACTGGGGTCGAGCTTCCGAGCCGAACTCGACCGGACAATCTTGCGTACATCATTTACACGTCGGGCTCGACTGGCAGGCCGAAGGGAGTTGCCTTAACGCACGGGTCTGCGGTCAACATGGTCCTGTCGTCGAGGACCGACCTGGAGTGAGGATGACATTTCGGGCGTTCTCTTGGCTACCTCGCTGAATTTCGACATGTCGGTCTATGAGATTTTCTTGCCGCTGGCGTTCGGTGGCGCCATCATCCTCGTCGACGGTCTCGCCGCCCTGGCGACTGCGCCGGCCAAGGATGAAGTTTCCCTCGTCAGTACCGTCCCATCACTAATCATCGGTTTCCTGGCAAGAGGCGAGCCTCCCGAGCGGAGTTCAGAGTCATCAACCTGGTAGGCGAGGCTCTCCCGCGTCATGTGGCAGAGGCGGTCTTTAGGGATCGCCCGGGTGTCCGCATCTTCAATATCTACGGCCCAACGGAGGTGACGACATATTCGACGCGGTCGCGGATCGATCCCGGCGATCGACGGCCGCCGCCGATCGGGGATGCCAATTCGGAATACGGACGCACTACGTGGTCGACGAGCACCAGGAGCCTGTGCCGGACGGAGCTGTTGGCGAGCTTTGGATCGGCGGTGCCGGCGTATCCCGAGGCTATGTCGGACGCCCGGAATTGACCGAAGGAGCGATTCGCCCCGAACCCGTTTGGCCGTGGCCGAATTTACAAAACAGGCGATTTCGTCCGCTGGCTTGCCGACGGACAGCTCGGTTATTGCGGCCGCTCGGATCAGCAGGTGAAGATAAAAGAGTCCGCATCGAGCCCGGAGAAATCGAGGAGCGTCTTCGAGTGCATGCTGCGATCAGCGAGGCCGTGGTGACCGCCAGCGAGCAGAGAGGGTCGTCAGAAAGGTCTTGTTGCTTACTTGCTTTCGCGCCCGGGAATGGCTCGGCCGGATGGCGAGGTCTCTCCCGTACACATCTGGCGGCACTCTCCCGCCGCAGTTGATTCCTGCAAGCTTTGTATGGCTCGATGTTTTGCCCCGGACATCGAGTGGAAAAATTGATCGCAAGGCGCTGCCGCACGCAAGAGGATCGCCCTAGAGCCCGTCGAGCACATTGGCGGAGAGGCGCGGAATAACATCGAACAAGCGGCCCTCGAGATTTGGCGTGATTGGTTCAGGGATGACCGTATCGGGGTCTGCGACAACTATTTCGATCTCGGCGGTGATTCCCTTGACGCGTTTTGGCTTATCAGCAAATGCAACAAGCGGTTCGGCACAAGTTTGCCGCTTTCTTCGCTGTTCACCCATCCTACAGTGGAGCACCTGGCGCTTGCGATTGGCGCAGCGCTGACTGGCGGCGGCGGCAAGAAGCAGCAGCGCAAGAGCGGCAGCGACACAAGGCCGCTGCTCGTACTGATGCCTGGCGCAGCAGGGAGACAATCGAACCCTTGTGAGATTCGCGGCGCTCTTGAGGAAAAGCTTCGCTTTCTGGTGATCGAGTATCCATCCTGGCTCGACATGGTCGACGCCAAGGAAGTCTGGACGCGATCGTTGATTCCGCCATTGGTCAGATCCGTGCCATGGTCGGAAAAGACACCTGCTTCTGGCCGGCTACTCGTTCGGCGGCGTGGTCGCATACGAGGTGGCATCCCGACTCACGCGATCCGGGCACCCGGTCGGCTTCCTGGGGCTGATTGATACGAAGTTGTCAAGTCAATCCCCCAAGCTCCCCGTGATCGAACAAGGCATCCAACGGTGGAGAATGAACAGGGGCGTCGTTGGTCGGCTGCAGATGATCATTCTGGCTCTGCTTCGATTCCGTGCATTCTCGCTGTTGCGCATCTTTTCGTGGGTGCTGATGTCGCTGCCTTTGAGGCTGACCGCTGATTTCCATACGATGCTTGTCACTCAGCTCCAGAGACATGCGAGAATGGACTGGGTGCCCCGTCCACTGCAGACTCCGACGGTCTTGTTTCGAGCGGGCGAAGACGCGCACGAGAAGGAGCAGCGACTACGGATGGAGTCAGGTCTGCGAGCGGCTCAAAATAGTGCGCAATCGGCGGTGATCATGTTTCGATTTTGACGCCCCTGATGCCGAGATATTGCAGGCCTCGCTTTTGGCCGAGGTGCAGGAGGCTTATTCAAACGCTCAAAGCAGCTGTCGGCGTAGCTGTGCCGCAGTCTGCTGTACGGCGAGAGGACTAAGAGCGTGTCGTTCGAGCGTTTCTGGCCATGGAAGTCCGGTACAGGTGGTCATCAATCTCAAGACCGCGAAGGCCATTGGGATCGACATTTGCTCTGGCCCCGCTTTCCCGCGCCGACGAGGTGATCGAATGAAGCCCGCTTCGAGCGACCGACGACCGATCCATCATTCGCCGATCTTCTGGATTGGCATAGCGCTGTGCTTGGCGGCCATCGCTATTTACCTTTGGTCTGACGACCTCTCGTGGCGACCGGCACCGGTCCCACGATGAAGCGCTGAGCCAGCGATAGGCTCGCCCAGTTCTCTTGATTGTGAGTTCACGCCCTAACTCAGCGCTTCCGCGAAAACTTCGCCACCAGCTCGACATGGGGCGTGTGGCGGAACTGGTCGACGGGCGTGACGCCTTCGATTGCATAGCCGCCGTCGATCAGGATCTTTTGCGTCGCGCGCGAAGCGTCGCGACGTTGCAGGACACCGCGACCACGGTCGGCACCTTGCTGCGCCGCAAGCTGCGTCGACTTGGGCCTGCGCGCCCTGCCGCGGCGGATCGAACACGACCGCGTCGTAGTCGCGCAATTCCTGTGGCACCAGCGGACGGCGGAACAGGTCAGCGCGCCTCGCACCTGACCGGCTTCAGACCGGGCGTCGAGGTCGCCGCCTTCTGCAGCGCCGCGACCGCGCCGGCGTCGCTGTCGAACGCCGCGATCCGCGACGCCGCCGCGAGCCGGAGCGCGAACGGCCCGACCCCGCAAAACAGGTCGGCGACATGCTTTGCGCGTTTGCAATGACTGGCCACCAGCGCGGCCAGCGCCTCTTCGCCGGCGACCGTCGCCTGCAGGAACGACCCCGGCGGCAGGGTGAGCTGAGCGGTGCCGATCATGATCGACAGGCGGGCTACGCATCAGCACCAGCTCGCCGTGGCGTGTCAGCCGCGCCAGGCGGTGTTGCTCGGCGATGCCCGACATCGTCGCGATCATCCTGGCCGGCAGCGGTCCCGAGCCGCGCACGTCGGCATCGAGGCCGTTGTCGGTTGCGGTGAGCTGGATGTCGAGCGGCTTGCCCGTCGAGATCAGTGGCTCGGCGATCGCCCAGGCTACGTCGATTGCCCCGCCGAGCCCGGGGGCGAGAACAGGGCAGCGATCGATGGGGATGATGTCGTGCGAACCGGCCGCGGCAAAGCCGACTTTCAGCACCTCATGCGTGCCCATCCGCGCGTGCAGGGTGATCCGTCGCCGGCCTGCGCCGTGGGCGTCGATCAGCGGAAACACCTCGCATTCGATCTTCATCTGAGCCAGCGTCTCGGCCACGAGACTGCGTTTCCAGGCGCGGTAGCGCTCGTCGTCCCAGTGCTGGATCGCGCAACCGCCGCAGACACCGAAATGCGGGCAGAACGGCGCGATCCGTTCCGGACTGGCATGCTCGATCTTGAGCAGGCGCCGGCGATCGGGATGGCCCGGGACCGGCGCCACCTCCACGGTCTCGCCGGCCAGCGCGTAGGGCACGTAGACGTACTGCCCGTGGGCGACCGCCACCCCGTCGCCGAAATGACCGATATGCTCGATGACAAGCTGCTCGGTATCAACCACGGCGCGCGCCGAGGAAGAATTCGATATTGCCGTCGCCGCCGGTGATGGACGACGGAAAGATCTGGATGTCGGTGCAGCCCAGCGACGCCGCGAACGAAGCGATGTCGTCGCAGATTTCCTGGTGCACCATCGCATTGCGGATGACGCCGCGCTTGGAATGCTTCTCGCGATGCCTCGAATTGCGGCTTGATCAGCGCGAGCAGATGCATCGGCGCTGCCGCGAGCGACAGCGCCACCGGCAGCACCGCCTTCAGCGAGATGAAGCTGACGTCGATGGTGACGACATCCGGCCGCGCCGGTAGCCGCTTGCGCTTCGAGCGAGCGGATATCGGTCCCTTCCATCGACATGATCTTGGGATGATCGTGCAGCGAGGTGCAGCTGGCCGTGGCCGACGTCGATTGCAAACACCAGGCAGGCGCCGTTCGCCAGCAGCACCTCGGTAAAGCCGCCGGTCGAGGCGCCGACATCGAGGCAGACATGGCCCTCGATGTCGATCCGGATAATGCTCCAGCGCGCCCGCGAGCTTGACCCCGCCCCGCGACACGTAGGGATGGGCAGGCTCGGCGGACAGTGCGGCGTCGGGCGCGATGATGTCGGAGGGTTTTGCAACCACCTTGCCGTCGGCCAGCACGAGCCCGGCCTCGATCGCCGCCCGCGCCCGCGCCCGGCTTTCGAACAGCCCGCGCTCAACCAGCAGCACGTCCGCGCGCGCTTGCGCGGCGCGGGCTCGCCGCGGCTGTTCTTCATGGGTCTCACCCCGATTTGCGCGCGCGCTGCGGTCGGCTGCGAGGCGAACGCAGAGCTCGAATGAAGCTGAGGTCGTGCCAGAGATCGGCCGGCGCGATCGTTGGCATCACCAGTGGGCAGCCGTGCAGGTCGAGGGCGTGGATCATCATGAGATTGTCGGACAGGCCAAAATCCTCCACGGTAAGTTCCTCCCGGGTCGGTCAGGCGGCCATCGGACGATGGTTTCACATCATATAGGCGCGCGACACGCTCCCGTATGACGCCGGGTCGTTGCTGTAGGCGAGGCACAATTTGCCGCGGCCTGCCATATAGCCGAGTTCGTAGACGGTGCCTGCGTCGGCACTGGGGCCGCGAAACGGCGTCAAATTGGCGATGATGACATCGGCCGCCTCCATCATCGCTTCGTTACCCTTGAAAATCGCGAGCGAGGCGTCGGCGGCCGATAGATCGACGGCGTTGTCGAGCGGATACAGACCGCGCATGCCGTAACGGGCGCAGATCGCGGCGCTTCTTGCGGCCGATCTCCACGGCGTCCGGCAGGAACACGTCGGGACCTGCCAGATAGATTTTCATGAAAATGTTCGGCGGCAATCCGCCGCCGC
>ERZ1370068.4182-contig-3268_pt1 | contig 25264 bp, 40 predicted proteins | sample MGYA00561227_ERZ1370068 | MGnify/ENA primary metagenome ERZ1370068 (study PRJEB38410, sample SAMEA6850437) | metagenome | study: Metagenomic assessment of the ecological functions of the soil: analysis of the soil microbiota associated with the...
GATGCGCTGGTTCAGTTACGTATTGCTGCATTGCCTGCCGCACAGCGCAGCGAGCCGCGCGGTCGCGTCGGCATCGGTGCGCGCGCCTTCCATGATGTCCATGACCTTGCGCACGATCGATTGCCGGCGTGATGTCGTGCTGCGATGTTGTACTCGACCTGCTTCGCGCGGCGCCGGTCGGTTTCGTCGATCGCGCGCTTCATCGAATCGGTCATGCGGTCGGCGTACAGGATCGCCCTGCCGCGCAGGTTGCGCGCGGCGCGGCCGATCGTCTGGATCAGCGAGCCGGTCGAGCGCAGGAAGCCTTCCTTGTCGGCGTCGAGGATCGCCACCAGCGACACCTCGGGCATGTCGAGGCCCTCGCGCAGCAGGTTGATGCCGACCAGCACGTCGAACTCGCCCAGGCGCAGGTCGCGGATGATCTCGACGCGCTCGACCGTCTCGATGTCCGAATGCAGGTAGCGCACGCGCACGCCGTGCTCTTCGAGGTACTCGGTGAGGTTCTCGGCCATGCGCTTGGTCAGCGTCGTCACCAGCACGCGGTCGCCCATCGCGGCGCGCTGGTGATTTCGCCGAGCAGATCGTCGACCTGCGTGCGCACCGGGCGGATCTCGACCTCCGGATCGACCAGGCCGGTCGGCCGCACGACGAGCTCGACGATGTTGCCCTCCGAATGCTCGCAGCTCGTAGTCGCGACGGCGTCGCCGAGACGAAGATCGTGCGCGGCGCGCGGCGCTCCCACTCCTCGAACTTCAGCGGCCGGTTGTCGAGCGCCGACGGCAGGCGGAAACCGAACTCGACCAGCGTTTCCTTGCGCGAGCGGTCGCCCTTGTACATCGCGCCGAGCTGCGGAATCGGTCACGTGCGATTCGTCGACCACCAGCAGCGCGTCGGCCGGCAGGTAGTCGAACAGCGTCGGCGGCGGCTCGCCCGGCGCGCGCCCGGTCAGGTGCCGCGAGTAGTTCTCGATGCCGCTGGCAGTAGCCGACTCTCGGCCATCATCTCGATGTCGAACTGCGTGCGCTGCTGCAGGCGCTGCGCCTCGACCAGCTTGTTCTGCCTTGTATAGTTGTTCCAGGCGCTCCTTGCAGCTCGACCTTGATCGTCTTCGACCGCGTCGAGCACCGTGCGCCGCGTGCGTCACGTAGTGCGATCCCGGATAGACCGTGAAGCGCGGCACGCTTGCGCAGCACCTCGCCGGTCAGCGGATCGAACACGCGAGGTTCTCGATCTCGCCGTCGAACAAGCTCGATGCGGATCGCATCGGTTTCGCTCTCGGCCGGAAACACGTCGATGACCTCGCCGCGCACGCGATAGGTGCCGCGGCGCAGCTCGTAGTCGCCGCGCGCGTACTGCAGTTCGGTCAGGCGGCGCAGCAGCTCGCGCTGGTCGAGGCGGTCGCCGCGCACCAGGTGCAGCACCATCTTGAAGTATTCGCCGGGATCGCCGAGGCCGTAGATCGCCGATACCGTCGCCGACGATGATCGAATCGCGGCGCTCGAGCAGCGCCTTGGTCGCCGACAGGCGCATCTGCTCGATGTGCTCGTTGACGCGAGGAGTCCTTCTCGATGAACGTGTCGGACGACGGCACGTAGGCCTCGGGCTGGTAGTAGTCGTAATAGCTGACGAAGTACTCGACCGCGTTGTGCGGGAAGAACTCCTTGAATTCGCCATACAGCTGCGCCGCCAGCGTCTTGTTCGGCGCCAGCACCAGCGTCGGGCTTCTGCATCGCCTCGATGACGTTGGCGATCGTGAACGTCTTGCCCGATCCGGTCACGCCGAGCAGCGTCTGATGCGCCAGTCCGGCCTCGAAGCCGTCGATCAGGCGGCGCAGCGCCTGCGGCTGATCGCCGGCGGGCTGGAACGGGGAAACGAGCTGAAATCGATCGGCCACGCAGTGCTCCAGGTGAAGTGCGGAATTATAACGTGCGGCGAAGTTTCGCCATGCCTGATCCGTGCGCCTGCCGTCGGTGCCGGATCGCGGACTCGAGTGTCTTCCTCGCGGGCTGCCAGCGTGATGGCGGCGGTCGGCGAGGCGTCAGCTTCGTCCGGGGGAACGAAGGCAAGCGGCCTGGACGATGCCGAAGGTGAGGGCGATCACGGTCGACACAACGCTCCGCACCGCAACACCTTGACGCCAGAAACCGACTCCAGCCGCGAAAATACGCGGCTCCCGCCCTATCAAATTCCCCCCGATAGCTCAGCGGTAGAGCAAGTGACTGTTAATCACTGGGTCGGCGGTTCGATCCCGTCTCGGGGAGCCATTACAGCAAAAGCCTCGCAGCGATGCGGGCCTTTTTCATTTCACCTCATTTGAAACGGGGATACTTGCAGCGATAGTTTGGTATCAACCCCGCTTGATACAATTCGTTCGATCGTCATCATCCGGCGAGCTTGGGAAGCTATGACAAAGAACCGCAAATCTGCTACGCATAGAGAAATCTGTGCGGCGCGACGCCAAGGAGGCTGCTGCGGTCGAACAGTATTGGCATGCAGCCGGACGGCCAAAATCGCACAGACCTCCGAAGGATTATAAATACGTCGATGAACTCGCACATCTGCAGTTTGAACTCATCAAGTTGCAGGAATGGGTTCGGCTGCATGGCCTTAAGGTGGCCGTTATTTTTGAAGGTCGCGACGCCGCAGGAAAAGGTGGCGTCATCAAGCGCATCACCCAGAGCCTAAATCCTCGCATCTGCCGTGTTGTTGCGCTCGGCACGCCGACGAGTCGTGAACGAGGCCAATGGTATTTTCAACGCTACGTCGCTGAACTGCCCGACGCGTGGCGAAATCGTTCTGTTCGATCGAAGTTGGTACAATCGCGCCGGGGTCGAGCGCGTAATGGAGTTCTGCAGCGAGGACGAATATCAGGAGTTCCTTCGTTCCTGTCCAGTTTTCGAGGAGATGTTGGTGCGCTCGGGCATCTATCTCATCAAGTATTGGTTTTCGGTCAACGACGAAGAGCAAGAGCGGCGTTTCCAGGAGCGAATCGAGAATCAATCAAGCGTTGGAAGTTGAGCCCGATGGACGTGGAATCGCGCAAGCGTTGGGTGGACTATTCTAAGGCCAAGGACGTGATGTTCGAGCACACTGACCGCAAGAAAGCTCCGTGGCACGTCGTCAACGCCGATGACAAGAAACGAGCCCGCCTCAACTGCATTCGGCATCTGCTGGATCAAATTCCCTATCAGGAAATGAGGCCGGTCCAGATCGAGCTTCCTCCCCGCCAGCCAGATACCGACTATAAGCGACCCAAGAAGTCGACCCAGCGTTTCGTCCCGCAGGTCTATTGAGGCGACTGCCGTTCTACGCAGCCAAGTTCGCCCGAAGATCAACGTCCGCCGCCGATACGCGCATTCAGCGGCCACAATCGAAGTAATTCTTTGGAAGCGCCCGCAAGGTATCGAAGCCTTGCGGGCGGTAACGGGATCAGAGTGCCGTATGGCACCAAGAGGATCGGGTTGATCTCTTTGCACTGTTGATCAAGTTTTCGTTCATCCTGATGTTCTATATCCGACGCTGATGCTTTTCTGCTCGTCGATCACGCTTTCGACTCGGGCGTTCGAGCTTTCGGCTTGGACGATCAGGCCTTGGGCTCGGCCAGTCGAGCTTTCGACTCGGGCGTTCGAGCTTTCGGCTTGAACGATCAAGCTTTGGGCTCGGCCGGTCGAGCTCTCGAGCTCGGGCGTTCGAGCCTTCGGCTTGACCGATCGAGCGTTCGGCTCGGCCGTAGTCGAACTTCGCGACTCGGGCGTTCGAGCTTTCGGCTTGAACGATCAAGCTTTGGGCTCGGCCGGTCGGGCTCTCGAATTGGGCGTTCGAGCCTTCGACTTGGCCGATCGAGTGTTCGGCTCGGGCGATCGAGTCCTCGACTCGGCTTCTCGTGTGGAAAGTCTCTTTTCCAGCAAGTTCAGGGCCGTGAGCAGATCCCCGTGACAGACCGCTTTCTGACCCGAAGCGAGCCTCCCACGAGTGTCCGCTGTGGGGCAGCCTATTTCTCGCGCGGCTCGCGATGCGACCTGCTGCTACGGATGCGCCCCGCCGCTCGCCGCGCTGCCGTCGGGCAGCGTCACCTTGAACTCGATCTTCGCGAGCTGCTCCGGTGCATAGCCGATCTTGCGCAGGCAACGGCAGCCAGCGCGCGTCGCCACGCAGGGAATCGAACAGCGGCTCCGACAAGCGCGCTTCCGACGCTGGGGTCGTGGATCGTGACGGCCTTTCCAGCCATTCGAAGGCCGGGTCCGCCGCGCCGCGCCAGGCATGCACGGTGGCGATCAATGCCGGTTGTTCAGCGCCACGGACTTCTCGACGAGCGCCTGCAGCCTGCGTCTGCCTCGCTGGTGCGGCGAGTGTGTACAGGGCCAGTGCGACGCCCTGTACGTGAGCGCGAGTTCGTCCGGCTCGGCCCGAATTCCTTCAGCGCGCCGGCGGCATCGTGCCCTGCCGAGCGAGCATCGCCAGCCCGACACCATTTCGCGCCCCTGCACCCCGGGCTGGGGCGAATGGCGGCGCCGCCCTGCATCGATCGACGCATCCCATTGCCTTGCGTTGTACTCCGCACTGCTGAGATTGTTGGAATGCCGTGGCATTTGCGGGTCGTGTGCCGTGCGATAAGCGAACAGCTCTTGCGCCTCGGCAGCTCGCCCGGTGTACATGAGCAGGACAGCCGCGCTGTTGACGACAACCAGGTTGCCGGGCTCGAGGTCGACGCGCGCGCTGGTAGTAGCGCGCTGCCGAAGGCAGATCGAGATCGAAATCCGCGGCTTGCGCCGGCGAGGCTGCCATAGCGACGACGTCGTCGGCGTCGATACCGAGTGCCTGTTCGCCGCCTCCCGGAGAGGCGCCGCGCTTCACTCGCCGGGCGCTCGCCATGATCGCTCTGGTTCGAAGTGGACGCGCGCCAGCCCCGCCCGCACGCACGCGCCTCGCTCGGCGCGACCGCCAGCGCCTGTTGATAAAGCGCGATGGCTTGCGTTCAAGCGCCCGCCGCCGTTTGCTGATCGGACAGCGCCTGCCTGCAGGATCGAGGGTAGGCCTTCGGGTCGACGGGCTTCCGCGGTCGGCACCGCGCCCAGCAACGTGATCCTGAGCTTGTCGACCACGGCGGCCGCGATATCGTCCTGCACCTTGAAGATGTCGGTCCAGCGTGCGGTCGTAGGTCTCGCGACCACAGGTGCGAGCTGTCGCTGGCGCGGATCAACTGCGCGGTGATGCGCACGCGCTTCGCCCGACTTGCGCACGCTGCCCTCCGGAACGAGGCCACGCGCAGCGTCGCGCGCGATCTCGGCGATCGGCGTGTCCTCGCCCTTGAACGAGAACGACGAGGTGCGCGCGATCACGCAGCATGTCGGCACCTTGGCCAGCAGGTTCAGCGAGTTCTTCGGTGATGCCGTCGGAAAAATACTCGTTCGACTTCTCGTCGCTCATGTTCACGAACGGCAGCACAGCGATGGAATTGTCGCTCGCCGCCGGCGCCACGGACGCAGCCGACGGCGTAGAGGCGCTCGGCACGGCCGGCGTCTGCGCTTCACGCTGATGCAACGGCAGGTTCGACTCTGCGCGGAACGAACCGGTCGAACGCAGAACAGCCCGATCGCCAGCACCAGCAGGCTAATGATGATGTAGTCGAGCCGGCGGCTGGTGATGTGCGTGATCGAGGCCGAACGATCGACCTCGCTCTCGCGCTTGAGGCCTTCCGGCGTCAGCTCGTAGATCCACGAGAACATGATCACGAACGGAAAGCCGATCACGCCGATCCAGACGACGACCGGCACGATCCACTCAGGCAGGTGCAGCGGCGGCGCTACCGTCGAGGTGACCTGAGTGACGACCCAGCCGAGCGCAAGGTAGGCGGCAGCCGCCTTGAACACGTTGCGGCGCCGCAGTTCGGCGGGCGAGCTTCGGCGCTTCATGCTCGGACGCAAATCCCTGTGCCCGGAGGCAATCCGGCCGACGACGAGTGTCGGTCATTTATGCCAGGGTGCGCAAGCGCGGGTTGCATTACCGGACTTGAGCGTCCACTTCGCGGCGGTGAGTTGCAGGCGTCGGGTGTCCCGTTCGGGCCGATAGCAGCCTCACGAAAAATTCGCCGCGACTGAGCGGCAGCTATCGACCCGAAGGCGCCTCCCACGAGTGACGGCTATGCGAGCCGCCTATTTTCGCGCGGCTCGCGATCCGCAGCGGGCTTACGTGATTCGCTCCGCCGCTCGCCGTGCCGCCTTCCGCCTGCGGCAGCGTCACCGTTGAACTCGATCTTCGCCAGCTGCTCCGGCGCCTTGCCGACCTTGCGCAGGAACGGCAGCCAGCGCGGGTCGGCGTGGATCTTGTCGAACAGGTTCTCCGTCACGATCTCGCCGAGGCCGGCTGTCGCCGTACTCGACCGCCTTGTCGAGCCACTGCGAACGCCTTGTCCGCCTCGCCGCGGTAAGCGTAGACGTAGGCGATGTTGCAGGACGCGTCCTTCTCGTACTTCGCGATCAGCGCGGCCAGCGCGGCATCCGAGTCGGCCTTGCGCCCGAGCGCGTGGTACGCCATCGGCAGGCCGATCATCTTCCACATCTCGCTCGTCTCCTGCTCGATCTCCGCCAGCGCGCCCGGCGCATCGCCCTTCAGCAGCAGCGCCACGCCGAGTTCGGCGTGCGCGCCAGCCCCGGCCGGGGGCGAGGCTCAGCACGGTGCGGAACGACGCGATCGCCGCGTCGAACCGGCCAGCCATGCGCTGGTGACGGCCCAGGTTGTAAAGCGCGTCCACGTTCACCGGATCGCGGCGGACGACGGCCTCCTCGAGCGCCAGCGCCTCGTCCAGGCGGCCGAGAGTCGCGAGCAGCAAGGCGCTGTCGCGCAGCACCGTCGGATCCGCCGGATCGAGCGCCAGCGCGCGCTTGAAGTGCTCCGCCGCACCGGCGAGATCGTTGTCGCCGAACATCGCGATCGCGCCGAGCCGGGCGTGGGCCGGCGCGTAGTCCGGATCGATCGCGAGCGCCTTCAGTGGCCGCCTCGCGGGCTTGGGCGAATCCCTCCTTGTTGGACAGCAGGCCTTGGCCCGCCTCGTTGAGGAAGTTGCTGGCCAGCCCGACCCACGCCGGCGCGTAGCGCGGATCGATCGCCAGCACCTTGCGGTACAGCGCGTCGGACTGCTGGAACGCCTCGGCGGTGTACTGCCGTCCGAGCTGGACGGCCTGCAGGTACAGCGCGTACGCCTCGGGGTCGGTCGTGCGCGCCTTCGGTGCCGCGCCGAGCAGCGTGACCTTGAGCTGCTTCGACCACGTCGGCCGCGATCTCGTCCTGGATCGCGAAGATGTCGTCGAGCTTGCGGTCGTAGGTCTGCGACCACAGGTGCGTGTCGGTGCCGGCCTTGATCAACTGCGCCGTGATCCGCACCGAGTTGCCCGGCCTTGCGCACCGAGCCTTCGAGCACGTGCGCGACGTGCAGCGTGCGCGCGATCTCCGGGATCGCGACCTCCTTGCCCTTGAACGAGAACGACGAGGTGCGCGCCGTCACCTGCAACTGCGGAATCTTCGCGAGCAGGTTCAGCAGTTCCTCGGAGATGCCGTCGGAGAAATATTCGTTCGACTTCTCGTCGCTCATGTTCACGAACGGCAGCACGGCGATGGAATTGTCGCTCGCCGCCGGCGCCGCGGACGCAGCCGACGGGGTAGACGCACTCGGCACGGCCGGCGTCTGCGCTTCACGCGATGCTGCGGCAGGTTCGACTCTGCGCGGAACGAAGCCGGTCGAACGCAAACAGCCCGATCGCCAGCACCAGCAAGGCTAATGGTGATGTAGTCGAGCCGGCGGCTGGTGATGTGCGTGATCGAGGCCGAACGATCGACCTCGCTCTCGCGCTTGAGGCCTTCCGGCGTCAGCTCGTAGATCCACGAGAACATGATCACGAACGGAAAGCCGATCACGCCGATCCACGTCACGATCGGGACGAGCGACGACGGCAGGTTCAGGGCCGGCACCAGGGTCGCCGTGATCTGGACGACGATCCAGCCGAGCGCGAGGTAGGCTGCAGCCGCCTTGAACACGTTGCGGCGCCGCAGTTCGGCGAACAGGCTGAGCTTCATGCTCGGACGCACTCCCCTCTGCCGGAGGCTATCCGGTCGCGGCCGAGTTTGGGCGATTACCTACGGCGCGCAAGCGCGCGGCTCGCGACGACTCAGCAATGGCGCCGGCTGTCGCCAATGGCCTCAGCGGACGGCGTTAGCGACAACGTGAGCGTCCGCTTGCCGGACGTCAGTTGCGAGCATCGGGTGACCAGTTCGGGCCGGAACCAGACGTCGATCAGTAGCGGTGTGATGACGCCCAGACGGCGCGGTCTTCGCGTCGACGGCCTCTCGGTTGTCAGATGTTCGGCTCAGCCGAACCAGTGCATCAGGCCCAGGACCAGCACGGCGAGAAACACGGTTTCCAGGATCATCAGCACGACCGGCTTGATCCCGACCGTGACCACCTCGCGCAACTGGGTCTTCATTCCGATTGCGGCCATCGCCGTGAGCAGGCACCAGCGCGATGCGTCGTTGCCGAATTCCTGCACCGGCACCGGCACCCAGCCGGTGCTGTTGAGCAGCACCAGCAGCGCGAATGCCACGGCGAACCCGGGCAGCAGCGGCGGCCGCGGGCCGTCGGCCACTTCGCCCTTGGCCCGCGCGACGCGACGACCACCACTGCGAACACGATCACCGGCAGCAGCATCGACACACGCATCAGTTTGACGAGCGTCGCCGCGTCGCCGGTCTCGCGCGAGATGCTGTAGCCCGCGCCGACGACCTGTGCCACGTCGTGGATCGTGCCGCCGAGAAAAATGCCGGCCTGCACCGGCGTGAGGCCGAGCGCGTGCACGATCATCGGGTACGCGATCATGGCGATCGTCGACAGCGCGCTGACGCCGATCACGGTGAACAGCGTCGCGCGTTCCTTGAGCGGATGGCCGGGCAGCGCCGCGGCGAGCGCAAGCGCCGCCGATGCGCCGCAGATTGCGGTCGCGCCGCCGGTCAGCAGGCCGAACAGACCGCGGAATCCGAACAAGCGCGCCACGACCATCGACACACCGATCGTCAGCGTCACCGAGACCACGACCAGCGCAGCAGCGGCTGCCAGCCCATGCGCCGCGACCTGGGAAAGGGTGATGCGCAGACCGAGCAACGCGACGCCAATGCGCAGCACGCTGCGAGCGGAGAAGCCGATGCCCGCCGTGCAGCGCCCCTCGCTGCCGAGGAAGTTCATTGCCATGCCGAGCAGCAGCGCGAACAGCATCGCCGGCGCGCCGTAATGCTGGCGACAGGAAAGCGGCCGCCGCGGCGACGACTGCGCTGGCCAGCAGGCCGGGAAAAAGCTCGCGCCCACGCTCGCGCGGGCGCGCATCCGGTTCGCTATCATGGTTGCTGCTCGCTGCGAGTTTACGCGGACGGGAGTTCGTGATCCTCGAAGCGCTCGCGCAGCACGTTCTTCTGGACCTTGCCGGTCGCGCCGAGCGGGATGCTGTCGACGAACACGACGTCGTCGGGAATCCACCACTTGGCGACCTTGCCTTCGTAGATGGCGCAGCAGCTGCTCGCGCGTGAGTTCGGCGCCGGGCTTCTTGACCACGACCAGCAGCGGACGCTCGTCCCACTTCGGGTGCTTTGACGCCGATGCAGGCCGCCATCGCCACCGCCGGGTGCGCGATGCGCGACGTTCTCGAGGTCGATCGAGCCGATCCACTCGCCGCCGGACTTGATCACGTCCTTGCTGCGGTCGGTGATCTGCATGAAGCCGTCGGCATCGATCGTCGCCACGTCGCCGGTCGGAAACCAGCCGTCGAGCGAGCGGAGCGGCGCCCGGCCGACTTGAAGTAGTCGGAGACGATCCACGGTCCGCGCACCAGCAGCTCGCCGGAAGCCTTGCCGTCCTGCGGCAGTTCGTTGCCGCAGTCGTCGACGATCTTCATGTCGACGCCGAACACCGCGCGGCCCTGCTTGGCCTGCACGGCCAGGCGTTGCTTCGGGTTCGAGCGCGCAGTTGCGCCGGCTTGAGCGAGCACACGGTGCCGAGCGGGCTGCGTCTCGGTCATGCCCCACGCGTGCAGCACCTGCACGTCGTAGCGCTCCTGGAACGCGCGCATCATCGCCGGTGGGCAGGCCGAGCCGCCGATCACCGTGCGCCGCATCGTGCGAAAGCCCAGGCCGTTGGCCTCGACGTGGGCGAGCAGGCCCTTCCACACCGTCGGCACGCCGGCCGAGAGCGTGACGCGCTTCGTCTTCGAACAACTCGTGCAGCGACTCTGCCGTCGAGCCACGGTCCCGGGAACACCAGCTTCGCGCCGACCATGCAGGCCACGTAGGGCAGGCCCCAGGCGTTGACATGGAACATCGGCACCACCGGCAGGATCGTGTCGCGCGCCGAGCAGTCGAACGCGTCGGGCAGCGCGGCGGCCCACGCGTGCAGCAGCGTCGAGCGGTGGCTGTACAGCACGCCCTTCGGATTGCCGGTCGTGCCGGACGTGTAGCACAGCGTGCGAGCGCGTGTTCTCGTCGAGCGCCGGCCACTCGAACTGCGCCGGCTGCGACTCGATCAGGTCCTCGTAGCACAGCAGGCCCGGAATCGTCGTCGTCGCCGGCATGTGCTCGCGGTCGGTCATCGCGACGAAATGCTTGATCGTGCCGACACGCGCTGCGCGATCGCCTCGACCAGCGGCAGGAAGGTGAGGTCGAAGAACAGCACGCGGTCTTCCGCGTGGTCGGCGATCCACACCGACCTGGTCGGGGTGCAGGCGCGGATTCAGCGTGTGCAGCACGCGCGCCGGAACCGGCGACCGCGTAGTACAGCTCCATGTGCCGGTAGCCGTTCCAGGCCAGCGTCGCGACGCGCTCGCCGGGCTCGACGCCCGAACGCGGCGAGCGCGTTGGCGAGTTGCGCGCGAACGCTGGCCGAGCTCGCGGTAGGTGTAGCGATGCAGGTCGCCTTCGACGCGGCGCGACACGATCTCCTGCGTCGCCGTGATGGCGCTCGGCGTGGCGTCAGCAGCGTCGAGATCAGCAGCGGCTGCTGCATCATTCCGCCGATCATTGGACTTCCCCGAGCGCGGTGCCAGCCGGCGGCGCGGCCGCGTTCACCGATCCGGATTCGACGCGCACTCGCGCCGAACGCGCTGCATGTCGCTTCCGTAGCTGCGCGCGACGCGCCCACGAACAGCAGCGCCGACACGACACCGAGGCGCGGAGATCGCGGTCAGAGCCGACTCGAGGCCGAAGGCATCCGACAGCGCGCCGGCGAGGAACGGGCCGACCGCCAGGCCGAACAGGTTCTGGAACAGCGACAGCACCGCGGCAGCCGGTCGCGCGCACGCCGGGGTGCGCGACATCGATCACGACCGCCGACGCCGGCCCCACGCTGCAGGTCATCAGGAATCCGCCCAGCGCGATCAGCGCGAACTGCGCCTGCGGCGCGAGCGCGAAGCCCGCCGCGTGCGCGCCGAACGTCGGCAGCAGCACCAGCGTCGTCGCGACGCAAATCACGGCGACTGCATGGCAGCCGCATGCGCGCGGGCGGACGGCGCCGCAACGGTCGGCGACGGCGCCCCACACGCACGGTGCCGGCGGCGCCGCACAAGCACCACGAGCGCGGCCTTGATCGCCGGCCTGGTCGGGCGCGATGCCGTGGACGCGGTTCGAGATAGCTCGGCAGCCACGCCCACACCGCGGACACCACGATGAGCTGCACTGCGCCGCGCCGGCGCACACCCACAACAGGGTGCGCGTGCGCGCCAGCACGCCTGATGATGTGTCGTCAGCGCATTGCCCAGCGTGTGCGCGTCGCGCGTCGAGCTGGCGGCGTCAGGTCAACCGTGCGGTAGTCGCGCACATACAGGTACAGCAGCGCCAGCAGCAGGCCGGGAACGCCGACCACGCCGAACGCGGCCTTCCAGCCCCAGCGCGCGGCGATCACGCCGCCGAGCAGCACGCCCAGCACCGAGCCGACCGAGGCCGCGGCGAAGAACGCCGACCAGCAGCGCGCGAGCGCATGCGCACCGGAAAGTACGCTGGCGATCAGCGCCGCGCCGACCGAGCCGTAGCCCGCCTCGCCGACGCCGACGACCGCGCGCGCGGCGAACAGCGGAGCCGTAGCTGCGCGTGAACATGCACGAGATCGTCGCCAGGCTCCACGCCAGCGGCCATCGCGACGATGCTCTTCACGCGGCTGTACGCGGTCGGCGAGCAGCGCCACCGGCAGCGCGGCCAGCGCCACCGTGACCGACACCACCGAGACCAGCAGCGCCGAGCTGCTTGTCGGACAGCGCCCACTCGGCCTTCAGGTACGGGAACAGCGAGACGATGACCTGGCGGTCGATGTAGTCGAACAGCATCAGCGCCCATGCGTCATCGCGAACGCGAACCACGCCGCGCCCGCGGCCGAATGAGGTAGCCGTCCTGCGCGCCGGCGCGGTCGAGTGCGTGCAGGTCCATGGTTGTCTGGCTTCATGGCACCAGCACCGTGGCGCCGACTGGTCTGGCGCGACTCGAGCGCGCGGTGCGCGTCGGCGGCCTCGGCCAGCGCGAAGCTGCTGCCTCGGCTCGCTCGACGATGCTTGCCGGCCAGCACGAGGTCGAACAGCTCGTCGGCCATCGCCAGCATGTGCGAGCGCGGCGTCGCGTAGTGGATCATCGCCGGGCCGCGTGACCCAGAGCGAGCCCTTGACCGCCAGCAGCGTGGTGTCGATGACCACCGGGCCCGAGGTGGTGCCGTTGCTGACCAGCGTGCCGCGCGGCTGCAGGCTGTCGAGCGACGCCGTCAAGCGTGTCCTTGCCGACCGAGTCGTAGCACCACCGGCACGCCCTTGCCGCCGGTGATCTCGCGCACGCGCTCGGCGATGTTCTCGCGCGCTGGTGACGATCGTGTGCGCGCAGCCGTTGCGCGCGCGCGATCTCGGCCTTCTCGTCGGTGCTGACGGTGCCGATCATCGTCACGCCGAGCGCGCGCGCCCACTGGCAGGCGATCAGGCCGACGCCGCCGGCGGCAGCGTGGTACAGGATCGTCTCGCCGCCGCTGCAGCGGATAGACCTGGCGGAACAGGTACTGCGCGGTCATGCCCTTCATCATCATCGTCGACGGCGGTGCGGTCGGCGATGCCGTCGGGCAGCGGGATCAGCACGTCGGCCGGCATCACGCGCGACATCGGCGTAGGCGCCTTGCGGCCCGAGCAGGTAGCCGACGCGGTCGCCGACGCGGATGTCGGTGACGCCAGGCGCCCACGGCTTCGACCACGCCGACCGCGTCGGAACCGAGGCCATTCGGCAGCGGCAGCGGGTAGCGGCCGGTGCGGAAGTAGATGTCGATGAAGTTGACCGCGATGCAGGTGTGGCGCACGCGCGCCTGACCGGGACCGGGCTCGCCGACCTCGACCGTCTGCGAGGCGCGAGCACTTCCGGTCCGCCGGTGCGGTCGAATCGAATGGCTTGGACATGATGTTCTCTTCGATAGTGATGGCGCGCGTCGAGCGCGCCGGTCAACGGAGATGGCGCGCTGGCCAGCGGCAACACTTGCGCGCGCGGACGCAGGCGCGAGTTCGGCGACGTAGGTCGCGGCCTGCGGCCAGGCGCCGAAGCCCGACGCGGGATTCAGGTGCCCGACGTCGCCGAGGTCGTCGAAGCGGCTGCCCCACGCGTGCGCCAGTTCGGCTGACGCGCTCGATAGCTGCGCGAGCGGATCGTTGCGGCTGGCGGCGACGATGCTGGGGAACGGCAGCGGCTGCGCGCGGAACCGGCAGCCAGCCGCCGGCGCGCAGCGCGTCGATGGTCGGGTAGCCGTCCGGCATCGGCTGCTCGAAGTCCGGCGGCGTCGCCAGCAGCGCGCCGCGGATCGGCCGCGTCGTGCGTGCGCGCCCAGTGCGCAAACATGATCACGCCGCCGCTGTGCGCGACGCACGATCGGGCGGCTCGGATCATTGCGGCCAGCGCGCGATCGATCGCTTCGACGCGCCGCGCGCAGTCGAGGTCGTCGCGGCCCATCGGCGGCACCGTTGCGCACCGGGCGGCGCGCGCGCTCGAGTTCGCGCGCGAGCAACGTCTGCCAGTGTGCGTCGACGTGGTCGCGCAGGCCGGGACGATGAGGACGGTCGGCTTCGGCTCATGGCTCAGGCCGCGCCTTGCGCAGGAAGCCCTGCTGCCGCGCCCTTGGGATTGGGCGCGAAGCCGTTGGCTGCCAGCGTCTCCTCGACGGTGTCGTAGAACACGCCGATCTTGCAGATCTCGCGCGCTTCCTTGCCGTTGGCGATCTCGCGGCCGAACTCGCGCGAGATGCGCACCAGCTGCTCGATCTGCTGCACCGTCGTCATCTTCCCGGTGCGCGTCTGGTTCCAGAGGTTGTCCTCGATGCCGCAGCGCACGTGCAGGCCCATCGCGATGCCCATCATGTTGATCGGCAGCGTGTTGAGCATGCTGCTCTCGACCGTCAGCATCGCGCCGTCGGGAATGGCGCGCAGGAAGTTGGCCAGGCTGTAGATGTTCGGCTGCGTCCATGCCGCCGCCGATCGCCACCCAGTTGCACACCAGCGGGCCCTTGTAGATGCCGCGGCGGATCAGGCGCTCGACGGTCTCGTAGCTGTTGATGTTGTAGAACTGGAAGGCGCTCTGGATGCCGGCCTTCGTGAGGCGCCGCACATGCTCCTCGAAGAAGCTCGGGCGTCGAGGGCACGATCATCTCGCGGTAGGCGCGGAAGCCATCGGCTCGGCCAGCGAGGTGCCGGCGATGTCCTCGACGTCCATCTGCTCGATGACGTTCATCTGCGAGGTGTTGACGGTCACCGTCACCTGGTCCGGCTTCGGATCGAGCTCGGCCAGCATGTGGCGCGTGTCGTCGGACAGCCACTTGGCGGCCGCGCCGTCGGTCTCGGGGCGCGAAGGAGATCGAGCCGCCGACCTGGATGATCATGTCGGGCACGGCCTTGCGCACGCCGGCGATCAGCTCGTTGAACATGGACAGGCGCTTGCTGCCCTTGCCGTCGAGCTCGCGCACATGCAGGTGCAGCACGCGTGGCGCCGGCGTTGTAGCAGTCGACCGCCTTCTGGACCTGCGCCTCCATCGTCACCGGAATGTCTTCCGGGAAGTCGGACGGAATCCATTCCGGACCGTAGGGCGCAGCGGTGATGACGAGCTTGTCCTGGTTCTCGGGGAACAGGGATCCGTCGAGGAAGTTCATGGTGTGTCCTTGAAAGTGATGAGGCGGAAGTTGTATGAAGGCGGTGTCAGAAGGGCGTGTCGCCGATGATTCCGGCGCGCTCCATCTTGCGGTGGCACGGCGGGTAGTCCATGACCGCGTAGTGCTGCGTCGAGCGGTTGTCCCACATCGCCACGCTGTTCGGGCTGCCAGCGGAAGCGCACCTGGTACTCGGGGATGCTGCGCCTGGCTGATCAGGTAGCTGAGCAGCTGCGCGGCGCCGGGCGCGTAGTCCTGGCCGAAGCGCACGTTGTCCGGCGTGTGGAAGTTCGTGAAGTGCGTCGTGAACGCGTTGACGAACAGGACCTTCTCGCCGGTCTCGGGATGCGTGCGCACCACCGGATGCTCGGCGTCGGGGAACTGCGCCTGCAGCGCGAGGCGCTTCTCGATCGGCATCGCGGCGCCGAAGGTGGCCTCGATGCTGTGGCGCGCGCGCAGGCCGGCGATCTGCGCCTTGATGTGCTCGGGCAGCTGCGCGTACGCCTGCGACCATGTTGGCCCACATCGTGTCGCCGCCGACCGGCGGGCACTCGACGCAGCGCAGCACGCAGCCGAACGGCGGCTTCTCGCGCCAGGTGGCGTCGGTGTGCCAGGCGTTCTCGTAGCGGTCGTTCGGGCGGTCGGGCGACTTGTAGATGCGCACCAGGCCCGGGATTCTCCGGGTCGCTGCCGACGACCGGGTGGTCCTCGAGCTCGCCGAAGTGGCGCGCGAAGGCCGACGTGCTCGGCGCGCGTGATGTCCTGGTCGCGGAAGAACAGCACGCGGTGCTTGAGCAGCAGCGCGCGGATCTCGGCGACCAGCGCCGGGGTCGCGCGAGGCGACGCCGAGGTTCACGTTCGACAGCTCGGCCCCGATCGCGCAGGTCAGCGGTTCGACCTTGATGCTCGATTTGAGCGAGCCCGCGGCGACCACGGCGGGTGCACTGATGCCGGAAGGCGTCGTTGCTGGGGGTTGTCATGGTCGGCTCCTCGGGATCATTACGGCGCTAGTCTAGGCCCCGGTGCCTCTGCGCCACCCCCTCCCAGAGGGGCGGCTGCCTCAGCGCCGGGTTCGAGCAGGCCCAGAAGGTGCGCGCGGCGGACCACCTGCTTGCGGCTGCCTGCCGCCAGCTTTCCGAACACATTCTTCAGGTGCCACTTGATCGTCTCCTCGCCGATCTGCATCGCCATCGCGATCTCCTTGTTGGAGAGGTTGCGCGCGAGCAGTTCCAGGACTCTGCGCTCCTTCGGCGTCAGCGCCATGCTCGGGTTCATCCGCGGCTGGAGCGCTTCGCGCGGCGCGGATCGCCCGTGCCGGCTGCGGCCGCGAATCTGCCGTGTGCGCATCACGCTGTCGCCGCTGCGCCACGCGCGCTGCCCATTCGCCCAGCGTCGGGTGTGCGTCCGCGAACGGCCGGCGCGAGACCCAGCGCCGCCGCGAGGTCCATCGCTTCGCGCAACAGCGGTTCGCGCCTCGCCGCCGTCGCGATCGAGCGCTTGAACGCACGCAGAGCCCATTATTTCGATCCGCACCCGTCCGAGGCCGCATGGCCTCCGGCGAGTCTCGTTGGCGCGCGCCAGCGGCTCCAGCGCGCCAGACCACTCCTGCGCGGCGATCGCCGCGCCGCGCGGCAGCCATCTGCCGGAACAGCTCGACGTTGCGCCGCCAGAGCCGGCCCTGCGGGACATCGTCGCGCGCAAGGATCGCGTCGATGCGCTCGCACAGCGTGCGGCAGGTTTCGGCGCGGAAACGCCGTGCGTGCAGGCGCACCTGTTCGGCCAGGCTCGCGATGGCAAGCCGCGGCAGGTTGCGCGCTTCGCCTGCCGCGCGCAGTCCTTCGAGCAGTTCGAGGCGCGCGATGCTCGGCGCCTTCGGCCGCGGCGATGCGGGCCGCGGTGCGATAGCCCAGGTACACGGCATCCGGCAGCCCGGTGCGCTCCAGCACGTCGAGCCGGTTGGCCAGCAGCGCGATCGCGTCCTGCGGGCGGCTCCTGTTCCCAGACCGCTGCGGCGAGCACCGCCGCCAGCATGCAGAACCAGCGGATCGCGGCGGCCGAGCGTCGCCTTCGGCCGCAGCCAGCGCGGGCCGCAACAGGTTCTCGGTCAACCGCACCTGGCCTTCCCACAGGTAGCTCAGCGCGGTGACGGAAGTCGCCGCGCGCGCCAGATGCGCGAAGCTGCCGCCGAAATCGCCGCGCGGCGCCTGCTGCTGGCAGCGCCGCGCCGCCGGCCGGATCGCCCTCGAACAGGGCGCGGAACGCGCGCCGGTTCGCGTGGATGTGGAGCAGCAGCGGATCGGTCAGCGGCGGCGATTCCGCCCACGGGTCGTGCAACTCGGCGATAGCGATCAGGGTCGTCCGCGAGCCCTGCGCCGCCGCTCAGGATCAGCGCGCACTCGCAGCGCAGCGATGCGTCGTCGCCGGCGTGCGCGAGGATCCGGCCGACGAATTCCTCGGCTTCGCGATGCCGGCCGCTCACGGCGAGCGCCCAGGCTGCGGCGAGCAGCAGCCGCGGACGCCGGTCGAGTTCCGCGGCGGGCAGTTGCGCGAGCCAGTCGAGCACCGTGGCGACGTGGCCGTGGCGCATCATGCCCTCGTACAGGCCGCGCTCGGCGAGGTCGTAGGCTGCATCGCGCTGGCCGGCGGCGAGCGCGTGGCGGCGCGGCTTCGTCGAAGCAGCCCGCGGCGAGCCAGCCACGCCGACGCGCGCGCGTGCAGCGTGATCAGCTCGTCGGTGCCGCACGCCGCGGCGCGCGCGCGCAGACGTCGCGCGCGAGCGTGTGCATGCGCAACCACTCGCTGTCCTCGCTTGCAGCGAGGATCGGCGTCTCGCGCGCGAGTCGCGCGAGCCGGTCTCGGCTGCGTCGTGCGATCCGGTGAGCGCGTCGCACAGATCCGGGTGCAGGTTGTCGACGAGCGCGATGCGCGCGAGGAACGCGGCGATCGTCAGGCCGCAGGTTCGCGACCAGCAGGTCGACGAACCGGTCGTGGACCTCGCCGACGCCGGCTGCCATCGCGTTGATCAGCGCGGCCGGGTCGGCGCCGCGCGCGACCGCGGACAGCGGTGAGCTGCAGGCCGAGCGGCCAGCCCTCGGTCTTCTCGTGCAGGCGCGCCGGCGATGTCCGCGTCGATGCGCTGGCCGAGGCGCTGGCGCGCGAGCGCGAGCGTTTCTTCGAGCGTGAAGCGCAGCGTCTCGGTGCCGACCACGGCGCACTGGCCGTAAGCGGTGAGATCGGCGACGCCGAGATCGCACTCGGGGCGCGACGCGACCACGATGCGCAGGTTCGGCGGCGCGTTGTGCATCGCGTAGGCCAGCGTCTCGCGCGACGCGTGCGGGCAGCCGGTCCGCATCCTCGACGATGAGGACGACGTCCATTGCCGACAGCGCCACTTCCGCGAGCCACACGGTGATGCCTTGAGCGCGGGCGCGGCGGAACCTTCGAGCAGCGTATGCCCGAACGTCTGGCGGCCGGAACCGACGCGGACCGCGAGCGCGAGGCCCTGCACGAAGCGCTCGGGGTTGTCGTCGGCCTGCGACGACAGCCAGCCTACGACGGCGCCGCGCGACAGGTGTCCGATCGCGCCACTGCGCGAGCAGCGAAGTCTTGCCGAAGCCGGCTGCGGCCTGCACGACGACCGCCCAGCAGCCGCGGAACTGCGGGCCGTCGGCGCGCAGGGCGCTGCCGCGCCAGCGGGTCCCCTGGGCGCGCGCGGCGGCGTGATTTTCGGGATCCAGAGCCGGCTCGGCGACGGCGGCGCGCGGCGCAGCAGTGGCGGCCAAGCGGAGTCTCCGGTACTGGGTCCAGTTGTGCGGCAGCAAGCGCATGAGTGCAAAATCAGCACTGGCGAGAGTGAATTCAATCGGTCAGTGTCGTCTACGACGGTTCGTGCCACTGCGGGGCCATCGGTTTTCGCTATCACTCGGCACGCGACCCCGGTCTCCTGGAGCGTCCGCGCCTGCTCGATCGCCTTCTGCAGTGCCCATCAAGCTGCCGACAACGTCGGATCCCGAGGCCCGCATCGAGTTCACGGCGGTCAGGCCAGCGCTTCTGAGCAAATATCGCTTGCTCAGCACTTTACCGCCGATTTCCTGGTTTGCAGCCAGTGCGGCGTCTCATCGGCGCCATGATCGAGACCCCCACGAGGGCGGTTCCGGCATCACCAATCGTCAACCCGCTCAACCATGTTCCGGCCGAGGTCGCTGACGCCGGTTCCGATGGAATACGGGTCAGAGCCGCACTGAGCCAACGCCGCAGCGTCGCGAGCTTCACGTTGGTCGCAAAGTCGGCTGATGGGCATCCAACTACCGTGACAGTCTGCGTTACCATCATGCAGCTACGCGAAACAACCGCTTGAATCAGACGTCAGGCCGTGATTCAGAGTCGAGCCCAAAACTGGGTAGCCTTGATCGAATCGCTGCGCTTCTTCTTGCGGTGGTTTGGCTGCAGGCGCCGGTCTCAGGTCCATTCGGTCTTGGTTTCGTTCGGAAGCCAGTGGCTGGCCGCCGTTTGGCGGGCTCTTCATGACGACTTATTTGCGGGGTCCTTTGGCTGCGCGTTGTTTTGCGTTCTTCGCGGATTGCTTTCGTGGCGCGGCACTCATCGCTCCCTGGCGAACTGCTACACACTCGCGTCACGTTCGCGGCCCGACAGCCTGATCGAACCGGCCCAGGCAGATGTGTCGCATCGGCGCGACAACTCAGCGCCATCCTGCTGACCGTCATGTTCGCGTCCTTCACCCCACGGTGCACTTGCCAGGCCGACCCATCCAGTCTTCGGTACCATCTGCGCCACGCGGCTGACGTTCGGGCTTGGCATGCGTCAGACCGCAAGGAGCACGCGATGAAGATGAACCGCCTCGACGTCCTGATGCTGCCCGTAAAGACGACATGCCGGTTCGAGCGTCGGTTTCTATCGGCAGCTCGGCTTCAGCGTAGAGCAGAAAAAACGATGATCGGCGGTGGGCGGCGATGCTCAGCTTCGGCGAGTGCCGCTTGATGTTGGATGAGTCGATAAACGCGCGTCCTGCGGCACCGCGCTCCTCGGCGCTGTACTTGTATCCGGGACGACGTTGCTCAGGCATCACAGGCAGTTGCGCAGCAATGGCCTGCTCTGTTCCGGACTTCGGAGTTCACCTTTTTACGAACGATACCGGAGTTTCGAACCGATGATCCGGATGCGGCAATCACCTCTGGTGTCGGACAAGATGTCTCCAGGAATTCTGGCGCATCCCGCGGTAAACTTCAGCCGGCACCTTGCGCCAACGATCGCGCGTGATGCGGCGGCGGCCAGCCTTGCCCGAAGCGCAGCGTCGCGGAGCGGCGAGACCAATCGTTCTGCACGTCGGCGATGCCCCCCAGAGGCTGAGGCCTTTCGCGCTGAGCGCATCCCTACGGAGTTCAACTCGAACGCGACCGGATACTTTGATGGTGAGTATTTTTCCGGCATGGCTGCGGGACGAATCCGGCGCCGTCCGGGCGGGAATCTACGGCTACGTCGGGGAGGTTGCTGCTATATCAGATTACCTCTGGGTCGACGCGGCCGAGCGGCGACACGGACTGGGACGCAGCGCTTCTTCTGGGCAGCCGAAGAACACGCCAGGCTCAGGAACCGCGCCGTGCTCTTCGCAGCCACTCACAGCTTCCAAGGTCGCCCGGATTCTACGAGCGCATGGGCTACGAGAAGCAATCCGTCGTGCGCGATCATCCGGTGGGCCACGCAAGTTCCGGTCTACGCCGGCGCGCACTGCAACGCAATGAGGCCACAGCAGTCGCAGCCTGTTTGCGCTTCAGCGGCCAGCAGGCGTGTATTCAAGCTTTGAACTATCTCTGCTGCCCGAAGCAGACTGTTGCACGCCGGTCTGCGCTGGCACGATCGTCTGCGGTGCGGCGGCAGCCGCCAGCTCGGTTCAAGCGTTTAGCCTCACTGCGCCGCCTCGCGGCCGAACCATCCGGCGTGGAACTTAAAACACCAAGGAGCAAGCACGCGAAGTTTTACAAGGGAGCAAAGTTGCCACTGTGGCAGGGTTGCATTTGAAGTCGAAGGCGAGATCAAGGGAGCTATCGCGTGCAATTGCTCAATCTTGCCAGCGCCGAGGCTCGCTGTCTGGTTCGTGCCATCGAGACACAGCTCCTCCACCACGACACCGGGAAGAGGCGGCGGGCACCTGCTATCGTTCATCAAGCACGCCATCAAGCACACAGGTTCTGGTGCCTGCGTCTGCGGCATTCATCCGTACGGTGAGGGAACTGATAGGAAAGGCCAAGCAACGGCCGCCATGCGACGACTCTCTGTCTGGAAGGCATCGACCTTTCGGCCATACCGGTGCAAAGAACTACGATGGTCGTTCTGGCTATAGGCGGTGCGACCAAACATTTCCATCGACGCGACGGTCTGCGGCGGTGCTTGATGTCCGCGGTATCTCGCGCGGCAGCGGCGACCCGCATCGCTCAGGCGTCAGGTCCGTCCTGGCGAGGCAGTTGTGCCGGCTTTCGTGCTCATGGTGTCTGCCCATTCTGCCAACGCCGCGCCCATGAGAATCGTGCCCGACCCTTCAGGGAGCCCATGCAATGTGCGCAACAAGATCTCGCGGCGGCATCGGCATCCTTCTGGGTAAGCGGCGCACCTCGTTCCTGCGGCTGGCTCATGTCAGCCAGCACGCCAACCGGCGGCTCTTCGGCAGTACCAGGCGGGCCAGTCCGGTGCCGTAATTTTCGGGGCACCTGGCGCTTCGTGGCCGGGTTGTGGCTATTTCTTCCGCAAAAGCCCGGCTAGCCGTTCCCCCAGCGCTGCGGCGCTCCTCAGCGGAGCAACCGCTGAGGCCTTCAGCGGCGATGGCCTCGCCGCGGCGTGCGCCGCGATGACGTCGGGCGTCAGGCACACCACTTCTGTGCTCGCACCCAGATGACGCACCCAGTCTGCCCACTTCGTTCCACGGTCAAGCGTCAGCGGTTCACGCTTGTGAATTTGCCGGGACTGTCCACTCTTCGTGCAGCACTGGAGAGATGCATGGCGAGAGACATCATCAGAGAGACGACCCACGCTCCTGGCGCCACCGCCGACCTACAGTCAGGTGGTGGTACGCGCAGCAGGCTCTCGACTTTGTCTCCGGCACGGGACCGTACGATCCAGAGACCGGAAAATTGTCGGCGAGACGATTCAGAGCAGACGAGACAGTGCCTGACGAATATCTGCGATCCTCGAGGCAGCCGGCAGCTCGTCTCGATCGAATCGCAAGTGCCACCGTCATACTTCTCGAGGAGGCAGACTTCGCCGGAATGAATGAGGAGTGGCCGAGGTGGTTCCCGCGAACCCGCCGGCGCGGCAGGGTGCGAAGCTGCCGGTCCGCATCCCCGGGCATGCGCGTGTCGATTGCCGCTATCGCCGAAAGCCTGACACTCCTCGCCGACGCGCTCGCCGCGCAACGCTCGTGACAACGTCACGCCGTGAACGCCTGGAGTGCATCCAGTGAAACACGTGCCCGGATTGACCACGTTCAAGTCGCCATTCCACGAGGCGAGGAAGACGCGCGCGCGCGCGTTCTATTCCGGCCTCTTGACTCGAGGAGATCCCGAAGCCGGGCGCTACGGCCCAGGCGCGGCGGAGCGTGGTTCCAATGCGGCCGGTTTGCAGCTTCATCTGGGCGTCGAAGAACCGTTCTCGCCGGCGCGCAAGGCGCATCCTGCGTTGCGCATCCGCCGGTACGAGGAACTCCTCGCCAACCGATTGCTGCGGGATACCGAGTGGTGCAGGATACGAGCCTTCCGGATGTACGACGTTCCTTCGTTTCCGATCCGTTTGGAAACAGAGTCGAACTGATAGATGGCGAGAATTCGGCTCGGCTAGGCCTATGAACTGAATCTTCGCGGGATGCGCAAGCTGGCAGAAGACGTGCAGATCGGCGGGAGTCTCGCGGTAGTGACCTCGGAGAACATCAGTCCGATTCCTTCATGGATCTGGCGCGCTCTTTTTCTCTCGCTGTGATTTTCTGCTTGCTCCTTCGGCTCGGGTGCGCTGGTGTGGCGTGCTGTGGCTCACGATGCCCGGAGAGTGCCTCGAGACAGCGGCAAGGTTCTGAGCGATGTCGGCAACTGCGCTCAAGGCAATCGCGTGCGTAGCGGTTGCCTCATTTCCACGCCTGCGCCGTGTTGAATGGCGCGCTTTCGCGAAGCCGTTCTGGTCCCAGCAGCTTGGGCAGTTTGCAGGGTTAATCGCGAGCGGGCTCTTGCTCTGCCTGTTCGTGCTTTCGGTGTCCGTCGCGCTGGTGCCGTGGTTCGGTCAGCTGCCAGCGCGCCCGCATTACCTGCTCCTGGGCCTGCATACCGGTGGTTGCTAGGCGGCTCTCACGCTCGCCTTCGAGCTTGGTTTTGGCCGGCATATTGGTTCAGCAAAGGACTTGGGCCACGCCGCGCCAGAGTGCGTACATCTTCTCAAAGGCGGCAACTTGTGGCCGTTTGTGCTCATCGTCACCGCACTCGCGCCGTTGATGGCAGCCCGCATCCGAGAGTTTGCTTTAGGTGAACCTTTGGCCCTGCTCCTGCTCGCACGATCAGGCTGACGCGCGTGCAACGGCCATGCCGCCGAATCTGCGCCCGAAGCCCTGTTGAAGAAGCTCAACTCACTGGCCGGTTCGAACAGCCAGGATTGCGGAACTGTTGCAGCAGCCCTGACGCTCGTGACGCGGCTGTCGGATGCGCCAAGCGTGCCGCTGTCACCGTAGGTAACGCCTATCGATTCGCGGTTCAATTCGTAAAGTACGGAGTCATTCATCTGGCAAGGCGCTGCACGCGATGAGCGTGGCAGGCTCTGGGTAGGTGTTCTACGACTCGAATCGTCCTGACGGCCCGGCGGCTGGCCCGACGCTGAGCGTGCTGCAGTGTCGTGAGATCGTCTCTTGCGCTGCGCAGCAACGATGACCTGAGTGCAAACCCTTTACCGGAGACCCTGACGATGCCACACCGCGGTGTACGGTAGTAGTCGTGATGTGATGCGCGGCACTAGCCGCCTGGTTCCAGCAGCAAACGGCGATGGTGCGTTTGGTCGATCCGTGTGGCCAGAGTATCCGGCAACGTCGGTTGTCGCAGGAGCTTTCGCGCTCCTCGTTGCCGCTGCGTGGTTCGCCCTCGCTGCCCGGCATTTCGATCGCCGTTGCCTACTATGGCGCCGTGCTGCTGTCCGAACGCCTGCATTGCCGCTGGCGTGCATCGATCAGCAGGCGTCATCGCGCCTTGAGGCTCTCTTGGCCTCGCCCTGACGTGGCTCAGCGTGCTGGCATATTCCGCCGTATTGTTGCCATCGAACTTCAGCACGAAGCAGTCAGTCTGATCGATTCGCTCATAGCGCAACCGTGATGCGCTGCAACAGCCGCCTCTTGCGGCGTCGTACGGTAATCCAGCACAAGAGGCGATCGATCCAGGTGCGTGGGTGCTTTACGCCGAAACTGCGTTCGTGGTCTGTGCACCTCGATTTCCTGCAGGAAGGATTGCAGGTCGGGATCGCCTCGCACTCGCGAGCATCCTGACCGCGATCGCACCATGCCCGAACCAGCGCGAGCGCGACTTGCCTGCGCCAGCGTGCCTATCTCGCCGCCGCCCGGCGCCAGCCGGCAGGCGGCATGCCGAACTCGCGCTTGAACGCGCGATTGAAAGCCGCTTCGGACTCGTAACCGCTGCGCTCGGCGACGCGCACGACGGCGTCGCGGCCCGAGCGCAGCACGTGCGCAGCCAGGGCCAGTCGCCAACGCATCAGGTACTGATCGGCGGCTCGCCGACCAGCGCGGCGAATCGCTCGGCGAGCGCCGAGCGCGACAGCGCAACCTCGCGCGCCAGCTCGTCGACTGTCCAGCCGCGGCCGGGATCGCGGATGCAGCAGAGGCCAGCGCGCGGCCGACCTGGCGCGTCGCGCACGCCGGCGAGGCCAGCCCCTTGCCGTCGGGCGGCAGGCTCCGACGTAGCGGCGCAGCGCCTCGACGAGCATGAGTCTCGAGACAGCTTGGCGAGCAGCGAGCCGCCCCCGGCGCTCGCCAGAGGACTCGCGCACGCCCATGCGCAACAACTCGTGCAGAGCAATACACTGAACGAAGTATATC
>ERZ1370068.2521-contig-1666_pt1 | contig 25262 bp, 52 predicted proteins | sample MGYA00561227_ERZ1370068 | MGnify/ENA primary metagenome ERZ1370068 (study PRJEB38410, sample SAMEA6850437) | metagenome | study: Metagenomic assessment of the ecological functions of the soil: analysis of the soil microbiota associated with the...
GGTGATGTAATCCGGCGGGAAGCCGGAGCGTGAGTGCGTTCAGGTTCATTCTCTCGCTCGCCCCATTACGCACCTTGCCACCCACGGCGGATTAGACTGACCGCAATGGCAGCAAGAAGGAGCGCGACAATCTTCGATACGCCCCGCAACCCCTGCCTGCCCATCCAGTGTGCGACCAGATCGGCATTCCAGAACGCGATCGCAACCAGGCCAAGATTGACCAAGAGCGAGAGCAGAGTAAACACCACCCCAACCGTATCTACAAGGATCAGCAGCGCAGTAAGCAGCGCTGGTCCGGCGATTAGCGGCATTCCGAGCGGGACAACTCCAAAGTCGTCACTCGCTCCACGGTCGGTCGACCCAACGTTGAGCAATTCGCGACCTGCTAGCCCAAGAAGAATAAGACCGCCGGCGACTTGAAAGTCCGCAACAGTTATCCCGAGCGCGACGAAAATAATCTTGCCAAGGAACATAAACGCCACAGAGATACACAGCGCCGTGAAGATTCCCACGAACCCCTGGTGCTGCCGTTCTTCACGCGAGGCACTCCCGGCTAGACCCATAAACACCGCCACAAGTCCAATTGCGTCGATCGCGACAAAAATCGGAATAAAGGCGACAAAAAATTTGTGGATCATTCGTGGCAGGCGTTTTCCCTAAGGACCAGTTTTCACCACAGATGAACACAGATGAGACAGAGATTCATCAAAATTCCTTCTGTCATCTCTGAGAATCTGTGTATATCTGTGGCCCATTCCGCCTTGTCTTAGTCGTATGAAACCATCTGTTCTGTGCGTTCTATTCGTTGCTGCGGCTTCTTCAAGTCTGCTGAGTGCCGACCTGAAAACGTGTCGATGATTTTCGTGCAGCAGCGGCAAAGGCAAACGCGGTGCTGACGATTCCTGATTGGGAGCAAACGCCGGAGGCAGTTGAGGCTTCCATGAAGGATGCGATCGCAAAGGCGAATGCTGCGCTGGATCAAATCGGCGCCCGGGATCTCGGCAAAGTTACCTTTAAGAGCACTGTGGTCGCGCTAGATGATGCCACGTATCAGGCAGGACTCGCCGCAAATAAGGCCACGATCATCAAAGAAACAAACACCAATTCCGCGATGCGCACCGCCGCGGAGAACGCGGTGAAAACTTTCCAGGAATGGGCGGTCGGCATTGATTATCGCGAAGACGTTTACAGAGCGATCAAAGCTTTCGCCGACACGCATCCGAAACTGACGGGCGAAGACGAGAAGCTGCTAAAGGAAACGTTGCGCGATTATCGCCGCGCCGGCCTGGAGTTACCGCCAGATCAGCGGAAGGAAGTCGAACAGCTGCGCAAGGAACTGTCCAAACTCGGCACTGATTTCGACACCAACATCGTGAAGGCGACTGCGCCGGTCATGTTCACTAAAGGCCGATCTCGATGGCCTGCCCGACAGTTTCTTCGCCTCGCCCGGCATTAAAACTGGCGATGATGTTTACACGGTGATGGCAAACGTCACCTGGCAATTCAATACGGTCGAGGAAAACGCAAAGAGCGAAGCGACGCGCAAGCAACTTTACGTTATTCGCGAGACGCTCGCTAAAGACACAAATGTTCCTGTCCTCAATCAAATGCTCGCGCTCCGGAACAAGATCGCGCTGCGGCTCGGTTACAAATCGTGGGACGATTACCAGACCGGAAGTCAAAATGGCCAAGACCGGCGCGAATGCGGAGAAATACATCGGCGATTTGGTCGCCGGCAGTCAGCCGAAATTCGATGAGTGAAGTGGCGGAATTACAAAAATTGAAGGCCGCTGATACAAACGATCCCAACGCTAAAATCGAGGTGTGGGACTGGCGCTATTACAGCAATCAGCGAAACAAACAAAAATACGCGGTCGATAAGGAAGCGTTGCGCGCGTATTTCCCATTCCAAAAGTGCTCGACGGAATGTTCAACATTTACCAGAACATTTTCGGTCTGAAGTTTGAAAAGATCGTCGCGCCTTACAAATGGATCGATGATCTCCAGCTTTATCTGGTGACCGATTCCGCTACGGGCGAGCCGCTTGGCATGTTTTACCTCGACATGTTTCCACGCGAAGGAAAATTCAACCACTTCGCGCAGTTCGACATTATCAGCGGCAAACTGTTGCCGGATGGAAAATACCAGCGGCCAACGGTCGCTTTGCTTTGCAATTTTCCGCCTGCGACCGCCGATAAGCCCTCTCTGCTGACACACCAGGACGTAGAAACTTTGTTCCACGAGTTTGGTCATGCCCTGCATTCGATTGTTACTCGCGCAAAGTACGGTCGCTTCGCCGGAACGCATGTCCCCGGTGATTTCGTCGAGGCGCCCTCCCAGATGTTACAAAACTGGGTTTGGGATAAAAAGTGCTCGATACGTTTCGCGGCCGATTACAGGGACCCCTCGAAAAAGATTCCGGCCGAAATCGTCAAAAAATGAACGATGCCAAGCTGGCAAACGCTGGTGTTCTTTATCGGCGCCAGTTCGCGTTCGCATCGCTGGATCTCGCCATGCACAATCAGCACCCCGAAGACGCGACTTACGATTGCGTAGCCATATCGAATCCGATCCTGGAAAAAGTCTTTCTGCCAATCGATCCAAGCACGACGTTTGTTTCCTACTTTGGACATCTGAATGGCTATGATGCCGGTTACTACGGCTACGCCTGGGCCGATGCGATCGCCGCCGACATGGCGACCGTCTTTGAAAAAGCGAAGGACGGCTATCTCGACAAACAAGCCGGCATGAAATTGCGTCGCGAGATCTATGAGCCGGGCGATTCTCGTGACGTCAACGTTTCCATCGAGAAATTCCTCGGCCGTAAACAATCCGATCCAGCCATTTCTGAAGAAGATCGGCATCGGGCCAGAGGAGAAAAAGAAAGCGACCGCTGGACCCTCGCAGGAAAGCCGATAGTTGTTGTAGAGGCGCTTGTGCCGAGCGCCTGTTGCGTATTGTCCGAGTTCAGCGTTTGACACAAACGCCGCTACAACGTCTGCGTATATGGTGAAAATGCGATGGTGGTTCGCTGTAATCCTTTGGTTCAGTTCGACGCACCTCTTTGCGGCCGATGAATTGGCGTTGCGTTTGCAGCCGGCGCTGGAGGCGATCACGCCCGACGGGCTGCTCGCGCACATCAAAGTTCTTGCATCGGATGAGTTTGAAGGGCGCGCGCCTGGGAACGAAAGGCGAAGAACTTTCGGTCAAATATATCAGTGACCAGTTCAAAAAATCGGATTGAAGCCAGGAAATCCGGACGGGACATACACGCAGGAAGTTCCTCTGGCCGGGATCAAGAGCGAACCGCGAATGTCGTTCGCCATCGGCGACAAAACGATCGATCTGAAATATCCGGATGATTTCGTTGCTTCATCGGCGCGTCTTCAACCGGAGATCAAGGTCGATAAGTCCGATGTGGTCTTTGTCGGATACGGCATCGTCGCGCCGGAATACGGCTGGGACGACTACAAAGATGTCGACGTGCGCGGCAAGACCTTGCTGATGCTGATTGGTGATCCTCCAATTCCCGATTCAAAGGATCCATCCAAGCTCGACGAAAAGATGTTCAAAGGAAAGGCGATGACCTATTACGGTCGCTGGACCTACAAATACGAGATCGCAGCGCAAAAGGCGCGGCGGCGGCGATCATCGTCCACGAAACGCAACCCGCGGCTTATCCGTGGCAGGTCGTGAGATCGAGCTGGGGCAAGGAAAACTTCGAGCTCGATAATCCGAACAAGAACATGGACGCAGTTTCGGCGCGTTCCTGGATCACGCTCGATGTTGCGAAAAAATTAGTCGCCGATTGCGGACAGGATTTCGACGCGCTCAAGAAATCTGCCATCACAAAGATTTTCGCCCGGTCGCGCTGAACGCCAAAGCCAACATCCAGATCAAGCAGCAGATTCGCGAGTTCAAATCGCACAACGTCATAGGCAAACTGGAAGGAAGCGATCCGAAATTGAAGGACGAATACGTTATTTACACCGCGCACTGGGACCATCTCGGGCGTCATCCCGAATTGCAGGGCGACCAGATTTTCAATGGCGCAATCGATAACGCGTCAGGCGTGGCATCGGTCATTCAAATCGCGGCTGCATTCACGAAAGTGAATCCGCCGCCGAAACGGTCGGTCTTGTTCATGGCAACGACCGCCGAAGAAGCGGGATTGCTTGGCGCGAAATTTTATGCCGAACACCCGCTGTATCCGCTGGAGAAAACGCTCGCCGACATCAACATCGACGGCGTGAATCCGTGGGGCAAAACGCATGATCTTGAAGATCTGACCAATGGGAATTCAGCCTGGACGACCTATTAGGCACAGGCGGCAGCGAGACAAGGGCGCGTGATGAAGCCGAACAGCGAACCGGAGAAGGGCGGCTTCTATCGGGTCGACAGTTTCGAATTTGCGAAAGCTGGTGTGCCAGTGCTGCACGCAGCGCGCGGATTGAGATCATAGGCAAACCGCCGGAATATGGAAAAAGAAGCGCGATGAATTTGTAGCGAAACATTATCATCAGCCGTCCGATGAAGTTGATCCCGGCTGGGATCTCTCCGGCGCCGTGCAGGATGTTCAACTGCTGTTCGAAGTCGGCTACCAAGTCGCCAATGGCGATAAATTCCCGGAATGGAAACCCGGAAGCGAGTTCAAGGCAAAACGCGAGGCAATGCTGAAGAAGTGATTGGGTTGGGCAGAGCTTTTCAGTCTAATTCTCATTAGATGTTGCCGCAGTGCGTGCTGGCTTTCCTGCCGTAGAGTGCCTTTCCTCTGGAAGAGCGTGATCATGGTTGCACAGAAGCCAGAAGAACTTGGCCAATGACGCCTACGACCGCACCGAAACTGAGTTGCAATGCGGCGGATTAGATGATTCAGTCGGGCTTCGCAAATCTGGAAATCTGAATGGGCTCTCTTAAGAAAAGACGGAAATCAAAAATTGCCAAGCACAAGCGCCGCAAACGCATGAAGGCGCATCGGCATAAGAAACGTCTGCGTTACAAGGTGTAACCCGCAAGGTTCTGGCGACCAGAGAAGCGTCCAACGTCGAACACCAGGCTCTATAATTGATGTTGAGGGTTTTGGTGTTGAATACGCGATGCGTCTGCGGCGAGGCGCGTGCGCTCTCCGGAGGAGGCGGTTTGCCGAACGCGCCGCAGAAAGATAAGATTAGAGCCATGAAGGCGCCGAAGAAGTGGGCTGGTTCGCCACTTCAATGTTTGCTTTTACCATTAATTCTTCTCCTTACGGCGAATGCATTTGCGGACCCGATTACGAAAACTTCGCCAGCAAAATCCCGCGCCCGCAGCAGTCAAAACAAAGTGTGCGGCAGGATGATTCGCTCAATGTAAAACGAGCTTCAGACCTCGCTTTGCGTCCCGGAGGCGAACGTAAAGGCTGGCGCGCTCGCGCATTTGTTGAAGGAATGGTTTTTGAAGAAAACGGCGAGATGGACAGCGCGCTGGAGGCCTATCGCAAGGTACTGAAATGTCGATCCGGGCCAGTCGCAACTCGCCGCGCGCGTAGCGGGCTTGCTGATACAGGACGACGATTTTCCACAGGCTATTGACGTGCTGAAAGATGCAATCAAGGCGAATCCGAATAATGCCGAGCCTTATCAGCAACTCGCTTTTATTTATGCGAGGTATCTAAAGAAAACAGACCAGGCGATCGATTATGCCAACCGAGCCATCGCACTAAATCCAGCAGACGTGGAAGCTTACCAGCGCCTGGTCGAAATCGAAATTGCAGCCGGACAAGAGAAGAAGGCGCTCGAAGCTCTGGACCGTGCCACCAAAGTTCGCAGTAACGATCCCAATTTCTGGATGCACCTCGGAAAGCTTTACGTGGCTATTCTTTTCAAGTCTGACTCGCAGCCGAAACCGGACGAATTGAAAAGGGTCAATGAGATTTTCAAAAGAGCAGCCGAACACGCCGGAGACGACCCGCGATCCTCAAGGACGTAGCAGACTATTACGCGGCCTCCCAGCAATTGAAGGAAGCGATCCCGCTTTATCTGCGCGTTCTGGAACTCCAACCAGAGGACGCAAATGCGCGAGAGAAATTGGCGACGGGCTTCATTCTGACGAATCAGCGCGGCAAAGCGGTCGAGATGCTCGAGCAAATCATCAAAGAGCACCCCGACAAATATCAGCCCTACGATCTACTGGCACAGGTACTGGATGACGAAGCGCGATCATTGCAGCGCGCAAACCGCATTGACGAAGCAAAAGCGAAGTTTGCAAAAGTAGCCGCGAATTATGAGCAAAGCCTGTTGATAAATCCAAACCACGCCAGCACCTATTTGCATTTGGCAGCGTTGCTTGTAGGACCGCTAAAAGACCCAAGTCGGGGAGTGTAATTGTTGGCAGACGCTCGGCGCCGATTTCCCGGCGCGCCGGAGATTGTTTACTACCTGGCGATCGCTCAGCGCGAGGCGAAGCAGAGCCAGCAAGCCGTGGCAACTTTCGAGGAGGCGTTACACGAAGCGCAGCTCGATCAAGATGAGGATGTGGTAAATGCCAAGTTTTACTTCAATTACGGAGCGGCCGCCGAGCAAGCCGGTCTGTACGAAAAGCTGGCTGATTTGCTTCGCAAGTCGATTTCGCTCGATCCAGCTAATTCGGCAGAGGCATGCAACTACCTGGGATACATGTGGGCGGATCACAATATGAATCTCGATGAAGCTGAGACCATGATCAGGCGCGCCCTCGAGAGCGAACCAAACAACGCCTCGTATCTGGACAGCCTCGGTTGGGTGGAATTTCGAAAAGGCAAATTTGATCAGGCATTAACCGATCTGCTTCGCGCTGCAAAAGGCGCGGAGCACGACGATCCGGTTGTATTTGAACACATCGGCGACACTTATTTGAAATTGAATCGCATGGCGGACGCATTGGCTGCCTGGCAAAAAGCGCTGACACTCGACCCGAAAAACAAAAACCTTGCGGAGAAGGTCGAGGACACGAAAAAGAGGATCAGCAAAGATTTGCCGAAAACAAATCCGACATAGTGATCGCCGACGGAGATTAAGTATCGAACATCCAACGCCGGACGCCCAACGCCCAACTCTGAACTCCTGCATTCGACGTTCGATGTTGGACGTTCGACGTTAGGCGTTCTCGCACGTGTCATGAAGGAATATCCCACGCCGTGGCAGCGCAAGACCATGTGGGCGGCGCTTACTGCCTGCTTTGTGGTTCTCCTTGTCATCATCGTCGGCGCAGTGATCTGGGCCGCGGCCAGTGTCATTAGTTTCCTCCAGCCAATTCTGATCCCGGTAGCCATCGCTGCGATCCTCACTTATCTGCTCGACCCGCTGGTGACGAAAATGTCTCGCGGAACGCTGAGTCGCACGAAAGCTGTGGCTCTCGTATTCGCGATTGCGTTTTTCGCGCTGGGAGGATTGGCCGCGTGGCTCATCCCCACCATCTCCATTCAGAGCGCGAATTTTGCGAGGCAAGTTCCCGCCTACACCGAACGAGCGCGAGACTACACAGCCGATCTGATCTATCGATTCGACCACACATTCGGCTTGCTTGGCGGAGCGCACGGAAAATCTGCATCGACAAGTCTCACGAACTGGCTCATCGGCCCCGCTGCATCTCCTTCTCCTCGCGCACAGTCGACTGCCACTCCAGCCGCTTCGCCGCAAGCCACTGCGCCCGCAACCGAAATTATTGCTCCAAGCCCGCCGAAGCTGACGACTGCTGAACGTCAGCGCATTCAGGCTTACGTAGAAAAGCAAATGCCGAAATTGGAGCAAGCGTTCCCGATCGTGCTGGGAAAGCTCTGGGACATTCTGAAGAAAAGCATCGGCGGATTTCTTGGCGTCACAGGTTTTCTGCTCAGTCTCATCCTGGTGCCGATTTATCTCTTTTTCTTGCTGAACGAAAAGCCGCGCATTCAACAGCGATGGAAAGATTACCTGCCTTTGCGCGAATCGCCCTTCAGAGATGAAGTCGCGGAGGTGCTATCAGAAATCAATCGTTACGTCACGGCGTAGCTTTCGAGGCCAGCTCCTTGTGTGTCTCGTGGATGGCATACTCATTGGGACGGCGCTCACGATTTTCGGGCCTCAATTTTGCGCCGGTGATTGGTGTGCTCGTCGTCATCCTGACCATGGTCCCCTACATCGGCATCATCATCTGCTGGGTGCCAGCCGTTCTCATTGCAGCTTTTCAGTGGGGTGACTGGACGCATCCCATAATCGTAACCGGAATTTTCATCGTGATACAAAATTTCGAAGGCATGTTTTACGCCCCGCGAATTGTCGGAAATTCTGTCGGATTGCATCCGATGACGGTGATCGTGTCGATCTTTGTCTGGGGCCTGATCATTGGTGGGGTAATCGGTCCGCTCCTTGCCGTGCCGCTCACCGCGACAGTCAAGGTTCTCCTCGCACGTTACGTTTGGGGCCGACGTTTGAGGCAACAAGTTCTCCAAACAACTGAAGCAACTCTTGCAGTTCAAGAAACCGAGGTAGCGACTCAGGCGTAGCGCGCGGGAACGAACATGCTTGGGAGAAACAAGCGGACCGGTCGCGCATCCAAAAGGGACATGAAATGGCGGAAGCGAACCAAACATGCCGGGCACGGAAGAGCTCGCCAGTTGTTTCGTCGGTCTGGTCTTTGTTCCAACAGCGGTTCTGGCTGGCTCGCCTCGGCGTTATAGTTGTCGTATCGGCAGTCGCTTTTTGGTCGGTATTGTTTTGTTCAGTTACGGGTCAAGATTGTACGATGACTGGCATCAAAGCCGTTTGCTGCGCCGCGCCACTGCGCTGCTACAGGAAGGAAAACTCAGCAAGGCGGCGCAGACTGCGCAAGAACTCGTGGCGCGCCATCCCGATTCTCTGCCAGCCCTTCGCGTTTTAGCAGAAGCAGCGGAAAAACAGAATCTGGAGGAGGCCGTAAAATGGCGCGAGCAAATAGCGCGACTTCTCCCAACCGACTTGGAGAGCCAGCTTAACCTGGCTTCCGCTGCGTTGCGCTTTGGAAAACTGGATGTTGCGCGGCAAGCGCTCAATCGCGTGCCTTCAAGTGATCGGGACAAGGCAGCTTTTCACGTCGTCGCGGGCTGGCTGGCTCGTGCCGAGGGCAATTTGGCAGAGCAAGAGGAACAGTTCGCCGCCGCCGTAAAGAAAGAGCCAACCAACGATCTTTATCAATTTAATCTTGCGGCCCTGCAGATTCACTCTCGCGATCCCGAAAAAGCGCGAAGGCGCATGATACTCTCCAGCGACTCAGCAAGGTGGCTCCTTACCGAACTGGCGCGCTGCGGGCATTGCTGAATGACGCGGTGGCACGCAACGACCTCATCGCGGCGGACAATTTTGCGCAGCAACTCCAAATGTCGCCGGAGGTCACGTTCGGCGATTATCTCCTTTGTCTGAACTTTTATCGGAAGCTCGACCAGAAAAATTTCGCTTGATCCTGGAGAGAGTGAAACCAGTTGCTGCACGCGATCCCTCCAATCTCGCATCGCTCATGGATTGGATGAATCAAAACGGACTTGCGGGAGACGTTGTCAAGTGGATCGACAAGTTGCCGGCGGCGCAGCCGAAGTTCGACGGCGACATCCGTAGAAGTGGCTGACGCCTATGCGACAGTAAAAATTGGTCGCGCTGAAGCGTTGGACGCGCACTGGAACGTGGGGCGAGTCCGAATACCTTCGCGTCGCATATCAGGCAATTGCCACGTAGACAATCACGGCCCGCAGCGGAAATCCTAACAACTGAGTTCGAATCGCTCTGGCGTTCTGCGGAACAATTGGCGAGTGAGCAGCCAGAACGTGAACTGACGCTGGCGCGCCTTGCGTCCAAGTGGGAACTGAGAAAGAATCTGAAGAACTCTGGTGGCGCGTCGCAGAAAATCCCCTCGACGCGGCGGGAGGCGCTTGAGGAGCTTCGCCGGCTTTATCGCGGGGAAGAATCAAACAGCCAAGCTTTACGAGGTTCTCCAGCGCCTTCATGAAAGCTCCCCGAACGAGGCGCCGATTACAGCGGATCTCGCTCGGCTCGGTCTCAATACGGGACAAAATACAGAGCAATCGCATCAACTTGCCAAGGAGGCATACGATCGCGCGCCGAACGAGGTTAATTGCGCTCTGACTTACGCCTTTTCCCTGTCGCGCCTCGGGAGAAACGCCGAGGCTGTTACGATCGTAGAGAGTTTGTCGCCCGAGCAATTGCACGATCCGCATGCAGCCGTTTACGTCGCGCTGTTACTGGCTCAGGCTGGCCAGATCGAAGCAGCCAACAACTACATCGCGATCGCTGACGACGAAAAGATTTACTCGAAGAAGAAAAGCTCCTCGATGAAGCAAAAACCAACCTCGCGACTGCAACTGCAACTCCGTCACCAATGATTTCTGCCGTTCCGGCTGAACTGAGCCCGACGCCAACGGCTTCGCCACGCTAAAGCGCTACCGAGGCAACTCCCTGGTTGCTATCACCCGCCATGCGTCCACGTCGGCACCGCTTTGCGTAGGTGAAATGCAGCGGACAGCTTTGAGTGAGTCGAAAATAACTTCTGAAAACGGAACCTTAATTGAATCCGCTAATTCGCGCCGGGCTGTGGCCGGCATATTTTTATAGAGCAGACTCAAATGCGGGTTGAGCTCGTAATCGGACAAGTCTTGGGCAGCGTTGCGAATGGTCTGATGCAGTTGCCGCAATTTTCTATTCATCGCGAATTGCACAAACAGTGTTTTGATAAACTCGTCAGAGTGATTAATCCCGAGCGCCTTGAGGTTGATCGTTTGCCATTCGCGCGCGGCTTTTGAGAGCGCTTTCTCAGCCGCATTCGCATCATTTGCACCGACGTAAATCGTCACATGCGGCTCGAAAAAGGCGCGTCATACCGGCGCGCGAGATCCTTGATCAATCGCTGAAAAAACCTGTGCGCCAGCTCTGCCGGAATGAGCCAGTAAGCAATGACGGAGGAACGTCCCTCTATGTTAATCTTTGACGTCAGCGCGCTAGCTCCACTTCTGTAATTCAACAATATTGCCTTCCGGATCTCGCGCATACACAACCCGAAGGCTACCAACCCCATTTACTTCTGTTGTTGCAATGTTTCCTACTGCGCTGCCGCTACCCGCAATTACTGCCTGCAAGGCCTGGTCCACGTCGTCGACCGCAAATGCGATATGCGCGAATCCGCACTTAGTTCGCTCCCGGCAGGTCGCACCCTATCAACTGATCGTAGCTAAAAATCTCAAGTGTGGGACCATCATCGCCATAGCCGGGCAGACGCAAATGAACGCCTGTAAGGTGCGCATTCGGAAGCGAGGTAAGGCTGTCGAGCCATACGCCGGACATATCGCGTTCAGGGCCCGCGGGTTCGCATCCAAACACTTCGCAATAGAATCGAACCAGTCTTTTCCAGTCTCTTGCAATCAGATTTGTGTGAACGTAGCTTGGCTCGGATTGGCATTGTTTCCTCCCTGAGTTTCCTAAATAGTAACGCTTTATCTTGTTTATGCCGACGAATGTTCTGGGGACAGAGTTGAAATGTTGTTGTCGTGACCCGATGACCGGATTCTACCGCGATGGCTTTTGCCGCACTGGCCCTGAAGATGTTGGCCTCCACACGGTTTGCGTGAAAGTTACCCAGGAGTTTCTCGATTTCTCTGTGCTCGATGGAAATGATCTGGTTACGCCGCATCTGGAATTCGGCTTCCCCGGACTCAAACCCGGCGACAAATGGTGCGTGTGCGTGACGCGCTGGAAAAGCGCGCTTGATCACAACCGCGCCGCCCCTGTTGATCTTGAAGCAACCCACGCCTCCGCGCTCGAGTTCGTCACGCTGGAAGAATTAAAGCGCGTGCGCCTTGAAGTAACGGCACGAGCGCGGTTGAATCGCAGTGAGTTTGCCGCCACGCTAACCCTGAATTGAATCTTCCCTTTAGTGTTTTCCTGGCGCTGCGGTATTTGAAGCCGAAGCGGACATTTCTGTCGATCATCACACTGATTTCTGTGCTCGGCGTAATGCTCGGCGTGACTGTGTTAATTCTTGTGATTTCAGTGATGACCGGCTTCGACCGCGAGCTGCGCCAGAAAGTGATCGATTTCGATGCGCACATTCTCGTGAGCTCTGAGGACGTGTTGCGCGATTGGCGACCGCTCAAAACAAAGATCGACAATACACCGGGCGTCGTTGCGACTGCACCGTACATTCAAGGCCCGGTGATCGTTGAATTTCAAAACCGGCGGCTCGCACCCCTGATACGCGGCATCGATCCCGAGCAGGAGGAGAAAGTGATTCCGCTGCGAAAATTCATCAAATACGGCAAGCTCGACCTGGACGGCGAATCGACCGTGCTCGGGATCGAGCTCGCGCGAAAACTGCAGGTGAGCGTTGGCGACAAGATAACGGTCTATTCGCCAGGTAATCTCGGTCAGATTCTCGACAGCATTAAGAAACTGGAGAACGCCAAGGGCGAAGAAGAAAAAAAGCGGTCGACGAATTGCGCGATGTGATTCTCCCGAAAGAACTGACCGTCACCGGCATTTTCGAGACCGGTCATTACCTGCACGATTCTGAATTTCTGCTCGTGCCGATTTATGTCGGACAAGAGTTATACGGCCTGGATGACGCGTTGCATGGCATCACCGTCAAGACCGATAATCCGTACGGCGCCGAGCGCGTGAAACAGGCGATCGAACAATTTCTAGAGCCGCCAGAATACGCGCAGACCTGGATCGACATGAACCATCAATATTTCGAGGCAGTGCGGCTCGAGCGAACGGTGATGTTTTTCCTCTTGTTCTTTATCGTAGTCGTCGCGGCTTTCGGAATCATGAGCACGCTGATCACGGTGACTGTGCAAAAGCGGCGCGAGATCGGAATTATGAAAGCGCTCGGAGCGAACATCGCGCAAATCATCTGGGTGTTTCTTGGCCAGGGAACAATCGTCGGCCTTTCGGAACTCTCACCGGACTCGGGCTCGGCATGACCCTGATCCGTTACCGGAACGAATTCAGCCATTGGCTGGCATCGACGTTGCACATCGAGATTTTTCCGCGCGAAGTCTATCAATTTTCGTCCATTCCGGCGGAAGTCATCCCGCGGGACGTTGCGATTATTTGCATCAGCGCCTTTCTTCATCTGTTCGTTTGCCGCGCTGATTCCCGCCTATTTCGCCGCGCGCCTCGACCCGGTCAAAGCCCTGCGTTACGAGTGAGCTGTAGCCTGTCAGCTCTGTGTTCGCGCGTTTGACACAAACGCCGCTACAATTCGTCAGGAAAATATCCAGCGCGCGATACGCGTAGTCATAGCCTTCTGGCCATTCGCTCTGACGCGGGCCGGCCACGTTAAGGATGTCGATCTTGTGTTTGCGCACGAAACCGGCGATCAACTGTCGCAGCGTCTTGCGCTGAAAATTTTGACGCGTCGATGAGTTCGTGCGGGCCGTTGTAGCTCAACGCAGAAGCGGACTGTTTGCTCAGTGCCGCCGCGCAAGTTTGCCTGGGTAAATGATGACCGTTCCATCAGAATCTTTCACGTTCTGCAACGTCCGCTCAGCGAAACCGCCAGCTTCCAACTCCTGAACTGGATACTGGTCGGGAATCCTGCCGAATTCATCGAGACGCCCGGCCGGGCACCACCCACCACACTCGATTCCGTGCTTCAGCGCGACGTCGAGCGCCGCGCGATCCACGCCGGTTTGTCCACCCGAAATAATTTTCACCTCCTGTCGGCTTGGCGGCGCTGCATTCTCACTTCAGTCGCCAGTCGGAACGATGTCTGCGCGCTCGACCATCAAGATCACGGCTCGTTCAGGCGCGCGCGTGCGATGGCGCACACCTTTGGGAACAACGAAGCCCTGCCTCGGGGCAAGATCGACAACGCGATCTTCGAGATCGATCAGGAAATGTCCGTCGAGAACGAAAAAGAATTCATCAATATCTTTGTGTTCGTGCCAGTGATATTCGCCCTGCACCACCGCCAGCCTGACGACGGAGTCATTCACCTTGCAAAGCGTCTGGTTGTACCATTTGTCGGTGCAGGCATCGGCCAGCTTCTGCACATCGATCAGCTCAAGCGGGCCGTGCAGAATGTTCAGGTAAGTTTTGTACGGAAAATCCTGCGGCGATTGTTCGAATCCATGGTTGGAATTTGGATACAGAGCAGGCCAGGGCAAAGAGTCTCCTTCGACTTACGTGGCATCCTCGTCTGTCATTCCGAGCGAAGTCGAGGAATCTCTGGATTTATCTTTGCATGTCAGGCACATCGAGCGATGTCTCGACTTCGCTCGACACGACGATCGACTCATTCTTCGCCGTCGAAGTAATCGGTTTCTTGACCCTTTATGACGACGCGATCCGCCGCTGACGATTTATTGACCTTCCACTTTCCGCTGTCGGGATAGTAAGCCGATTCGCCGATTGGATTATCTGCGATCACGTAATAGATGAAGTCTTCCTGGCCGGAGTTGATCAGTTGATGCGGTTCGTCAGGCCCGAAGATGAACGCGTCGCCGGGCACGACCTCAGTCGTGCCATCCTTGTGACGAACGCTTCCTTTGCCCGAAACGACCAAATAAAGCTCCCATTGCGCCGAGTGCGCGTGGTAAGGAAAATTTGGTTTCCCAGGAGGCACCCGATTCCATTCCAGATCGAACGGATGACGCTTCGACAAATCGAGCGAGCGCAGGTTCGCGCCCGAGCGCTTCCGAAATTCCTTTGAACGAAACAGCGTACTTTCCGCCAGGCGACTGCCATGGTTCTTCTTTGATCTCGCTTAATGTTTACCTTCCGCATTTCAGCCTTCTGTCATTCTTCGCCGTCGAAATAATCGGTCTCAGTTCCTTTCACGATGACTTCTTCCGGTTCCTTCCTTCGTCACCGCCCATTTGCCGCTGTCGGGATAATAACAGGAATCACCAGTTGTCCCGCCGCTGCGCGGATTATCGGCGATCACGTAATAAACAAAATCTTCATCACCGGCGTTACTGAGCTGGTGCGCTTCGCCGGGCTGAAAGAGAAACGCATCGCCCGGTCCGACTTCAGTTATCTCCATCTTTATCGCGCAACGCTGCCGCGACCGGAGACGACGAGATAAAGCTCCGATTCCGCCGCATGCGCGTGATATGGGCAAAGCGATTTGCCTTTCGGAATTCGCACCAGCGCAAGATCAAACGGATGCCGCTTCGACAAATCGAGCGAGTCCGGCTCACGACCGAGCGCGATCGAAATATTCTTCGTCATGCCGGCCAAACTTTCCCTTTGGCGACTTTCGCTCCTGCTCCGGGATATCTTTGAGATTCACTTTGCGCATACGAAACAATTTCTAATCAGTCGATCTAACGAGAAGGAGCTCGCTTTCTCATTGCGATTGAAAAACAGCTATCCCTGCCCAGATCAGGTTCACGAAAGTGGACGGATAGGAGCCATAAAAGATCGTGTTTGCGGCCAACAGAATGCTGCCGCTGATATTGAGGAGTTGATAGGCAGCCGAGTCTCCTTCCAATTTCTTAGAGGAAACCATGCGCGTAAGCGACAAGGAGAGCTGCTGCTCCCACCCATCCGATCGCATCAAACCATACGTGACTGTTCATGCTCTATAATTCTTTGCCAACGTAATACATCATACCTTCCACTTCTTCGGCAGCTTTTGTTTGAGTTTTTCGACCGGCTCAAAGAGGTCGCCGCAGTTTTTCGACGCGGGCGAGGACCTTGATCGGAGCGGAATTTCAGAAGATCAGGCTTTTTTCTTTTTCAGACAGTTTTCGACTTCGTCCCAAGTGACTGGAGTTGAAACAGTCGGCTCTTCCTTGGCGCGGAGCGAATAGACGCAGATGGTGGTTTTGTGTTCGTCGTTCTGGCTCCAATCAACGAACACTTTGCCTTTGCGCACCGCCTTGGACATGTTCGAGGTCACCCGATCGGCATGTTCGTGTTCGAGATGCTGTGCAAGTGCGCGCGATAAATTCTTGGTCTCGATCGTAAGTAACTGCCGTATTGAGCGGCACGTACACTTGCAAGACCTTTGAGCCGCTCGTTTTCGCGAACGACTTCAATTTCATTTTGCCTAACAAATCGCGCAGCCAAAGCCCGACCTGGCAGCATTGGACGATGTCGGCCGGCGCGCCGGGATCGAGATCGAACACCATCATTGTCGGACGTTCGATGTTGTTTTTGCGCGAGAGCGACGTGTGCAGCTCGAGATCGGCCAGGTTTGCGGCCCAAACGAGCGTCGGCAGATCGTTGCACGAGGCAATAGTTCATGATCCGTTGATTGCCTTCGCTCCAGACCTTTGCCGTCTGCACCCATTTTGGTCGATGCGACGGACAGTTCTTTTCGTAAAAGAATTCGCCTTCCACGCCATTGGGATAGCGCTTCATGGTGAGCGGCCGATCTTTCAAGTGCGGCAAAAGCACCGGGGCCACGCGAATGTAGTAATCGATTACCTGTCCTTTGGTGAAACCGACTTTCGGATAAAGCACCTTGTCCAGGTTGGAGACCTGAATCTTGCGATCTTCTACAATCAGCTCGGCCTTATTGGGCATACGTGGAGCAAACGTCCAACGTCCAACGCCCAACGTCCAACGTCGAATTGAGAGCAGCGTTTAGGCGAAGAAGCGTTCGGGCGAGAGCATGGGCTTTGGTTTGCAGATGCGCGCGACGCAATGCTCCCAGCTTTCGTGGCCGCTGAGGATTTCGATTTCCACCCGCAGAAAATAGATCGGCACTTTCAATTCCGCTTCAGGCAAACGCGGCATCCGCACCGAGTCTTTTTCGGTGGTCACAATCATCGCCAGGTCGCGACGGATACAACGCTTGATAAAGCTGATCAGTTCCGCCTCGGTGTAATAGTGATGATCGATGTAGCGCTTGGCGAGATCGACATGCGCCCCGAGTTTCTGCAACGCGCCTTCGAAGCTTTCGGGCGCCGCGATCGCGCAGAGCGAGCCGACGAACGCGTTCTGCAAAGCGCTCGAGCGGCAATTGTTCGCCCGTGAAAACATTCTGGAGATGGAGCGGTTTATGCGCGCATTCGATGACTTCCGCGGTGCGATTGTAACGCCGGATGCGTTTCATGAGATCGAATTAGGCTCGCCGGTATTCTTTGTGATAAAGATGTAGCTGGCGCGGCGGAGATTGCGCGGCGTCTTCGCGCAACGTGCCCCGGGGAGCAGGAATTCGTTTCCGAAAGGCGCTTGTCGATCGACAAGCACCATGTCGAGCCGATGTTTGAGATGCAGATACTGGAATCCGTCGTCGAGCAACAACGTATCGACGTGCCATTTGTCGATCGCTAACCGTCCGCTTTTTACCCGGTCTTTGTCCACGCAGCACGATTACGTCCTTCAAGTTGTGCGCGAGCATGTAAGGCTCGTCGCCCGCAGTCAGTGAGTCGAGCAGCAGTGATTTGCCATCGGATACAACACGCGGAGGATCGAAGTCTCTCGCGAAGCCAGCTCAGCCAGTTTCGCTTGCGCGGCACGCTCTTGTAACCGCGGCTCAGAATCGGCAACACGGCCGTCCCCGGCCTGCAAAGCGCGGGCAAACTTCTCGACAATCGGCGTCTTACCCGTGCCGCCCACGGTAAGATTGCCGATGCTGATGACGAGACAACCGAGCGCGCGTTCGCGGAAGACTCTCTTCCGATAGAGATAAAGCCGTAGCTGCACCAGGCGGTCGTAAACGAATGAAAGCGCGTAAAGAATCCCGCGCAGCACAGACGCTCGAATGCCGTGACGGCGCTCGAGAACCACGTCGATCCCAAACTCCTCTAATTGTTCAAGTCGGCGGCCCATTTGAATTGCGGATTGCGGATAGCGATTGCGGACTGGCGAAGAACATGCGCGCCGCGATTGTCAGCGTGCGTGATGATGATTGTGCGCGGCTCCGAGTTCTTGCAGCACGCGCCATGGCAGCCGCGATTTTCTTCGATGAATTGCAGCGTGACAGCGGCGATCGTCGATCCGCTGCCGCTGAGAAACGCGCCGAGCGCGCCGGCCTTCTCGGCGGCCGCGACGACGCTGCGGAAGAAATGGAATCAGTTTTCGCGCGAAACGGCTGGTGAAGATGGTCGGCAAAACACGCCGCGCAGTTTTTGGTAATCGCTGTGATACGAAAGCCGCCGTAAGCGCGCACGCGTTCGCGCAATTCTCGACCGCTGCGGCGTGTGAAATTTTGAAGGCAGAACATTTCGCGCTCTGCGAGGTTCGAATCTCAAGATCAGGAACGAACAGAACGAAATACAATCGCGGCGAGACTGCGAAGCGCTGGAGATCAGGGCGTGGCGTCTGCGGCCTGTGCGAATCCGAGACGGTCGCACTTGCCCTGACGACAGTGAAACCACCAAACGTTGCCGGCGCAGCGTTATCAGGGTGTCCTTCCAGTTCGGCACATAATCGGAAGATCGTCGAATCGATCGAGCGGGTTGCCGCTGAGCCGATTGAGCGCAAGTAAGATCGCCGAGGCGAATGCGTTGCGCTGCTGCCCAAGCCGCGCGACCGCGGAATGTTTTCTGTAATCGAACAGGAAAACGGAAACGCACGCACGGCGCGACTGCTTGAAAAATCGGTCCGCCGCGTCGGAAACAATTCGCGGATGAAGATGCTGACGCGACGCACCGCGGGCCACCGTCACATCATTATAGATGCGCAGTGCGACACCAAGACAATCAAAACCGGGACCGAGATTGGAAGTGCTCGCCGGAACGCGAACGGTTATTTGTTGCATAGGTGAGCCCGCCGCAGCGGAGGTGCGCGCGACAATGCATCGACGATGCGGCAGTGTAGCAACGCGCGCGTCGGGCGGCAACCGATCCGTTGCGCAATGCCGATTCGAAGTATGCGATTGGAGCGATAGAAGAAAATGAATTTCGGCTGGATCGATGCAGGCTTGCTTCGGGATTTTCAGGCAGAGGGAACCGATGCGCATACCGACTCTGCACGATCGAGGATGGCTGGGTGGAGCGTTTCGGACGCGGACATCCTCATTTCGTTCAAACGAGTGCTGGCCCGCGAGCGGCTTCTCGCAGAACTGCAATCGTGGACAAGCTCTGTCGGTTTCGACGTTCGGACGCATTTTCGCAAGGTTCGTCCCCGAGAAAAGGTGAAGAGCGCGAACCGCCGCGTCTGATCGTTGGCGACCCTGGTCGAGAATTTACAGACCATCGCCACCGAGCGACATCTGAAGTTCGGAATCGACTTCGGGACGGGCTATTCCCCGGGTCTGTTTCTGGATCAAAGAGAAAATCGCCGCTACGTGCGGCATATTACGCCCAAGCGGCTGCTGAACTGTTTTGCCTACACCTGCTCGTTTTCTGTCAGTGCGGCATATGTCGGAGCAGCTACCCTCAACATCGATCTTTCCAAGAAGTCTCTGGCGCGGGGTCGCGAGAATTTTGCGCTGAACTGTCTTCCAACAATCGAGCATCGCTTTATCGCGGATGACGTCATGGCGGTGTTGCCGCGTCTCGCACGGAAAGGTGAGAAAATTTGACGTGATCATTCTTGATCCGCCAACTTTCTCGCGTTCGCCCGGAGGAAAGAGGTTTCAGGTCGAACATGATTTCGAAAACTTGCTCATTAGACGCTCTCGAACTGGCAGAGCGAGACAGCCACATCTTGCTTTCGACCAATTGCTCTACATTGCGCGAGCATGCACTGGAAGTGATGGCCCGCTATTGCCTGAAAGCAACGCGCCGCGCCGCTACATTTCATCGGCCAGCCTCACTCTCCTGATTTTCCACCCGGCGCGGGCGCAAGCTCGATTTGGCTGACTTTGCGGTAACAGACACATGCGCGCAAGACAGGGTTGCGATCCGAATTATTAAGCGAAATGGATCAATCATCTGCAGAGGTAGCCGCTGAACTCCCGGAACGCGGAGTGCAATGGGTCAAGGATCAGGTCGAGGCGGTTCTCAGTGAGACCGAGGATTACGTGCGCGAAAAGCCAGCGCAGTCTCTTGGTGTGGGCGTTTGTGGCTGGATACGTTTTGAATCGGTTGCCGCTGGGACGGATTCTTAGTGGTCTTTTGCGCCTGCTCATCGTGGCATTAAAACCAGCGATCCTAATTTATGGCGCCGCCAAGCTGTACCAAGCGGCCCAGGAAGAGCAGTGACGTTGCAGAAGTGCCGCCGCGGTCGAGCGCCTGTGCTTTGATATTCGGCATTCGGCACGCAGCGCCCGGCTAGATTATTCGTCCAGGGTAAAGCCGACTTTCAGGGTCACCTGCCAATCGCTGACTTGTCCGTCCTCGATCCATCCGCGGGTCTCGGTCACCTCAAACCATCGCATGTTGCGGACCGTCTTTTGGCGCGCGCCAATGCATTTGTACGCTTCCTCAAACCCGTTCGGCGATGAACCAACTATTTCGATCTTTTTGTAAACGTGATCAGGCATGCGCTCATTATTTCGCGGTTCGCAATAGAACACAATAAAAAGCCGGGCAAGGAGCGGCGATCTGGCACGTCGTGCCGCAGGCAACGCGGCAGTCCGCCGCCCAGAGTAGCGCGACGCGTCCTCGCTTGCGAAACTTCCCAGAAGGCGCAAGCGGGACGCTTACGCTACGTCGCGATTCCTCAGCAAATTTGCTTTACAAGCCCATCCTGAGTCCGGCAGCCTCGAGCCGTGCGAAAATTGGTCGCTAGTCTGCGTGTTGCTCCTGGCTGCTCTTTCGTGCGCACGCGGTCAGGAACAGGAGAGGAAAGCTGGTGGATCGTCTCCTCAGGCCGGACATGGGCTCTGAAAAATGATGCGCAGAACAAGAAGTTTATCGCTGACAGAACGTCGTCGATGAACAAACAGGCAACGCGTAGAAACGTTTTACGTCGAGAAGAAATCGAATTCGAAGAGCTTTTTAGCGAATAGGACAGTTCTTCGCGAAGCACTTCAATTCACGCGCGTTCCACAGCGAGCGCAGCGCGTTCAGACACTTCGTCGCAGCAAGCAATCGGAAATTCCCGGCCGACTTATGCAACCCAGACCGCGCGCGGCATCCGCGATGCTCCGCAATCCGACAAAAAGTTGCCAGCTTCGGTCATATGCAGAGAACCGGCCGTTCCTCGATGAAGGTAAAAGCCAAAAGTCGCTCAACCAGCAAAATGCGCCGCTCACCATCGACCAGGTGCGCGAGTTGCTGAATAAAAACAAGTAGCGCGCTGGCCGGGTGCGCTATTCTGTGGTTGAACATGCAACCAGAAGAAGCTCTGGCGCTCGTAAAACAAGGCGCGGCGCAGATCATCAGCGAAGGATGAGCTGCGCGACAAACTCGCGCTCGGCCGGCCGTTGCGAGTAAAGCTCGGAGTCGATCCGACCACCTCGGATATTCACCTTGGCCACACGATCGTTTTGCGAAAACTGAGGCAGTTTCAAGACCTCGGCCACCAGGCGGTTCTTATTATCGGTGATTTCACGGGGATGATCGGCGATCCGAGCGGCCGCTCTGTCACGCGGCCGCAATTAACGCATCAGGAAGTGATCGCAAACGCGGCAACCTACCGCGAGCAGGCATTCAAGATTCTTGATCCCGCGCGCACTGAGACGGTTTGCAACGGCGACTGGTTTCGCGCGATGTCGTTCGAAGATGTCATTCGTCTGAACAGCCGCGTGACGCTTGCAGCAAATGTTGCAGCGCGAAGATTTCAAGGCGCGAATCGACAATCAGCAACCCATCCACGCCCACGAAATACAGTATCCGATTATGCAAGGCTGGGACTCGGTCATGGTGAAAGCTGACGTCGAGCTCGGAGGAACGGACCAGCTTTTTAACATCTTGATCGGGCGCGACTTTCAAGAGAAGAGGGCCTGCCGCAGCAGGTCGTTTTTCTCTTCCGATTCTCGAAGGCTTGGATGGCTCCAAGAAAATGAGCAAAAGTCTCGGCAATTTTGTCGCGGTCAACGAGCCCGCCTCAGACATGTTCGGGAAACTGATGAGCATCTCGGATGAGTTGATGGCGCGTTATTACGATTGCTGCTTGGTCGGCTCGCACAGGGCATGCACATCCGCTCGACGCCAAGAAGCAGCTCGCTGTCGAAATCGTGCGCGGACTTACCACTCGACCGACGATTGCCCAAAAAACGCTCGATGAATGGAACATGCGCTTCAGCAAACGCGATCTGGACACGCCGAGCTGCTGGTCGTTTCAGCCAGCGCGCCTCAGACAATGCGACGCTCGTCACGCTCTGGTTTGGACGCTTATCGCGAAGCATTTGACCTCCAAGAAATCGCGCAGCGAAGCCTCGCGGCTTGATTAAACAGGGAAGCGTCGAACTGGATGGGCAGACAAGATTCGCCGACCCCAAGGCACATCAGTCACGCGTGAAGAGTCGGTCAAGTTCTTCGTCTCGACAAGAGGCACGCGGTGCGGATCGCATGAGATCGCGTACAGCAAAAGAGCCACGCAAGCCTCCGAGCTTCGTGGCTCTTCGAATAGTTCCGATCTCTCAGGCAGTAGCCGTTTGGAGCACGGGCATAACGCGCGCGTGATCGAGGGTAGCTCGCTGCGATGCCTTCGAAATGCGCACGGATGCTGCGCAGTTCCGCGGTCACGAAGCTGTCCGACGAAATGCAAACGCCGATCGAGCCAGGCAAACAATTTGTTCTTGATCTCGTAGTGAACCGCGAGCGTGACCTCGCGTGCAGTTTGACCGAATCTGCAGAGAAATCAACGATGCCCATGAGGGCAATATTCCCACCCACAGATTCGAACGCATACTGGTCCGGCGAGGTCGCTCTCGACCGACAAGAGGACCGTATGCGCCTCAAAGCCGAAGCGGGCCGCGAAAGCTGAAATCGACAGTCTTAGATGACGTCACGGTTGCGCGTGTCACCATCAGAAACTGCCGCCGGTATGATTGGATGCTGGCCAGGCGCGCTTTGCACTCCGGCAACGGCTGGCTCATGTGTAAGGTTTTTGTAAGAGCATAGTGAGTAGTGGTTATTGCGTAAGACTAATGAGCAATAGCGATGCCAGCCGTCTCTGGCAAAGCGAACCGCGGGCCGATTCACGGCCAGATGTGTTCATTTCTTTACACTCCTGTATCAGCTCAACACGCTATTGCTTCCCTAGTCGAATCAAGCATAAGTCGCCAGTCGATCGGGAGTTCCGTCAGGTTTTCACCTAGTCCAGCAAGCAATGGAACATTGAGAATTTTCTTGAGAATATCGGCATTAGTCGCGGCAGCTATGTCGCTCGTCACTCAGAGCGGTAATCAATGCGATGACCCAAGCGCCAGGCTTGTGCTCGGCAACGCTTCGCACGGTGAGCGCCGCGTGATTGAGACAACCGAGCCGGTTCTGCGCGACCACCAGGACCGGCAGCTTCATTTCGACCGGCCAAATCGCTTACGAAGTAGTCAGACCGAATCGGCACGAGCCAGCCGCCGACTCCTTCCACGATGATGTTCGACTCGATTCTTGAAGAGCGTGAAAAGCAGCAAGAATCTGTCCGATGTCGATGTTCACTCTCTTCCGTGAGGCTGCCCACAATAGGCGCGGCCGGCGTGTCTCAACCAAACGGGATTAACCTCATCGATCGTCAGGCCGATCACCGCCGGCTGCCAGCAAGCAGCCTCTGCATCGCTGACGATCTCCGCAGCAGATCGGCTTCATTCCGGCGCAGCGGGCTCCGTGACGCGCGCAACAGACGCAATAACTGAACTGCAGTGCGCGTCTTTGCCGACGCCGGTGTCTGTCCCGGTGATGAAACAGGCTCACGCGACCTGCGTTACGGGCTCGGATGCGGTCGTCACTCGCTGCTGCGCGCCTGATCGTTTGCATCATCGACCGGAAAATCTTCGCGCCATCTGCGCTGCCGAGCCGCGCGTCGGAGGCGCGATCAGGAGTGAGGCATCAGGCCAAAGACATTTCGCTCGCGGTTGCAGATGCCGGCGATGATGTTTCGATCGAACCAGTTCGGATTCGCCTCGGGAACAACGTCAGGCCGTCGGCTGTCCGCATAGCGCAAAATCACTTGTCGATTGGCGTTGAGCTCACGCAACGTTTCCGCGTCCGCGAAAAACAGCCTTCGCCATGCGCAACCGGCAGGCGGAGTAGCGCCCCTTTCGGGCAGCCGTGCGCAAATGGCGAGTCGCTCCACTTCCACACGCGTCGCCACCATGTCGCACACGAATCGCAGACGAACGATTTCGCACGAGCGCCCCGGTAGAGACCGGCTTCGCACGAGAACTTGGAACCCGTTGCACGTGCCGAGCACGAGGTTTGCCCGCGCGCGCGTCGCTGATCACCGCTCGCATCATCGGCGAAAAGCGAGCGATAGCGCCGCAGCGAAGATGATCGCCATACGCAAATCCACCCGGCAGCACGATCGCGTCGAAATCGTCAAGCGACGTTTCCTTCGTGCCAGACGTATCCGGCCTGCAAACCCTCGAGACCATTAACCGCCGCCAGGACAATCCTGATCGCAATTTGAGCCGGGAAACTGGATAACGGCGAATTTCATTGTCGATCTAATCGGCGCGGCAGCTCGCTGTTCAGCGTGATAATCATTCACGACCAGGCACGGCGTGAATAACTCCTGGAATCCAGCCGAGCAAAGTCAAAATGATGCTGAGGAAGAAACTCGGCGACGCGGCCGGTCATGAGCACCGCCAGTGGCGGCAAAACCACGCAGAAAAAATATCGCAGCGCTTTCATCTAGTGGCTCTTCTCTTCGTCTTCTCTTCCTCGTTCCATCCGGCCTTCTGCGGCTCGTAATCTTCAATCACCGGATTCGACAGTAAATCGCGGCAGAACGATGCAACCGCGATTCGAAGATCTCCGTTTTGTCCATCGACATCGATCTCCATGTATTTGCGCGATCCTGACGCTGCGCACTTCCGGCATTCCCAGATGCCGCATCCGCATCACGCACCGCGTTGCCTTGCGGATCGAGCACCGCTCGCCTTTGGCATCACAATCACTTTTTGCCTTCATCATGCCACGATATTTGCAGGCGAGAGCGCCGGACAAGCGTAATCCTAAGAAGAACTCGGTTGCTAATGAGAGACAAGTAGCTTCGCCAATATCACGACCTCGAGCGCTCCATCGCGTCGGAGCACGTTCGCTCCCACGTCGCCTTCATCGTGTCGGGTGAGCAGAAGATCAGCTCGACGCATCTCCTACTTTCAGATCACGAGTGCTCACCTTGGGAAGGAAGGCCGGCAAAACTGGCTTCGAGAACTGCGAGCGTTTGTTCAGGGGAGCGGACGTACTCAAGCCCCGAGGCAAGCTTCAAGCTAAGAAGGAAGACCGCACCCGCCGCTGCCAAGCCTGCGGGCGCAGGCGGCTACCGGATGAGGTT
>ERZ1370068.4338-contig-3415_pt1 | contig 25250 bp, 26 predicted proteins | sample MGYA00561227_ERZ1370068 | MGnify/ENA primary metagenome ERZ1370068 (study PRJEB38410, sample SAMEA6850437) | metagenome | study: Metagenomic assessment of the ecological functions of the soil: analysis of the soil microbiota associated with the...
GGTTACGTATTGTTATGTCCGCGTTGGTCGCCGCGAGCACGCGCACGTCGACGCGCTGCGGCCGCGTGTCGCCGATCGGCATGATCCTGACCGTGCTCTCGAGAAACGCAGCAGCTTCGGCTGAACGTCAAGCGCAGATCGCCGATCTCGTCGAGGAACAGCGTGCCGCCGGCCGCCGACCGCACGAGGCCCGGCTGATCGGACACGGCGCCGGTGAACGCTGCCGCGGCGATGGCCGAACAGCTGGCTGTCGGCGAGATCGCGGCCGGTCGTCGTGCAGTTGTAGGGCAGGAACATCGCCGCGCTGCGGTGCGATCCGACGTGAATGGCGCGCGCGACCAGCTCCTTGCCCGTGCCGCTCTCGCCGGTGATCAGCACGGTCAGGTCGTTGCCCTGCAGCCGCTGAATCTGCTCGACGACGCGCGTCATCGCGGCGCTGGCGCAGAGGAATCCCGGCAGCAGCGGCTCGAGCGAGCGATCGATCGGCGGCTCGACCGGCGCGCGTCGGACCGATCGCGCGCGGCGCACAGCGCGAATCCCTGCCGCGCGACCGCGGCGATCATCCGCAGGCGCCGCATCACCGGATGGCCGAGCGGCCGCGGCGACGCGACCAGCACGAAGCGCGGGCCGTCGGCGATCGCGGCCGAGCGGCTCGACGACGATCGCGCCGCGGCCGTAGGCGCTGCCGTGTGACCGCCGATCGCGCCAGCGTGCGCGCCGCGTCGGCGTCGCAGCCCGCCGGCGCGACGACGCGCACGTCGCCGCCCGGCGAGCTCGACGAACACGACCGCGCGCGTCGCCGGCGGCGGCTTCGAGCAGCGCCGCGGCCGTCTCGCGTCCGAGCAGATCCGGCAGCGCCGCGGCATCCACGATCCGCCGCACGATCGCATCGTCGGCGTCGGCCGGCGAGATGACGTACTCGCCGGTGCCGACCGTGGTCGAGCAGCTCGCGCGCCGTCGCGTGTCGCGCGAGGTCGCGCTCGGCGCCGAGCTGCTGGAAGACGCCGAGCGCCTGTGTCGAGATGGCGCTCGGCGACCGAGCGCGCGCCGGTCTGCGCGACCAGGCGGCCGAGCGCGAGATGGCTGAGCGCCGCCTGATAGCGCTCGCCGAGCAGATCGAGCAGCGTCGCGCTCTGCGCGAAGTCGTGATACGCGTCGGCCGCGCTGCCGCTCTTGCGCGTGCAGCGCCGCCGCGCAGCCGCAGGTACTCGCCCCACGCGGCGGGCGCGACGCGCGGATCGAGCGCGATCGGCCGCGGACGCGAGCCGCTGCTCGGCCTCCGGCAGCCGGTCCGGCGGCGGTCAGCGCTTCGGCGGCGATCAGCGTCGCCTGCAGCGCGTCGAACGGCGGCGCGCCGGCCTGCAGGATCTCGTCGGCGCAGCGCGACGGCCTCGTCGAGCGCGCCGCGCCGCAGCGCGAGCCGCGCGCCGAGCACGCGCACCGACCATTCGTACCAGTGGCTCGTCTGCGCGGCCGTACGCGCCGTAGGCGTCGCCGGCGCGGCCGAGAAAGTCGGCCGCGCGTGTCGTAGCGGCCGCGAATCAGGTGAATCTGCGCGAGCGTGTCGAAGACCGCGCCGGTCGTCTCGTGAAACTGGATCGGGCTGCGGACGTCGAGCGCGCGGTGCAGCGCGTCTTCGGCGCGCGTCGAGATCGCCGAGGCGCACGCAGATCTGGCCGAGCGTGGCGAGCGCGACCGCGAGACCGTGTCCCGAGCCGTGCGCTTCGTGAAGCGACACGCTGCGTTCGGCGAGCGCGAGCGCCTGCTCGTAGCGGTGCTCGCAGCATCATCACGTTCGCCTGGTTGCCGCAGACCGTCGCGAGCACGTCGTCGGCCTGCACGAGCGACGGCGAGGCGCTCGGCCTGGCGCAGCGCGCGTCATCGCCTCGTCGTAGCGCCCGAGCTGCGCGAGCGAGATGCTCGACAGCGAGTGGACGAGCGCGAGATGGCGCCGATCGCCGGCGGCGTGCAGCGCCGACGCGGCCTTCGTGATGTGCTCGCGGACGATGGCCGATGTCGCCGACCTGGCGGTAGCACTGGCCGAGCTCGTAGTGGGCGAGGCCGATGGCGCGCGAGTCGTGCGCGGTCTCGGCCTGCTTGAGCGCGCGCCCGTGCAGCGCGATGGCCCGCGATTGGTCGCCGCGCGTCGAGGCGAGCCGTCCGTGCAGCCGCCAGCAGCGTCGAGAGCCGTGCGGCGGAAATCGTGTCGCGGAACGTGTCGGGCGTGCGGCCGAGCGGCTGCCAGCCGCCTGATCGACGATCAGTCCTGCAGGAGCCACGGCTTCGGCGAGCGCGATGCGAACGGCGCAGCTCGTCTCGCGCGTCAGGCGTGCGAGCGCAGCGCGGCGCCAGCATCTGCAGCGGCTTCCGGGACCGCGCCCGCGTTCGAGCGCCGGCGCTCGCGCGAGAAGCGCCTGCAGATGGAGGGCACTGCGGGAGCAAGGCGACGTGCTCGCGGGCGACACGATGCGGCTCAGGCTTCGGCTCAGGGACTTCAGCGACGGCACGGCGGGAGTATAGATCGCATTGCAAGGCCTCTGGCGTGTGCGGAGTTCTTGAAACGGCGTGCCGCGCCCGGCCGAAGGTCGCGACTCGAGCCGCGCCGGTGCAGTCGCAGTCGCCGCAGGCCCAGGGTTCGGTCGCCGTTCAGGTCGCCGGCAGCGGCTGCGGGCGTGCGCGTCCTGCACTTTGTCGAGCGTGAAGTAACTCCTCCCAGTACTCGCGTTCCTCGGCGAGCGGCGTCGCGCAGTAGCAGACCTCCACCCACCTGCACGCGGCCGTCCATCGGCGTCCGCGCGTGTCGTCCATGTTCCAGCAGATACTCGCCGCCGGCGACCGAGCCCCGGCCGAGCGTGCCCTCGTCGATGGCGCCGTGAGCGCGCGCTCTTGCCGCCGCTTCACGCGCGCCGTCACCAGATACCGCATGGCTCATCTATTCCGGCTCGTCGACCAGATGACTGATGCCCAGGACACGGTCAGCCACGCCGGCGTCCGGTGCCTCCGATCAGCGTCGCGCCTCAGCCGGTCCCCAGCTGCCGGCGGCGGTAAGTCGGACGCCAGCGGCCGCTGCAGTCCCAGCGCTCGAGAATCGGCGTGATCCAGCGCCACGACGGCTTCGACGCTGTCGCGCCGCATGAACAGCGTCGCGTCGCCGAGCATCACGTCGAGCAGCAGGCGTTCGTACGCTTCCGGCGAGCGCGCCCCGAACATGCTGCTGTAGTGCGAAGTCCATCGTCACCGGAGTCGATCTCCACCTGCGGCCCCGGCACTTTCGACGATGATGCGCAGCGCGAAGCCCTTCGTCCGGCTGAATGCGGATCGTCAGGACGTTCGGCTCGAGCGGCCTGCGGCGGCCTGGCGTTGAACAGAATCGGCGGCACCGGTCTTCAGGTGGATCGCGATCTCGCTGGCGCGCTTGGGCAGACGCTTGCCCGTCCGCAGGAAGAACGGCACGCCGGCCCAGCGCCAGTTGTCGATGAACGACCTGGAGCGCGCCACGAACGGTTTCGGTCGCGCGACGCTGGGTCGACGCCGCTTCCTCCCGATAGCCTGGACCGGCTTGCCACGCCGACCGGCCGTCGTATTGCGCCGCGGGTCACGACCGTCCATCGATGTCGCGCCGGTCGAGCGGCCGCAGCGACTGCAGCACTTCGAGCTTCTCGTCGCGGATCGACGTCGGCAGTCGAGCGAGTGCGGCGGCTCCGATCGCCACGACGGCCAGCAGCTGCAGCAGGTGGTTCTGCACCATGTCGCGCAGCGCGCCGGCCTGCTCGTAGTAGCCGGCGCGCGTGCCGACGCCTTCGGCCTCGGCCACGGTGATCTGCACGTGATCGACGTAGCGCTGGTTGAACAGCGGCTCGAGAAATGCTGTTGGCGAACCGCAGCACCAGGATGTTCTGGACGGTCTCCTTGCCGAGGTAGTGATCGATCCGGTAAGATCTGCCGCTCGTCGAACACCGCGGCAGATCGCGTCGTTGATCGCCATGCGCGCTCGCCAGATCGTGGCCGATCGGCTTTTCGACGATCAGGCGCGCGAAGGCGATCGCCGCGCCGGCGGCCGACGAACCGCGCGCGCGCAGCTGCTCGCACGGTCGGCACGAACAGCGACGGCGGAACGGCCAGGTAGTAGATGCGGTTGCCCGGCAGTCCGCGCTCGTGCTCGATCGATGTCGAGCCGCGCGCCGAGCGGCGGCGAAGCCCGTGCTCGCTCGTCGATCGACGGCGTTGACGAAGAACAGCGCCGCGGCGAACGTCGCCCAGCGCGCCTCGTCGATCGGCCGGCGCGAGAACTGCGTCGACGCCGTCTCTTCGGCGAACTCGCGATAGTCGTCGTCGCTCATCGTCGCTGCGGCCGACGCCGACGACCGCGAACGGCGTGCGGCAGCAGGCCGTCGACGTGCAGGTTGTAGAGCGCCGGCAGCAGCTTGCGATGCGCGAGATCGCCGGCGCCGCCGAAGATGACGATCGTGACCGGTCGACGTCGGTCGTTCAGCGTCCATGCGGCGCGTCGATCGGCGCGCTCTTGACGGCGTGGCCGCCGAACTGCTGGCGCAGCGCGGCCAGCAGCCGCTCGGCGAACGGGTTCGTCCTCGCGCGAGCGGAAGCGCGTGAACAGCGCCGCCGTCAGCACCGGCAGCGGCACGCGCGCGGTCGATCGCCTCCTGCAGCGTCCAGCGGCCCTCGCCGGAGTCCTCGACGTAGCCCTTCGAGCGTCGACGAGCTCGGCATCCTCGGCGAGCGCGCGCGCGGTCAGCTCCAGCAGCCACGATCGGACGACGCTGCCGTGCATCCAGAGCGACGCGACCTGCGCGAGGTCGATGCCGTAGTCGCTGGCGTGCATCAGCTCGAAGCCCTCGGCGTAGGCCTGCATCAGGCCGTACTCGATGCCGTTGTGCACCATCTTCACGTAGTGGCCGGCGCCGTGGTCGCCGACGCGCAGGTAGCCGTCCTCCGGCGCCAGCGTCAGGAAGATCGGCTCGAGCGCGCGGCAGACGTCGCGCGTCGCCGCCGACCATCAGGCAGTAGCCTTCCTCGAGGCCCCAGATGCCGCCGCTCGTGCCGGCGTCGACGTAGTGCGATGCCCTTGCCGGCCAGCGTCTGCGGCCCGCCGCACGTCGTCGTGAAAGTTGGTGTTGCCGCCGTCGATGATCGATGTCGCCGGCGCGACGAGCAGCGCGCCGAGCGCCGCGACCGTCGACTCGGTGGCGTCGCCGGCCGGCACCATCACCCAGACCGCGCGCGGCGGCGGCGAGCGCCGCGACGCAGCGCTCGAGCGACGCGACGCCGCCGCGCCGGCTGCCTGCGCGCGCTGCCGACCGCATCCGGCGCTGCGATCGAAGGCGACGACGTGATGACCGCCGCGCGCGAGGCGCGTCACCATGTTCAGACCCATCTTGCCGAGGCCGACAAATCCGAGTTGCATTGAGCAGGCTCCGTCCGACGCTAGCGCGGTGACAGGGCGCTGCGTGCAATCGTGCCAGCGGCCGTTCGCAGCGCCGAGTGCCGCGATCCGGCGACGGCAGGTGGACGTGGATGGCACGCCGGCCGGTCGCTTCGAGCGACGCGAAATCGCCGAGTCGCCTGCGCCAGCTCGAGCGTGCCGAACGAGAACGGCTTGCCGGGAATGGCGAAGTCGTCGGACGGCGGTGGCGGTGATCAGGACGAAGACGCCGCTGTTCGGTCCGCCCTTGTGCAGCTGGCCGGTCGAGTGCAGATACCGCGGGCCCGTACCCGAACATCGTCGCGGCTCGCGGTACTCGTCGCGAACGGCCATGCGAAACGCCTGCAGCACGCGCGCCAAGCTCGGATCGGGTCCGAGGTAGGCGAGGCAGCGCCGAGGTAGTCGCCCGAGCCGAGCAGCGTCAGGATGTCGCCGGCTCGTGCGACCGAGGCGCTGTCGCGCCGCGGTCGCTGAGCGTGAGCGTGACGCCGTCTTCGCGTGGCGTCGATCGGCGCCGGTGGGCAGCGCGCCGATCGATCTCGTAGCGGTCGAGCAAGCACGCGCGTCGCGTCCTTGGCCTGCTGCACGTTCGGCTCGTCGAACGGATTGATCTCGAGCAGCGCCGCCGGCGACGGCCGTCGCGATTTCCCAGCGCACGAACTCGGCGCCGAGCGCTGCCGGCTCGCTCGAAGCGTCGATGGTCGCCAGCGGCGCATCGCCGAGAGCCGAGCATCGGCCGGTCACGCCGCGGCCTCGTCCGTCGTCGCGCCTGGTCCGCAGGCGGACGAACAGCCGATCGTCGCCGTAGCTGTCGGCCCGCCAAGCGTCTCGCCGGCAATCGGCACGACGCCGACGCCGCTGCTTGCCGGTGCTCTCGGCCACCAGTTGTTCGACCCACAGCCCGAACGCTTCGAGCGACGGCGGCACGATCAGCGTGAGCTTGTCGCGGCCGGCTTCTGCGGCCGGCGCCATGAGCAGGGCCGAGTCCGACGGCCGGGATTCGTCGCGACCTGCGCCGTCCGGCTGCGCCTCGTCGAGCATCGCGCGGCCCCAGTCAGACGATGCGCTGCGACGTCCTGGCCCATGAGCGCCGCCGGCACCATGCCGAAGAACGACAGCGCCGAGTAGCGGCCGCCGATGTCGGCGGGGTTGATGAACGCGTCGCGGAAGCGTTCGCGCTGCGCGCGCGCGTCGCCAGCTCGGTGCCCTGGATCGGTGATGGCGACGAAGTGATCGCGCCCACTGGCGATGCCGGCGCCGTTCGAGACGCGCGCTGGAAATGCGCCGCCAGCGAGTTCGGCTCGATCGTCGTGCCCGACTTGCTGGCCAGGATGTAGAGCGTGCGTGCCGGCGCGGTGTCACGGCGCGCGACCGCGGCCGGATCGGTCGAGTCGAGCATGTGCAGGCGCGGCGAGCCCGGCGCGACGCCGATCGACCGCGCGCAGGACTTCCGGCGCGAGGCTCGAGCCGCCCATGCCGAGCAGCACGACGTCGGTCGAAGCCGTCGCTGCCGGACTGCGTCGGCACGTCGCGCGCAGGCGACCGAGCGACGTCCGCCATCAGTGGCGGCGCGGTCAGCCAGCCGAGCCGGTTGGCGATCTTCTCGCTGCACGACCTCGATGTCGCGTCGCTCCAGGCCGGCCGGATCGCGTCGCCACGTCAGGCGCGTCGGCGACCTGAGCGTCGCGCCGCGCTGCAGTCGCGACTGCAGACGTTAGAGGACGCGTGCGGCGCGATCGAGAATCCGAGTCGCAGGGCGGCGCGCTCCATCACGGTAGAATACCGTATGGCTCGCGGCTTCGAGAGCAAGGACGTCGAGTATCAACAGGCCGAGGCGGAACGATCGTCGAGGATCGCGGCGCTGCGGCGAAGCAACAGATGACGCGGCGGACGCGCGCGTCGCAATTGTCGCTCGCACGCGATGCGCGCCGATCTCGACGAGCATCCGCGCCGCCGCATCGATCATGCTCGAGCAGGCCATCGCCGCGCTCGAAGCGCAACTGCGCACGCATCGATCGATGAACCTTGCAGCGTTCGCCGTCTGATGGCGGTCGCCGCGATCGTCTGCTGCGCTCGCCGCGCTGGCGTGCGATCAGCGACAGCCGCGAAGGGTCCGCGAGCGCGCCGGCGACGACGGCTGGCGCCGGCGACGGCCAGCCGGCCGCATCGGCGACGCCTGCGCCTCAGGCCGGCCCGCAGCGTCGTGTCCTCGGCGACAGCCTGACGGCGGGTCTGGGCCTGCGGCCGGCGAGGCGTATCCGGCGCTGCTGCAGCAGCGTCTGATAGCCAGCAGGCCTGACTACGAGGTCGTGAATGCGGGCGTCTCGGGCGACACGTCGGCCGGCGGGCTCGAGCCGGCTCGACTGGGCGCTCGACGGCGACGTCAGGATTCTGATCGTCGCGCTCGGCGGCAACGACGCGCCTGCGCGGTCTGCCCGCGGACGAGCTGCAGCGGCAACCTGGCGCAGATCATCGAGCGCGCGCAGGCGCAGCAGATCGCGGTCGTGCTCGCCGGCATGGAAGCGCCGCCGAACTTCGGCCGCGACTACACCGTCTCCTTTCACCAGGTGTATCCGGATCTGGCCGAGAAGTACAGCGTCGCGCTCGTCCCGTTCCTGCTCGACAGGCGTCGCCGGCATCGAGCGCGCTGAACCAGCGCGACGGCATCCATCCGACCGCCGAAGGCGCGCGGCATCGTCGCCGACAACGTCTGGACGGTGCTCGAGCCGATGCTGAAGGACCTCGATGATCGAGCTGCGCGACGTCTCGAAGACCGTCGACGAGCGGCACCGAGCCGCTGACCATCCTTCATCCGCTGACGACTGACGATTCCGCGCGGCCAGTTCGTCGCGATCGTCGGGCCGTCGGGCAGCGGCAAGTCGACGCTGCTCGGGCTGATCGCCGGGCTCGACGCGCCGACGTCGGGCTCGGTCGTGATCGACGGCGTCGACATCACGCGGCTCGACGAAGACGCGCTGGCGAAGCTGCGCGGCGAGAAGATCGGCTTCGTGTTCCAGTTCTTTCACCTGATTCCGTCGCTGACCGCGCTACGAGAACGTCGCGGTGCCGATGGAGATCGCCGGCGTCGCGCGATGCCGGCGCGCGCGCGCGCGCGCTGCTCGAGGAAGTCGGGCTGACCGGCCGCGCGCATCACTACCCGTCGCAGCTGTCCGGCGGCGAGCAGCAGCGCGTCGCGCTGGCGCGCGCGCTCGCCAACGATCCGCCGATCGTGCTGGCCGACGAGCCGACCGGCAATCTCGACAGCGCGCAACGGCCGCCACATCATGGAGCTGCTGCAGCGACATCCATCGCACGCGCGGCACGACGCTCGTGCTCGTGACGCACGACGCCGAGCTGGCGGCGCTGGCCGACGCGCGCATCGTCGCTGCGCGACGGCCGCGTGGTCGAGTGACGTCGATGAGTTCGTCCTGCGGATGGCGGTGCGCGAGACGCGGGCGTCGTGGCGGCGGCTGCTGTTCTTCTTCGTCTGCATCGCCGTCGGCGTCGCGGCGATCGTCGCGCTGCGGTCGGTCATTCAGAGCGTCCGCGGCGTCTTCGGACGCGAAGCGCAGGTCGCTGATCGCCGCCGACGTGCTGATTTCGACCAACCGCGACTGGACGCCGGAGGCGCGCGCAGACGATCGATCGGCGCCTGCGCGGAAGCCGGCGCGCATCGAGCGGACCGAGACCATCGAGACGCCGACGATGGTGCGGCCGGCGGATGCGAGCCATGCCGTGGCGCGGATGGTGGAGCTGCGCGCGGTGCAGGCCGGCGTTTCCGCTCTACGGCACGCTCGACCTCGAGGGCGGCCAGCCGTACTCGCACGCGCTGCTCGCAGAACCACGGCGCGCTCGTCCGGCCGGAGCTGCTGACGGCGCTCGACGTGAAGGTCGGCGATCAGATCGCCATCGGCCAGGCGACGTTCACGATTCGCGGCGTCATCACGCAACGAGCCGGGCCGCCGCGTCGGCGACTTCAGCCTGGGCCCGCGCGTCCTGATCGACTACGCCGACCTGCCGGCGACCGGGCTCCTGAGCTTCGGCAGCCGCGCCCGCCGCGTGCTGCTGGTCGCGCGTGCCCGAGAGCCCGGATCGAGCCGCTCGTCACGACGCTGCGCGACGACTTCAAGGACGAGTTCGTCAACGCGCGCTCGTTCCGCGCGACCGACGACGAGATCGGGCGCGATTTCGATCGCGCCGAGAACTACCTGAGCCTGGTCGGCCTGGTCATCGTGATCCTCGGCGGCATCGCGGTCTCGAGCGTCACGCGCGTGTTCGTGCTGCAGAAGATGCGCAGCATCGCCGTGCTCGAAGTGCGTCGGCGCGCGCAGCGGCCAGATCATCGGCGTCTACATGCTGCAGGTGATGGCGCTCGGGCTGGCGGGCAGCCTGCTCGGCGTCGTGCTGGCGCGCGCTGCGCGATCGCCGCGCATTCCGCTGCGCGCTCGGCGACTCGCCGCGTCGCTGCTGGCCGACGTGCACTACGGCGTCACCTGGAGCGCCGCGGCGCAGGGCATCGGCATCGGCGTGCTCGTCTCGCTGCTGTTCTCGGTCGTGCCGCTGCTGCAGGTCCGGCATCGTCAAGCCGTCGCTGCTGCTGCGCGACGAGACCGGTCGCCGCGGCGCGCGACTGGACGCGCGATCGCGGCGATCGTGCTCGTGTCGGCCGGCGCTGGTCGCGCTGACGGCGTGGCAGGCCGGCGTCGCTCGAGGTCGGGCTGATCGTCTGCGCCGGCTTCTGCGGCGCTGGCGTTCGTGCTGCAGCTGGCCGGGCGCGGCTGCTGGTCGCGCGATCGCGCCGCTGGCGAACGCGTCGTCGTTTCCGCTGCGGCACGCCGTGCTGCACCTGTCGCGGCCCGGGAACCAGACGCGGGTCATCCTGCTGGCCGTCGGCCTCGGCGCGTTCTTCATCGTCGGCGTCCGGTCGCTGCAGGCGAGCCTGCTCGAGGAGTTCTCGGTCGAGGTCGATCGACGCCGGCGCCGGACATGTTCCTGATGGACATCCAGCGCGGACCAGGTCGGACGGCGTTCGCGCGTTTCTGCCGATCCGGCGCACGGCGCCGGCACGTTCCGGCTGATTCCCGTGCTGCGCGCCCGGGTCACCGGCGTCGAGCGGCCGCGAGACGCAAGCTCGAGAGCTTCGAGGACGTGCGCGCGCGCGGCTCGCTGGCGCGCGAGTACACGATCACCTATCGCGACCACCTCGAGGCGAACGAGACGGATCGTCGAGCGGCGCGTTCTGGAACGGTCCGTCGACCGAGCCCGAGGTGTCGATCGAGCAGGGCATGCACGAGCGATTTCAGCATCAACGTCGGCGACACGATGCGCTTCGACATCCTCGGCCGCGTCGATCGAGCGCGCGGGTGCACGAGCGTCCGCGAGGTCGACTGGCGCGACTCGCGGAGCGGCGGCTTCATGTTCGTGTTCCGGCCCGGGCGCGCTCGAGCAGGCGCCGCAGACCTTCATCGCGCCGCTGCAAGGGGCCGGAGGCGACCGAGCCGCGCGCGCCGGTTCCAGCACGACCTGGTCGAGCAGTTTCCCGAACGTCTCGGTCATCGACTTCCACGAGATCCTCGCGACCGTCCGCGACGTCATGTCGAAGGTCACGCTGGCGATCACGCGTCGTCGGCGGCCTGGTGCTGTTCAGCGGCGCGCTGATTCTCGATCGGCGCCGTGGCGATGACGAAGTTCCAGCGCGTCTACGAGGCGGCGGTCTTCAAGACGCTCGGCGCCAACACGCGCACGATCGCCGAGATGCTGCTGTTCGAATACGGCGTGCTCGGGCTCGCTGGCCGGCACGGTCGGCTCGCTCGGCGCGGTCGCGCTGACCTGGGGCGTCAGCCGCTACGCGCTCGACATCCCGTGGCGGGTCTTCGCCGGCGAGCACGTCGGCGGCGTCGTGGCGACCGGCGACGCTGGTCGCCGCGATCGGCGTGCTGTCCAGCCTCGACGTCCTCAGGCACAAGCCGCTCGCGCACGCTGCGCGCCGAGTAGGCCGATGACGCGCGTTCCTCGAACGCCGCTTCGCGCTCGCCGCCCACGGCACCACCGTCGGCACCGAAGTCCTCGCCGGCGTCACCACGTTCCTGACGATGGCCTACATCATCTTCGTGCAGCCGGCGGTGCTGCAGCGCCGCCGGCATGGACTTCGGCGCGGTGCTCGTCGCCACCTGCCTCGCGACCGCGCTCGCGACGACGCTGATGGCGCTGCTGGCGAACTATCCGATCGCGGTCGCGCCGGCGATGGGGCACAACTTCTTCTTCGCCTACACCGTCGTCGTCGGCGATGCAGGTGCCGTGGCAGGTCGCGCTCGGCGCGGTGGCGATCGCCGGCATCGTGTTCATCGCTGACCGCCGGCGTCGGCCTGCGCGAGCGGCTGATCACCGCGATTCCGGCGTCGCTGAAACACGCGATCGCGGCCGGCATCGGCCTGCTCATCGCGACGATCGGCCTGCGAGTGGGCCGGGCTCATCGTCGCGTCGCCCGGCACGCTCGTGACGCTCGGCAACCTGCACAGCCGCGCCGGTGCTGCTGGCGCTCGGCGGCGCTGGCGCTGACCGCCGGTGCTGATGGCCCGGCGCGTGCCCGGCGCGTTGCTGTGGGGCATTCTGGCCACGCACGCTCGTCGGCCTGCCGCTCGGCATCGTCCAGCTATCGAGGGCGTCGCCAGCCTGCCGCCGTCGTTGCGCGCCGACGCTCTTGCAGCTCGACATCGCCGGCGCGCTTCGCGCCGGGCATGATCGCCGTCGTGTTCGTCTTCTTCTTCCTGGCGCTGTTCGACTCGGTCGGCACGCTCGTCGGCGTCGGCGAGCAGGCCGGGCTCATGCGCGACGGCACGCTGCCGCGCGCGCGGCAGGCGCTGCTGGCCGACGCGATCGGCACGGTCGCCGGCGCGGCGCTCGGCACGTCGACGGTCACGGCCTACATCGAGAGCGGCGCCGGCGTGGCCGCCGGCGGACGAACCGGGCTGGCCAGCCTGGTCACGGCCGCGCTGTTCCTGCTGTCGCTGTTCTTCTCATCCGCTGGTCCGGATGATCGGCGGCGGCTATCGTCGTCGGGCAGACGACGCTGTATCCCGTCGATCGCGCGCGCCGCTCATTCTCGTCGGCACGATGATGATCGGCGGCCTGCGGCACATCGCGTGGGACGATCCGACCGAAGCGATTCCGGCGTTTCTGACGATCGTCATGATGCCGCTCGCGGTCAGCATCACCGAGGGCGTCGCCTTCGGCTGATCGCGTACGTCGTGCCTCAAGCTCGCAGCCGGGCGAGGCCGCGAGGTGCATCGCGCTCGTTGTACGCGTTCGCCGTGCTGTTTCTCGCTGCGCTACGCGTTCCTGCTGCGCTGAGCGCGCGTCATCCGATGCTGCGCATGAAATGCTATGATCGGATGTTGCGCGGGCCCAGGGGCCGACGCAGGCTCAGGAGTCCAGACGCGCGATGGACGTGCAGACTTACAAGGACGCGCTGCTCAGGAAGAAGGGCGAAATCCTCGGCACCGGCGGCATCAAGCCGCTGCAGGCGTCGATGGAGAACAACACGCGCCAGGGCGACATGGCCGATCAGGCCAGCGGCAACAACGAAGTCCACATCCAGCTCAAGCTGAAGCAGACCGACGCCAAGATTCTGCAGGCGATCGAGGAAGCGCTGTGCGCGCATCGACAAGGGCACCTACGGCGTCTGCCGCGACTGCGGCGAGCCGATCGCCGAGGCGCGGCTGAACGCGATTCCGTGGACGCGCGTCTGCATCACGTGCAAGGAAAAGCAGAGCTCGTGACCGACCTGCTCGGCCGCTGCTGCAGGAGTTCTACCGCGACAAGCTGGCCGACGCTGCTGCGGCACCAGGCCGGCGCGCGCGGCTCGTCGGCGCAATACGACGTCAACAACACCTATCAGTACATCATCAATCGCGAAGAGACGCAGCTGTCGTGGCTGGCGACGGCCATCGCCGAGCTCGGCGGCACGCTGCCGCCGACGCGGCCGGAGCCGGACCGCAGCGCGAGCGGCGAAGGCACGCGGCATCGCGCGCGGTCGTCGAGGAAGACGCGCGCGACGCGCAGGCGTTCGTCGACCGGTGGCGGCCGCGCGTCGAGGCGATGACGCAACGCCCGGCATCGCGGCATGCTGCGCGTCATCCTCGGCGAGACGCTCGAGCAGAAGCGCTTCTTCGACCAGGCGCTCGCCGGCCGACACGGATCTGCTCGGCCGGCGCACCGCCGACGTCGGACCGCGCGTCGGCGCGCGTCCTGTCCGACTCGCTGGATTGAATAGCGAGCTCTCTCGTCGCCATCGCGCTGGGGTCGAACCTCGGCGATCGTGCATGCGCACCTCGCGTTCGCCTGCGATCGGCTCTCCGCGCTCCTCGACGGCTTCCGCGTCTCATCCGCTCACACGACACCGTCCGGTCGGCGTCAGCGATCCACAGCCTGATTTTCTCAACGCGGCGGTCGGTCGGCCGTACTACGACGCTCAGCCCGCGTGCGCTGCTCGACACGCTGCTCGGCGATCGAACAGGCACGCGGCAGACGAGCGTCCCTGGCCGGGGCGGCGCGCACGCTGGACCTGGACCTGCTGCTGTGCGGGGAGTCGGTCGATGAACGAACCGCGGCCTGGTGGTGCCGCACCCGCGCCTGCGGGAACGCCGGTTCGTGCTCGAGCCGCTGTCGGAGATCGCGCCGCGACCTGCGCGATCCGGTCAGCGGTCTGACGGATCCGGGAACTGCTGGCGCGGTTGCCGCCAGCGCTGTAAGCGCCGTTCCAGTCAGCCGCTGCATACCGTCCACTCGGTCATCGGCGTCGCGCCGATGGCCGCGATAGACGCCGAGCGCGAGCTCGTTCCAGTTCAGCACGCGTTCCACTCCATGCGCCCGCAATCGCGCTCGACCGCGATCCGCGCCAGGTGCGCGAGCAGCGCGCGCCCGATGCCTGCGGTTTCCGCCACGCGGGCCTGACGTAGAGATGTTCCTCGAGATAGAGCCCCGGCTTCGCGAGAAACGTCGAGAAGGTGAAGAAGTAAAGCGCGAATCCTGCGGGCGCGTCGTCCGACGCGCGCGATGACCGCCGCGGCCACGGCCTCCGGTCCAACAAGCTCGCTCTGAGGGAGTGGCACGGTCGCGGTGACCCTGGTGGGCGAGCTGCCTCGCATTTCCGGCCAGTTCCCTGATGAATCGAGAAGTGAGCGGAAGGTCGCGCTCGGTTGCCGGCGTGAGTTGCATGCCAGCCGCGTCGTTCATGGCGGCCGTGCGGATATTAACATGCGGCTGCTGCCGGGCGGTGCCAGTGCGCTACTGCAGCCCGCGGGTTTGGGTTCGGTGGTGTCGGCGCGGGCGCAGGTCCAGGCGGGCTGGTGGCGCGGGCAAGCGGCTGTTTTGCCGCTGGCGATCGCGGTCGCGCCGCTCGCGTCCAGTCAGTCGGACGCGGTTCGGTCGGCCGCCGCAGTGCGATGCCGCCGTTGAACGACTCGAGCTCGACGCGCGCTGCCGTCACCGAGCGTCAGCGTGAAGCGATTGCGGCGATCCCGATCGTCGAGCTTCACCGGGAACGTCGAGCGGAACGATCCGCCGTAGGTCCGCACGCGCAGCGTGGCGTTGACCTTGTCGGGCAGCGCCATCGAGATTTCGCCGTTGTGGGTCGTGACCCGGTAGGATCCCTTTGTCCTTGATCGCGCCGTCGAACGAAATCGTGCCGTTGACCGTGTAGGCGTCGAGGTTCGACGTGTCGATCTCGCTCGAGGACGATGCTGCCGTTGGTCGTGCCGGCCGTCACATCGCCGCTGACATCGGCGATCTGGATGCCGTCGTTCACCGTCTGCACGTCGACGCGGCCCTTTGGCCTGCTCGAGGCGAATGCTGCCCTGCACCGACTTCAGCGAGATGAACCCCGATCCGCCGCGCACCCGGATATCGCCGCGGTTGGTTTCCACCGTTCACGTCGCCGCCCACGCCCTCGAGCGACACGTCGGCGGCGGTGCCGTTCGATGGTGACCGCCATCCACGCCGGCACGGTAATCGTGAAGTCCATCGAGCGGCTCGGTCCGCTCTGCGTCCGGCCGCGAGCGACCAGCGACTGATCGCCGGGGCGGATGTCGACCGACTGCCGATCGGTGTGCTCGGCTTCGACGCGCACCGCATCGCGGTTCCACACCTTGACGACGACGTCGCCGGCAAACTGGTGAACTTCGAGCGCGTGCCGCGCTCGGACGTCGACGGTCTGATCGGTCTGCAGCGGCGGCGATCATCAGGATGAGTGCGTATGCCAGCATGTCGTTCCTCTAGTTCAGATCTTCCGCGAGCGACGTCGCGCGCCGGAGCAGATCCAGCTTGCTCCGGCGTGTCTCGGACAGGTAGTCGCTCAAATATCCGTTGCCTGGATCCCGTCGAGCGCCTGGCGCGCGTCGCTCATGGCGCTGATCGATGATGGCCAGGTTGTCCTCGACGACCTTGATCGGTCGCCGGGTCGAGCTGCCGCGGCCGCTGTTCCCGAAGCGCTCGCTCCAGGTCCGCGACCGCGGCGTCATACCCCGGCATCGGCGCTCGCTGAAGGCCGGCCAGCACCACGTCGCCCGTCTGGCGGCGGGAGCGCGGCGCCACGGCGACGTCGGGCGGCCTGGACTCGACCTCGCCCGAGTATGAAGCGGATCGCCGCCCAGCCCGAGACCATCGCGAGGAGCATCGCTTGCGCGCAGCCAGCTGCGGCAGCGAGAACGAGAAACGGCGCCACGGTCCGCTCAGGACGACCGGGCCGCGCGCCGTTCACGGTGAGGCAATCCGCTCCGGCGATGCCCGCCCACAGATCGGCGGCCGGCGCCCGGACCGGCGGCGCGGCGTTCGCGGCCGCCACGACTTCGTCGGAGCTCTTCCAGGATCCGGCTGCAGTCTCGCAAGTCGCGAGGTGCGCCGTGACCTGCGGCGCTCGGCGTCGGGCAGCTCGCCGTCGAGATAGTCCGACAGCTTGTCCGTCCACTCTTCGTGCATGGTCATGATCCACCCAGATGTTTCCGCATCAGCATCCGCGCCCGATGCAGCTGCCGCTTCGACGTCCCGGTCGTGATGTCGAGCATCGACCGCGATCTCCGCGGTGCTTGTAGCCCTCGACGTCGTGCAGCACGAAGATTTCCCGCGCCCCCGGCGGCAGCTGCTCGATCGCGTGCTCGAAGTCGACCGTGAGGTCCGCGCGCGCCGGCGCCACGGTCAGCATGTCGAGCGCCGTCGGCGTCGTCGGTCATCCGCTCCGCGCTGAATCGCGAACGATCGCCGCCGCTCGATGACCACGTTGACCGCCAGGCGGTGCAGCCAGGTCGAGAACGCCGACTCGCCGCGGAACTGCCCGAGCTTCTGCCAGGTCCGGACGAAGATGTCCTGGGTGACCTCGTCGGCCTCGTGGGTGCCGAGCATCCGCCGGGTCAGGCTGTGGATCCGCGCCGACGTGTGGCCGGTAGAGCCGCTCGAAGGCGGACGCGTCCCCGCCGGCCGCCAGGGCCACGTCCGCGTCGACGCCCGCTTGCAACCGGGTTTCGCCGCTCAGCGCCATCACCGCCGTCAGCAGCCACAGTTCGCCACTTACAACCGATTGGACGGGCTCAGCTTAGCGGAAGGTTGTCAGGGACAGGCTAGGGCAAGGGCTGAGGGCTAAGGCTGATCAGGGCTGGGGCGGCTGAGGCTCAGCTCCGCGCCTAGCCTCAGCCTTCTGTTACACTGACGCGCGGCTCACCGGCGCCGGATCGGCGGCGCCTGAGCGCCTCGCTGGGCTCCACTCGCGCAGGTCGTCGAAGTACGAGTAGACGACCGGGGTGACGAGCAGCGTCAGCAGCAGGCAGAGCACCTGGCCGCCGAGGATGGTGACCGCCATCGACGCGCGCGAGCCGGCGCCGGCGCCCTTGCCGAAGCGCGATCGGGATCATGCCGGCGACGATCGCGATCGTCGTCATCAGAATCGGCCGCAGCCGGACGTGGTTCGCCTGCGATCAGCGCCTCGTGGCGCTCCATGCCCTGCTCGCGCAGCGTGTTGGTGTAGTCGACCTGCAGGATCGAGTTCTTCTTGACGACGCCGAACAGCATCATCAGCCCGATCGCGCTGTAGACGTTGATCGTCATGCCGAACGCCATCAGCGCCAGCAGGCCGGCCGGCAGGCTGAGCGGCAGCGCCGTCATGATCGTCAGCGGGTGGATGAAGCTGTTGAACTGCGACGCCAGCACCATGTAGATGAAGATGACGGCGAGCACGAGCGCGATCGACGAAGTTGTTCGACGCCTCGGCCAGCGTCCGCGCGCTGCCGCCGAACACCGCCTGATAGCCCGGCTTCAGGTGCAGCTCCTCGACCTTGACGCGCGCCGCGGCGAGCACCTCGCCGAGCGGCACGCCCTGCAGGTTGGCGTTCACCGAAATCTGGCGCTGCCGGTTGTAGCGGTCGATCGACGCCGGGCCGTAGTCGCTCTTCAGCGTGCGCGACGTCGCTGACCTTGACGGTCTTGCCCGGCGCCGGCCGGCGACGAGCAGGTCGCCCATCGTCGCCGGGTTGTCCGGTACGGCTCGTCGAGGCGCAGCAGCACCTTGAACTGATCGTCGCCGTCCTTGAACTCCGACACCTCCTCGCCGCCGACCAGCGTGCGCAGGTTGTTGGCGAGCGAGTCGATGTTGACGCCGAGGTCCGGCCGCGCGCGCGCGGTCGACGTTGATCCGCAGCTCGGGCTGCGTCGGCTCGAAGTTGGTGTCGACGTCGACGACGCCGGGGATCGTCGCGGACCTTGTCCATCAGCTGCACGGTGTACTGCTGCAGCTGCTCGATGTCCGGCCCCTGGATGAGGATGTTCAGCCGGTTGAAGCCGCCGCCGCCGCCGCCGCCGCCGCCGCCGCCGCCGGCCGCCGCGGCCGCCGATCGAGGCGCCGGAGATGTCGGTGCCGCCCGAGACGCTGATGCGCGCGCCCTGGTATTTGCGCAGCATCTGCCGCGCCTGGATCATCAGCTCCTGCTGCGAGATCGTTCCGCTCCTCGAGCGGCACCATCATGATGTTGAAGTTCGCGAAGCCCGGAGTTCACGTTCTGCATCACGCGCTGCAGCGCCGGCAGCGCGAGGACGTCCTTCTCGATCGGCTTGATGAACTCCTCGGTGCGCTGGTAGCTGGTGCCGCGCGGCAGGCGCACGTTGATGCTGAACTCGCCCTGGTCGTCGTCGGGCACCAGCTCCTTGCCGACGTACGGATAGAGGAACGCCGCCGACAGCACGACGGCGCCGGCGATGCCGCATCATCGCCGGCGCGATGGTGCAGCGACCACACCAGCATCCTGCCCGTAGACGCGCGTCCATCTTCGCGTAGAAGCCGCCGGACTTGGTCGTCGAGTGATCGGACTTCGACGTCCTCCGTCTTCAGCCACATCGCGCACAGCGCCGGCGTCAGCGTGAACGACACGAACATCGACAGCAGGATCGCGGCGGCCGAGGTCAGGCCGAAGCTGTAGAAGTAGCGGCCGATCTGGCCGGTCATGAACGCGACCGGCACGAAGATGACGACCAGCGACAGCGTCGTCGCCATGACCGCCAGGCCGATCTCCGCGGTCGCGTCGGCGGCCGCCTCCTTCGGCGTGACGCCCTTTTCCTCGACGAACCGGAAGATGTTCTCGAGCACGACGATCGCGTCGTCGATGACGATGCCGGTCGCGAGCGACAGCGCCAGCATCGTCATGTTGTTCAGCGTGAAGCCGGCCATCTTCATGAACGTGAAGGTGCCGATGATCGACGTCGGGATCGGCGAGCGCGGCGATGAAGGTGACGCGCAGGTTGCGGATGAACAGGAACACGACGACGCTGGCGAGCAGGCCGCCGAGGATCAGGTGCAGCTTGATGTCCTCGAACGATCGGCGGATGAAGCGCGACTGGTCGTTGCCGATGCTGATCTGGATGTCCTGCGGCAGCTGCGCCTGGATCCGCTGCAGCTTCGTCCTGCACGCGATCGACGACCTCGACGGTGTTGGTGCCCGACTGCTTGCGGACCTGACGCCGATCGCCGGCGTGCCGCTCGAGCCGCGTCGCGCTGCGGACTTCCTGGACGCTGTCCTGCACGCGGCCGACGTCGCGCGAACGTGATCGACCGATCCGTCGGCGCGGTAGGCGATGACGATGCGGTTGAAGTCGTCGACGTTGCTTGATGCGGCCCATCGTCCGCAGCGCGACGTCGGCCGGGCCGGCGGTGAACTGGCCGCCGGGAATCTCGACGTTCTGCCGCTCGACCGCGGTGCGCACCTGATCGACGGTCAGGCCGTAGGCGTTCAGGCGGTCGGCGTTGAGCAGCAGCTGGATCTCGCGCTTGCGCTCGCCGTTGTAGCCGACCGAGCCGACGTCCTTGACGGTTTCGAGCTCCTGCTTGACGCGCTTCTCGGCGATCTCGGTGAGCTCCTTCGGCGCGCGCGGCCCGTAGACGGCGAAGCCGAAGATCGGCTGCGCGTCGGGATCCATCTTCGTGATCTGCAGCGGCCGCGTGTCGCGCGGGAACTGGTTGACGATCTGCGCCAGCTTGTCGCGGACGTCCTGGGTCGCCGATTCGATGTCGCGCTCGAGCGTGAAGTTGATCGTGACGCGCGAGTTGCCCTGGTCGGAGGAGGCGCGCAGCTCGTCGATGCCGCTGATCGTGTTGACCGCTTCCTCGATGCGCTTGGTGATCTGCGTTTCGATCTCCTCGGCGCTGGCGCCGGGCAGGTTGGCCTGCACCGACACGACCGGCGGCGTCGGTCTTCGGCATCAGGTCGAGGCCGAGCGACTCGTACGACACGGCGCCCAGCACGATGAGCGCCGCCGTCATCATGATGGCGAAGACCGGACGCTTGACGCTGACTTCAGCGATGCTTCATTGACGCGCTCCTCGGCGGCCGCCGCCCTGCCGGCGCCGCCGCCTCGGCCTCGGCGCCGCTCGCCGCCCGTCGCGCCGATGCTGCACCGTGACGCCGGTCGCGAGCTGGCTCAGGTTGGTCGTCGCCAGCGATCTCGTCGCCCTTCAGGCCGCTCGTGATCTCCACGAGCTTGTCCTGGCGCGCGCCGAGCGTCACCTGCTGCTGCGCGCGCCTTGCCGTTCTCGATGACGTAGACCGTCGACACGCCGGCCAGCGTCGAGATCGCGTCCTCGGGCACGGCGAGCACGTTCTCGTCGACGTGCGTGCAGCACGACGCCCTTCGCGAAGAACCCGGCTTCAGCTGCCGATCGCTGTTGTCGACGAGCGCTTCGACCGGCGAAGGTCCGCGTCGCCTGATCGACCGCCGGGCTGACGTAGGCGATCTTGCCGTTGAACTTCCGGTTCAGGAACGCCTCGACGTCGAACTCGACCGTCTGGCCCGGGCGTGATGAGGCTCGGCGTGCTTCTCCTGAATCGCGGTCTTCAGCTTCGAGCGGGTTCATCTGGACGATGCGTCGCGACCGGCGTGTTCTCGCGGATGAACTCGCCGGGCTGGACCAGCCGCTCGGAGACCGAGCCGGCGACCGGCGCCCGGATGACCGCGTCGGCGACCTTCTTCTGCGCCAGCTCGCATGACGCGCGGCGATCCTGCAGGCTGCGCCTTCAGGCTGTGGACGGTGTCGAGCGCGGCCTGATAGTTCGCCTCGGCGACCTTCAGCGCGCGTCTCGGCGGTGTCGCGATCGGCCTGCGTCAGCAGGCCGCGGCCGTTCAGCTGCTGCGCCCGCTCGAACGCGCTGCGCGCGTCGTCGCGGTTCGCGCGTCGCCTGGCGCGACCGACGCGATCTGCTCGTCGGCCGGCGGCTGCTTGTCCTGCGCGGCGATCGATGCCGAGCTGCGCTTCGACCTGGCGCAGCGCGCTCTCGGCGCGGTCGAGCGCCAGCTGCAGCTCGCGCGGCTCGAGCCGGACGAGCACGTCGCCGGCTCTGACCTCGGTGCCGAGCTGCACCGGCACCGTCGCGCACGATGCCGGCGACCTCGCTGCTGATCTCGCGCCTGGTCGGGCGAGATCAGCGTGCCCGACAGATCCACCTCGCGCTGCACCGACATCCGCTGCGACGGGCGTCGGTCTGCGGTCGCGACGGCCGCGCGCCGCCGCGCCCGCCGCGGCCGCCGCGGCCGCCGGCCGGCGCCCGCGGCCTGGCCCGACGTCTTCTCGCAGGCGGCGGCGAGCGACCGCGAGACCGATGACGAATCAGCGAGATGTCTGTCGCACGAGATTCCTTTATGCAGTGAGACGCGAACCGTGCGTGCGATCAGCCTACGCGCGTCCGCGCTGCTCGACGTTCGCGTCGACGCGGAGTCGCCGGCGCGCCGTGCACGTCGCGCGTCGGCTCGGCGCCGCGCGCCGGCCGGCCAGCCACAGCCGCGCGTCCTCGATATGCACGTAGTAGACCGGCGTGATGTAGAGCGTCAGCAGCTGCGACACGAGCAGGCCGCCGACGACCGCCAGGCCGAGCGGCCGGCGCGACTTCGGCGCCGGCGCCGAAGCCCAGCGCGATCGGCAGCGTGCCGACCAGCGCCGCCATCGTCGTCATCATGATCGGGCGGAAGCGCACGAGGCACGCTTCGTGGATCGCCTCGCGCGGCGTCTTGCCGTGCTCGCGCTGCGCCTCGACGGCGAAGTCCACCATCATGATGCCGTTCTTCTTCACGAGGCCGACGAGCATGATGATGCCGACGAACGCGTAGAGGCTCAGCTCGGTCTTGAAGATCAGCAGCGTCAGCAGCGCGCCGAAGCCGGCCGACGGCAGCCCCGAGAGAATCGTCAGCGGATGCGTGAAGCTCTCGTAGAGGATGCCGAGCACGATGTAGATGACGACGATCGCCATCAGCAGGATCAGGCCGAGGCCCTGCAGCGAATCCTGGAACGCCTGCGCCGTGCCCTGGAAGCGTCGTCGACGATCGTCGACGGCAGCGTCGTCGCGGCGGCCGCGTCTGATCGCGGTCGACCGCGTCGCCGAGCGCGAAGCCCGGCTTGAGGTTGAACGAAATCGTGACCGACGGCAGCTGGCCGGTGTGGCTGACCGACGAGCGGCCCGGCGTCGGTCGTGCACCGTCGCGACGGTGTTCGAGCGGGATCAGCGTGCCGCTCGTCGAGCGGACGTAGAGCATCGACAGCGCCGCCGGATCGCTGCTGGAACTCCGGCGCGACCTGCATGATGACCTGATACTGATTGTTCGGCGCGTAGATCTGCGACACCTGCCGCGTGCCGTAGGCGTTGTAGAGCGCGGTCTCGACCTGGTTGACGGTCAGCCCGAGCGCCGAGATCTTGTCGCGATCCATCGTCGACCGTGACCTGCGGGTTCTTGATCTGCAGGTCGCTGCTGACGTCCTCGATGCCGGGCATGCTCGCGCAGCTTCGCCTCGAGGATCGGCGCCCAGCTGGTACAGCTCGGCGGTGTCGGTGTCCTGCAGCGTGAACTGATAGAGGCTGCGCGCGCCCTGCTGGCCGCCGAGGTTGATCGGCGGCTGGTTGACCATGAAGACGCGGATGCCGGGCACCTGCGCCAGCTTCGGCCGCAGGCTCGGCGATGATCTGATCGACCGACGCGCTTGCGCTCGGCGCGCGGCTTCAGGTCGACGCTGATGCGGCCCGGTGTTCAGCGCCGCCGCCGCCGCGGCCCGCCGCCGACGTTGTTGCTGTAGCTCGACGATGTCGGGATCCTTCGCGACGATCGTCGGCCACCTGCATCTGGTGGCGCGACCATCTCGTCGAAGCCGATGCCCTGGATCGCCTTCGGTGCTGATGTTGAAGCGGCCCTGATCCTCGCTCGGCAGGAAGCCCTTCGGCACCAGCGTGAACAGGTAGACCGGTGCCGACGAGCAGCGCGATCGACACGCGCCATCGTGACGACGCGGAAGCGCAGGCTCAGCGCGCAGCGTCCAGTCGTAGAGCTCGCAGCCAGGCGTCGAACATCCGCTCGATCGCGTTGTAGAACGCAGCCGTGCTTCTGCGTGTGCGGCGGCTTCAGGAAGCGGCTGCACAGCATCGGCGTCAGGCTGATCGACACGAAGCCCGACACCAGAATCGCCACGCCGATCGTGACCGCGAACTCGTGCAGCAGCCGGCCGACGATGCCGCCCATGAACAGCACCGGGATGAACACCGCGGCCAGCGACAGCGTCATCGAGACGATCGTGAAGCGCGATTTCCTTCGAGCCGTCGAAGCGCCGCCCGCATCGGCGGCTTGCCCATCTCCATGTGCCGGACGATGTTCTCCAGCATCACGATCGCGTCGTCGACGACGAAGCCGACCGACAGCGTCAGCGCCATCAGCGACAGGTTGTCGAGGCTGTAGTCGAGCAGGTACATCACCGCGAAGGTCGCCGACGATCGAGGCCGGCAGCGCCAGGCTGGGGATGATCGTCGCCGAGATGTTGCGCAGGAACAGGAAGATCACCAGCACGACGAGGCCGACCGTCAGCAGCAGCGTGAACTTGACGTCGTGCACCGACTCGCGGATCGGCGACCGAGCGATCGGTGCGGACGTCGAGCGTCAGCGACGGCCGGCAGCTGCTCGCGGAAGGTCGGCAGCAGCTGCTTGACCGCGTCGACGACCGCGACGACGTTGGTGCCCGGCTGCTTCTGGATCGCGAGGTAGATCGTCGCGCTCGCCGCTGATACCAGCGCGGCGATCTTGTCGTTCTCGATGCCGTCGTAGACGTGCGCGACCTCGTCGAGCCGCACCGGGTTGCCGTTGCGGTAGGCGACGATCGTCGGGCCGTAGGCGGCGGCGCGCAGCAGCTGGCCGTTGGCCTGCACGACGAACGTCTTGCTCGGCGCCGTAGATCGTGCCGGTCGGCAGGTTGACGTTGGCGTTCGGTGATCGCGTTCGCGACCTCGTCGATGCCGATGCCGTGCGCCGCCAGCTTGCGCGGATCGACGTCGATCGCGCACGGCGTATCTCGCCGCGCCGAAGACGCTGCACCTGCGCGACGCCGCTGACCATCGAGATGCGCTGCGCGATGGTCGATCTCGGCGTACTCGTTGATCGTCGACAGCGGCAGCGTCGGCGAGCGCAGCACGAGGAACAGCACCGGCTGGTCGCCGGGGTTGACCTTCTGGTACGACGGCGGCGCCGGCATCTGCGGCGGCAGCTGGCGCGCCGTCTTGCGCGATCATCGCCTGCACGTCCTGCGCGGCGGCGTCGATGTTGCGGCTCAGATCGAACTGCAGCGTGATGTTGGTGCTGCCCTGCGAGCTCGTCGAGTTGATCGAGTTCAGGCCGGCGATCGTCGCGAACTGCTTCTCGAGCGGCAGCGCCGACCGCCGACGCCATCGTCTCCGGGCTGGCGCCGGGCAGGCCGGCGCTGACCTGGATGGTGGGGAAGTCGACGGTCGGCAGGTCGCTGACCGGCAGCTAGCGGTACGCCATCGCGCCGAACACGATGATGCCCGAGCATGATGAGCGTCGTCGTGACCGGGCGCTTGATGAAGACGAGCCGAGAGGTTCATGAGCGCCGCCTTGCGCTCTGATGCTCGACGCGGCTGCCCGGCATCGAGGCGGAGCTGGCCGTCGGTGACGATCGGTCTCGCCGGCTTTGACGCCGCTGCTGATGATCGAGTCGTCGCCGTGCGTCGCGCGCGACGGTGACCGGCCGCAGTTCGACGGTCTGATCGGCCTTGACCACGTAGACGAAGGTGCCCTTGCTGGCTGCTCTGCACCGCCGCCGTCGGCACCACCGATGGCGTTGCGGATCGGTCAGTCAGCGTCACGTTGACGTTGACGAACTGCCCGGGCCAGAGCCGGCGATCGTCGTTGGGGAAGGTGCCCTTGATCTTGATCGTGCCGGTGGTCGCGTCGACGGCGATTGTCGATGAAGTCGATCTTACCAGGAGCAATACGTAACTGGAACGAAGTACAA
>ERZ1370068.1645-contig-11555_pt1 | contig 25247 bp, 43 predicted proteins | sample MGYA00561227_ERZ1370068 | MGnify/ENA primary metagenome ERZ1370068 (study PRJEB38410, sample SAMEA6850437) | metagenome | study: Metagenomic assessment of the ecological functions of the soil: analysis of the soil microbiota associated with the...
GCCTTGAATATGGGTTCAAGTCTTCTGAATTCTGAATTGTCCAAAACCTTCCAGAGGCGCTATGCCCTTCTGTGACACCCACGCCAAAAACCCCTAAAAATCTGCCACTAAGGGTGCGCCATGAATTGGCGTACCCTCCCTATGGTGGTGGTTCATCATGCTATGTCTATCTCAGCTCCCTACGTCATTACTCGACGCTAATTGCACCAATGTTTTTCAAAATATTGCATTTGCTGTAGGTGCTATTACTGGGGGATGTTTTGGCTCATTAAATGGGCCTGGCAAAAATACAAAGAAAAGCATTCCATATATCGTTCGCTTTAGACGTGAGAATCATGGGTTGAGTGAGATTACCGAAATTCAAACGGTCCTGATCGGGATTCATCATCTTGACGTTATGATAAAGGCAACGCACGGAGTTTCGATAGAGCATGCGGACATACGTTTTGTCATAGAACAAACCACATCGCCAACATCCTCGTTCTGATGCTAATAGGGATGACATAGAAATCACTTATGCCATGGACCTCGATATACGAGCCCCGCGCTTTTCCTATGCGGTAGGAAACGATCGAGCAGGAGGAGTTGACCTTAACTGTTCACCGCCATATCGAAGGGTACGTGGACAGTTTGTAGAGGTTGTGCAGATCGCCGTGCAGGCTAAGAGAGAATGGGAAGGCTATATAAGTTTCTGGCGAAAGCAAAGTCTATGCGTACTATCCATTTCGCGTTGTGAAAGCGCTTGATGATTCAAAGTGATTTCTTGCGTGTCTTCGGCTTAGACTTCGCTCGTTTCTTTTTCGGTTTCTTAGTACCCGTCGAACCCTTTATGAGCGCATCAAGGGCCTCTTCAAAACTCAACGGAAAGAGCGATACCGGTTTCGCTTTCGGCATACTATTTCCTCCAAAAATGAACGGAGATATTAGATGACAATCAACAAAGACTACTTGCTTGAGATGTCAGACATCAAAGGTGTCCTTTTGTTTGCCATAAATGTAAGGCCCGCTGAACTTGCCTCCCGCTGACCTGCGGAGGGAACCGGAACATTGTCCTACTTGCGGAGATAACTGGTCCGGTTTTAACACAACGGAGGTGAAGCAATTAAGGGCACTGTTGTCCGCACTTGGCCGTATTCAAAGAGCGAATCGGAACACCTGTATGTCAGGTGCAATTCGTAGTTTCACAGCCTAGCTGAACTAAATGGCAAGTATAACTGCACATTCTTCGCTTCATATTTCATCTGAGCACGCTTCAGCGGCGGCGTGCTCAGCATTCTGCAATTACGTCCGCAAAGATGTTGGGATTCTCTCGGTTGTTATGCGCGATACGAAAACTCCGCCAGATACAGCGGCAAGTAGTCTTTGCTGACCTGATGGAACGTGCCGACTACGCCACGCTTCAGCAAGCTCCAGAACGCTTCGATGTTGTTCGTGTGAATGTTCCACGCGCACATATTCCTTCTCGCTATGTTTCACGACTTGATGCGGGAAGAATCGTTTCAGCGGATCATAACCATAGGCTTCATCGGTGGCCACCAACGACTCTCGCTCACTGACCGCCTGTCGCACGAAACCAGTCATGCGTCGTGCCGGTCGGTCCGTTCGATCATCTGGCAGACCACATTGCCCTTGCGGGCAATCGCGCCGATTACTGCCATCTTCTCGGAACCGCCGCTTATATGCCGCTTTCTTATTCCAGTGCCGGTTTTTATCTTTCCCGCCAATGAATGTTTCGTCCACTTCGACTTCGCCCATCAACTTTGCAAACCCTCCGTCCCTCATTGCCGCACGAATGCGATGGCACATATACCAGGCGGTCTTATAGGCCCCGCTGCCCGATCAGTCGTCTGAGACCTGCAAGGCGCTGATCCCTTTCTTGCTCTGAAGCATCAGGTAAATCACTTGAAACCACGTCTTGAGCGGGTAGTTCGTATTTTCAAAAATTGTTTGGGAGATGACCGAAAACCGATAGCCGTTCCGTCCACCGCACGGTTTTCGCTTTGCAGATCCAATGAAACGGGCGCGCCTTCAGTGCGTAGATGCTTTCTCATTGTTGCAGCGCGGACACTTCACACCATTTGGCCAGCGCCGGTCCTGCAAGAATTGTTTGCAGGCTTCTTCGGTGGAGAAGCGAGTCCATTGTTTGAGAAAGTGTCATATTGTGGGTTTCATGATCTGGCCTCCGTGATGTTGAGGCCATTCTAGCCACAAATGCTAGGCGGGTGTCAAGTAGGTTATAATCGCCCCGGCTAAGCTACCTGTCCACAATTTAAGTGGGGCGACAACTAGGCGTGTTAGCGAGATCGAAAAGGAGTTTGCGAGACCTGAAGGAGCGGTGTACCGTCCGTCTACTTATCGTACATGAATGACGCGTCGAATGAAGCTCTCGCGGTCATGGAATCGCAACGTCGTAGGCCCGGCGAATCTCAGGCAACGTCCGATCAGTGAGGGAGCGCAGGTCCTCTAAGGTTTTGACAAGCAATATGCTGGTCGCTCCAGTCGCTCCTACCTGGCCACTCTTGATCGCGGCATAGGCCTGGAGGGCGATATCGACGAGCCGTCGATGCTCGAGCGAATAATAATGCAAGCGTTGTTGCAAGGTTTCCGCTTGGTCCCCGAGTAAGACCTGGTGGGCACTCCCAAAGGACGTGACGGCGTCGGCAATCGCATTGTCGAGGCACCGGTTGAGCGTGCGAAACTCTCCTGTGGAGATGAGTTCATCGTGTTCGCCGGCTAACTCGGTGACGGCTTGGCACACATCCCCATAATCGTGAACGACCTGGTCGACGGTGTATCCGAGGCGTAGCATTTCAGCGCCGTGCACGGTCGCGGCGCGACCGATCTCCGTAGCAGCTGGCGACCGCTCTACCTCGAACGCAGCAGGGTGAGGTTCTCTTTGCTCGAGACGAAGGGTCTCGACGAGCTGCTGCAGGAATAGCGGGACGCCGTGATCGAGCGCGAGGGGAATCTCGGAGGGCGAGAGCCTTTCTCCCCACCTTGTTCCTGCAACGCGCGATCAACTCGGTACGATTCGAAGTCACAAACTCGTGGAGCATGTCAGGATGATACGCGATCGCTTCTTGGGTGTCTGGTCAAAATTGCTCACAAATGGAATATTGGCGAATCATTCACCGACGGGACTGCAAGCGCCTGATTCCTTCAATTGCTGAAGTAGTCTAAACTACTAAACAGTGTTTTATTATGGATGCGGGTTTTTGGCACCAAAGGTGGGAGAACAATGAAATTGCTTTTCACGAGCAAGGCTAACCCACTCACTGGTCAAACATTTCACCGAGCTGTCGTTAGCGAAAAGGCAGGCGTATCTTTGTACCTATTGTGCGGCAAAACTCTTGATATTTCTTGGCTGCTATCCAAGGGCTATCGTGTCACTGGAGCTGAATTGAGTCAAATAGCCATTGAGCAATTATTCATGGAACTTGGGGTGCAACCAGGAAACCACACCAGTTGGCGAAGTGGAAAGCAGTGGAGCGCAAAAACATTTCGACATATTTGTTGGCGACATATTTGCTTTGTCCAGAAAGATACTTGGTCCAGTTGATGGAATATATGACCGAGCTGCGTTAGTGGCCCTTCCCCGTGAGAAATGCGCATGCGATATACAGCCTACCTCACAGAGATTACAGGTAAGGCGCCGCAGTTGCTCATTTGCTATGACTACGACCAAAGCTTGATGGAAGGTCCTCCCTTTTCAGTTAGTAACGACGAAGTCAAGCGATATTACGCTGTGAATTATGATGTGACGCTCATTGCGAGCACAGCTGTCTCTGGTGGATTGAAGGGTAAATGTCCTGCCAAAGAGAATGTTTGGCTGCTAAACAATAAGTAAGACATGTTCATTTCAAGCATTCTAGTCACACCGAACAAGTCCAACCAGCGTCAAAACCCCTGACCAGAAAGCGGATGCTAGCAAAAACAGTTATTTTCGGACCCTGCATGCTCACGCCATAAAATTACGTTTATTTCAATGCCTTCGCGGCTGACGTTTTAGAAGCATTTTGATCATACCCACCTACCTCGGAACATGGAGTGGAAATGAATCAATTTGTTAGTGCACAATAAATTTTCAAGAAGTCGTCATCTCTTGAAAATTCTTCCATTTAACAACTCAGCGTTTAACCTTACTTCGAAAGGGTTATTGACAGGTCCTTAAGGCTTCTGGAAGGGTGTCACGCGGATTCCTTTGGTACGATATTGTAATGGCATCGACTACTGGTGAAGTCCTTGTGATGGTACCAAGGAGGTTGTTCCATGAAGCACCTCAATTACGAGCAACTCGCGATGGAGGCTCATCTCTCAGATTGTGTGGAGTGGCGGTCTGTGCTGTCGTCTTCCTCTCCCTGATCTCGTGTGGCAGCGGAGGGAATGGCAGTGGCGGCTCACCTTCGATGGCGTTCGACGGGAGCAATGTGGTGACAGGGCACGATGCCGATGACCGCGTAGCTTCCTCCCGCGAGCCTGCTGTCCGACAAACGGTCCTTCTTCGCGCAACTCTGGAACTTCCTCACCACGGAGCCTCTCGCCTACGCCAGTGAGTAAGGGCAGTGTGCAGGTGGTCGGGACCAGCATTAAGGCTGTCCCAGTTGGCGGGGACGGTTTGAGCTGATCGGGGTTCCAGACGGGCCCGTGACCGATTCAATTCACGACCCCTGATGGAGTCACGGGCACTCTCACCGTGAATTTGCCACAGGGAGGCGGGGCGCTCGTGGACCTAGGGCACGGTGATCGTGAAGACACAATGGGCGAGTCGAGTTTCGGCCCGCGTCCACGAATGCGCGCTTCCCGAATGCCGTCAAAGCCAGGGGAAAGGTATCGGGCCTCAGCGCCACACCGGTGTCTGCCGTTCCGACCGGTGAGTGTACAGAGTTTGTCGTCGCGGGACTCACGTTCTGCTTTGACCAGCATACCTGGTTTGATCCCCGCTGACGGTGGCCACCCCATTCGGTCAATACGGATAGCAGCAATCTGATCGTGGAGGTATATTGGCGAGCCCACCACCGATCCGACCTCGCATGTGTTCCACGCCCGTCGCATTCACCGCAATCAGGGGACCCGGCCGCGGTGAACGAGACGATCAAAGGTGCTCGCGCCCATCACGAATGTCGGGGACGATACGATCACCCTGTTTGGCGGAACTTCCGATGCTCCCGATGCTCATGCGATCACGTCTCGACACCGCCTCGGCGAAATTTGAAGCCTAGCGCGCTCAAGCAGAACGTGGTCAAGAGGCTTGCTCGTCGAGGTCATCGCGGGGTCTGTGAGTACCGATCAAGAAACTGGCAACCAGTCCTCCGTGGCAAGCACGGTGAAGCTCGTGCGATTGCACGATAAGCGCTGCTCAAAAGGTGAGTTGCTCGATGTAGAAGGCACGATCAGTACGCTCATACCAGAATCCAAGACAATCGGTCTCAACAATGACACGCTCTTCGTCCACGTCATAGACAATCTGACTCGATTTGATGATCCGCTGACGTCCTTTGACTCGCTCACAGTTGGCCAATTGGTGGACGTGACCGCGCTTCCGCCAGCAGACCACTGGTAGGGCCATTACAAGCAGTGGAAGTGGACCTCAAAGGGAGGCTTCGGGCACTGCCCCGATTGAAGTGCGGGGGCTATTTCGTCGCTGGATACCACGAACAAGACGTTTATCGTGGCCGGGATCACCTTCTGCTATAACTGCAATAGCGTGACGACGCAGTTTGACGGGCTGACGACGTTGGCCAATGGGCAATTTGTCGAGGTGCATGGCACGGCCCTCTCCAACGGCGTTTCGACGGCACTGGAGGTGGAGTCGAGAAGATGATCCCCGACCGAGTTCATGCAGTGATCATGAGGGTCGCGATGACGGGGATGACGATGACAGGGGAGATGACGAGGACGCACAATGACGACGACGAGTGAAACACAGCAGTACCGACTATCCCGCATCGTGAACGCCTTCACAGTCAGTAGGCCCCGACTACTCAAACTCCGGTACCCGTGGGGTTCCTCGACCTCGCGGGTACCTTGGATTCCCAAACAGAGTATCGGCAGGTCTTGGATTTTCAAATTGCAGAGTTCGGAAGGATATCTGTTCACAAGCCACTCAATCCTTGCAGCGAGTAGTGGACTGACCCCTAGATTGAGGACACGGCGAATTGGCACATTTGACACAAGAAAGGGGTGGCAGGTGGCCAAGAAACGAGTGGGAAATTTTCAAAGGCCTCTTCGGCAGATGGCCGTGGACCGGCTGACGCAGTGCGAGAACATCGTGGAGTTGGCAAAGCGAACTCGGCATCAGTAGACGGCTGTTGTATACGTGGCGCGAGAGTTAGAGCCGGTGGAGAGTGGCGAAGGACCGCCGGCGAATGCGCGCGAGACCACCCTCGCGAAAAGGTCAGCCGACTCGGAGCGTGCGTTGGCCGAGAAGGTGCTGGAAGTGGATTTTTCACAGGTGCCTTGCAACAAGTCGAGGCGCGACGTCTGCGGAGCGGGCAAAGCTGGCGCGCAGGCATCTACGCCCAGATCCGGGACGTGATGACGAGGCAAGGCGGATTGCGGATCGAGCGGATGTGCCAGTTGGCCCAGATGAGCCGAGCGGGATTCTACCGGTCGTTGCAAGCGCACCAGCCCATGGGAAGAAGACATGGACGTGCGGTCGGCCATTCAAGGGATCGCCGTCGCACACCGCGCGTCGGTCTGGACTCCTCTGCAAGATTGATGGTTGACAATGTTCAATACACTGTCCAGGAATTAAGTGGGGCAGTGCAAATTCGCGAACGAACTCCATGGGAGCTTGGGCAAGCCATCGTCCATCTGTCGGACTTGCGCAATAAGTTCAGCTACGGCGATCAATGGGGACATAATCCTCGTCGTCGGCCCCGTGTAGAGCGCACGGGGCCTGATCAGCCGGTTATGATCCTGCTGTTCGATTACGTGCGCGCACCAGCCGGTAATGCGTGAACAAACAAATACTGGTGTGTAGAGCTCTCGCGGAATGCCCATCAGGAGATAGGCCGCCGCCGTATAGAAATCGAGGTTGGGATAGAGACCTTTATTCTGCTGCATCACACGATCGATGATGGTAGCAATCTCGTACCAACGGCGGTCGCCGCAGATCCGGCTCAACGATTCGGCGTGCTGTTGAATGATGGCGGAACGAGAGTCACCTTGCTTGAGTACACGATGGCCGAAACCCGTGATCCGGTGTTTGTTTGCCAACGCAGCCCGCACCCATCGCTCCGCCCTCTCGTGGCTCTCGATCTCGAGAAACATCGTCTGCGACTGCCTCATTCGCTCCACCATGGAGCGGTCCTTTCAGCGTGCCGACTGCCGAGGTAATAGCCGAGTGCAGGTCCGTCATCGTTGACGCGGTCACGCGGGCCGAAAAGGTGGAGGCATTGAATTCATGCTCAGCATAGAGCGTGAGCGACACGTCGAGTACGTGGGCCATTGCTTTGGCCGTCTCATCGCCTCTCCGATCGGTGAGGAGGAGAAGCAGGTTCTCGGCGAAGCTCAGATCATCTTGCGGCTCCACGCGGGGTTTCCCGTTCGCAAGCCGATACGCAGTCGCGATGATGAGCGGGATTTGCGCCAACAGTCGAGATCGCTTTACGAACGTTTGCGTCGTGAGAACTGTCGGAGGCATCCGGATCGGTCATGCCCAGCAGCGAGACGCTGGTCCTCAAGAATGTCCATCGGACGCGCAGCAGGAGGAACCATGCCAAGGAACGTTTCGACAGGACCAGGCAGGACGGAGTGTGCGGCGAGCTGCGTCGTGAAATCCTTTAGTTCTTTCTGGGTCGGCAGCTTGCCGAAGAGCAGCAGATAAGCCACCTCCTCGAAGCGGGCCTTCTCCGCCAAATCGCTGACCGCATACCCGAGATATCTCAGTCCCCCTTCACCTTCGTCCACATGACACAGCTTTGTCTCCCCGGCAAGGACTCCATCAAGGCCCGGGCTGTATGTCGGAGCCTTGTGCTGTCTCACGCTGGTGGCATGGTCATCATCCGTCGAGTGAAATTGCCGATCTCGTTGCTCATACTCCGCATACCGCAGCAGGTCGTAGAGTTGTTGCCTGGTATGCATTCGCTCCAACAGGTCACGCTGCGTACCATGAGTTTTCAGCTCAACCAGCATCTGCTCGATCGCCTTCGTCGCCATCCGAAGGGCCGTGACGGGGAACAGCACGAGCCGATAGCCGAGATCTTCAAATTCGCCGACGCTGAGGTAGGGTGTCTTCCCGAATTCGGTCATATTGGCGACCAGCGGCGCTTTGCCCCTTCCTTAGCGAGTTGTCGGGCAAACGCGCGGAATTCATCGGCGGACTCGAGGGCCTCCGGGAAAATCGCGTCGGCGCCGGCATCGATATAGGCCCGTGCCCGTCGCACTACCGCGTCCACTCCCTCAACGGCACGGGCGTCCGTCCGGGCGACGATGAAGAAGTCAGGATCTCGTCGCGCGTCACTCGCCGCACAAATCTTGTTCACCATCTCACTCGTCGAGACCAACCGCTTCCCCGGCAGATGTCCACATTTCTTGGGCAGCTCCTGATCTTCGATCTGCATTCCAGCCAACCCAGCCTGCTCGAATTCCTTCACGGCACGCATCACCGCGAGAGGGGGCCGAAGCCCGTGTCAGCATCCACGATGGCCGGGATCGTCACGGCCTTGGTTATGGTGGCGGCATCGGATACCACCTCCGTCAGGGACAACAAACCAATATCCGGCAATCCTCGCGTGGCCGAAAGACCGGCGCCTGAGATGTAGAGGGCATGGAACCCAGCGCGTTCGATCTGCATGGCCGTCAAGCCATTGAAGGCTCCGGGCAGGACGACGGTCTGTTTATCAAGCAGCTCGCGGAGACGCCGAGCTTTGGAAGTGGGATGAGGGTGCATGCTATATCCTTCGGTTCATCTTCAATAACGGCATCAACGCGCTAATATCGCTTAGCAGATCGAGCCCCCAAACCAAGTCGATCACCTTTTTCGTGTGCGTCCGGTCTAATTTCCCCGCCGCCAACCGGCGGAACTTGTCTTCGACTTCGTGGTCGGACATCCGGTTCTTGGGGTGGCCGAGGGGATGAGTCCACCTGGTTGACATATTCTTTCCCCGCCTTCGTACGCACGGTGAGGCGCGTCGATCGCTGCCTGTGGATAACAGCCGACGAACTCCGGCTGCGGAACAACGCGCACTTTCTGGATCAGCTCATGCAGAACGGGATCCGCGAGGCGTTTGGCCTCGAATGAGCGCAGCGTGACCTTGCCGTCCAGCAAAGTAACGGCCACGCAGTAGGGAAAGCTGTGATCGGCGGTCTCTCTCGTCTGAGGGCGCCACTTTTCAGGATCACGTCCGATGATTTCAATCGCCACATCGTAGCTGCCGATTTCCACGTCTGTGATGCCCGCAAGCGCCTCGACTCCTTCTACGTTAAGCATCTCCGCTCGGATCGCCAGAGCGGCTTCAACTGCCGTCTGCGCGTGATACTCCACGGGATAGCGCTTGATATAGGTATCGAGGATCTTGAACGAGACCGGCTTTGACGGTCCTTGCTCGCCACCAAAGAGCGGAAGCTCGAGCGGTCCCGACACGAGTTTCATGAAGCCCTTCTCACCTTCGAAAATCGGCGATGGGCCTGTCATCCCTCGTTGAGCCAGCGTCGCCGCGAACACCCGTTGCGCGCGGCGTTCGAGAAAGGCACAGGCTTTCCACATGGAAAGGTCCCCGACACGCGTCTGCCTCAATGCGATATTCGCCACCCCAGCAAGGTTGATGGCCTGTAGTGTCTGTGCATCTGAGAGCCTCATCACCTTGGCGGCGGCGAGGGCGGAGGAAAAGGGACCGTAGGTCACATGGTCCCAGCCGCGCGGTCGCAGCGCCGCTGCGTCGCAGAGGCGGCACTGGACTTCATAGGCGAGGGCGATGGCCTGAATCATGCGCTTGCCGGAGGCACAAGAGGCCTCTCCGACCGCAAGGATGGCTGCAATGTTGTCTGAAGGGTGCGCCGGTTCCTTTGCGAGGTAGGTATCGTTGAAATCGAGAAAGCGGACGAGCGCGCCGTTGGCGAAGGTGGCGAGGTCGGGAAGCGTCCTGTGGCCTGTTCCCCACAAGGTCGCGCCAGTGTGGTACTTTGACAGCTTGAGCGAGCTGACGGGCGATCCGGCATGGCGGTGCGGTCAAGGCTCCAAGCGCACAGCCCAGGCTGTCTAGTATCCGCCGTTTGACTTCGTGCACCACGGCACTGGGTAGATCATCGTAGCTAAGGGAGTGACAATACCGACTCAAGCGATCCGCGAGCATTGGCGATTCCCTCCTGATGTCTATCGTCCCGTCACCCCGCACATTTCACGCGGTTCGACTGCATTCGACAAGCTTAAGCCTCTACCCACTGATGCTGATCGGATGCCATGTAGGAGCCTGTTTCGCACAGTAGGCGATAGTGTCGGTGATGAGCCACAGTGAGGGTTCGGGTGGGAAGAGCCATTCTTTCTGGCAATGTACTCTTTGAGTATCGTTTCGGAGGGTACCGCCTAATCGCTGTCTGGAGTTGCCACGCTTTCCGCGACATCGAAGAGCGAGTAGCGATAGCCGGCGCGTGGCACAGATCTGGCTGGTGCCGCGACCCCATCTGGTCGGTGCGCCGACGATGCCGATGAGTCTTGCTTTGTCGTCGAGTGTCATAACCACCTGTGGGATAGAGGTGTGAGGCACATGGCCCTGGCCGAATCGTGTTTGTGCAACTGTCCGTCCCTGTTACGGATTTCCCTCTCGCGCTGACGTTCTGTGCCTCTTGCCTGACTCATGGTCGTTCTACGACAACCGCCAACGCTTCCGCCACCTCCGATACAAAGACTGGCTAGCCCTCGCTTGGCCCCGCGAGCCTCCATGGCATAGAGCAGCGTCGTGAGAATCCGTGCGCCGGTAGCGCCGATCGGATGGCCCAGGGCGACCGCCCCGCCGTTGACGTTGACTCGCTTGTGGTCGAGGCCTAACTCGCGGTTGATCGCGAGGGAGACGGCGGAGAACGCTTCATTGATCTCAAACAGGTCGATGTCGCCGAGCGCGAGACCGGTCTTCTTGAGCACCAGCTTGATCGCTTCGATCGGCGCAAGCGTAAACCACTCTGGGGCGAGTGCCGCTCCCGCGTGACCGACGATCCGCGCCATCGGCGTGAGGCCGAGGTGTGCGGCTTCCTCTTCCGCCATGACGACAAACGCGGCTGCCCCGTCATTACAGGACGGAGAATTGCCCACGGTCAAGACGCCGTCTTCCTGGAACACCGGCTTCAATTCGCGCAGCTTGCTCAGATTCACTCGATTCGGTTCTTCATCCTCGGTGACGGTCAACGGCGCGCCTTTCCGTTGCGGCACGTCGACGGGAACGATCTCCTGTTTGAAGGCCCCGGTCGCAATCGCCTCTTGGGCGCGGCGGTAACTTTCCAAGGCAAAGTCATCAAGTTCCCGTCTGGTGAGCCGGTACTTGGCGGCACAGAGTTCACCTCCGTCCCCATGTGGAACTTGTTATAGACGTCCCAGAGTCCGTCTTTCACCAGACTATCCACCAGCTCCGCATGGCCCAGCCGATACCCCCTGCCGCGCTTTCTCCAACAGATACGGGGCCCGGGTCATGTTTTCCATGCCACCGGCCACGACAATTCTGGCCTCGCCCAAGGCAATGGCGTGCGCAGCCATGATCAGGGTCTTGAGGCTGGACCCACAGACCTTGTTGACCGTCGTGGCGCCGACCGAGTGCGGGATGCCGGCTCCGATCGACGCTTGCCGGGCCGGCGCCTGGCCAAGCCCGGCACTGAGGACGCAGCCCATGTAGACCTCATCGACATGATCTGGCCTCACATGAATGCGCTTCAAGTGCCTCAGTCACGACGATGCTGCCCAGCTTGGTTGCGGGCACGGAACTGAACAGCCCGTTGAAACTCCCCATCGGGGTGCGCACCGCACTGACGATGACGGCCTGCTGTTTGTTGTTCATAGAATTTGCTCCCAATGACTCTGTTCGAGATAGCCCTTCACCTTCACCGTTCGCTACGCATCAGGGCAATTCCTTCTCCAGCAAAGGCACAATCCCTTCCTCAAGCCACGCATACTTGCCGCTCATGATTGCTTTTGACAGGTGGTACACGTTGGAGTCTTTCTTATGCTTGCGAGATCCTTTTCGCTCGAGAGGAGGGAGGATGCAGACGATCCTCCATGTCCTTGCAGAAATAGGTGGCTAGCTCAGGGATGCCTGGCTTGGTTCTCATTTCCGGTTGCGAAGCGTACCAGATGACGTCGCTGCCATTGGAAAGAGCGCGAGACTGTCGTTGACCAAATCCTGGAGAAGGAGTTGCTTATTGTGCAGGCCCTGCCTGTTGCGGAGCGTGGTAATGAGCGTCGATCGTGTCAGGCTCCGAGATGACGACTCGATGAAGCGAACCCACCGGGCGTAGTCATTTCCGAACATCGCAGAGCTACTCAAAGGATTCGAACAATGGAGATAAGAGCGAAGCGCCATGCGCGCGTAGTACAGCGGCGCCGCAATCTTGCCTGACGGTGATCCTTGGAGAAAGGCGATGACCCTGTTCGATATAGGGCGAGAGAGCCTCGCGCGCCATCCAGATGCGCAAAATCTCACTCGTCCCTTCCCACACCAGATTAATGCGGGCATCGCGAAGCATGCGCATGACCGGAATGCTGAGTTCGCCACTCTTACGCTGCGACTCAACAGTCATGAATCCCCGCCCTCCGCGCACTTGGAACAGGTCGTTGACCACTTCCCAGTACCACTCGCTTCCGATGATTTTAGCTGCGGCCGACTCCAGCCTGAGGTCGCCTTTCTTGTTGGCCCAGGCCCCGCAGAAGGCCATCACGGCGTCGAGCGCCAGCGTATAGGCCGCAGCACGACAGAGCTTTTTCTCCGATGAGAGTGTGTTCGCCGATCGGTTTATTCCACTGGACGCGGGTGCGCCCCCACCAGCGCATCACGGACAGGCACTGCTTGAGGCCCCTGAACTGGCTGCTGGGAAGTGTGAGACGGCCGACGGTGAGTGTGGCGAGTGCGATCCTCAGGCCGTCCTCTTCGTTGCCCAGGCGGTTTTCAATCGGGACGTAGACGTTGTTGAACGTCGGTATGCCGTTGTATATCCCTCTCACCCCCTCGAAACGCAAACGGGTGACAGAACACCCTGGCCAGTGGGTTTCAACGATGAAGGCCCCATATCGCTTCTGTGCCTGGGGGTCTTGGAGTTCCTCTGGCCGATCAACAATTCGTGCAATGACGACCAGCATGGAACACAGGAACTCGCCGTTCTGTTTAGCAGAATTCGTAATGAAGAACTTTTCTCCCGTGATGCGGTAGGCAATGGTCCTCCCGTTTTCTATGACGCGCACAGCGTACGTTTCTACCTTTGAAATGTCGCAGCCCACATTCCGTTCCGTGAGTGCAAACCCTGAAATTTCTCCCCGAGCAAGCCGAGGAAGATACTTGGCCTTCTGTTCTTCTGTTCCGAAGAGTCGCAATGGTTCAGGAACGCCGATCGATTGTGCGGCCGACAACAGCACGGTGAGCGATGCGTCAAAACTTGCGCACAGGGTGGCGACTTTCTGATACTCAGATTGGGTCAACTCCAGCCCGCCGAAGCGTCTGGGAATCTTGATGCCAAAGGCTCCGATCTCCGCCAGTGTTTTCAGGACCGGCTCAGGCAGCTCCCCTCACTGTCAACTCGCTCAGGATTCAAGGGGTATAAGGGCAAGCTTGAATCGTTCTAGGAAATCCAGGGCGGCCGGACTCGTCTGTGGAATGCCGATTGAGGTAAAGAGGTCCCATCGGACGTCGGCTTCAAACAACCCCGCAAGAAACCCGGAATAGGAAGCCTTGTCACGAGCGGTCTCGGCCACCAGCCACAGACCCTTGAAACACATCCGGCTTTGTCATGCGCGGCACCTCCATGACAGGCAAACTAGGGTGCTGTCGCTCGTCTCGTTGGTTAACCTTACCACTATTTACGCCAGGTTTGTCCCGTAATCGGTCCTAGCCAGACCCCCTCTTATGTAGCACCCATACACCAGGGACGGGGCGAGCCGCTGGCGCCCTGGCGTGGTAGGATGTGAGTGTAGATCAGGCGTGCCTGTGAGCATCGGCGCGTGAGCGATTCTTCACTCCGGATTTCGGACGGAGAATGCACCATGCGTAATGTTGTCGTCGTCGACGGATTTCGTACCCCACTGTGCAAGGAAGGAACAGACTTTCGCGAGACGGATGCGGACGTGCTTGGCGCCTGGGTCGTCCGCGAAATGATCACAAGGTGTCACCGCTGGAATCTCCCCTGGAGACGATCGATTGTGTCTTAGGAAGCAATGTGGCAACGCCCACGCACGCGGTGAATCCGACTCGGGTTGCAGCCGTCACCGGTGGCCTTCCCGTCGACGATTCCCGCCGATACGGTGGCGGGGAAAAATTGCGGCTCAGGAGTGACGGCACTCTACTATGCGAGCTTGCGCATTCGGAGCGGTGACGCCGATACGGTGCTCGTCATCGGCATGGAGGCGATGAGCCGTATCCCGGTCGCCTACCACCACACTGTTGCTGACCTCCTCCTGCAATACGGTAAAGCCAGAAGCGTTCGGGAACGTGCCGCCGGCGCTCTTGCCCTGATTCCCACGCTCCTTAACCTCAAGAAATATCCACCGCGCGTCGGCTTGGTGCATGGGTCTCACGGATCCAATGTGTGACCTCATTATGGGACAGACAGCAGAGAATATCGCGAAAGACCCTTCACTGGGCATCACTCGCGCAGGATCAGGACGCGTTTTCCATCCGATCGCATAGGCTCGCGGCACAAGCATGGAAGGACGGGCTCTTTGGGGACGAGGTCGTGCCTATGTATGTCCCCGAGCGAAGTGCCTATGTCGATACGAGACAACGGAATTCGTGAGGATGCCGGTCAGGAGACGTTCCGTGAGGTGAAACCTGTATTCGACAGGCACCACGGTTCAGTGACGCCGGCCAACTCCTCGCAAATAACCGATGCCGCCGCAGCGGTGCTGCTCATGGAAGAGGACAAGGCCAAGTCCCTCGGCTTGCCGATCCTCGGGTACGTGAAAGACTACGCCGATTTTGGGTATGAACCCTCCTGCATGGGCCTGGCCCCCGTCGGGGCCATCGCCAAAGTGTTGGCCAGGACTCACCTGACCCTCAAGGACTTCGCAGTATGGGAGATTAACGAAGCCTTTGCGTCCGTCGTGTTGGGGATCAGCCGCATTCTTGACTCGTCATCTCTCATGGAACGCAAGTTCGGCCGTTACGGATTGACTGAACGTCTCGGCGAAATCCCGCCCGACGATCTCAACCCGCACGGCGGCGCTATTGCCGCTCGGTCATCCAGTGGGCGTCTCCGGTCTGCGCCTGGCTATGACCTCCCTGTTAGAACTCAAACGACGAAATGCCGAGCGGGCACTGATCAGCGCCTGCGTCGGAGGTGGACAGGGCGTGGCCATGATCTTGGAGAGGAAATAGCCATGTCGAATGGCCATATCAGCATCTCCCAGGCGAGTTCAAGCACTTTAAGACCGTACTGTCCTTGACGAGGGAATCCTTGCTGGCAGGTTTTGATTACTTCGGCAAGCCGGTCAATGTCCTCAACGTGGAAAGCATGTCGGAGTGGCAGGAGATCGTGCAGTTTGCCGAGCAATCCGCCGTCATCAAAGGCGTAGTACTGGTGAGCATGAAAGAAGGAAACTTCTGTGCGGGAGCCGACCTGGAGCAGATGCACGACGCGCAACGGCAACGCTCATTTCAGGAGATGGAACAACTCGTGATCGCCGCTCACACGCTCTTTGACGAGATGGAGCGATCGTCGAAACCGTTTGTCGCCGCAGTGGAAGGCGCCTGTCTGGGCGGTGGACTCGAGCTGGCCATGGCCTGCCACATGCGCATGGCCAGCACCCATCCGAGGACCTGTTTTGCCCTACCAGAAGTGAAGCTGGGCATTCTTCCTGGGTTCGGCGGCACGCAGCGTCTCCCGCGGCTGATCGGCTTACCGGCGGCATTGGACATGATCACGACGGGGAAGACCGTCTTTCCAAGGCAAGCTCTGCAGGATGGGCCTTGTGGAAGGGATGGTGACCTCTATCCCTTCCAGTGTCAGGACTCTGGAGAGAGTTCAGAAAGAAACGCTCGTTCAGGCTGCCATTGCACAAGCCCGTGTTCTCTGTTCGGCTCCTGTCCGACGGCCGCCCCTCCGAGCAAGCCTGAGATTCTTAAGCGGTCCTGTGATTCGCACGCTCGTGTGTCGCTATGCACGACATCAAGTACATCAAGCGCGTCCGACATTTCTACCCGGCTCCGCTCTCGTGCCATCGATGCAGTGGGAAGAGGGATAGGCTTTGAGTATTCTCGAGGGATCGCTCACGGTCGAAAAGCCGCTCCTTCTGGATCTCATGGCCAGCCCGATTTCCTCACATCTCGTCGGTTTGTTCCTGGCCGGCGAGGAGGTGAAACGGAACATTGCCACTGTTCCAGCGGCGGCTGCGCGCATTGGTGTGCTGGGGGCCGGATTGATGGGCTCACAGATCGCCGGGCAGCTTGCCGAAAAAGGGTATGAGGTGGCTATTGCGAGACGTTTCTTCGGACATTCTCGCGAAAGCGATCGGACGCATCCATAAAGCCCAAACTGCCCAGGTGCGTAAGCGGATTATCCTTCCTTCCGACCTGCGCTATCGCATGATGCGGGTTGCTCCAACTATCCATATCAAGGATGTGAGCCTCGCTTCCCTTGTCATCGAGGCTGTGTCGGAAAAGCTGGATGTGAAACGAGCGGTGTTGGCGGAGTTTGAATCAGAGGCACATCCCGATGCGATTTTTGCCACGAATACTTCGTCGTACACCCTGGCCGACATCGCCGGCGAGTGCCGTCCATCCTGAGCGGTGCGTGGGACTCCATTTCTTTAATCCTGTCGCCAAAATGCAGTTGGTCGAAGTGGTGCGCGCATCCTTTACATCCGACGTGGCCCTTGCACAGGCCTGTAGTCTTGCCAAGCGGTTGGGCAAGTTTCCCCTTGTGGTCCATGACGGACCGGGATTCCTCGTGAACAGGATTCTGTCGCGCTATCTGGCGGAGGCCGTGATCATGGTGGCGGAAGGCATCTCCGTTCGACGGATCGACACCGTCGCCAAAAACTTTGGGATGGCAGTGGATAGCGGACATCCTATGGGTCCTCTGGAGCTCCTCGATCTGATCGGACTTCCTGTCGCCCTGCACGTACTGACCTCGCTCGCCGTGCTGGGATCTCGAATCGAGTCGCGTGATGCGCTGCTGCGAAACTTCCTTCCGGAAGGGAAGCCACCGCTGACATTTTGGAAGTCGGAAAAAGAGAATCCGCAGGCTCTCGATGCAGTCGCCAACTATCGTCGCGCCAATCCCTCAGAAGCTGGCCCCATCTCCGACGACATGCTTCACCAACGCCTGTTTTTTCCAATGGTCGACGAAGCGGTGCGCTGTCTGGACGACAAGATCGTGGAGCATCCCTGGCAGGTTGATTTTGCACTGACGTATGGGATCGGGTTCCCCGCGTTCCGTGGTGGCCTTCTCACCTGGGCTCGGGAAACCATGACGCAGGGACACGTAGCCCGGGAACTGGAGTCGATGGCGATCAAGTATGGCAAACGCTTCGAGCCCTGTCCGGCTCTCTCGAACGGAGGGTGGTAGTGCCGGGAATTTCTTGAGCAGCCTTAACGGAGCGCCTCATGCCTGAACAACCGTGGTTCGTACATTATCCCGAGGGAGTTCCCCACGAGCTTTCTCTTCTCCCGAGACGCTCTTGGCGATGTTCTCCCGGAGCGCACAGCGGTATTCACGCCGGCCGGCTCTCTATTTCTTTGGCAAGACCCTTTCTTACCACGAATGCTACGCCCTCGTTGAACGATTCGCCTGCGGCCTCGCGGCGTTGGGAATTCGCAAAGGCGATCGCGTGGCCCTCTGTCTCCCGAATTCTCCACAGGCAGTTATCGCCTACTTCGGCATTTTGCGGGCCGGGGGATCGTCGTGGCCTGCAACCCGACCTACACGGAATACGAGCTGTCCCACCAGCTTCGAGACGCAGGGGCGCGAGCGATCGTGGTCCTCGACATGATGTATCAGAAGATCCAGCATCTCGATCTGGAGACGATCATCGTCACGCGGATCACCGATTTCATGACGACGATCGTGAAGTATATCTATCAACATCGAAACGGCCGACCGCCGACTTGAGATTCCAGCGCAGCGATACGACGCTGTTTTTCCACGATGTTCTGGACGGCGTGACCCCCGTCGCGCCGGAGGAGCCTTCCGATCGTGACCCCTGACGATATCGCGGTCCTCCAGTACACAGGGGGCACCACCGGGGTGTCGAAAGGCGCGGAGCTGCGTCACCGCAATCTGACGGCCAACATTCGGCAACTAATCAGCTGGTTCTCTCCCGCCGAACGCACAGAGAGTTTCTTGGCGGCACTCCCGCTCTTTCATGTGTTCGGGATGACGGTCTCTCAGAATATCTGCCTGGCTGTCGGAGGATGCATGGTGCTGGTGCCTGATCCCCGCAACATGCCAATGCTTGCTCTACGTTGCATTCGCAAGAAGACAACCGACCGTGGTCACAGTCGGTCCCGCTGCTCGTCCGAAAGCTGCTTGAGCACTGTGATGCGAAGGACTTTCGCGGCGACGAAGTTCTGTTATTTGCGGAGGGGCCGCGCTTCCCTACGAGCTCCTCAAGAAATTCAAAGAAAGACGGGGCAGCCTGATTATCGAGGGGTACGGACTCTCTGAAGCCTCTCCGGCTACTCACTGCAACATCGCCCGTGGTCTCTCGGTCAAGCGATCCATCGGATTGCCCATTGCGAACACCGAGGCGAAAATCGTTGATGAGACAGGCCAGGAGGTCCCGTTTGGAGGAATCGGTGAACTTTGGGTGCGAGGTCCGCAAGTGATGGAGGGGTACTGGAACAACCCTGTGGAAACGGCAAATGTGATGAAGCCCGAAGGGTGGCTCGCAACCGGCGACATGGCACGCATGGATGAAGACGGCTTCTTCTATATCGTGGATCGGAAGAAGGACATGATCCTTTCCACTTCAGGCTTCAATGTCTATCCCTCCGAAATCGAGAAGGTGTTACTGCTCCACCCGGAGGTACGAGAAGCCGCGGTCATTGGCGTGTTGTCGGGGGACGGGAGTGAATCAGTCAAGGCGGTTGTCGTTCCATCTGCGAATGAAATTTCCGAGCACGACCTCGTGAAGCACTGTCGGCGATACTTGGCCTCATATAAAGTTCCAAAGCACATTGAATTTCGTAGCGAGCTACCACGAACGCTACTTGGCAAAACACTCTATCGGGTCTTGCGCGAGGAAGAACAAGGAAGAAGAGGAGCGGCTGCATCCTCAACACATTCGGGCGTCGTGAGATGAGGGGATCGACCCCTGGACGGATTGAACCGCTTCTGAACGCAGAGCAGGTCGGCAACATGTTTGGCGATCGCTAAGGCCGCGGAGAGCCCCGGCGATTCAATGCCTACCAGATTGATGAGGGGCGGGTTCTCGTGGTCTACGGCGATGATGAAGTCGCTCTTACGTCCGTGTGCAGATCATGATGCAGGGACGGATTCCGGAATAGGCCCACTCCAGATCGCGTTCTTCGAGGGTCGGGAGGAATTTCTGCAAGGCCTCGACGAACACGCTGGGTGGCGTCTTGCGCGACGTGTAGTCCGTCTTGTCGTGGATGGCCACCTCATTCGGTCCCACGAACAACCGTCCGTTCGGGCGGGGGCTGAAATGAATTCCCTTGCCGGTCGCGTGAGGAGGTAAAGCGGGATACACCAGGCGTCCGATGAGGCTTTTCTTCTCCGGGGTGACCAGTTCGTAATACTCACCCCGCACCGGGCAGATGGTATAGTTTTTATAGCGTAAGGCGAGGGCAGCGACATCGTCGGCGTGGAGCCCTGCGGCATTAATCAGGCACGCTGCACGGATCCTCTGACGATCGGTGGTGACGATGTAAGCGGTGGCGTCTTCATCGATGCCATGCACCCGGTTGTTGAACGCAAATTCGGCACCGGTCGCTTCCGAGTCGGTCCTAAGAGCCTGTACAAAGGCCAGAGGGTCTATGACTGAGACGCTTGGAATGACAATACCGCAGCAGGCGCGGAGATTCGGCTCCCACGCACGCAACCCCGACGGCGTGACGAACGATACCCGGATGTTCGTCCTCCAGGCGTTGACGAACAGCCGCCGGAGCGTGGACACCTCACGCCAGAGGCCTCGACGGACATCATCCCATGAAATGGCGATGACCATTCCCGTTCTCAGCAGCGGGATGCCATGCTCTAATGCGTACGAGACCGCCAGCGCGCTTCCCTCTCGAGCCAGCTGTCCCTTCAGCGAACGGGGATGTTCGTGGATTCCGCTATGGAGCACGCCGCTGTTGCGCCCGCTCGTCTCTCCGCCACGCGATCGTGTTGCTCGAGCACAACGACGCGGAGGGGCGTGTCCCAGCGCCGGTGCATCAACTCTCTGGCGATGGCGCACCCTACGACCCCTGCTCCCACAATGCAGACGTCATACGTGTTCATCGGGCCGGGTCCCTCGCATCCGGGCGCAGGCCGAGCGCGCAGTGCTCCGGGTGCCATAGCACATCCACGGCTTGGGCAGCGCAGCAGAGCGGTGTCCGCACCACACAGGTGTTCTAAGCACGCACGGCCGGAGAATTCGCATGTCTGATCATCAATCGAATAAGTACGGGAACATCCTGTTTGTGTTTTGCGGGGGCGGGTGTAAAGCCGTGATCCAAGCGGTTGCGGCCGCGGAAGTGGTCCATGCCGGCTTCTGTCCCACCCATATTGTGAGTTCCTCCGCCGGAACCTGCAATGCTCTGGGGTTTGTCGAGAATCCCGGTGTAGTCGGGGCCGAGAAAACTCTCCGCATCTGGGAAGACTATATCACCTCCCCGGAAGCAATCTATGAGGTTCATCCATTCGTCCAGGAAAAATTAGCGAGTCTCTTAGGGGTTGTTCCACAAGTAAGTCAAGGCTGGGGGCCGAGCGGATCAATTCTCCATGATCTCAGGAGGGCCATCAAGTTCCTGCCTTTGGTCATGTCCTTTTGTATGCGCATGCCGTTTCGCGTAGCAGGCCGCACCGTGAGCTTCGTCTTTCGCCTCATGGATGCGTTTGCGTCCCAACACAAGTCTTTTCGGCGGCTCGTGCAGGCGCCTGAGATCCGGGAAACGTTCGACGAGATGGATAAGTATTTTGAATTCAAGAGGATGAAAGCTTTCCTCGATCCGCTCCCCTTCTGGCCAGACTGGGCGAGCAGATTGATCTGCAGAAGGTGCTCGCAAGCCCTATCGTCTGGCACATCATCACTGAACGGTACGAAGACGGAGCGACCGTGGTCTTTTCCAATAAAGATCCCGATCTCGCGATGGACGGGAGCGAGGACACGCGAAGCCAGAAGGCCAAACACGACCTCTTCTTTAAACGGATCTCGCGCGTCCATGGCCCTGTACCCTTTGTTTGAGATGGTTGAAATGAACAGCTACCGGTACCTTGATGCCGATCTCGCCAATCCCCTTCCGGTCGAGGAAGCCTTCAACTTGGGATGCGATACGATATTCATCTTCCTCAATGTTCCAAGGGAACGTATTCGTATCGAGCCACTACCCCTGCGAGACCTTCTGGAGTTGAACAACTTCTTACGGTTGAACCAGCGGTACATCCACCACCGCGTCAAGGAAGCCCAGGCGAAAGCCAAGGAGCGGGGCGTGAACCTATTTGTCATCTGCCCAGACGAGATTCCCTCTGGACTCGGGTTGCTGGAAATTGATCACAAGGTGATCGAATTTGTGAAGAACCATGAGCGAAAACGCATGAAGGAATATCTCGCAAATCTGGATGCCCACAACCTTCGATTTGCGCCACCGATCCAGTAGCCCCAGCTTGGCTTTACTTCTTCGGCCAAGGTTCCAGGAGACTTCATGCGGCGGGTGTTGAGAATCGGCCATCGTGGAGCCGCGGGCCATGACCCTGAAAATACCGTTGGCCGCGATTCGAAAGGGATCGCCCTCGGAGTCGATTTCGTGGAGATTGACGTCCGTCGAACGGCGGACGGCGTACTCGTGGTCCTCCATGATGAGACAGTGAATCGGACGACCAATGGGAAGGGACGGGTCGATCGCTTGTGCACTACAGGGACGTAGAGAAGCTCAACGCAGGGAACGGCGAACACATTCCAACGCTTGAGGAAGTGCTCAAGGTGGCCGCGGGAGAAGCAGGGCTGATGTTGGAACTCAAGGTCAAAGGGAGTGGCTCAGCAGACTGTTGAAGCGGTGCGCTGAGGCTGGGTTCAGAGACCCTGTCATCTACGCTTCCTTCTTGCACGATGAGTTGCAACATATTCGAACGGCCGAACCAGAGGCCTCTCTTCTGGTGCTCTTCGGCGGCCTGTCCCGTGCCTCCGTCGCCCGTGCGATTAAATATGGATCTTCCTACGTCGGTCTTCGCCACGACAAGGCCACGCGTCGTGCTCGTGGATTCATTCCACCGTGCGGGCTTGCTCGTGTTCGTCTACACGGCAGACGCTCCCAGCGACATCCAGCGTGCACTCTCCTTGACGTCGATGGGGTTATATCGAACTTTCCTGAACGCATCGCGAGTCAGTAGTTCCTATCCTCCTTCCCTATGTCTGATGCTCATCGATGTGCTCGTCGAGACCCACAATCTTGGCGAATATATTGCGGGTTTGCTCACAGGCTATTCCCCGGGATCCAGTCTATCCCCTGAGTAAGTCGCTACAGCAATACTGGTGGGAGGGGATTACGCGTGGCTTTCTCCATGTTATCCGGTACAGCCCTAAAATCTCTCAGAAATGCCGAATTATTCCTGATGATGTAGTATTACGGCCCACAACAGATGGTGATTGATTTAAGAGTCAGACTCGATAAAACAGAAGCCATGAGCGAAGGCGGCAGTAAACAACAGGAACCTTCTTTCCCCCAAAGTGCGCGGGGCCTTAATTTTTCGATACAGACGCCAACCTGCACCGGTTCCTTGAGCGGGCGGCGCCGGGGCTTTTGCAACGCCGGGGCGCAGTTCTGGGACGACTCGGGGCCTTCGCCGGGGACAGACTGGACCGCCAGGCCGAACAGAGCGACCAAGATTTCCCGCCTGCCCTGAAGGATTTGCCCGATCAACAGGACCAGCTCCCAACCGGGCGGCGCAATGAAATCCGCCTGAACCTGGAATATGAGGAATGCCAGCAGGAACTATATAAAAGCGGCATCGTAGCTGTGTGTTTTGACAAGTTTGCTCCCTGAATCGCATATCCTGCCTTTCGTCTCGATGTATATGGTTGCGCAATCCGACATCGCCACCGGCTGTCCGTTCGCCATGACGCATCCGACCGCATATGTTCTTGACCGGCTGGCACCGCAGGCCGTGAAAGACAAATACCTGCCGGAAATCCTGCGCACCGACGGCAAGACCGCCATTTGCGGCACATGGGCCACGGAACGCCACAGCGGCAGCGATATCGGCAGCTACGGTTACAACAGCCTTCAAGCAAGACGATGGCAGCTATCGCCTGCAGGGTCACAACTGGTTTACCAGCGCATTCGGCTTTAAAAATTCATGGCCATCAAGACGGCGCGCGCTGTAGGAGCACCGGCGGGCAGCAAGGGGCTGGGGCTTTACCTTGTACCCAGCCATATTGACGGCGACTGGGCTGTCGGCAATAACTTTCGATATCAGGCACTTGAAGCGCAAGCTGGGAACCCGGGCCTGCCTACCGTTGAAGTCGATCTGCAGGGTGCGCTGGCCTATGAAATCGTTCCCGCCGGGCAGGGTCTGAAAGCGATGATGACGGCGCTGGGCTGCTCACGGGCTCATAACGCCATGGGAGCTGCAGGCGTGATGCGCCGTGCTTATATGGAGTCGCTGTGCTGGGCGGGCAACCGGGAAACGTTTGGCAAAAGCTGATCGAGCGCCCGATGGTGCAAAAACGCATACTGGATATCGCCGTGCAGTGGATGGCGGGATCGGCGCTGGCGTTCGAAGCGGCACGCAGCTTTGACGACGCCGCGAAGGATTCCAGGAAAGAGCCGTGGATGCGGATTGTCACTGCGCTGGCTAAATTCCGCACGGCGGAACAGGCCGTGTGGTGCGCGCAGAAGGCGCTGGAACTTGTCGGCGGCAACGGCTATACGGAAGATTACGCCACCGCCCGCCAGTTTCGCGACGCCATGGTCCTGCCGGTCTGGGAAGGGCCGGAGCAGATCCAGGCGCTTGAGCTGATGCGCATGATCGCCGGCGCCGAGCCCGGCGACAAACTTTTCCTCGAAAAATTGCGTCGGTCCGCGATGCATTCCCCGCCGCGATGAACGGCGAACAAATCAATTTGTCGGCCCTGGCCGGCACGATGGAGGATTCATTTAAAACACTGCGGGCAGAACCGCAAAAAGCCGAGCTTGTCGCGGACGAATTCCTGCACAAAATGTCAGGATATCCTGACCTATGCTCTGCTGTGCGAAGAAGCGGCGTGGACATACACGCAAACAAAAACGATGGCACGAAACTGCTGGTTTGTCGTGCCTACCACGCCCGCGTCTGGCCTGGCGAATTTGCCGTGCCGTCTTTTTCTCCCAGCGCATTGCTGCGTCATTTCAACCATATTGTGCAGGCAGAGCCTATTCCCCTGACCTGGCAGCAATTGGGAGCCACACCCGTAAAGGGCATCTCGGTGGTGGAGAAGCGACTGCCGTTGCTCTGAGCGTACATCAAAAATCTTGGGACTGTCCTACAATATAGTTATTCGAATTAAGAATCCGGCCTCTTAAGGCGAAGACTGAGCCCGTCTGCTCAAGTGTCTGTACTGCCCCACTTAATTTCTGAACAGTTGGCTTGAACATTACTAACCATCAATTCTACAGAGAACTCAGCAGCCACTTCGAGTCTCCACTTCTCAAGGGACAGCCCGGTGCACTTGCTCGAGACTCTGGTAAGAGACCCTCGGCTATCTTCTGTTGTGATGGGTCTTGAATAAATTCAGTGGGTTTCCTGCACTCGACTGACTTTAGCTGCCTGCCTGCAAATCTCAAGTGGAGCACAACACAGATTTTTGGTTACCTTTCGGCATGAAACAGGCGGAACGAATTTCACTGGAGGATGAAACACAAGGGCAGGGAGCTCTATTGAACTCCTGCCCTTTGCTGCAGCGACGGCCTCGCGGTCCC
>ERZ1370068.11299-contig-9925_pt1 | contig 25240 bp, 33 predicted proteins | sample MGYA00561227_ERZ1370068 | MGnify/ENA primary metagenome ERZ1370068 (study PRJEB38410, sample SAMEA6850437) | metagenome | study: Metagenomic assessment of the ecological functions of the soil: analysis of the soil microbiota associated with the...
GCACTGCTCACGCGGCAGCCCTCGCATTCAGTCGAAAGCAGGTACTCAAGCCCGGCTGTGCCTGATCTCAAGCGAGGTCGTCGCCGAAGCGGAGCGCATGCTGAGGCGCGTGATCGGCGAGGACATCAGGTTCGTCTCGGCGCTGGCGCCGACGGTGTCTGCGCGTGACAGCGGATCGCGGCCAGATCGAGCAGGTGTCTGGTGAATCTCGTGGTGAACGCGCGGGATGCCATGCCTGCGGGGTGGCGTGTGCTCGACGGTCGCCACGGCGGATGTGACCGTGTCTGCCGCGGATGCCGCGGCTCGCGGTGACACGCCGCAGGCGCCTACGTGAGGCTTTGTGTGAGCGACACGGGCGTGGCATGGATGAGAGCGACGCGCGTCGCGAATCTTCGAGCCGTTCTTCACCACCAGCTGCCGGTCGGGCGAGGGACAGGGCTCGGGCTCGCGACCGTGCATGGGGTCGTCCATCAGTCCGGCGGCTTCGTCACGGTGGAGAGCACGCCGCTGGTTCGAGTCGTCGTTCACCGTCTTCCCGCCACGCACGGCGCATCTCGAGCACCCGAACGGCGGCGATCGTGGCCGGCAACGGTATCGAGCGCGGGTCGGAGACGATTCCGCTGGTCGAGGATGAAGACGAAGTACGAAGCGGTCGCGCGCCGAATGCTGGCGGAGGCCGGGCTACACGTGCTCGAGGCGGCGAATGCCGCGGGAAGCGATCGAGAGTGTCTGATCGGTCGCGCGGAGCAAGGTGGCGATGCTCGTGTCGGACGTCGTGATGCCCGGGCTCAACGGCCATGAGCTCAGTCAAATGTTGCGGCTCCGCTCTACCGAGGCTCCGTACGCTGTTTCGTGTCAGGATACAGTTTCGATGCGCGCGGTGATTCGTCAGGGTTCGATGACGAGCGTTCCCCGCGAAGCCGTACGATCCGACGTGATCTCGCGCGCCGCGTTCGCTCTGATCCTCGATGCACCGCGTGCGCGCCCGACCGAGCGTCCACACTGCGAGGAGGCAAGACGACTGAACCCTGTAGGTTTCGACAAATAGTTGCACCGCCGAACTGAGCTGTTTAGCTTCGCGGCACTCGACCCACAGGAGCGTGGAATGGGCGATAGCCGGCCATCCGACACGAGCACTCGGCGCCTAACGCCACCATCGACGGACGACATCGAGCTGCTCCTCGACCGCGTGTGCGCTCAGCTCCCACGACTACACGAAGCAGCTGGTCCGGGACGTCGTGCGCCTCAAGCTCGATGGGATCTCGAGGGCTCCGTACGCGACTACCTGAAACGACGAAGCGGTGAGCTTCCCGCGGTGGCGGCGGTCGTTCAGGACACCGACAAGTAGACTCCCTCACGCCTCACTCCGTCCGCAGCGCCGTCGCCGGGTCGGCTCGACTCCGCGTACGAGGCCGGCACCCAGGTCGCGACGGAGCGCGGTCAGTACCAAGCAGCGCGCGGCACCGCGATGAACGTCAGCGGGTCCTTCGGCGCAACGCCGAACAACATGCGCCTGCATCGTCCGCGTGTCGCGGCGAACGCGCCCGCAGTGCCGATCACGAGACCCACCGTCACGAGCCGCAGGCCGTTCCGAACGACGAGCCAGCGCACGTCGTTCGCCTGAGCGCCGAGCGCGAGCCGGATCCCCATCCCGCGAACCCGACGCACGCGCCATTATCCGCGCCATCACGCCATAGACGCCGACCACGGCCAGCGCGAGGCCGACACCGGCGAACAGGAGCAGGAGCGTCGTCAGGAAACGTTCGCGCGCGAGTGACGTCGGCGCGCACCTGGTTCAAGGTCTGACGGACGACAGCGCCGAGCGTGCGATCCATGTCGGCGACGATGCGCGCGAATCGTCGGACCTAACGACGCCGGGTCGCCGGCACGTACGAGCCGATGAACCGCCATACCGTTCGTGCGGCGACTGCGTGAGCGGCTCGGAACACCTCGATCTGCGGGCTCGATGCTCGAGCTTCGTCTGATGCTGGTCCTTCACGACGCCGACGATCGTGTTCCACGACCGACGTTGAGTCCGGGATTCTTGTCGAAGGTGATCCGCTGGCCGATCGGGGTCCACGCCCCTTGAAATGCTTCTTCGCCAGCGCCTCGTTGATGATCGACGACCTGGGGACCGTTCGCCCGGTCGTCGGCCGTGAACGTGCGACCTGCGAGCAGGGGCGTTCGAATCGCCTTGAAGAACTCAGGCGTGATCACGGTCGATGCAGGACCTCGGTGCCGTAGGTCCCCTCGGGCCATCCGGCGACAGTGAAATCACCGGAGTAGCCACCGTTCGTGAGGCGGCAGGTCCGACGTGCTGCCAACCTGCTTGGACGCCCGGGATGAGCTCGCACCGCTGCCCTCGAGTCGCGATGAAGAACGACGCCTCGCCTTGTCACCCGTGTCGTAGCGCGGCCCGGGCAGATCGATGCGGGCGGCTATCGACGCCATTCGGATCGAAGCCCGGATCGACCTGCTGAGACGGAGGAGACTTCTGAACGAGCAGCGCCGCGCCGACGCTCAGCATGAGCGCGAGAGCGACCTCGCCGGATCACGAGGCGCTCGCCCCACCGGCGCATCTGCCGGCTCTGACTCGCTGGCCTCGCCCACCTTCCTTGAGTGCATCCTGCGGCGAGCGCCGACTCGACCAGCAGCGCTGGCGCGATGCCGAACAGGAGACCGCTCGACCGTCGTGATCGCGAGCACGTAGCCGAGCACGACCCAGTCGAAGTCGAAATGCGAAACGCGGAGCATGCCAGCCGGCTGCAGCGCCTGCAGCGCTCGTGTGCCCCAGATGCCTAACGCGCGACGCCGGCGAGCCCGCCGATCGAGCGACATGACCAGGCTCTCCGTGAGCGCCTGCCTCACGAGACCGCCGGCGTCCGGCGCCGAGGGCGAGCCGCAAGCGCCGCCTCGCGCTCGCGATCCGACGCCTCTTCACGAGCATCAGGTTGCCCACGTTCGCGCACGCGATGAGGAGGAGCAGCCCGACGGCCCGAGCAGCACGAGCAGCGGTAACCGCGTATCACCGACCAGGAACTCGTGAAGCGGGAGTCGATTCCCGCACCCATCACACGGTTGGTCACTGGGTAGTCACGCTGCAGTCGCTTCACGACAGCCTGCAGCTGCGCGTTGGCCGCTTCCCGGCTGACGCCCGGGCTTCACCCGCGCGACGACGTTGAGCCAGTGCGCGCGCCTGAAGCGAAACCTCGTTGGCGATTGGTCGGGTTCCACGCCCACGGCTGCCAGAGATCGACCTTCTCGCTTGGGTACCGAAGCCCGCGGGCATCACGCCTCACGACCTGACACGGGCGCGCCATCGAGCTGGATCGTTCGGCCAATGATCTTGCGGTCGCTGCCGAACCGGTCGCGCCAGAGGTGATGCGACAGCACCGGCGATCGGACTGCCCGGTCCGCCACGTCTCGGCGTCCACGAACGTGCGCTGGCCTGACGCGGCGCGCGCACCCAGCCACCGAGAAGAAGCTTCCCGTCCCGAACGCCGGTCGAACGATCACCGGCTCGCCACCATTGTCGAGCGTGCGACGTGCCGAACCTTCGGAGTACGCCATCACGTCGGCGAACGCCGCGACCTGTTCCTTCCAATCGAGCATGTTGGCGGGCGCGGCGACCTCGCTTGTACCAGCCCCTTCTCGGGGTTCTCCTCCCAGACCATGTACAGCTGGCCGGGGTTGGGGAACGGGAGCGGCCGAAGTACGACGGCATTCACAGCCGAGAAGATCGCGGTGTTGGCGCCGATGCCGAGGGCGAGCGTGAGGATGGCCGCGCCGGCGAGAACCGGCGTGCGCCGCATCGTGCGGAGTGCGTAGCGCGAGTCGGCGACGAGCTCCTCGAGCGGCGCGCGGCGTAGACGTCGCGGTGGGCCTCGCGGGCCTGCGTGAGTCCGCCGAACTGCACGAGCGCCTGCCGGCGCGCTTCCGCGCTGGCTCATGCCGAGGCGGACGTTCTTCTCGGTTTCCTGCTCGATGTGGAACTGGATCTCTGTCGTTCAGCGACCGCTCGGTCGCGCGGTGGAAGAAGACGTGCGCGCAGTCGAGCGGTGAACCCCTTGATGGCGCTCATGGTCGCGCTCCGGCCACGGTGGTTCGCCGGTGACGCGCGGAACCACCGGTACGATCGGGTCGTTAGGTGGTTTGCAGGATGAACTCGACGGCCTCGACGTACCGGCGCCAGCTTGTCGGCTTCGGTGCCGACGGCACGCCGACCAGCGGCTGGTCAGCCGTGTAGTACTTCGCGCGCCGGTTGTTCTCGGTCGTGCGCCATCGCCTCGATCCACCCTTTCTGCTCGAGCCGCTGGAACGCGGATAGAGCGGAGCCCTGGTTCGGCGTCGAGCACGCCGCGCGAGAGCTGCTGGATGCGCTGCCCGATCCCCCAGCCGTGCATGGGCTCGAGGGTGAGTGTCTTGAGGATGAGGAGGTCGAGGGTACCGCGGAGGACGTCGCTGGATGGCGGCTGCATTGGCGCGAACGGCTCGAGGACGCGGTCGCTGACTCTTCTGGATTCCGACAGAAGAGTGCGGAGGCTTCTGTCGGAAGTCAAGAGGGAGTTCTCGGCGGTCCGAGTCGCTGGTGCCGCCTGGCGGGTAGACGGAAACCGCAGTGGGAACGGAGCCTGATGCCTGATGACTGATTACTAACAACTGACAGCGTGGAACTGCTTTTTCGGATGCTCGGATCAACTCATCTGCCTTCCTCTATCTGCCCGGCCTCGTTAACCGCCACTTGCGTCTCGACGACCCGGCGAACTGAGGACAGGTGCTCGATGAACCAGCGTCCCCGCGGCGAGGAGAGATCGTCGTAGCGGATGCGCCGACTTCCGGCGCTGGCGTGGATGATCCGCCCGTTGCCCGCATAGATCGCCACGTGGCCGACCGACCACGCTTCGTCGCGAAGAACAGCAGGTCGCCAACGGCCACCGAATCGAGGCCCACTACTATAGGATGGCCACCGGCCGACTGCTCGCTCGCCGTCCGCGGCAAGGCGATGCCGTGGCGGGCGAACACGTAGCGGACGAACCCGGAGCAGTCGAACGCCCCGGCTTCGTGCCTCCGAAGCGGTAGCGAGTCCCCAGGTAGCGCGACGCCGTCTTGACGATGCCACGCCCAACGCGGCCGCGGCGGGCATCGACGTTGTTCGTCGCGCTGGCCACCACGCGATCACTGGTCGCGTCGCGACGACTCGCGCACTGTCGATCTCGAGGCACCCGCGAGCAGTGCGATCAAATTGACCGGAAAGACCGGACACGAACGACAGCATGGACCGCCTCCCGTTGACGACGATCGCCTGGTAAGGCAGTCCCCGCACCGTGCCGCGCGGCGATTGGCACAGCCGATACCCGACGCAACCGCTGAGCTGTCGGTGCAAGCCGCGACGGCCGCAACGCGTCCGTTGCCCCATTGCCGCGTACTTTCCGGTCCGCAAGCCCTCCGGCAAAGCTGGGAGTGACTCCAAACGCGACAGGGTCGCGGTGCGCGACCACCGCGCGACGTAGCGTATGCCCTTCCCTATCCAGGCGAGCACGAGATGCGAGTTCACCGCTGGCACCGAGCCGTGCTGGTGTCGATGTCATCCGCGCTGGTCCTCGCGGCATGTTCACCGCCGCGCCCCGCGCCTGGGACCGCGCGCGAGCGGATCGGTGCGCGACGCGGTCATTGCGGTCGAGCGTCAGGCCTGGGAGGCGTGGAAACGGAAGGACGGCATCGTTTTTCCGCGCGACTGCTGCTCCGGACGCGGCTTACGTGAGCGCGCACCGGAGTGAGCACCCGAGAGGAGATCGCGCGCGGGATCGAGGACCGACACGCAAGGTGGACGGTACGTGCTTCGCAACGAGCAGGTTCACTCGCTGTCGCGCGGACGTCGCGCTGCTCACGTGTCGTGCGATGTCCGACGTCACGTGCGGGGATCGCGCGATCCACGCGGGATGCCTGGTCATCGACGCTCTACGTGCGCGACGGTGACTCGTGGAAGGTGTCGTTTCACCAGGAGACGGACGCCCAGCACTAACGGAGTCGAGAAAATCAATCCGCGCGCATGGCAACGAGCGGATCGATTCGCGTCGCACGCCCGCCGGGATGTAGCTCGCCACGAGCGCCACGGCGGCGAGCACCGCCGCCACGCCGGCGCTAGGTCGAGCGGATCCGTGACGCTGACCCCGTACACGAGCTTCGTCATGAGCCGGCCCGCGACGAGGCGCCCCGCGCAGACCGATCGCCACGCCGACGGCCACGACGCGCATGCCCTGCGCGATGACGAGCCTAACGACCGTCGCCGGGGCTGGCACCGAGCGCCACCCGCACGCCGATCTCGTGCGTGCGGCGAGACACCGCGTAGCCGATGACGCCGTAGATCCCGACCGCTGCAAAGCACGAGCGCCACCACGGCGAACGTCGCAGAGCAGTGACGAGCGTGAACCGCGGCCTCGCGTTCGCGCCGGCGATCACGTCATCCATGGTCTGAATGTCCGTCACCAGGCACCGCCCGATTGATCGATCCCGACGGCGTGTCGCGAAGGGCGGGTGCGAGTGACGCAACGTTACACGCCTTCACGGCGGCAGCACGGAAGCGCGACGCACGACCAGCGTCATGTAACCCGACGTGACCGCCGTTGCTCTCGAGGTAATCCCGCTCCTGCAGAGTACGGGAGGAACACCTCTTCCTCGGGTGGCGCCGTCCAGTCCGACCTGCACGTCGTTCTTGACCACGCCGATGCACCGAGAACCACGTCGGCGCCGTCGTCGGCGGCTGGATTGAAGCTCACGCGCTTGCCGATCGGCGTCCTCGTTAGGCCAGTAACGCCTGGCGAAGAAGTCGTTCGACGATCACGACCCTGCGGCGCGCCAACGCGATCTGTCTCCGCGACGTCCCGCCCGCGGAGCATTGGCAGCCGCATCGTCGCGAAGTAGCCTGGATACACGACACGGAAGGTTGCCTCGGCACATCGTGCAGGCTCGCGGACGAGGGCGGCCCTCGATGATGGAACTGCAGGCCCCAGATATCGCCCGCGATCGGGAGATGGTTGATCAGACTTCGCCACTCCGACGCCCGGCAATCGACGGTACGCGCTCCACCGCCGACGTGCAGAACGCTTCGCGCCGCCCCGGCGGGGCCTCGGCAGTCCCGTACAACGCGACGACGACCGCCGACAGCACACCGTGCGGATCGAACCCGGGATCGACCGCCCGCAATGCCGCGGCGAAGCTGCGCATCGCCAGGCCGGCGCCGGCGAGCAACACCAGCGCGAGCGCGATCTCCGACGCGACGAGTATCGAACGAACCCGGCTGCGCCCCGCCCCTTCTGTCGATCCACGGGCACCATCGCGGAGCGCTTCCGCTATCCGCTTCGCGAGACCGCGGACTGCCGGCAGCAGCCCGAAGCGCGAAGCCCGTCAGCCAGCGATACGACCGTGCGTGAACGGCCAGCACGGCCGGGTCGAGCCCGATCGTTTCCGCGCGAGGGAGGCTCGCTCCCGGCGAGAGCCAGCGATGAGCGTCCGCAACCCGGCCGTCGCCAGCAGCGATGCCTAACGCGCCCCGCCAGCGACAGAGACCACGCTCTCCGTCAGGCAGCTGGCAGCAGCGCGTCGCTCGGCTGGCCCCGAGCGCGAGGCGGACCGACGATCCCGCGATGCCGGCGCGGACGCGCGCGCGCCAGCAACATGGCGCGACGTTGGCTGCAGGCGATCAGCAGCACGAACGCGACGGCGCCGAGGAGCACGAGGAGTGCCGTTCGGACGTCGCCGACGACCATGGTTTCGAGCGGCGCCACCGTCACCGCGCGGGTTTGTACCCCGGAAACGCTTTCTCCAGATTCGCGGCGTATGGCGGACATCTGCGATTGGGCCGCCGCCACCGACGCCCCTGGCCGCAGTCGCGCGAACAGGCGCAGGCTCTGGCGAGTGGCGACTCGACGCCCGCGCGCCTAACGTGAGCGGCGTCCACTATCTGGACACCGGTGGCCCAGAACATCGGAAAGTCGAACCCGCGAGGCATGACGCCGACGATCGTGTACGACGAACCGTCCACGAGCAGCGACTTCCCGAGACGTCACGCTGCCGGCGAACCGCCGCTGCCAGATAGCCCCAGGAGAGAATCACGCGGGCGGTCGCCGCGTGGATGCATCGTCCTCCGCGACGGAAGCGAAGCGACCGAGCAGAGGGGATGATTCGCCAGTCATCACCGAGCACGTCGGACGTGACCTTGAGCCCCTGCACTCGCTCCGGTACGTCGCCGGTCACGGTCCCCGACCAGTACTCGGCCGCCCTGAACGACGAGAACAGAGAGCTCTGTCGCTTCCAGTCCATGATAGTTCGCGGGGGCAACCGGGTTGCGGCCCTCGTGCAGGATTACCACGAGCTGGTCGGGCTCACGATACGGCAGCGGGCGGAGCAGCACACCGTTCACGACGCTGAAGATCGCCGTCGTCGCGCCGATCCCGAGTGCGAGTGCTACGATCGCGACCGACGGTGAAGCCTGGACGCCTGACGAGCGTGCGGACTCGCATAACGAACGTCGCGCGCCGTCGTCTCGAGAACCGCACGCCGGACTGAATCTCGCGGACCTCGTCCTTCACCCGTTCGATGCCGCCCAGCTCCACGAGCGCGGCGCGCCTCGGCGTCGCGTGGGTGCATGCCGGCCTGAAGCTTCTCGTCGGTCAGCAGGTCGGCATAGGCGCGAACGTCGAGCGTCGAGCTCCGCGCTGGACGCGCGAGCGGGCAAACAGGTTGCGCAGGGCGCTGCGCCAACCGTGAAGTAAAGCGGCTGAGCGGGGATCATCGACTCGGGCCCCCGTGTCGTCGTGCTCTCGTTAGGTGGCCTGCAGGGCAAACCCGATCGCGACCGCGATGCGCTTCCACTCGCTGGTTTCGGCATCGAGCTGTCGGCGCCCGGCGGCGGTGAGTTTGTAGAACTTCGCGCGACGGTTGTTCTCCGACGCGCCCCAGCGAGGACGTGAGCCAACCCGCTTCCTCCATCCGGTAGAGCGCCGGAAAGAGCGAGCCTGGCTTGACCTGAAACGTGCCGCGCGTGATTTGCTCGACGCGCGCGTGCGACGCCGAGCCCGTGCAGCTCACCGAGCGCGAGCGATTTCAGGAATGAGCAGGTCGAGGGTTCCCTGCAGCAGGTTGGTCTGTCGGTCGGCCATGGGTCTTCGTATAGACACTCGATACGAGAGGATGGCTGCGCGACGCCGAGCTGTCAGGCGGGAATGGGGACTCGAGAAGCGGGGACTGGGGACTGGGGACTCGGCCGGGATGCTCTCTACCTGCACGGAGGGTTACTCGGTGGCAGAAGGTTCCCGGCCGAGTCCCCAGTCCCCAGTCCCTAGTCCCTGCTCCTCAGTCCCCAGTCCCCACCACAAGCGCCAGATTATCGGCTCATGCACTTCCAGCTATCCGAGTGGCCGTCGTCCAGGACGAAGTCGCGCCCGACCTCCAGCGCGGGCTCGAGCTCACCAACGCCCGCGCCGCGGACGCCGCGCAAGCGCCGGTGCCGCGCTCGTCGTGTTTCCCGGAGACATGGCTGCCCGGCTATCCCCGCGTGGCTCGACGTCTGTCGCGATGCGGGGCTCTGGGACCATGCGCCGGTGAAAGCGGTCTTCCGGCGGATGGCCGAACGAGAGCGTCGTCGTCGACGGCGCGTCCGGCCAGGCGCTCGGCGCCATCGCGCGGCGCGCACGCGATCGCGCTGGTCGTCGGCGTCACCGAACGCGTCGAGCGCGGACCAGCGCGCGGCACGCTATTCAACGCACTGCTCACGCTTCGCGCCCGATGGCTCGCTGCTCAATCATCACCGCAAGCTCGTGCCCGACCTACACCGAGCGCCTCGTGTGGACTAGGAGACGGAAAGGGCGTGCGCGCCGTCGACGTCGGTACACCCGGCGGGTCCGCGTGCGCGGTGGGCTCGTCTGCTGGGAGCACTGGATGCCGCTCGCTCGTCAGGCGCTCCACGAGTCCGGCGAGGACATTCACGTCGCGGCCTGGCCGACGGTGAAAGAGATGCTGCAGGTCGCGAGTCGACACTACGCGTTCGAGGGCGCGGCGCTACGTTCTCGCGGCCGGCTCTGCTCATGCGCGCGTCGGCGCTCCCGCCAGAGCTCGAGGCGCATCCGGCCATCGTGACGAGCGAACAGCAGTTCGTGCTGCGCGGCGGCAGCGCGATCATCGGCGCCGAATGGGCGGCTACGTCTGCGAGCCCGTGTTCGACGCGCCCCGCACTCCTCGTCGCCGACCTCGATCTCGGCCTAACGAGGGAGGAGTCGATGACGCTCGATGTCACCGGTCACCAAGCAGTCGGCCCGACGTGTTCGCGTTCGAGGTCAACCCGCACCGACGCTAGCTGTCATCCTGAGCGAAACCATCCCGAGCCACGAGCATGTCCAAGATGAGGCCTTCCCCCTCTCCCGGCTCCATGGACACTTTGATCAGCGACGTCCGCTTCGCGGTCCGCAGCCTCGTTCGGAGCCCGAGCTTCGCGCATCACCGCCGTCCTCGCGCTGGACTCGGCGATCGGCTCGACCGCCGGCGTGTTCAGCCTCCTCGAAGGCGTCGTACTCCGGCCGCTGCCGTATCGCGATCCGAGCCGACTGGTCACGATCTGGGATCACGAACCGTGAAAAGGGTCTGAAGCACGAGCCCATCTCGCCCGGTGACGTTCCACGACTATCGCGCGCTCTCGTCCAGATGTTCGCCGACGCGGCGGCCTGGTGGCGTCCGCAGCTCAATCTCGCCGACGAGACCGGCGATCCGATCTCGCGTCTCGGCGGTCGAGACACACCGAAAACCTGTTCGACGTGCTCGGAGTTCAGCCCGCGATCGGTCGCGAGCTTCACGCGTTCACCCGGATCTCTTCGGTCCGGAGCACGAGGCGATCATCAGCCACCGGCTCTGGCAGACGCGCTTCGGTGGCGACCCGGGAGTCATCGGCCGAGCGATCTCTGGCTGAACGGTTCTCGCATACAGCGGTCGGCATCGATGCCTGCCGGCTTCGGCTTCCCGGGCGAGACCGATCTCTGGCAGCAGCTGCAGTGGAACCTTCACTACCACAGTCGCGGCGCGCATTTCATGGAATCGGTCGCGCGGCTGACGCCGGGCGTGACGACCGAGCGCGCAAACCGCGAGCTTGCCGCGTTAGGCGTCGAGGCTCGGCGAACGAGTTCCGCGGAACGAACGCCGGGTTGACGCCGAAGGTGATCGAGCTCGATCGCGAGACCGACCGGCGTGCTTCCGTCCAGGCCTGCTTCGCGCTGTTCGGCGCGGTCGGCGCTGCTGCTGACACTCGCCTGCATCAACGTCGCAGAACCCTGCTGCTCGCGCGCGCCAGCGGCCGGCGTCGCGATGGTCGCGCTGCGGTCCGCCATTGGCGCGAGCCGAGGACGGCCTCGTTAGGCTCTTCTCACGGAGAGTGTCGTGTTGGCGGCAGCCGGCGCCGCGGTCGGACTCGTCGATGGCGGTGCTCGAGCGTGAAGGCATCGATGGCCGCGTCGCCGGTTCGGATCCCTCGCGCCGACGCCGTCGGCATCGACGCGCCGGTGCTCGCCTCGCGACCGCCGTCGCTGCCGCCTCACCGCACTGGCGTTCGGGCTCGTGCCGGCGTTCATCCTGTCGCGCCGGAGCTTGCAGGATGCGCTCAAGGACGGCGGCAAAGGCAGCAGCGCGCAGGGACGCACGTTGCGGAGCGTGCTCGTCAGTCGTCGAAGTCGCGCCTGGCGGTCATCCTGCTGTCAGGCGCCGGATTGCTCGTGCGCAGCGTGACGCGGATGCTCGCGGTGAACACGGGCGTCGATCCGGCGTTCACGATCACGGCGGACATGCAGCTGCCTGACGCGGCGTATCGCGAGTGGCCGAAGGTCGACCAGTTCTACGCCTCGCTGGTGCGGGCGCTCGGACAGCGCCCCGAGATCGTGGCGGCCGGAACGACGACCTTTCTTCCGCTTCGAGCCGGGGTGGCGCCTCCCGTATCTCCCCGTCGGCGCTGGCCCCGTCCCCGCTGGCGAGGAACCAATGGCGCAGTTCCACTCGGCGGATGCCGGCTATTTCGCGGCGATCCGCGCGCCGATCGTCCGCGGTCGCGCCGTTCGACGCGCACGACGACGTCGGGTCGACGCCGGTGGTGATCGTGAACGAGACGCTCGCCCGGCGACTCGTGGCCTCAACGATGACCCGATCGGCAAGCGCATCACCAACGACGATCCGAAACATCGGCCCGCTCGCCAGTCGAATCGTCCCGGGCGACGACACCAGGTCGTCGGCGTCGTGCGCGACATTCGGAACACGTCGCTCCGCGACGACACCGAGCCGGCGATGTACTTCGCGACGGGACAGTTCCCCGCGCGGAAGATGTACCTCGTCGTTCGCGGCCGCGGCGACGTCGCCCAGCTCACGGCGATCATTCGCGAAGAAGTTCGCCATCTCGATCCGACACTCCCGCTCGGCGACGTGCAGCCGATGAGCCGAGTGCTCGCGGCGGTCGTCGATCCGCCGCGGTTCGTGATGATGCTCGATGAGCGCTTTCGCGATGCCTCGCGCTCACGCTGGCGGCGGTCGGGCGTTTACGGATGCTGAGCTACGCGGTGAGCTACCGTCGGCGTGAGCCTCGGCATTCGCCTGGCGCTCGGTGCGCGGCCTGGCGGGGTAGTGATGGGGCTCGATCCTGCGCGAGGGGCTGACGCTGGTGCGTGGCCGGCTGCGCGATCGGGATCGCGGCGATGTTCGTCGCGGGTCGCTCGCTGTCCGGATTCCTGTTCGAGGTGAAGCCGTGGGACGCGACGACGTCGCGGTGGTGCTCGCCGTGGTGGTCGCGGTGGCGACGCTGGCGTGCCTCGATTCCTGGTCGGCGCGCGGCGGCCGAGGACCCGGCGGGAGCGCTGCGCGCTGATTGAGGCGGGTCAGAACCCAAACGGCGCCAGACAGCAGTCCCGCGGGTCAGCGCTACAGTTTATCAGGTCATCAGGCTCCGGTCTCGTGCGGCTGGCGAGCGGGAGCTGGATCAGCGAGGTCGGGGCGTTTGAATTCCGGGAGCTCGGCCATTCCTAGATCCCCAATTCAAACGACTCTCGAGTCCCTTTGATCCGTCCACTCGCGTTCCTCCAACTCGAGGAAACGGGGAGCTGGACTCACTGACGCCTTCATCCGACCTCGACTCGCCGGTTCGTCCCTGGTCATCGCAAACCGCGTCCAGTGAGTGGATGTCCAAGAATCGGGCTGGCGCTGTTTTGCGCCAAGCCGTGATCGGTCATCTGGCCTCGACAACCATCTGACAAGGATGCGGTTCGTGCCTGCTCCCGCCTTCGTCACCGAGCTGCTCGCCGCCGTTCGTTCCGCTTCGACGAGCCCCGCTGGTCTCCGGATCCGCCATCCTCTGCATCGGCCTCGGCATTGGCGCGACGGCCGCCGATCTCGAGCGCCATCAGCCGCGCGCTGCTGCAGCCGCCTTCCGTTCCGCGATCCGGAACGTCTCGTCACGGTCTATCGGACGACGCCGCACTTCGACACCGGACCGTTCTCGCCGGCGAACTACACGGATCTCGCGCGCGAGAGACGCGACAGCTCGACGGCCTCGCGCGCGATCGCGTCGACGACCGCTCTGCTTCAGCTGACCGACGAGGCCGCGCAAGTGAGCGTGAAGCGGGTGACCGGCAATCTCGTTCCGCTCCTCGGCGTCCGAGCGCTTCGGGGACGCATGCTCACCGGCCGACGACGACCGACCCGACGCGCCCCAGGTCGTCGTGGTCGGAGAAGAGCTCTGGCGCGAGCGATTCGGAGGCGACCCGGCGACTCGTCGGCAAAGCCGATCCGGCCTCGACGGGCAGGCGTACACCGGTCGTCGGTATCGCGCCACGCGGCGTCGGAATCCCGCACGGCTCGCAGGTCTTTCGCTCGCAGGTGTGGATCCCGATGCGCTTCAGCCCGAACGAGCTGTCGCAGCGCCGGAGACAACTACCTGTACGGCGTTAGGCAGGCTGGCTCCCGGGCGCGACGCGCCAGTCCGCGCACGCCGAGCTCGTCTCGCATCTTCGACGGGGTCGTCGCTGCGAACCCGGTCCTGCGTGGAGAGCAGGTCCGGGCGCTGTCGCTGGTTGGCGAGGGCGTGCGCAGCGTGCGAAAGCCGCTGCTGCCCTGTTCGGCGCGGTGGGCATGGTGCTGCTCATCGCCGGCACGAACGTCGCCAGTCTGCTCCTCGCGCGGTCGGTACAGCGGCGGCGCGAGCTGGCGGATCCGCTCCGGCGTTAGGCGGGACACGGACCAGCTCATGCGGCCCGTGCTGAGCGAGAGCTCCGTCATGACCGCCGTCGGGCTGCTCACGGGACTGCCCTGGCGTGGGCCGGCGTGCGGACCATCGGCTGCGCTCGCCGCCGCGCGCCTTCCCACAACTCGGCCGGCCTCTCCGGTCGACTATCGCGTCATCGCGTTCGCCGATAGCGCTGGCGGTCGCTCGTTGCCGTGCGTCTGCGGCGGATTGCCGGCGTGGCGCAGCTCGGCGGTCGATCCGCAGGACGCGCTCCGCTGACGGCGCGAGGCGGCGGGACGAGCCGCGCGCATCACCGGGTGCTGCAGATCGCTCGTCGTCGCCGAGGTCGCGCTGTCGCTCATGCTGCTGCTCGGGGCCGGGCTCGTGCTCAAGGGCTTCGCGTCGCTGATCGGCAGGGACCCGTGGCTTCGATCCCGAACCGATCCTCACGCTGCAAACGACGATCTCCCCGCAACGCTATCCCTGACGGAAACACGGTTCAGCGATTCCTCGAGCCGGCGCTCGAGCAAGATCCGCGCGATTCCCGGCGTCGACGCCGGCTGCGTCGATCTCACTCATCCCGTACGACAATTGGGGCTGGAACTTCAACATCCGCTACGAGGGCCAGCCGGGCGATGACCCGACCCGCCTGCCAAATGACCGAGAACCGGGTGGCGACGCCGGACTTCTTCCAGGTGACGAAGCAGAAGCTCGTCGCCGGCCGACTCCTCGGTCCGCAGGACGACGGTCGTCCCGAGTCGCCGGCGGTGGTCGTGGTCAACGAGGCGCTCGTGCGACGCGACTTTGCCGGCAAGGATCCGATCGGGAAGCGCTTTCACAACAGCGACACGACGTTCGCGACACGATCGTTGGGCGTCGTGACCGACATCCGGAACTTCGGGCCGGTCGAGGATCCTCGACCGGAGGTCTATCGCCCGTTCCGCCAGGCCGGTCAGGGTCATCGAACTTCGCGATCTGATGATCCGCGCGCGGCGCGGCAACCCGTCGGACCTCGACGGCCGCAGATTCGCTCGGCGATTCGGTCCGTGGATCAGCAGGTCGCGATCACGGATGTCAGAACGATGCCGGAGGTCATGGCACTGAGCACTGGCCGCGCGCGCTTCTACCTCGACCCTGCTCGGTATTCGCCGGGGTTGCCCTGGTGTTGGCGATTCCGGGATCTACGGCGTGCTGAGCTACGCGGTGGCGCAGCGTACCAGCGCGAGTTCGGGATCCGAAGCGCGCTTGGCAGCACGACCGGAACGACGGTGGCGCTGCGTTACCCGCGAAGGAGCTCCGGCTGATCGCGCATTGGCGTGGCGATCGGCCTCGCATGGCAGCATCGCCGCCACTCGGCTTCTCTCGGCGATGCTGTACGGCGTGAGCCCACTCGACCGGGCTACCTGGGTGGCGACGACGGTCACGCTGGTGACGATTGGCCTGCTGGCCACGCTGGTCCCGGCTGTCAGGGCGACGCGGGCGGACCCTTTGCTGGCGATCGTTCGACTGACCGCCGAATTGGGGTCAGACTCGGAACGTCATCGTTCGAACGCTTTCCCGCGTTCCTGCGTTCAAGGGGTCGACTCTATGGGGTCAGAGCCCTGAAACCACCGTTTCAAGGGCTCTGACCCCTGAGTCCCCCTTGAGCCCCTTGATCGCCAGCTGATCCCAATCACAGGTTAGTTGCCTGGATCACAGAACAGAACCTGTCCGCATCCCATCGTGGATCTGGCTCGAACCAGGTTCTGCCATGAACGAGCTCAATTCTGAACGCATAGCGCGCGAGGCCGGCGCCGACGAGAACGTTGGTTGTCGACGTCATCACCCGCCTCGGTTTCGTCCGCGGAGACCTCTCCGACTCGGGGTTTTTCAGCCTCGGTCCGGGACGTCGTCCGCACCAAGGTCAGCTTTGCGCAACGCGACGCCGACGAGGACCTGTCGGCACCGAGTTCGGCCGCCGGATCGACTGAGCAGATGACTGAGTAACGGTCTCGCGTCGGTCGCGAAACCACTCGTGATTGCGGACCAGTCCTTGCTTTGCGGCTGAGTCAAATTCCCACCCGCGGACCAATGGACCAGCCCAATCGCCAAGGGTTTGTGGCCAAGTACACCGAGCCGAGTGGCAGGAGGTGGATGGCGGAGGAGGTTGCCCGGCTCGAGACCGTAGTGCCGTCGATCGACGGCCCGTCCCCACGCCTGGTGCTCCGGTTCACCAGCGAGGACTCGATCCGCGAGCAGCGCTTCGCGCGCTGCGGGCCGCTGAACTGGACGAGCCCGGAGATCGTCGAGGCGCTGTTTCATGAGCGCCCGACCGGTCCGGGCCGTACGCGAACCGACGCCGCCCGGATCATCGCACGCGCCGCGCGATCGCGCTGGAACGAAGCGCGGATCGCGCCCAGGGCGCAGCCGGCGTGATCGAAGGCCGATACGCCGCGGTCGATTCCCGGTTACGACAGCGGATGTACCGCCACGCCGAACGCCGTGGTGCCAGGAATTGGGGTCAGAGGTCGCATGCGCTCAGGTCAGAGCCCTTGAATTTGAGACCTGGTACCGAGCTCTCGCATTCAAGCGACTCTGACCCCTTGAAACTCCTAGAATCGACTTGCCAATATCCCGCCTACTGGCGGTGGTAGCTCAACCCGGCGCGCTGCGCCTGCTCCACGGCCACGACCATGCCCGGCACCAGCTCGACTTCCGGCAGGATGTTGGCCTTCATGATCCTGATAGTACGAGCGTTCGGGTCCAGACCGCGCTTCTGGGCCACCAGTGACGAGAAGATCGTCAGCGCGTTGTTGCAGAGGATGAGCGTCAGCGCCACGCTTGTGCAGCGACTCGAGGCTCGCCTGCGGCAGCGTCATGTTGAGGATCACCGGGGCAGTGCGCCACGGGTTCGCCGTCGCTGGCTTGCCGGTCGCGTCGTTCGTCTCGAGGAACTCGCCGAGCTGGTACTTCGCCCATGCGGCGTCGTTCAGACCGTAGAACGTCGTGGCGCCGTAGAACGTGAGCACCGCATCGATGTCCGCGTCCTTCACGTTGAACGCCTTGTTGTACGTGTCGTAGTAGTTCATCACGTGCACGAGCGGGAGCCCGCCGTTAGCGCGTCGGCGCGTCGAAGAACTGTTTGTGCTTCGCCGTTGAGCCCCGTCGAGCCAGCTGGTTGCTCGGCTCTCGACCGGGCCGGCGTGTGTGGCGGGCGCTTTCATACCGCTCGTGGGCGGCCTGTGGCGGCGATGCCGACGCGGGCGGCGGCAAGGGTGGCGCTCGCGGCGACGGCGATCGACAGGATCATCGCTCGAGGTGCGAGCAATGGCGCGGGTGGTGGTGGTCGACATGTGAAGCGATTCTCCGTGTTAGGCAGGTTAGTTCACGACAGCAATGACTTCAGATACTCCGACTGCACCGCGTCGTCCCATCCGTCGCGCGGTTGTGATCCGTCCAGAGCCGCTCCAGGTCACGCCGCAGGGCGCTGCGGTTCGTCTCATCCAGCACCGCGAATGCGCGCAGCGTCGAAGCCTGTACTCAGAGGCGGAAGTAGTTCACCACTTCCTCCGGTCCGAACGGGTACTCGAAGGTGATCAGCCGCCGCGTCAGCGGTCAGCGACTTCACACCGGGGCCGAGACGCGCGCGGACGGCGTCGTCCGGTGCCCCACAGTAGAGGCGACAGAAACACCCGTCGGATGGTGCCACGTATGCTCGTCGTCGTCCGCAGCATGTCGCCGGTGAAGCCCGATGGCGTCCAGTTGGCCATCGCGATCCGGCCGCCGGAGCGCGTGACGCGAAGCAGCTCGGCCGCGGCCCGCTCGGGGCGGGCGGCGAACATCGCGCCGAACATCGTCACGACGGTCTGAACTCGCCGTTCGCGTACGGCAGCTCGCTCGGCATCACCGACGTCGAACCGAATCGACAGACCTCGGCGAGCGCGCGCGTCTGCGCCTGCGACGACGAGGTTCGGGCGCGATGTCGATCCCCGGTCACGGACGGCGCCGGTGCGCGCCGCGGGAATGGCCAGGTTGCCCGTGCCACAGGCCACGTCGAGCGACGGGCTCGAGCGGCTCGAATCCCAGGCGGGCGATGAACTCGCCGGCACCGCGGCTATACCCGTCGCGATCCGGCCGAAGTCGCCCGAGGTCCAGGTCGCCCGTACACGCTCGCCGATCGGATCGAGCTCGAGCGGGCCGGGCAGGGTGTCGCGTAATGCAGTCATATAGATCGTCTGGACGTCAAGTGAAGAGAAAGGAAGAAACCGGCCGGCCTTCGTCGAGGTCGGAATCGTTAGGCGCGACATCGTCCGCTCAGCGGGTCGTTGGCCCTATTTCACGTAGTTGATCGCGAACGGACCGAGGCCGTGCACCTGCACGACGGTTTCGCCGCGCGCCATCGCGTAATGCGCATGCTCGGCCGGGAGGCTCAGGAACGCGTCGCGGCCGAAGTCGCCTCCAGCTTCGACTCGTCGAACTGTGGTGCCCATGGCCGCGCGGAACGTCTCCGGCGAGGATCGGTCACGTTCTCGACCGTGGGGTGGGTATGCGGAGCGATCCTGTAGCCGTTCGGGAGCTTGAGCCGCAGCGTGAACGTCCCGGTCGCCGCCGGGATCGCCCTCCAGGACCGCGATCTGGGCGCCCGGTGGCAGAACCGCCGGCGCCGGGCCCCACTGGATGATCCCGCTTGATCAGCCTTGAGGCCGATGGCGCCGTTGGCGACGTGTCCGGAACGTCGGCGTTGCCCGAGGCTTTGAGCAAGCGGCAATCGCGAGAACTGGCGGCGATGTAGATGGCAGGAAGTGGCACGCATGGGACTGTCTCCGAATGGTAGCCACCTGCGCTCGACGTCGTGTCGAGCGTTGAGTGCGGAGGCAGAATACCGGAGACAGCCGAACGCGCTACCGCGTGGAAAGCACGCGGACTTTCAGATTTGGTACGGGAAGATTTCGAGTCGCGCGGTACGGGAGGTCCGTTCGTCACGGGCTCCGTGGCGAAATGCCTGACCGGCACTTACCGGCGGTGCACCGCCGGCGGTCGGATGATCCCCTTCTCTACCGCCCACGCCGCCAGCTGCGTCCGCGACGTGAATCCCGAGCTTCCCGAGCGCGCTCGCCACGTAACCTCGACGGTCCGCTCGCCGATCCCGAGCTCGCGCGCGATGAGGCCGGTTCGCCTTCCCCTGCGCGACCAGCTCCGCCACATCGCGCTCGCGCTGCGTGAGCCCGCCTAACGCCTCCTTCGCAGCCCGGCCCGCCGACGGCGCCGGCGCCGCCGGGATGCAGGCGTCGAGCCCTCGGTGAAGCGGGCGCGCAGTGTCTCATCCGGCACCTTCGCCACCAGCTCGTCCGCGATCGCGCGCGCGGTGTCGAACGCCCGCCGCGCCTCGAGACGCTTTCGCTGCGCACGATGCACGTGCCCGAGCGCCGCCTCGACCCGCCAGAGCACGGGCCGCGCGCACCCTGCCGCGTCGCCTCCGCACGCGCCTGCTCAGAGCGTCCGCTCGCGCCTCCTCGTACCGCGCCGAGCGCCGACAGCGCTTCGCCCCCGAGCAGGCGACGAGCCGCGGAACGCCCGGCAGCGCTCATTGGGTCGCCTGCGCGCTCCAGCCTCGAGCCGCGCGTCGATGCGATCTGCAGCGCCGTTTCGGGCCGCCGTTCGAGCAGCGCGATCTCGGCGCGGGCGGCCCAGAGCTGGCGCTCTCCAAGCGTGGGCGCTGGCTTCCACGGACCGCTCGTCAGCTCCCGACACGGCTGCCGAGGAGCCCAGCCACGCGCGCCGCACGATCCAGCACCTCGATCGCTTCGGGCAGGCTCGAGGTCCGGGCGCGCGCCACCGCGAGCGGCGCCGCGGTCCACCGATCCACACCCGGGATCCGAGTACGCTGCGCGATCTCGTGAGCCGACTCCGGATGCTGGCGCGCGATGTCAGGCGCAGCAGGTCGAGCGCCAGGGCGCCGAGAATCCGGAGCGCGCCGGACATCCACTGCAGGTGCGCGAGCGCCTCTGCCTGTGACAGCGCCTCGCGGGCCAGCGGGATCGCCCGGTCGTACTCGCCGTAGCGCCACGAGGCAGTCGGCAATGAATGAACCGGAGGAAGGCCTCGCCGGCACGCCAGCCGATCTCGCTGCGCAAGACGTATCGAGCGCATGGGCCCGGAGCTCTTCCGCGCGCCATGGCACTCATGAATGGCGTCGTGGCAGACGACTGGTACGACGGGCCGCATAACGCGAGGCAGCGCCAGCGCGTTCGCGCAGGCCGCGCCGGTCGTGCATGCTGGCTGAAGAGCTGCACCGGAGCGCTCGTAGTACGTCGCCGCCGATGCGCTGCTCGCCGCCCACGTGATGCGCCTATCGCGATCGAGGTCGACCGTCTCCGCCATCACCGGTGTCGTCGCCGAGGCGCTCGAAGATCGCAAGCGCCTCCTCGTGATGCGGCAGGCCGGCCTGCGGCTCGTCGAGGTTGGCGTGACCAGTTCCCACGCGGTTGAGGCTCCGCGCCACGAGCGGCTCCGTCGCCGAGCGACCGGGCTAACGTCGAGCGCCTGGCGGCGGAACTCCCCGGCGCGCTGGCGTAGTCTCGCGCCGCCCACAGCTTGCCTAACGCGTACAGCGCTTCCCATTCCGCGCGACCGATTCGGACGCAGCGCCCGGGCGCGCGTCAGCGCCGCCGTGGAAGTCGTCGTTCGCCCGCTGGAACTCGCCGAGCGTCTCGGTCGCGCTCCCGCGCGCGAGGTACAGCTCGATGGCCGGCTCTGACCGCCGCGCGCTCCGACGCCGAGAACGCGCGGTCGAGATGGGCCACGGCCTCTCGCGGGGCGGACAGCGCGCGCGGCGCGCCGCCAGCGCGAGCGGCGTATTCGCCGCGCGCTGCCCAGTCCGCCGCTTCCCAGGCGTGGTAGGCGAGCGCCTCGACGACGCCGTCGGAGCGCATTGCGCATTGCTGCCGCTCGAGCGCCGCCGCCACCTCACGGTGCAGCGCAACCCGCTCGCGAGCGAGGAGCTCCGCATAGATGGCCTCCCGCGTCAGCGCATGGCGGAACGCGAACCGCTCGGCCGACCTTCCACGACGAGCTGCGCGGCGATCAGCTCCTTCACGAGCGCGAGCAGCTCCTTCTCGTCGTGATTCGTGAGGATCTGCAAGAGACCGAAGTCGAACGCGACGTCCCGCGACGGTCGGCAGTGGACGCGACATCGCGCGCCCGGATGGTGAGCGACGGGCGACGGCGGCGCACGGCTTCGACGGCGGTCTTCGGCACGCGCACACGCTCGAGTGGCCGCGCATGCCACGCACCGCTCCGGTCCGCGCGAGGTCGCCACCGACGATGAGCGACTTCAGCGTCTCCTCGACGAAGAACGGGTTGCCCTCCGTGAGCCCGTGCGGGAGATGCAGAAACTCGTCGCCGAGCGTGTCGCGCGGGCCGAAGATCGCCTGCAGCATCGGCGCCGACGTCACCGCGGCCGAGTCGCTCGACAGGCAGCTCTGGACACGAGGCGCGCGCGCTCGAGGTCCGCCACGAGCCGCGACAGCCTGCGGCCCGGCCTCCTCGCCGCGATAGGTCAGCGCGATGACGACCGGCTGTAGTGCTGTGGCTCCGCGCGAGGTGGAACACCAGCTCGAGCGTGGCGTCGTCGCTCGAGTGCACGTCCTCGAAGCGTGAGGAGAACAGGCTGCGTCCTGCGAGCGTCGTGATGCACCTCGCGCGAGCGCGTGAAACAGCCGTCCGCTTGTTGGTCTCGGGATCGATGGTGGGATTCGCTTTCGCGTCCGGCAGGAAGACCGGACCGAGCTCGGGAAAGATCGTGACGCAGCCCGACCGCCGGCGCCAGACACGTGCGCGACGAGCAGGCGAGGCCGCACCCGCGAAGAGCCGCACGATGATCGAGCAGCGGCGCGTACGGAATAGACCGCTCGGCTTCGAAGCACGCCCCGCTCAACACGAAGAAGCCGGACTCGCGGGCTTCGTCAGTCATGGCGCGGAGGAGCCGCGACTTGCCGACTCCGGCTTCGCCAACGATCAGTGCAACGCCACCGTTCCTTCCCGTCGCGCGTGAGAACGCGTCGCAGACCGGTGAGCTGTGGCTCCTACCGATGAGGATGGGACAGACGACATCGTGGTCCAGGTGCATAGCCAGACACGCTGTACGAGCGTGCCCGGCGAGTCAATGGCGCGAGACGATCAGCGGCTGGACCTGGAGTGCTTGAGCTGCCCGCTCACGGCAAATTTGCCTGCTGGTCGGGTGGAACGTGCTTGAGCGCAACGTCCCAGCTCGCCATCGCCGCCTTGCGGTCGCCGAGCGCGGTGTAGCCGCGGGCGAGACCCCAAGCACGGCCAGAACTGTCGGCTGGATGGAGCCGGCGGTTGGCCTCGAACACGCGCATCGCGCGGTCTTTGCGACTGGTCGCGAGCATGCGCAGTACCGTACTGGTGAACCGAGCGTGCGTCGGTCTCCGGAAGCTGGATGGCACGGTCCATCACGGTGTCGGCGTCCGCATCGCGTCCCATCGCGGTCAGCACGGCTGCCTTCGTTTGCAGCGCGTCGAGAAGTCTGCGCGCCCTGGGCCGCGTTCTGAACGGTTCAGCGATCGCCTTGTCCGCCCATGCTCAGCGCCTCATCCAGATTCACCTTTGTTCGCGGCGGCATACCGTGCGGCGGTCTGCCAGTTCTGATAGCTGAACCCGCCCACGCACGGAGATCCTGCCCATCTGCATCGCGTACAGCTCGTTCACGTTAGGCACGTCGATGCGCAGCGGAACGCGCTTGTTCTCCCACTGCAGGTACGCGGTGGCCGAGTTGAGCAGACGGTTGTCGAAGCCGTAGGTGAGGAATTCAGTGAACGGCGCATCCTGAGGGAGTCGTTGCACACGGAGCACCACATCGTTCGAGTCGTACTGGAACGCCCCCAGCCCGGATTGGGGAAGGGATCAACGTCCAGGGGCCGGTCTTCGCCAGCTCGAGAAACAGCGCGTACGGTGCCGCGCCTTGAGCGCCGTGCCGTCGAGCTGCGACGTCGTGCGACACCGGTGAGGGTCGCTCCGTTTGCGCCGGCGCGCCACGGCGCCGCCTCGACGGGCCGAAGCCTTCGTCGTAGAGCCCGTAGGGGATCAGCTCGCCCCAGATGTGACCCGATGCGCTCACGCCCCTGAAGTGGACCGTGGACTGTGATAGGCGATCGTGACCTTCACGAGACCGATCCACTGGGACACCTCGGCCTTCTGGTTGTCGCCGTTAGGCGGCGTGGCGAGCTCGGCCCGCCTCTGTGCGCGATAGCGTCGGCACCGCCGACGCGACGAGTACGACAGTCGAGAGTACCTCGCGCACCTCATGCCCGCGACCATCATCCATCGCGTGCGCGTGCCCAAGACATTCCTTCGGGTCCACTTTGCGCGCGAGCGCCGGACCGGTTGCGCTATAGTGGAGCGTGAGACCTGCGCTCGCAACGCGCCGATTTCGCTGGCAGCCAATCTGCTTCTTGAACTTCATTCAACCTCGGTGGTTCAATTTCCTATCCCTTATCGTCCCTGGTAGACGGGAGGTGGTCCGCGTCCGCGGCGCAGTAGCCGAAACACCGCAGCCGCCACCTAACGAGACCGCGCGAAACATCGGTCGCCGCAGGAGATCAGGGGTGATGTCGCTCAGCTGCGCGCAACTTTCGGCGAGCGTCATCGTGAGCGCGAGCTCCTGGTTCAGGAGATTCAGCACCTGGGGCAACGCCGGGCTGCCCGCCTCCGTTGACGGCGAGCCCCCACTGCGGACCGGCCGGCCCGACGCGACACGGCATCCGCCCCCAGCCCGAGCGCCGTGGAAGACGTCCGATCCCCGCCGAACTCTCCATCCATGAGGAGCGCAGACCCCGTAGCTCGGTTGGTCCACGGCCTGTACGCGCGCCGACTGGCAGGACCTCGAGGTGGGGGAGAGCAGCGCTGTCGAGCTGTCGTCCCCCGTGATTGGACAGCACGACACCATCGAAGCCCCGCTCACAGGCTCGCAGCACGTCCTGTTCTCGCAGGATTCCTTCAACCAGATCGGCAACGTCGTCTGCTCACGCAGCCAGGCCAAATGCTCCCAGCTGACCTGCGGGTCCTTCATCGATCTCGAACTGAATCGAACGGCGAGCGCGTCGTCGGGCCGCGACCGGCGAGGTGCGGGAGCTCCATCCGGCCTCGCGAGCGCGAACCGGTCTCCGAAATGTCTGCCTCGCGGCGGCCCGACACGGGGGCATCGACCGTGATGACCAGGCCCTGATATCCGCTCGCTTCGGCCCGGCTGGATCAGCTCTCCCGTTAGGCTCCGATCCTTGAGCACGTACAGCTGAAAGAGCGGCAGACCTGAGGACCCACGCGCATCACCCAGCGGCTCCAGGGCGGTCTGTCGACAAACATCGACACGACCATTCCCATGCGTCGAGCCGCGTGGCCGCCCTCGCGACGGTGGCTTCGCCGTCCGGATGGGCGAGCTTGTGCATGGCGGTCGGGGCGATCAGGATCGGCGACGCGAGCGAGCGACTCGAGGAGGTGAGCAGGCGCGTGGAGACGGCCGGAGACATCCACGAGCACGCGGGGACAGACATGGACCCAGCCGAAGGCCTGGCGGTTTCCGCTCGAGCGCGCTGGCCGTCGTCGGCGCCACCCGCGTAGGTAGTCGAAGACCGGCTTGGCGAGCTTGGCCCGGGCCGCGGCCTCGAAATCATGCGCGTCGAGCAGGCCCGGTGCCCCCTCCGGCTCGGTGACTGCGCGCGCCTGGGCGTGCAGCGGCCATGTGCGCGGGCGACCACCTCGACCGCTGGCCAGCACGGCCCCGGTCTCGACGATGGCGAACGGCCCGGACTCTCCCGGCGCCGTCCTCGGATCGTGCGGTGGCCGAGAGCAGCAGGGCCGTGATGCTCGGATCGAGTGCCCGGAACACCAGCGACTGGTACTGCAGCACCACGTCGCTGCCGATCGGTCTTGCAGGTCGAACTCGCACCCGGAGCGACGAGTGTGGCGAGAATAGCAATACGTAACTGAACGAAGTAATAC